>ORJL011079692.1_pt1 | contig 22217 bp, 23 predicted proteins | sample 1779941 | NCBI WGS metagenome assembly ORJL01 (sample SAMEA104232317, study PRJEB22302) | groundwater metagenome | biome: forest; feature: aquifer; material: groundwater | place: USA | collected 2011-08-07 | depth 5.8 m
AAAGCAAGAAAGCGGGAGAAGACGTCGCGAACATGAAGACCGCCGCGGAAGACCTTGCACGCGAGCTCTCAAAAGTCTACGAAGCGATACAGTCAGCTGGTTCCTCGGGCGCCGGCGGTCCGCCCCCGCCGCCACAAGACAAAGGTCCCGAGAATCCGGGAGCAGAGGGCAATGTCCGCGACGCGGATGTGAAATAAAGATCTTACCAAATACACAGAAGCTCGCGATTCCTCGCGAGCCTCAGCACTTCTTCCTGCGGCCTTAGAGGCCTAAAAAAGACTGCCAGAACAGGTAATTGACGTAGATTTTGGCGAAGGGTAGGGAGATTAACCCAACAACTGCCAACGCCAGCGCCAAGAACAGCAGAAACTTGCACCAAGGTGGCAGGTTGTCGTATCTGTCGTACAGGTCCATCTGGACCTCCCATGTTCGAGGAACGTTATAAGTTACCGCTGTTGATTATACACCTTATATATATATTTGTCAAATTGTGCTAAAATAGCCTTACATGCAAAGCGAAAGTAAGAAAATAGCGCCGGCAAGCGCGGTGTGGCGCGCCTATTGGCGCCATACGCGAAACTACAAGTGGCATATCCTGGTTGCCGTCTTTTCCATGCTCTTCATACAAGCCGGCTCCATCATCGGACCGCTCTTTTTGCGCGAGCTCATCAACGTATTGAGCGGCGCGCAGTCAACAGCCGCATTCGCTCAGGCGTTTGCGGCCATCATCGGCTTCGGCGCAGTACAGCTTGCCATATGGCTCGGGTGGCGCGTAGAGATGTTCGCCTCGACGCGGGCATGCGCCTACATCATGGCGGACCTCTCCAAGGAAGGATTCAACTCACTGATGCACCACTCCTATCAGTTCTTCACATCCTCATTCTCCGGCGCGCTCACCCGCCGAGTAGGGCGTTACAGCGATTCCTACAACCGCCTTTGGGATTCCGTTATGGAGTCAGTGCTGCCGGCCCTCCTGTATACCATCGGCGTCATCGTCGTACTGTGGTATCAAAACGTGCTGTTGGCGTCCGCACTCGCGGGAGCGGTGGTCCTCTTCATTGCGCTTCAATGGGTGATGTCCCGCTGGCAGCAGCCGCTGCGCATCAAGCGCGCCGAGGAGGACAGCAACGTCACCGCAGCGCTCGCCGATTCGATTTCAAATCACAATACCGTGCAGTTGTTCTCCGGCAACCGCCACGAGGAATCGCTGCTAGCCACGGCAGTGGACCGCCTGCGCGCCGCGTTCGTCCGCACCTGGACCTTCGACAACTGGGTGTACAGCATCCAAAGTCTCGTCTCTATCAGCATCAACATTGGCCTTTTGTGGGCGGCGCTTGTGCTGTGGCAGAAGCATCTCATCACCATCGGCGATTTCGTGCTTATCCAAACCTATTTCATCGGCCTTCTCAACAACACCTGGAACCTCGGGCGCCAGTTCCGCACGATAAATGCGGCGCTCGCAGACGCGGGAGAGATGGTCTATATCCTTGAACTTCCGTATGGGCTGAAAGATAAGACGGGGGCACAACCGCTCACCACCACCGCCGGCAACGTCACGTTCAAGAATGTATCGTTTACCTTTAACAAGGCACGCCAGGTGTTCGCGTCCTTCAATCTCGCCATTGCAGGAGGGGAGAAGGTTGCGTTCGTCGGCCCTTCTGGCGCGGGCAAGTCCACCATTACCAAACTGCTGTTGCGCCTTTACGATATCGACGGCGGCAGGATAGAAATAGACGGCCAAAATATCGCGGAGGTAACGCAGGAAAGCTTACGGAGCGCGATAGCATTCGTGCCGCAGGAGCCCATCCTTTTCCACCGTACGCTCATGGAAAACATCCGCTACGGACGGCGCGACGCCACCGATGCGGAAGTCATTGAGGCGGCGAAAAAGGCCCACTGCCATGAATTCATTTCCGAACTACCGTTCAAATACGAGACGTTCGTCGGCGAGCGCGGCATCAAGCTCTCGGGCGGCGAACGCCAGCGTGTCGCCATCGCGCGCGCCTTGCTCAAAAATGCGCCCATTCTGGTCCTCGATGAAGCAACCTCAAGCCTTGATTCCGAGTCCGAGGCGCTCATTCAAGATGCGCTTGAAACGCTTATGCACGGCAAGACGGTTATGGTTATCGCACACCGCCTCTCCACCATCATGAAAATGGACCGCATCGTCGTCATCGAGGGCGGTAAAGCGGTCGCGGAAGGCACGCATGAGGAATTGCTGAAACAAGAAGGCCTCTACCACAAGCTCTGGAGCATCCAGGCCGGCGGTTTCATCGGCTCAGCCGATGAAACAAATACAAATAGTATCGGTGGCAGTGGCGGCGACGAAGAAGAAGCTCCGACGGACGAAGTATCGGAAGAAGGTGAGGAAGAAGAAAAGACGCCTATAGCAATTTCTCCAGCACCTCAAACGAAGGGTTGATTTTTTCAGGCTAGGACAGAAGAAAACTCCTCCCCCGGCACTTTCTTATAAGAAAGTGCCTGGGTCAGGGTTGAGTCCGGTTGAACCTGCGCGGATTTCTGGTACAGTGTTCTCACTACGGTCCCGGCCATTTCTCTCGCTATGAATAAAAACTACTACGACATTCTGGGAGTACAAAAAAATGCCTCTAAGGATGAAATAAAGAAAGCGTTCCACAAGCTCGCCCACAAACACCACCCCGACAAAGGCGGCGGCGATTCCGACAAGTTCAAAGAGGTGAGCGAGGCGTACAGCGTCCTTTCGGACGAAAAGAAGCGCGCCGAGTATGACTCCTACGGGCGCACCTTCGGCGCGGGCGGCGGACCCGGATTCGGCGGTTTTGGCGGCGGCGCGCAGGGGTTCGATTTCTCTCAATTTCAGGATGCCTTCTCGCAGGGCGGTTTTGATTTCGGCGATATTTTCGGGGATTTCTTCGGTGGGCAGGGGAGGCCTCAGCGCGGGCGCGACATTTCCATAGACCTGGAGGTTCCCTTCAAAGACGCCGCCTTCGGCACCAAGCGCCGTGTCCTTATTGCCAAGACCGCACAGTGCGAAGTATGCAGAGGTGCCGGCGCGAAGCCGGGCACGAGCTTCGACACCTGCAAGACCTGCGGCGGCAAAGGCTCGGTACATGAAACCCAGCAGTCTATTTTCGGTACCGTAACGACGACCGGCATGTGCCGCAGCTGCCGGGGAACCGGCAAAGTCCCGAAGGAAAAATGCTCCACTTGCCGCGGCGACGGCGTCTATCGCAAGCAGGAGGAAATCGAATTAGCGGTTCCGGCGGGCATAGACGGGGGAGAGATGATACGCCTCTCGGGCGCGGGCGAAGCGGTGGCGGGCGGCCTCTCCGGCGACCTCTATGTGAAAGTGCATGTTACGCCGGACCCGCTGTTTAAAAAAGAAGGTCCCAATCTGCTCACCGACCTCTCCGTGAAGCTCTCCGACGCGCTTCTGGGGGCCGAATACAAGCTGGTAACGCTCGACGGCGACATAACGCTCACCATTCCACCCGGCGTCACCCACGGCGAGATGCTGCGCGTGAAAGGACGCGGCGTGCCGATGGGCCGCTCCGGCAAACGCGGCGATATGCTCGTGCGCGTAAAGCTGGTACTACCGCAAAAACTTTCCCGCGAAGCGAAAAAGCTCATCGAAAAATTAAAAGAAGAGGGAATTTAGATTTTCTGACCTCTTCACTAAGAGGTTGAGATGTGGTATTGTTTTTCACGGATCGGCCTTCACAATCAAATCCAAAAAGGAGCCTCATGGCCCGCATTCTTTTCACCGGAGCGACCGGAGCCTTCGGCTCCGTTCTTCTCGCCGAACTCACTGAACACGGACACGATCTCATATGTCTTGCCCGCGCAAAAGACGGACTGTCTGCTTGCGAACGAGTATACGAAGCCGCCAAGCGTTACGGAGCTGACAGCAATGCCATTTCTGTGATTTCAGGCGATGTGCTCGAACCGCACTGCGGCCTGCTCTTGCGGGACCGGGAAACGTGGCGCGGCTCCATCGACATGCTCCTGCATTGCGCCGCGAGCATCAGCTTCGACGCGAAAGACGGAGCACGCACGCGGGCGACCAACGTCGGCGGTGTCGAACAGATGCTCGCCATGGCTGATGACCTCGGCATCCTCGATATCCGCCACATCTCGACGGCGTACGTCGCCGGCGACGCGGATCGCTTCAGCGAAGGGGATCATTACGTCCTCCAGTGCTGGCGTAATATCTACGAAGAGAGCAAGTGGTTCGGCGAAACAGCGGTGAGGGAGTGGGCCTTACGAGACCCAACTCTGCGTCGCTACACCATTCTGCGCCCCAGCATCATCGTGGGTTCCGCCAAAGACGGCGTGACACCCTCGTTCGATGCTTATTACGGCTTCTTCAAGCCATGGGACGCCGCCGCAAACGCCGTGCGCACTCGTGCATACGAAGCTCGTGAGCTGGCGCCCGACGTCAGTGTCGCGCCGGACGGTACCGTTACCATGCCTATCGCGGTGCACGCCTCGCACTCCTCGACGCTCAACCTCATTCAGAGCGATTGGCTGGCGCGCATAGCCGCCGATTGCATCAACTTGCCGCCGCAGAACCGGGTCTACCATCTGGTGCACCCGGCTCCGCCAAAAGTGGCTGACGTCATCCGCTGGTCGCTTGCGGCTCTCAAAATCAAGGGCGTTTCCATCGTGGAAAGCGAGAAAGAAAAGCGGGTCGTCATGGCCGGCCAATCCAAACTCGCCGCGGGACTGCAGCGCAGAATTGACGCGGTCCTCAATCGCTACCTGCCGTACGTCACGCACGAACCGCGCTTCCGCATGAAAGCCATCGTGCATGATCTTAACGGCCAATTCACGCTGCCGCCGCCGGTCGACGCCGCGTTTCTCAACCGGACGCTCGGCTATGCCCTTAGGACCAACTGGGGCAGCATAGAGCCCGTCCCCACTGCCCATGCCGCATAGGCGCAAAGCCCCGCTTCGCGCTTTTTTCTTTGGGTAAACACTTCTTTACATCTCACATTTTTGCGATACACTGACCGCGGATTGTCAATCAAGGCAAGGGGGATTCCATGCCCGCACAAGACCGCGACCGTTCCCACTCAACGCTCGACCGGCCCGAATATGCAGGGTTTTTCCCGTTCTATCTCTTCCGCGAGGTCGAGGTGCGCGCCGGAATCTTCCGCAAAGCGTTCTTCTGGCTTCTGCAGCTGCCCGTCCAAGCGTTCATATGGATAGCGCTCAGGCCCCGGCTTGAAAAGCCCGGAGCGCTCGGTCTCGTCGAAGTGGACCGCGTCTACACACGCGAAGCGCCGAACTATGACTGGAAGCACCACTTCACCACGCGCGGACAGGACACCGCGTGGCGCCGTTTGGCGGGATGGGTGGTCGCGAACGCTCGAAGCGATGCCGGCATCGCCTACGTGCTCGACCTGTGCACCGGCACCGGACTCACGGTGCGGGGAATCGTCGACGTACTGCGCGAACACGGCAGGCGCGCCGATATCACCGGCCTCGACTACAACGAGGCGATGCTCGATAATGCGCGTCTTCGGTTTGGCACCGGCGGTACCCGCTGGCGATACGACCCGCCATGCAACGTCCGCTTCCTCCAAGGCAGTGCGTTGGAATTCCTCGATCGCCTCGGCGCCGTGCATGAAGGAGATGCAAGGGGTCCTATGGTTCCCGGATCTCTCCATGTCGTTACGCAGGTCTTCGGCATCGGCGGCATCAAGGATCCGCTGCCGGTCTTTAGAGAAGTGCTCGCCGCTCTGAAAGAGGGCGGGCAATACCTCCTCGTCGACATGCATCGACCTGTGCGCGAGCTTCCCGGCGAATGGCCCATCCTCGGCGCATGGCTTCCGACGCCGAATTTCGAGGCTTACACGTGGCTTCATACCACGCTGCCGCTCGCGCTCGCGCGCTTGTGGGGATGGCGCGACACCACGTGGGACTTCTACTGGGCGCCGCTCACGTGCTACCGCGAGATTGACGAGTACTGGGGCTTCCGCATTCTCTGGCGCGAAGTGCAGTCGGAACGGTGGTGGCTGGGACTTCCGGTCATGCCGACATGCAAGCTGTTGCTCGAAAAAGTGCGCCTTTCGAAAGAGGACTTCGAACTGCGCCAGCAGATCATGGCCGACGTTACGTACACCTGACACTCGCCCGCATTTCTTTTGCAAAAAAATGTGGGCCTTTTCTTTTTCAATGGTAAAATAAGGTGACCGATGCTGACTTTTTTTGCGGCAGGAGGCCTGCTTATTCTCGTCACCGCCACGGTGATGGCCGTGCTCATGCTCGCGCGTCCGCGCGACCCGCAGCACCTCATCTGGGGCGTTTTTTGCATACTCGTGGCGCTCTGGGGGCTCGGTTCCTATAACATCGGCTCTACGGAGGACCCGGGAGAGGCGCTCTTCTGGTGGCGCATCGCCTATATGGGAATCATTTTCATCCCAGCGATGTTCACGCACTTCGTCTACACCTTCCTCGGCAAGAAGAAAGACTGGATCATCGCTGTCCTCTATGCCTTCAGCTTCTTTCTTTTATATGAAAATATCCAGGGTGCGTTCATCGCCGGCACGTACCCCATCGTTGGGCTCCAGTATCTTGCACCGAACCCGCTCTATGACGTTTTCATGCTCCTATGGGTAGTACTCATCCTCTACGCGCATGTCGTGCTCGGCCTCGCGTACCGTTCGGCGGAAAAAGTACGCAAACAGCAGATAGAATATTTCTTTTTCGGCTCATTCGTCGGATTTCTCGGCGGCTCGACCTCTTTCCTGCCAGTCTACGGCTTCGATTGGTACCCCTATGGCAATGCCGCGGTGGCGCTCTACCCCATCATCATGGGCTACGCGATACTCAAATACCGGCTCATGAACCTTAAGCTCATCGCGACCCAAATCTTTATCGTGCTTCTCTGGGCGTTCATATTCGCGCGCGCCGCGTTCGCACCCTCGGGAAGCGGCGAGCAAATCGCGGACGGCGTCCTTCTCGCCATGACCATCATTGTCGGCATTCTGCTTATACGCAGTGTCTCACGAGAAGTTGAGTCTCGCGAAAAGCTCCAACGCCAGGAAAAAGAATTGGAACGAGTGAACGCCCGCCTGCGCGAGATCGACCGCGAGAAAACCGAGTTCGTCTCCATCGCCTCCCATCAGTTGCGCAGTCCCTTAACCGCCATCAAAGGCTACGCCTCGATGGTGCTTGAGGGCAGCTATGGGCCGGTGTTTGGCGAGATGAAAGGCGCGCTCGAGCGCATCTACAACTCCAGCGAGCTCATGGCCAGCTCCGTGCAGGACTTTCTCGACGTCTCCCGCATCGAGCAGGGGAGAATGCGCTATGAATTCAAGCCGGTGGAACTCGGAAAAATAGTGCGCACCGCAGTGGAAGAATTGCAGACGGTCGCGCATAAAAAAGGCCTCACGCTCACCTACAAGAGCCACGGCGAGCCGTTCATGGTCATGGGCGACATGGGCAAGCTCAAACAGGTATTCTCAAACCTCGTCGATAATTCGCTGAAATATACGCCCCACGGCACGGTGGATGTGACCGTAGCGCATGGCCAGGGTATCGTGCGCGTCGAGATACGCGACACCGGCTGCGGCATGAGCACGGAGACCCTCGGAAAAATATTCGACAAGTTCGTGCGCGCCGATAATGCGAACCATGTGAACGTCTCGGGCACCGGCCTCGGGCTCTATGTAGCCCGCGAGTTCGTCAAAGCGCATAAAGGAAAAATCAGCGCCGAGTCCGACGGAGAAAACAAAGGTTCGCGCTTCACCGTCGAACTGCCTGCACTTACAAACTAGATTCTTTCCGTTATACTGAAACACATGTTCGGGACAAAGAAACAGAGACTGTTAAGCGGCGTGAAGCCTACCGGCCGCCCCCATATCGGCAACTACTTCGGTGCCATGAAGCAATTTGTGGACCTGCAGAATAGCGGGAAGTATGAGAGTTTTATTTTTGTCGCTGATTACCACGCCCTTAATTTCATTCAGGACGGCGCGGAAATGCGCGAACTTATCGTCGAGTTGGTGAAAGACTACCTCGCCATAGGGCTCAATCCGGTACAAACGCTCATGTATCAGCAGTCCGGTATTCCCGAGCATGCGGAACTGGCGTGGATATTCGACACCATCACTACCATGCCGTACCTTATGCGCGCCCATGCGTACAAAGACGCGGAAGCGAAGAATAAAGAAATATCGGTCGGCACGTTCAACTACCCGATGCTCATGGCGGCGGATATTCTCCTCTATGAACCGGACGTGGTCCCGGTCGGCCAGGATCAGAAGCAGCACGTGGAATATGCGCGTGATACCGCCGAAAAATTCAATCGTATCTTCGGCAACACATTTAAGCTTCCGAAGGAAATGATCCTGGAGAGCGTTGCTGTGGTGCCTGGCACCGACGGAAAGAAAATGAGTAAGAGCTACGGCAATATCATTCCGCTCTTCGGCTCGCGCGAGGAAATAGCAAAAGCGGTCATGAGCATTGTTACGGACTCATCGGGCGAGCGGCCGGAGAACGTCTACGCAATACACAAACTCCTCAAACCGGAGGCGGAACTCGCACCGCTCTATACGGAGAAGAAAGGCAACTACAAAGCGCTCAAAGAAGCGCTGATAGAAGACCTCAATGCATTCATCGAGCCTATGCGCGAGAAGCGCGCGTCCCTGTCGCGCGCGGTCATTCTCGGTATATTGGAAGAGGGCAGAGAAAAAGCCCGCGAACGCGCCTCAAAGAAAATGAAAGAGGTGCGCAAAAAAGTCGGCGTCGCATTATAGCGACAGAACATAAAGGACCGTCCTTTATATTTAAAATAGCGTGTTGTCTTATGCTAGTGTTCTGCAGAACATTGGAATAAGAACTTGGGGTTCATTCTAGCTTTTTGCAAAAAGCTAGAATGACTGGGAATGAAAAAGGCGGAGCTCATGGCTCCGCCTCGAATTGTTTTTTCTGTTATTTCAGCACTTGCGGCTGTACGAATATCTTGCCGTCCATATACGCGCCAATGCTGAGGTCGGATATGGAGCGAACATGGAACTCCGCGGAGAAGATGGCATTTTTCGTTCCCTTGTAATCACTCCGCCTCAGCAGAATCCAGGCAGGCTCGCCCGCAGGAACGTCGGCAATGAAGATTCGGTTCTTCTTCATTATGGTCAGGTGCTTCTCCTCCATGATTTTGGAGGTGGGGTTGAGCACAAAAAGGTCATATTGGCCTTCCAGACGCATCACTATCCCAACAACGTTCTCAACCTTCTGATCGGTCCATACGCGTTCGGGTTCGGGGGACTTGCTGCACGCCGCAAGAGCGATGCCTGCGGCAACCAACACAGCTAGCGTTCTGGTCACGGTTGATTCTCTTTTTTTGAAAGTGCCTTTCTGCGTTCTTCAGCTTTTTCGGCCCATGTGCTGACCCAGTGTTGGTACACGTAGGTGCAGACAACGAAGAACACCACCGCGAACACTGAGACCATCCGCGCATCGGATTCATAGCCGCCATGCATCCGGACGTAGTACGCCGGGGGATACACGATGTAGGCGGCGTGGACGGTCGCCACCAAAAGGAAGAACCAGGCGGGTGCCGCTGCGGCAAACATGCCGCTATAGTAACCGGCCGTACCGGCGGCCTTGGGTATGCTGTCTTTGAGCATCCGCATATTCCTTCGTTTTCGAGGGCGTCGAACTCCGGCAATACAATACCAAGAAAAATATAGAAGTCAAATAGCTGTATTGTCTTATTCGCTCGAATGGTTCAATACAAAAATAGCGAAACGGCAGGAGTTTTTTAGGCTCCTGCCGCTTGTAACGCATATGCCGGTATTATCCGGCGTTTTTCATTTGTTCATTTGGTCAGCAACACCTTTGGCTTTTCCCGAACCGCAAATCCGGCGGTAAGCGCGAGAAATGCGCAGATGGCGGCAGGGAAGGCGAGCATGGCGGTGATGAGGTAGCTGAGCACCACCGTAACCACCCATCCTGCACCTATTGGAAAACCATTGATGGAGCCGTTTCCATAGTAGAACAGAACGGCAAATCCAACCGAGAGCGTTGCGTGGAAGCCGAACTCCCATGGCACGGAGCCATGGACGGAGCCGCGATAGGACCTCTGGCTGTAGTCGATGATTTCACCAAGCCGCCAGATGAAGCGATCGAACAAATCGATGGAGGTGATGACGAGCAGCACCATTCCCGCAATCCATCCGATCGGAAGTCCTATGATGAATACCGGGCTGATGTGCGTGAAGTTTGCCAGTGTAAGCGGCGATAGCACTTGGATTTGGTAGTAGGAATAGATGGAGAAACCCAAGCAGAACGCCGTCAGGAAGACGCCCGAGCCAAGGAATCCATCGTCGCCGTCACTGGTGGTGCGATAGTTGAACACGGCGCATTCGAACCAATTGAGGGTTCGTCCGGCCCGTTCCTGCACATCTTCGGCCATGAGCTCGCCGTCGTGATTAATCAAGACGAAGCTCACATTCTGACCTTTGCGGGCGTACACGTTTATTCCCATGGAGAATACCGTGAACTTTTTCTTGTTATCTGGATGCCCGTCCTGTTGGATGCGCACAGCCAAGGTCGACGCTCCATCAACCGACTTTGGGCCGACGATGAAACCATTTATACGTTCTGGTTGCTGCTTCATCTTACTGTTCCTTCAGTGAAGCGGTTGCGTTGCCTATCCGTACTGTTCCTTCGGGATAGACGGTGACCCCTGAACAAATGACAAGGTACACTGCCTGCTATTATATCACAATATGTACCTCTTTGTCAAGCTTAAAAACCCATGTCGGGTAAGGCTTTTTTTGATATAGTTAGCACACAATTCATGGAACGGACGCTAATCAAAGATTTGAAGGCGCAGGTGGGGGAGACGGCCCTGATAAAGGGCTCCGTTTCCGTGCGCCGCGACCAAGGGAAGATGGTCTTTTTTGATTTCCGCGATATGACCGGCTCGGTGCAGGGCGTGGCGCTTCCCAAAGAGGAGCTGGCCATCGCCGTCGCCAAGGAATTGCGCGCGGAATATGTGGTGGAAGTGAGCGGCATCGTCAACAAGCGGCCGGAGAAGAACGTGAATCCGGACGTGATGAACGGCGACATCGAGCTCGAGATAAAGGCCATCACCATTCTCGCCAAGGCGGAAATCCCGTTCGAGCTTGAGGCGTCGGTAAACATAGACACCTACCTCGACCATCAGCCGTACACGCTCCGCTCACAGCGCTCAAAAGATATTTTCAAACTGCAGGAAACGCTCATCCAAACTTTCCGCGACGCATTGCGCTCCGAGGGCTTCACGGAATTCCAGGCGCCGGCGTTGGTGGGCGGCGATGCGGAAGGCGGCGCGGCCGCGTTCGAGGTGGACTACTACTACAACAAAAAAGCCTACCTCGCCACGAGCCCGCAGTTCTACAAGCAAATCATGGTGGGAGCGTTCGAGCGCGCGTTCACCACGCCGAAAGTGTTCCGCGGCGAGAAGCATGCGACCACGCGCCACCTCTCCGAATATTCCTCGCTCGACTTCGAGATGGGCTTCATCAAAGACCACACCGATGTCATGGCTCTGCTTGAGCGCGTGATGCACCGCATTGTGCACCAGCTCAAAGAAAACCACGCGGATATGTTCGCCCGCTTCCAGACTGAACTGCCACTCCTGACCTCAAAAATTCCGGTACTGAAACTGCGCGAGGCGCAGAAAATCCTCGGCGTGGCCGAAGAGCCGGACCTTGAGCCCGAGCACGAGCGCGCGATATGCGAGTGGGCGAAAAAAGAGCACAAAAGCGATTTCGTCTACATCACGCACTATCCGGTTTCCAAGCGCCCGTTCTATACCTACGAAGACGAGGCTGACCCGGGCTTTACCAAAAGTTTCGACCTGCTTTTCCGCGGGCTCGAAATCACCACCGGCGGCCAGCGCATCCACGACCTCTCCGAGCTCGTGAAACGCATCGAGAGCAGGGGACTGGACCCCCAGCTTTTCGCCTTCTACCTCGAAACATTCGCCGTGGGCATGCCGCCTCATGGCGGCTCCGCCACGGGCCTGGAGCGCCTCACCGCCCGCATGCTCAACCTCCCGAACGTGAAAGAAGCGACTCTCTTCCCCCGCGACCTCAACAGAATCGATGTGCTGTTGTCTACCGACGAGAAGGAATAGCTTCGAATCTTGTCTCTCGGCCGGTAGAGTAAAATAAAAGAATGTCTGAGTCATTAGTAGTAGTGAACGGAAAAAAGACGAACACAGTTAGTGTTTTTGACCATGGTTTTTTATACAGTGACGGCATTTTTGATACTCTGAGAATATTTAACGAAAAACTATTTTTCGCACCAGAACATATCGAGCGTTTTTTTAATTCGGCAGCAGAAGTGGGAATTAAGATTCCTTACTCCAAACAAGAGCTCCTCACTCGCATAGAGGAGGGTTACAAGGAATACAGGAAAAAAGATGTTTTTGTCAGAATTATCCTTACCAGAGGAGAGGGTGAACAAGGACTGCTTACACCAACAAAACCGACCCTAGTACTAATTTTTACTGAAAGAGCTTTTAAGCCCTTGCAGAAAGTTAAGGCTATGATTTCCCCAATTCCTAAGTTCGGTAAAGATAGTTTTGGCCGATCGATTAAAGGTCTTAACTATGGACTGGCTGCGGAAGTTTTATACAAAGCGAAACAAATCGGGATATCAGAAGTTATTTTTACCAACGAGAAAGGGCTTGTTTCAGAGGCAAGCACGAGCAATATTTTTATAGTTAAGGATGGGCAATTATATACACCCTCTCTAGAATCAGGAGTTCTCCCAGGCATCACGCGAGAGGTGGCGGTAAGACATTTTAACGTAACCCAAAAAGAATTGACGGTGGACGATCTCCTTTCAGCTGACGAGGTTTTTCTCACAGGGACAACCAACTTTGTTACCAGTGTCGAAACGATAGGTGATAAGGTCTACGAAGATTTCTCTTTTGCCGATAAGGTTTTTCATACACTAGAGTCGCTCATGTGACGGGCAGAACATGTCTTAGGGTTCCAACATCGTTCCACGCACGCACCAAATGCCTAACCTCCAACCCAGAATCAGTGCGTTTCAGGAAATACGGGATATTCCGTACCGCATCGCGCTGACGCCGGAGGAGCAGGATTATTCCTGCGCCACCAAGCCGAAGATGCTGGCCGAAAAATTGTCCGCGCTGGGGCTAGAGTCGCGCCGCATTCTCTGCGAATTCAGATGGCATTCGCTCGGCATACCGGCAGAAGTGTTGCGATACGCAAAAAGCCACACTGATACGCACGAATATCTGGAGGTGCTCATACCGGAGTCGGGGGAGTGGGTCACGGTGGACCCTTCCTGGGATGCACGGCTTAAAAATGCCGGCCTCACCATCTCCGATTGGGACGGCGAACACGCAACCGCTATCGGCGTAACGCCCATTAAAACCTATTCCGTCGACGAAAGTGCCTGCCTCATAGCCGCAGAAGAAAGCGGCGACCCCGACGTGCGCAAAAAATATCTGGCAGACAACAAAGAATTCTTCTCGGCCCTCAACGCATGGCTGGAGAGTAAAAGAAAAAAGTAACCTACACCGCACAAATTTCTTATTCCAATGTTCTGCAGAACATTGGAATAAGACTTAATGGTCGATAGTAATCATTCTAGCTTTTTGCAAAAAGCTAGAATAGAAAACATCGGGTCGATTGCGATAAAGTAGAAAAGAGGAACCCCGCACGCATGGTTAGCGGCGGGGCAGTGAGAGGGGAGCGGGGCATGGGCTGTTGTTTTTCCGGCTAGCCCTTGGCGGTGCAGAAACCGCATGGGAGCCGGAACGTACCCTGCGCGATACCGGCGCTGACGATGGCGGACACGACACCGAGAGTGACGAGAGCGGCGTAGCCGAGAATAAGCATGAAAACCTCCCTAAAACCGTTGCCTCACCAGCATACCATAGATACTAAATAAATGCAAGTCTTTCGGGCTTTCGTGGCCCCACAGGAGCCTTTTTGAGCCCTTTTGCCTTACCCATCAATTTCTTTATTCTAGTGTTCTGCAGAACACTAGAATAAGCTCGGGCGTTCGTTTGCAGTCATTCTAACGTTTTGCAAAACATTAGAATGATTCATCTTTTGCAAACAGCTCGACTTTTGTAGGACTTGCGGTAGAGTTTTCTGCGGAGTTAGCTTGTTCCAAACGGGGGATACGCCGATGGATATCGGGCTCGGGCACTTCATACTGGTCGTGGTGGCGTTCACCGCCGGTCTGTGCAGCGACAACAGAAAGATGTTTTTCTGGCTGAGCAGCCTCACCGTTCTCATCTTCGCGCTGATTTGTCTGGCATGGCAGACGTCGAACGACTGGCCCGGATTGTTCGCTCCGGGATTCGCCTCAATGCTTGGGCGGCTGGTGGTCATCACGCTCGGCGGCTCAGGAGTCGGCTTCGGCGTACTATTCCTGGTGAAACTCCAGCGAAAAAGCATCCATGGAGGCGGACAATGACCGTAACCACAGCTCTCGCGGAAACTGATGCCCTATTGGGGGGCTTCGAAACCGAACCCTGTCCGCAATGCAAAAAACTGACGCTCAAGCGCGATGGTGCAACCCTCGTCTGCGCGACGTGCGGCGAGAGCATTCTCGAAGTCAGCCGCAGTCAGTACCTCCGGCTCGTCGAGAAAGTGTGGCCGAACAAGGATGCCGTTCTCTCCCTGCTTATGGACAACCTGCTTGTGCTGAGCAAGGATTTCCCGCCGATCTCGATGCAGGCCTACTCAGGATTTCTTGCAAAATTCGGGCAGATGACCGAACGGGCGAAAAGTCCGCAAGAATGCATCGACGAACTTTTGCGCACGCTTGGCCACTTCGCCTGCCCCGAACCGGGCTGGGAAGGGGTGGGTCTCAGGGTCATTCCATAGCCGGCTAAATCAGCCGGCTTTTTCTTTGGCCATCCGGCCAAATTTCTTATGCTAGTGTTCTGCAGAACACTAACATAAGCCCCGGCAATAACCTGCACTCATTCTAACATTTTGCAAAACGTTAGAATGACTATTTTTGATTTTTGGAAACAAGAAACCCACCGCGCCGAAGCAGTGGGTTGTCCTGCCTTGGTTGGTGGGTTTTGAATCTAGAACGCGCCCTAGTTGATGGGCATGATGTTTCCCCGGCGGGCAATCATCACGGTCATCATGCGCATCTGGGCAAGCTCGAGATTAGCGACGCCTGTCTCAGAATCCGTGGCCTCCTCGATGGCGGCGCGGACATGACTGCGCAGCGGCGTCCGCTCACACAGCGTGACGGCATAGTCTTCATCGACGCCCTGGGCGACGATGTCGAACTCCTTGCTGCCTACACGTTTGTACCAATCCTCGAAGTCGGCTTTCGAGGAGTAGGACTCGTGGAGCCGCACTCCCGCGTAGCCGCCGGACTTTTTGTTGTACGCCAGCACGACGTGGTAGTCCTCGCTGTTGTCGCCGACAAACGTGAACTTGCCGCCGCGGTTGTTGTCGGCCAGGCGCGTGAACGTCTGGCTGTTGGCCGGGACTTCCTGGTGCGTCGTCGTATTGATGAGGCGCATCAGGGAGCCGTTTGGTTTGTAGAGGGCCACGTATTCATGGCCTGTGCGAATGAACTTCTTTACCGGATGCTTGGGCGGATTCCGCCCGGCGAGCATGGGCATGACTCTTCTCCTTCGTCTGTTCCATCTCCTTCGTCTGTTCCAGAGATGGATGGGTGAATGGATTTTGTGGCCGAACTGGGCCGAAATGATTATACACCCAAAATAGGCAATGTGTCAAGTGTCGTTGAAAATCGAGCATTTTAAGGCTAAAATTGGGCAATGCAGCTTATCTACAAGGCTAAAAAGGCCGCCGTGCCGGTACGGTTTGTGGTTGGCAAGATTGGGCGCTTCACGGGCAAAGTGTTGGAGGTTCCCACCGGTCAAGGCGACGCCTTGAAAAGAATTCCTAAGGCGTCGCCTTTGAACAACCGCAGGCTGGTTATTCTCATGCGCAAAGCGGTTTCGCTCGCGAAGCAGAACCGTATAAAGGTGCTCGACATCAATTGGAAAGATGTTCGCGCTCTGGCGCCATCCTCCAAAGGAGGATCGGCCTTCGGCAGAAAAAATCTGGATGATGCCGCGCTCGGACAGCTCGTAGGCACGGCATTTGTGATGGCCGGCTACGAACACAATACGTACAAACAAAAACCGAAGGAAGGATTTGCAGCGGTGGAGGTGGTGGCCGTACGAAACACGTCGCAGGAAGGCGCGGACGGCCTCGCGCGCGGGTTCGTCGTGGGAGAAGAAGTAAACGCCTGCCGCGAGCTTTCGAACACGCCGGGCGGCGACATGACCCCGAAAACTCTATTCGATGCCGCAAAGAAAGCGCTCAAAGGCACGGGGGCAACGGTAAAAGCGCTTGGCGTTGCCGAAATGAAGAAGCTCGGCATGGGCGCAATACTCGGCGTCGCCAAAGGAGCGGAGGAGGAGCCGCGCTTCATCATCATGGAATATCGGGGCAACGCGGAACGGACGCGGAACGGACGCGGAAAAAATGCGGAAAAGACTAAACCGATAGTCTTGATTGGTAAAGGCGTTACCTTCGATACCGGCGGGCTCAATATAAAAACGGGCGACCACATGTACGAAATGCACATGGACATGTCGGGCGGCGCCGCGGTGATACACGCAGTGGCCCTTGCGGCGAAGCTCAAAGTGAAAGCAAACGTCGTGGGGCTCGTGCCGGCCGTGGAGAACGCGGTCTCTGGTTCTTCAATGCGCCCCGGTGATATTTTGAAATCGCTCTCCGGCAAAACAATCGAAATCCTCAATACCGACGCGGAAGGCCGCGTGGTGCTTGCCGACGGTATTACGTACGCCAAACGCTACGACCCGGCACTCGTCGTCGACGTGGCGACGCTTACGGGCGCTTCTATCGTGGCGCTCGGCACGCAGGCGAGCGCGTTCATGGCCAAGCGCGACGAGGACATCCTCCCGTTCATAAAACTCGGCGAGAAAAGCGGCGACTATATGTGGCCGTTCCCGGTGTGGAGTGAATACGAGGAAATGACCAAGGGAAACTTCGGCGACGTACCGAACATCTCCACCATGGGGAACTCCCGCGACGGCGGCGTGATAGCCGGCGGCATGTTCCTCAAGCGCTTCTATGACGACCTCTCCTGCCCGTGGCTCCACATCGATATGTCATCGCGCATGGTCTCGACGCCGAATGAATTCCTCGCCAAAGGCGCTGCGGGAGCCCCTGTCCGATTCTTGCTCGCGCTCATTGAATCCTACGCGCAAAAATAGAAAAATAATCATTCTAGCTTTTTGCAAAAAGCTAGAATGATGCCGCCGAGAAAAAATATCCATGCCGCTTGAAACCAAACTCACCGTCAAAACGCCCGTGTACGAGGGGCCGCTTGATTTGCTTCTGGAGCTTATCGAAAAGCGGAAGCTCCTCATCAACGACATTTCGCTCGCATCAGTCACCGACGAATACATCAAGCGCGTGCAGGAGCTCCAGACCCTTCCGGTGGGGGAGACGGCCGAGTTCATTTCGCTCGCCGCAACGTTGCTCTTAATAAAGTCCCGCTCGCTTTTGCCAAACCTCGAAATTTCCGAAGAGGAGGCCCACAGCATCAAGGAGCTTGAATACCGCCTCGCGGTCTATCAGATAATAAAAGAGGCCGCACGCGGCCTCCTCCGCGCGCTCGAGCACCCGGCGCTGTTTGAAGGCGGCGTTCCCGAACCGGAGCCCCTGTTCATACCGGACGCTTCCGCGACGCCCCCCTCGCTCCGCTCCGCCGCACAAATGCTCATCGACGGGTTCCCGAAATTCGCCGAACTGCCGAAGCATGCGGTCAAAAAGGTCATCAGTCTTGAGGAAATGATAGAGCGGCTCGCGGGACGCATCTCCTCCGCCATGAAACTCTCGTTCCGGCAGTTCACGGGCAGTGGTACGCAGCGCCACGAAATCATCGTGGGCTTTTTGGCGCTCCTGGAACTCGTCAAGCAGGGTATAATCAAAGCGACGCAGAACGAAAAGTTCGGCGATATTCAGCTTGAATCAGACAGCGTTGAGACGCCTTCCTACCAATAATGCACGACTCCGACACAATCGCCGCACAGATAGAAGCCCTGCTTTTTGCACTGGGCCGTCCGTTCTCCCGCGACGAACTCGGGAATATGCTTAACGCCGGGCCCGAAGAAATCGAATCGGGTCTCGCTACGCTTCGCGTGCGCCGGGGCGGGATACTCCTTGTCGAAGACGGCCGGACCGTTGAGCTGCGCACCGCACCGGAAGCGGCCGGACTGATAGAAAAAGCGCGCAAGGAAGAATACTCGCGCGATATCGGCAGAGCGGGGCTCGAAGCGCTCGCGGCGGTTTTGTACCAGGGTCCGCTCTCGCGTAGCCGCATCGATTTCATTCGCGGCGTGAATTCCTCCCAAACGCTCCGCACGCTCGCCATGCGCGGATTGCTACGCCGCATACCGAATCCCCGGGACGAGCGGCAATATCTCTATGAACCCACCACGGAACTTCTTGGTGCGCTCGGGGTTGCCTCTATGAGCGACCTGCCCGACTACACAGTAGTGCAGGAAAAGCTTGCCGCGCTTGAGAAGAGTTTGCGTGAATCCATGGAAAAAGAAGAGAACGCCTCTGCCGCTCAGCCGGTTGAAACACCATGAATTACGAATACACAATCAGGTCAGGTGCGCTTCCGCTTCTGGTCGCCGTGATATTCACGGGTTCAGCTATGGGAGCGTCCTCATTCGTCGCCCGGAGCATACTTCAGAGCTTGCGCTCGCCCTTCGTGCCGTTCCCCAAAAGCATCGCGGTGAACGAACCGCTCGTGGGCAAAGCGGCCGTCATCTACGACCCGACCACCGGAAAAATCCTTTTCGCGCAAAACGAAGAGATACAGCTGCCGCTTGCCTCCCTCGCCAAGCTCATGCCCGCCTCTGCCGTACTCCAAAGCGAGCCGTCGTCGCGCTTCGTGCACATCACCGCGGCCGACCTCAAAACCTCCGGCGAATCCGGCCTCAAGCTGGGAGAGGTGTGGAGCATCAGGGAGCTCGTGAAGTTCGGCATGGTTGCGTCTTCCAATGATGCCATCGCCGCCGCCGCCTCGAGTGCGGGCAGCCATGCAATCTTGGGGAAGATGAACGAGCAGGCGAAAACACTCGGCCTTGCGCAGACGTATTTCCTCGACCCGACCGGCCTCGACCTCACGGGGGAAACCGCCGGCGCCTACGGCTCCGCGCGAGACATGGCGGTGCTCACGGCGGCATTCCTCAAAGAATATCCAGAAGCGCTCGAAGTGACCGTACATAACGCCGTGGCCGTGGGACCGAAAGGAAGCCCTGTGGCGGCTATCAGCACGTCGGTGCCGATACACGACATTCCGGGGCTTGTGGGCGCCAAGACCGGCTATACCCGGCTCGCGGGCGGAAATCTCGTAGTCGTGTTCGACGCCGACATCGGGCACCCGCTCATCGCGGTAGTGCTCCACTCGACCGAAGCGGGACGTTTCGACGATATGCGGACGCTTATTGATGCCGTCCGCACCTCTGTTGCTGCCGCGGCGGCTTCATCCCGCTAATCTAATATTGCCATGTCTCCTCTTGAAGCAGCCCGTGTATTCGTCCCGGCAAGCGTCGCCTTCCTTATCGGCATCGCACTGGCCCCATTCCTCGCGCACTACCTGTATAAAAATCGCCTGTGGAAGGTGCGCGCGGGCAAGAACGCGCTCGACGGAAAGCCAGCCGAGGTTTTCAATTCGCTCCACGCCGGGAGGGACACCGGCACGCCGCGCTTCGGCGGCGTATTGGTGTGGGGGAGCGTGCTACTGACCGCAGGACTCCTTTCATTTCTTTCATGGATGTTTCCGGATCCGTTCGGCGCGCTTGCGTTCATCAGCCGCGAGCAGACGTGGCTGCCGCTCGCGGCGCTTCTCATCGGCGCGTTCGTGGGGCTCCTCGACGATTTCTTCGAAGTGAAGCGGGGTGGGGGCTTACGCTTGCGCTTGCGCCTCGGCGCGGTAGCGCTCACCTCGCTCCTGTGCGCCCTGTGGCTTTACTACAAGCTCGGCATCTCGAGCATCTCGTTCCCGCTTTTAGGGCACCCGTTGGAGCTCGGTATTCTTTTCATTCCGCTGTTTATGCTGGTCGCACTCTTTCTGTATGCAGGCGGGGTCATTGACGGCATCGACGGACTTGCGGGCGGGCTCTTCGCGACTGCCTTCGCCGCCTACGCGGGTATCGCGCTTTTTTATACGGAGTATGACTTGGCCGCATTCTGTGCCGCGATTGCCGGCGGTTCGCTCGCGTTCTTGTGGTTCAATGTGCCGCCCGCGCGCTTCTATCTCTCCGAAACCGGCACCATGGGGCTGACGTTGGCGCTCACCGTGGTTGCGTTCCTCTCCGACACGCACGCGGGAGGCAAAGGGCTCACGGCGCTCCCTATTATCGCCTTGCCGATGGTCGCCACCGTTCTCTCCAACATCCTGCAGATGTTCGGCAAAAAAGTGCTCGGGCGGAAAATTCTCCGCATCGCGCCCTTGCATCACCACTTCGAGGCCATTGGGTGGCCGCCATATAAAGTGACCATGCGCTACTGGATAGTAGGAGTCGTCACGGCCGTGGTCGGCATGTCCATCGCAATCATGTAGAACATGATGGCGATAAGTTCCAAATATCAAATGCCAAGTATCAAACAAGTTCCAACTTTTCAAGTATTAAAAAAGAACGACCCTCGGAGATATTTGATACTTGCTACTTGATACCTGATACTTACTGACATGCGAAGCAAGTCAGTCGACACTTCATTCCTCCTTCTCGTCTGCGGACTGGTTGTATTCGGACTCCTTATCTTCACGTCCGCCGCGCTGGGCCTTCTGGCACGCGGCGGAGGAGCGACGTTCAGCACGGTGGCGGTGGGGCAGCTGCTTCTCGGCCTCATGTGTGGCAGCATCGCGCTCTTTGTGCTGTCGCGCCTCGATTACCGGAAGCTCCGCCCCTACACGCCGTACTTTTTCGGCTTCGCGATGTTTCTGACGCTGCTTACGTTCGAGCCGCACATCGGTCTGTCGCTCAAAGGCGCATCCCGATGGCTCTCGCTCGGCCCTCTTTCTTTCCAACCCGTGGAGCTCCTGAAGTTTGCCGCAGTTCTCTTCCTTGCGGCTCTCTACGCCGCCAATTTTAAAAATGTTTCAACGTTGCGCGGCGGATTGTGGCCGCTTCTGCTTGTGGTAGGCGCTTCCTCCGCCATTCTGCTCCTGCAGCCGGACACCCACGGAACGGTGATGATAGCGCTTGCATGCGCGGGCATGCTCTTCGCCGCGGGCGGGCGCCTCATGTATTTCGGCATTCTCTTTTTGCTCGGTGTCCTGGTATTGGGCGTGTTGGTGGCGGAGCGCCCGTACCTCGCAGCGCGGTTCCAGACATATTTTAATCAATCGGCTGACCCTCTGGGCGCGGATTACCAGTCGCAGCAATCGCTCATCGCGGTCGGCTCCGGCGGATTTTGGGGACGCGGCTTCGGCCAGAGCATAGAAAAATTCTCCTACCTGCCGGAGCCGATAGGGGATTCCATATTCGCGGTCGCGGCCGAGGAATTCGGCTTCGTCGGAAGTACGCTCTTGGTGCTCCTCTTCGCAGGATTCGCGCTTCTGGGCCTGCGCATCGCCGCCCGGGCGCCGGACCCCTTCGGAGGATTGTTAGTCGTCGGTCTGGTCATACTCATCGTGGGGCAGGCGCTCATCAATATCGCCTCGACTCTGGCGCTGGTGCCCGTATCGGGTTTGCCGCTTATCTTCGTGTCCCACGGCGGCACCGCGCTCGCGATATCGCTCGCGGAAGTGGGCGTGATATTAAGCGTTTCGCGCCGCATGAAAGAGAGCTAGCCGCTACAAAAAATTCTAAAAAAGCTAATCTTATAAATACAGCTATAGCTGAAATTATAAGTATCGGTTGGTAAAGGAAAAAACTGTGCGTGTAAAAAGCGAAGAGCGAGGCCCGGTGTTACCCGAAACCTCGCCCTGTATGCGTGCAGCGGCTTAGTAGCCGCCCCCGTTGTCTTCTTCGTCGTACCAATCGTCGTCCTGGCGCTTGACCTTCAGGTTTCCGGCGAATTTCCATTCGTCGGAGCTTCCCGCAGGGCGGCGTTCCAGCGTGTAGGAATATTCGACAAATCCGTCAGCGGAGCCTTCTTCTCCGTAGACGCCGGTCTTGCGCAGATAATCCCGAAAATCTTCCGCCTCTCTCTTCCACTCCCACA
>ORJL010016129.1_pt1 | contig 22187 bp, 22 predicted proteins | sample 1779941 | NCBI WGS metagenome assembly ORJL01 (sample SAMEA104232317, study PRJEB22302) | groundwater metagenome | biome: forest; feature: aquifer; material: groundwater | place: USA | collected 2011-08-07 | depth 5.8 m
CAGGCTATCCTGGCTACAGACGACAAAATCCAATTGGTCAGAGTGGAAGTGGTTCCAGACGTTACGAAAACTGGGCAAGAGGCAGTCGATCGGATGAAACAGTACTACACCCAGAACAAGGCTATCGATGTCGTCTTGGCCGAGACGCGGGGCAAAGAGTTGGATGGCGCACAGGCGACCAGGCTTATCAAGGAGGAATTCTTGGGGGTTTCGGTCCTGGTGCTAACGGAGTTAGACAACGATTCCAATGTCATCGACGCAATCCAAGCGGGCGCGGGCGGGTACATCTTTCTCAAGGACATGGTCCCAGCAACGCTGCTGGAGAGCATCCATCGCGTGGTCGATGGCGGGACACAGATGAAGACGGAATTACTGCGAAGGGCCGTGGAAGCCCTGATTGAAAACGGCCGGAAGACGCTTGCAGAGCGCACGGCTGAGGCCGCTCACCTAACGCCCAGGGAGATCGATGTGCTCAGACTCATGGGGAACGGAGAGCCGAACAAGGCAATCAGCGAAGAACTCGACATCACCCTGGACACGACCAAGAAACACGTCCAAAGCCTGATCCGCAAGCTGGGAGCGCGTAGCCGGACCCATGCAGCGCTTATCGCGGCCCAGGTCGGTATTGTCGGAAGCCCCGTAACGCCGTGGGCGCCGCCGTAAGGAGGGCGCCCCGGACTCTAGCGAGAGAAGTCCCTTCCGGACCTGGTGTTGGCCAATGGTATGGTCGCTTCCCGCGCCTCCCATGATCCTCGACATCATGGACGCCCTGTCGCGATCGTCGATCGATCTGTAGGGGCCGGGGGAGCAACCTCCAGGGGCTACCCGGCCGGAACTTCATTCCTGACGCGAAGAAGTGGCGCAGACTGTGGGGGTGAAATCCCTCAAGACCACAGGCGGTTGCCAGCCGCGTGACTACCCGGTAAACGCTGCGCGGGTTTAAACCCTCGAAGGCCCTCTGTCGCTCACTTTTCCCGGTGCACTGCTGGCGCAGGGGTAACACGATACTTTCGGCGATCGGGATGATGCGGTCCTGCTGCCCCTTCCCCTGGCGCACCAGAAGGTTCAGCCTCTCAAGATCGATATCGCCCACCCGGAGGTCGAGCAGCTCGCTCTTGCGCAGCCCAGTGTACGCCAAGACCAGAATCAATGCTTTATTCCTCTCCCGGACCCGGGCGGTCTGGTGATAGAGGCCCCTCTCCGCTTGAGATATCAGGCGCTCGATCTCGGCGCGGTCGTGGTACGGGGGCAAGGTGTGCGGCTTCCTAAGTTTGAGCTGGAAAAGCTGACCGAGGAACCCAAGAAACAGCCGCAAGGCATGGTAATAAATCAGAAGGCTACGCGGCGAATAGCCCTGCTCCCTCAGATGGGCCAGGTACTCTTTGGCACTGGTGGTGTCGGGGGGACGACCGAACAGCCACGCCCGGTAGCTGGCGACGATCTGCCGGTACTTGGCCTTTGTCTTGGGGTCCCGGTCGCTCTGGGCCAACTCCAGGCTGTAGCCTTCAAATGGGTCCGCCATCGCAAGGGCATGGTACGAGGCGCCATGACCTGGACTGTGCAATAGGCGGGAACTAAGGACAGCTACAGCTTGGAGTACCGCAGGGTCTAGGTGTGGGCAAGGAGACCTATAAGCCGAGTTCTGTATCCCGATCGCTCGGGACGGTGGCCATCCCTCTGCCCCGGCGTCACCGCCGGGTTCAAGCGGCCAACCCGAGGGCGGGCCGGGCGCCCATTCGCCCTCCTATTGGGCCTTGCTCCGGATGGGGTTTGCCTGGCCGGCCGGTTGCCCGGACCGCCGGTGGGCTCTTGCCCCGCCATTTCACCCTTGCCCCGACGAGTCGAGGCGGTCTTTCTCTGTTGCACTTTCCGTCGGGTCACCCCGCCTGGCCGTTAGCCAGCATCCTGCCCGGTGGAGCTCGGACTTTCCTCCCCCCGATCGCCCCGGGGAGCGGCCACCCAGTCTCCTTGCCCACTATAACTATAGGCGACGCTGACGACGCCGGTCAACGGAGACGTGCGGCCTGAGCCTCCAGGAAGGGGCGCACGGCGTCCTCGAAGGCAACTGGGTTGTCGCCCTGGACCAGGTGCCCCGCTTTAGGTACGACCACCAGCTGGCTACCGGGGATGGAGGCGTAGAGCTTCTGGGCGTCGTGCTCGGAGAAGATATCGCTGACCCCGCCCCTCACTATCATAGTGGGGCAGCGGATATCCTTGACCAAAGCCCAGGCTTCTTCGGTGGCCCTCTTCTGCTCCTGGGGACTGCGGTCGAGACGCACGGCGTTGCGCAGCCGCTGGTCGTATTTCCAGGTCCACTTGCCGTTGGGCAGCTCCTTCAAATTATGCTGCAAGCTACCGCGGAACTGCTCCAGGGGACGGCGAGGGTTGAAGCGGTGGGCCCGCTGGACGAAGGCCTCGAAGGAGGCCATCTCATCCTGCCTGGTGACGAAGCGCCGGATCGCCGCCACGCCCCGGCGCCGGATCTCGGGGCCCACGTCCACGATCACCAGGGCCTGCACCAGCTCCGGATGGCGGGCGGTGAAGGTGAAAGAGTTGCGTCCCCCCATGGAGAGGCCGCAGATGGCCAGCTTCTTGATGCCCAGGGCCGCCACGAAGGCATCCAGGTCCTTCTGGCTGTTCTCGCCGCCGTACTCGCCCTTCGGCGCCCAGTCCGTGTCACCGTGTCCCCGCTGGTCCAGGGCCAAGACGTGGTAGCGGCCCCGCATGGCGAGGGCGAAAAAGTCCCAGCTATGGGCGGTCTGATAGGCGCCGTGGAGGAGCAGCAGGTAGGGCTTGGCGTCCGCGCCCCAGTCCAGGTAGTGAAAGCGCAGGCCGTTGAGGGAGACGAAGCGATCGGCTGGTTCCACCATCTGGTCGAAGTGAAGCCCCATCAGGGCGGCGGCTTCGGACAGGCTCGGGGGGCGCGTCACAGAGGTGCTTTGCATCTCGCTGCCTTCCGGCGGGCTACTCCCGCAAGGTTATAGTCAAGCCGCCAGGCCCAACGCTGACCCGCTCCACAGCCTCCAGCAGAAGGTCGCGGCGCTGGGCCGGAGCTAGCTCGTCCCAGGATTTTACCAGCTTTTTCAGCGTCTTTCGAGACCCCTGGGCACTGCCCTTGCCCTCTAGCCTGGCAAGCTGCCCTTGCAGGGCCCGCTGCAAGCGGAGCGGCTCCCGCGACAGCTTGCGGACGGCGTCGAGGGAGAGCTCGCCGGAGGCGCCGCGGTCTAGAAACCCTTGGAAAGACCGCTCTAAGCGGCCGAGCCGGGCCTGGAGGACCTTTTGCTGGGCGGCGCGCTGCTCAGGCGGTAGCTGGGGAGGAGTGGAGCGGCCCTGGGAGGCAAGCCGGCCCAGCCCTTCCCGGACCGCGGCCTCCAGCCCTTCTAGGGGCTGTGAGCCTTGCGGACAGGGCCCTGGCGCGCAGCGATAGTAGCGGCGCTCAGCGGGGTCGACCGCGCCGGCTGGCCCCCGCCGCCGAACGGCCGCGAGCCGACCGCGGCAGCTATCGCAGTAGAGCAGCCCGGACAAGAGGCTGCGGCTGCCCGGGCCATGCTGTCCGCGCTTTCCCTGGGCACTGAGCCGTTCCTGCGTGGCCTGGAAAAGCCCGGGGGTTACCAAAGCAGGAAAGCTGCCCGGTATGCGGACGCCAAACCGGCGGTAGGTGCCCAGGTAGACACGGTTTCGCAGCAAGTCCCGTACGGCGATAACGCTCCACGGAGCTTTGCCCTTGGTCAGCACCCCGTCAGCGCCGAGCTGGCGGGCGATCCGCCGCAGGCCCATCCCCTGCTCAGCGTACAGCCTGTAGATGCGCTGGACGACCTCCTCCTCCTGGGGGATCACCTGGAGGCGACCGTCGCTCCCCAGGCGGTAGCCATAGGGGGGTCTGCCGAGGCCTCGTCCCAGCACGGCCCGCCGCTCCATCCCCTCGCGGATCCGCCGGCGGCGCACCGAGCTACCCCGCTCGCTGGCCCAGGAGCGCAGGACCAGGCGCAGGGGGTCGCCCACGGTATGGGAGGCCGCCAGCACAGTGGCCCCCCGATGCTCTACTTCCAGGACGCGGCGGGCGACCTCTTTAGTAGTCGGGGCCAGGAGGGAGAGATCGGCGATCCAGACCTGACCATACACCCCAGGATCAGCTTCCAGCCGTTCCAGGAGTTTCAAGAATGCCTTGCCCTCCTGGCTCCCCCGGCGGCGCTCGATGAAGGAGGCGCCGAGCTCGCATCCGCGCTGCTCGCAGAGCATACGCAGGGCCTGCTCTTGCTCCTCCAGCCGCAGCCCGCCGCTCCCGCTCTCGCCAGAGACCGGATGGCGACTGCCGGCAGTCGGGTGCGCCCCGGCTGTCGGCGGCGGCTCCCGGAGGTATGCCAGCACTTTCACACGCTAGGCCACGTGCAGGATGCGCCCGCAGCTGGAGCAGGTCACGAGCTCTAGGCCGCTGCGGACCCGTTGCACCTCTACCAGCGGCAGCCCTACCCGGCAGGCCTGGCAGGTGCCGCGGGCGACGACGGCGACGGCGCGACCTTGCTTGGCGGCCCGCAGGACCTCGTAGAGGGAGAGGGAGGGGGCGTCCAGGGCAGCGGCCAACTCTGCGCGCTGGGCCTCGATGGCAGCCAACTCATCCCGGAGGCTGCGCTGCTGATCCAAGAGCTCTGCGTGCTCCCGGCGCCAGGCTGTGTCCACCTCCGCCAAGGTCGCCTGGGCCGCCCGGGCCTGCCGCTGCGCCTCCTCCGCTGCCTCCATCGCCTCCAGGAGGGCGTCCTCCTTCTGGCTGACCAGGGACCTGAGATGAGTGACCTCGGTCTGGAGGTCCTGCAGCTCCTTCGGGCTGCGCACGGAGCCGCCGTATAGCTTCTTGTCCAGGGGCGCCAGGCGGGCCCCCAGGTCCTCCACTCCTGTTTCCAGGTCGCGGCGACCCAGTTCGCGCTCCTTGAGGGCGCCCTGGGCGTCAGCCAGGGCCGCGCGGGCAGTCAGCAAGGCCTCGCTCTCGCCCAGGCGTCCCTCAATGTCCTGTAGGGCCTCGCGCCTGGCGGCGATCTCCAGGTCTAGCATTTGGAGGTCATAGAGACGGGCGGTTGTAGCCACAGAAACACCTTGGAGACGGCTGGCAGCCACACCTGAAATTCCAGAGCCTCAGTATAGCAGCGAGGTCAACGCCAAGGGCGTCCTGCCGGCCTCCCTAAGGCCAAGGGTGGCCTGGCCCTTGCTCGAGGACGTATTCTTATTCCGTGAAGCCAGTCGCAGGAGGAGCCATGCGCATCCCTCTCGTAGCCGCTAACTGGAAGATGAACGGAACCCTGGACGAAACGGGCCAGCTTATCAAGGCGATGCGCCCCGGCCTGGACGCTATAACAGGAGTGGAGGTAGTCATCTGCCCCCCTGCGATGGCCATCACCGTCGCCCGCGTGGCGGTGAAAGGCTCGGCCATTAAGCTGGGCGTTCAGAACATCTTCCACGAGGACCGCGGCGCCTACACCGGCGAGCTCTCGGCCCTGATGCTCAAGGGCGTGTGCGACTACGTCATCGTCGGCCACTCGGAGCGCCGCCTCTATTTCCACGAGGACGATGCCGCGGTCAACCGCAAGCTCAAGGCCGCCCTGCGCCACGGCTTGCGGCCCATCTTTTGTGTGGGGGAGTCCCTGGAGCAGCGCGAGCGCGGCCAGACCCAGGAGGTCATCGCGGGCCAGGTGCGCCAGGGCCTGGAGGGCATCCCTGCCACCCCCACCCTGGTCATCGCCTACGAGCCCGTGTGGGCCATCGGCTCCGGCAGGGCCGCCACCGGCGCCGCCGCCGACGCGGTGTGCGGCCTCATCCGTCGCACCGTCGCCGAGGGCTGGGGGGCCCCGGCCGCCGCGGCGCTGCGGGTCCTCTATGGAGGCAGCGTCACCGCCGCCAACGCGGGGGAGTTCCTGGCGCAGCCGGAGATCGATGGCGCGCTGGTCGGGGGCGCCAGCTTGCGGCCCCCCGAGTTCGTCGCCATCGTCCAGGAGGCGGCGCGCGCCAAGGCGGCCTAGGGTGGCGGGCAACCAGTCCCCGGCCAGCCCGCGGCGTCCCCTCATCGCCATCGTCGGCCCCACGGCAGTCGGCAAGAGCGCTCTGGCCCTGGACCTGGCGCTCCAGCTCGGAGGCGAGGTCATCTCCGCCGACAGCCGCCAGGCCTACGCGGGGATGGACATCGGCACCGCCAAACCGACTCCCGAGCAGCGCCTGCTGGTCCGCCATCACCTTGTGGACATCCTGGAACCGGCCCAAGAGTACAGCCTGGCGACCTTCCTGCTCCTGGCCCGCCGGGCGCTGCGCGGCGTCCGGCGGCGCGGACGCCTGCCCATACTGGCGGGTGGCACCGGCCAGTACATCTGGGCCCTGCTGGAGCGCTGGCGCCTGCCACCGGTCACGCCCGACCCCGCCCTGCGTCGCGAGCTGGGCCTACGCCTGGCCGCCGAGGGTCTGGCGCCGCTGGCCCAGGAGCTGGAACGCCGAGCCCCCGGGGTGGCCAGCCGCCTTGACCGACGCAACCCCAGAAGGGTCCTCAGGGCGCTGGAGCTGGCCCTGAGCGGCGCGGCGCCCCGGCCGCTCCGGCGCCAGCGTCCGTTGCCCGCGGGCGCCTACGTCATCGGCCTCACCCTGCCGCGGCCCCAACTCTATCGTCGCATCGATGAGCGCGTGGACCAGATGATGCAACGCGGCCTGGTGGAGGAGGTGCGCCGCCTCCTGGAGCACTACGGGCCGGTCGCTCCCATCCTGGGCAGCCTGGGCTACGCGCAGATCGTCGGCTACCTGCGGGGAAGCCTCACTCTCGATCAGGCGCTCGCGGGCATCAGGACCGCCACCCACCGCCTCGCTCGCCAGCAGTACAACTGGTTTCGCCTGGGAGACCCCCGCATCCACTGGTATAATGCCGACGCGACGGGGCTCCGCAGGGCCCTCTGCGACGTGGCTGCCGTCCTGGCAGGAGACGCCGCAAGCCTCAGACCTGTGGGGAGGGAATAGCCCGTGGAGTTCACCTTCACCAAGCTCCATGGCACCGGCAACGACTTCATCCTGCTGGATGCCAGGGCCCGCACGGCCGACTGGCCGCGGCTCTCTGCGCGGCTCTGCGATCGCCATTTCGGCATCGGCGCCGATGGGCTGATCCTAGTGCTCCCTTCCCAGCGGGCCGACTTCCGCATGCGCATCTTCAACCCCGACGGCTCGGAAGCGGAGATGTGCGGCAACGGCATCCGCTGCTTCGCCAAGTTCGTCCGGGAGGAGCTCCTGGCAGAGCCGGGCCGCGCCGCGCTCACCGTCGAGACCCAGGCCGGCGTGCGCCAGCTGCAGCTGGAGGCCAGGGACGGCCAGATCGAGCATGTCCGGGTGGCCATGGGGGCGCCCGAGTTCCAGCCCCAGCGAGTGCCTCTAGCCCTACCGCAGGGCGCCGTACCATCCGCGGGTCGAGGGGCCGAGGGCCCGGTGCTGGACTACCCTGTGACCGTGGCAGGGCATAGCCTGCGCCTCACCTGCCTCTCCCTGGGGAACCCCCACGCCGTCCACTTTCAAGACGCGCCCGTGGCGGACTTCCCTTTGAAGGAGGTGGGCCCCCAGGTAGAGCACTTGCCGCTCTTCCCGCAGCGGGTCAACTTCGAGGTGGTCCGGGTCAGGGGCCGCACCCGCCTGGACGTGGCCGTCTGGGAGCGGGGCGCAGGCCCCACCCTGGCCTGCGGCACGGGGGCCTGCGCGGCCATGGTCGCCGCCCGGCTCCACGGCTGGGTGGACGACGTAGTGGAGGCGGAGCTGCCGGGGGGCCCCCTGCGCATAACCTGGCCGGGACGGGGCGAGGTAATGCTGGAAGGGCCTGTGGCCAGGGTCTTCACGGGCACCTGGCGTGGTTAGCCGCTGCCAGCTGCCTTGTAGCCCCCCAGGGCGCTGCCTATAATCCCTTGTCAGCACCTGCGTTTGGCCCCGAGGACTACCGGCGCCGGAGGGTACTCCCTTTGCTACCACGGTGGCGTTTCTGGGTGGGCCTGGCGGTCACCGCCCTCCTCCTGGGCCTGTTCCTCCTCTTCATCGACCTGCGCGGGATGGCGCGGGCCTTGCGCCAAGCGGACTACTGGTACCTGCTCCCCGCGGTGGCGGTGTACTTTGCCGGAGTGGCGGTCCGGGCCCTGCGCTGGTCCGTGGTGCTGGGGCCTGTCAGGCGCGTGAGCCCTCTCCGGCTTTTCCCCATCGTCGTGATCGGGTTCACGGCCAACAACGTGCTGCCCGTAAGGTTGGGCGAGCTGGTGCGGGCCTACCTGCTGGGACAGCGGGAGGGCATGAGCAAAACTGTAGCCCTGGGAACCATCGCGGTGGACCGGCTCTTCGACGGCCTGGCCCTGCTTGCCCTGTTCTTCCTGGCCGCGCTGCTAATACCAAGCGTCCAGTGGGCCCGCGACCCAGTCATCGTCAACGTGGTGCGCCTCACGGCCATCGCCTTCGGCGGGGGGGGCCTGGTCTTCCTGGCCCTGGTCTTCTTGCCCCGCGTCTCCCGGCGGATAGCGGCCCGCCTCCTGCGCATCACGACCTGGACCCTGCTCCGGCTACCTCTGGGCCCCGGGAGGAAGCCACTCTTACGGTTCGAGGAGCGGACGGAGAGCCTGGTAGACCTGTTCTTACAAGGCCTGGAGGCGATGCGCAGCCCCTGGAGAGTGGCCCTGGCCCTACCGCTGTCGCTGGCCATATGGACAATTGAAGCTGTCATGTTCCTCTTTGTGGCCCAGGGGTTCGGGCTCCACCTGCCCTTCACGGTCATGCTGCTGGCCACGGCCACCTCCAATCTCATCACCACCGTTCCCTCTTCCCAGGGCGGTGTTGGCCCCTTCGAGGGTGTCCTGGTGGGCACCCTGGCCCTCTTCGGGGTGGGCTCCGGCCAGGCCGGGGCCTTCGCCGTGGCATTGCACGCCGCCTTGCTGGTGCCAGTAACGGTGCTGGGGTTCGTGTTCCTGTGGGCCGAGCGCTTCCGCTGGAGTGACCTCATGGCACCCCTCCCCCAAACCTCCGACGCCACGCCCGCGGCCCCCTCCAACCTTGGGGAAAGGCGGCGCCAGGGATGAGGGTCGGCATCATCGGCGGGGGGTTCGCCGGGCTCACCGCCGCCCATGAGCTGCTCAAGCAAGGGCACCAGATCGCCCTGTTCGAACGCGGAGAGAGCCTGGGGGGCCAGGTGGTCACCTTCCCCGTGGGCGGCGGCCGCCTGGAGTGCTTCTATCACCATCTGTTCACCAGCGATACCGACATCGTCGGGCTGATCCAGGAGCTCGGATTGGGCGACCAGCTACGCTGGCTGCCTTCCCAGGTGGGCTTCCTTTACGACGGCCGCATCTACGACTTCACCACCCCCTTCGACCTGCTGCGCTTCCGGCCCATCAGCCTCCTGGACCGGTTCCGCCTGGGCCTGGTGACCCTGTACCTGCGCCGTTATAAGGACTGGCCCAAGCTGGAGCGCTACACGGCCAGGGAGTGGATCATCAAGTACGTGGGTCGCCGCAACTACGAGGTGGTCTGGGAGCCCCTTCTGCGGGGTAAGTTCGGCGAGCACCACGACAAGGTGGGCATGGTCTGGTTCTGGGGCAAGATATACCTGCGCTTCGCCTCGCGGAAGGGGAGCATCCTCTCCCGCGAGCTGCTGGGCTATCCCTTGGGCAGCTTCGGCCCCGTCGTCGAGCGGTTGGCGGCGCGGGTCGGGGAGCTGGGAGGCGCCCTCTACCCAGGCACGCCGGTGGCGCGCATCGTGATCGAGCAGGGCAGGGCGGTAGGTGTGGAGGTGGCGCCCGCCGCGGGCCAGGCGCTCGGCCCGCCACCCGGTATGAAGCCAGCAACGCCCGGCGTGCACCGCTTCGACAAGGTCATCGCCACGGTGCCCTCCTACGTCTTCCGCAAGCTGGCGCCGCCCCTGCCCGAAGACTACGACCGTAAGCTCAGGGAGGTGGACTACCTGGGGGCCATGTGCGTGATACTGGAGTTGGACCGGCCCCTATCGCACATCTACTGGCTGAACATCGCCGACCGCTCGATACCCTTTGTGGGCGCCATCGAGCAGACCAACTTCGTGGACCCCTCCCACTACGGGGGCGCTCACCTGGTATATCTCTCCAACTACCTCGCCTACAAGCAGGAGCTGTGGACCTGCCCCCCCGAGGAGGTGGTCCGCCAGTACCTGCCCCACCTGCGCAAGATCAACCCCCAGTTCCAGGAATCATGGATCCAGAGGAGCCACGTCTTCCGGGTGGAGGCGGCCCAGCCCATCATCACCGCCAACTACCGGCAGCGAATGCCAGAGCTGCGCACCCCGATACCTGGCCTCTACCTGGCCAACACCACCCAGGTCTATCCCGAGGACCGGGGCACAAACTACAGCGTGCGATTGGGAAAGCGAGTGGTGGAGGCAGTGCTTCAGGACGCGGCGCTGGGGAAGTGACGCCCCTTTGTTTACCCTCACCCTGCCCCTCTCTCTCGAAGGGATAGCTAGGTAGCTGGCTCCGAGGGCCCGCTCACCTGGGCCGGGAAGGCGCCGTCCTTCACCCTGACCCGCACCTCGCTGCCCGGGCTCGCCTGGCCGATCGAGGTCAGCAAACGACCGTCGGAACCCTGGTAGACCAGGGCGTAGCCCCGCTCCAGGGTACTCTGGGGCCCCAGCGACTGTAGCTGGGCCAGGCGGGCCCGCAGCCGCTCCCGGCGTTGGTCAATACCCCGCGCCGACCCCAGGGCGAGGGCGCGCAGCAACTCGGCCATAGACTGGCGCAGCTGGACGACGGAGGGGCAAGCGGCCTGGCCGCGGCGGAGCGCCTCCTCGACCAGACGGCGACGCTCGCCCAGCGTACGGCCGAGGCTCCCGAGGAGCCGGCGCCGGTGCTCCTCCACGACGCGTAGCAGCTCTCGGCGGTCGGGCACCGCCTGGACGGCGGCGGCGGAAGGCGTGGGCGCCCGCACGTCGGCCACGAAGTCGGCGAGGGTGTAGTCGGTCTCGTGGCCCACGGCGCTGATCACCGGCACGCCGCTGGCGTAGATGGCGCGGGCCACCGCCTCCTCGTTGAAGGGCCAGAGCTCTTCCAGGGAGCCGCCACCCCGGGCGACGATGATGAGGTCCAGGTCGCTGCGCCGGCTGAGCTTCTGGAAGGCGGCCACGATAGTGGCGGCCGCGCCGTCGCCCTGCACCTGGCAGGGTGCCAGTACCAGCTCCACCAGCGGGTACCGACGCTCGATGACCTGCTGGATGTCGTGGAGGACGGCGCCCTGGGGCGAGGTCACCAGCCCGATGCGCTGGGGGAAGCGGGGCAGGGACCGCTTGCGGGCCGAATCGAAGAGCCCCTCCGCCTCCAGCTTGGCCCGCAGCCGCTGAAACTCCAGGTGCAGAACCCCCACGCCCTCGGGCTGCACCAGGTCCACCACCAGCTGGAGCTCGCCCCGCGCCTCGTAGACCGCCAGGCGGCCATGGGCCACGACGGCCAAGCCGCCGGCCAGCCCGGCGGCGTTATCGTAGTCCCCGGAGCGCCCAGCAGCGGCGCGGAAGAGCACGCAGCGAAGCTGGCCCTTACCGTCCTTGAGGGTGAAATAGGTGTGGCCAGCGGCAGAGCGGGTGTGGTTGGAAACCTCGCCGCTGACCCAGATGTCGCCCAGGAGCCGGTCGGCCCCCAGCACGTTCTGGAGATAGGCCAGCGCCTGGGCTACCGTGAGGACTTGCATGGCACTCCGTCTGCGGGCTTCTGCTCCGGCCTAGTCTAGCAGATGTCGAAGGGCGCCCTGCCGGGGCTGCGCCAGGCGAACCTGGGCTATATTGTAGGGAGCCGAGGAGGTGACCGGGTGCGCTCATTGGCCCTTGTCGCCCTAGGGGGACACGCCCTGCTGCCCAAGGGCGAGCAGCCGACGGTGCCCAAGCAGTTCCGGGCTGGTGAAGGCGCTAGAACGCTTCGAGCGCCGGATCCCTGGGCAGAAGCGAGCGGGTTAAGAGAGGCACTGGTGGCAGCGACGCCTCCGTCCTAGGATCCGGTAGGGGACTCCTTTCCCCTTCTGATGGGATACCGGATTACGGTCTTCTGCACCTTCGCCTTGGGTGTGGTCAGGTACTCTTCCTCATGGACCCCGGCTATCTCGTAGCCGTTCTCGGCTATGAACCGGTGGAGGCGCTCCACGGTGGGCATCTCCTCAGAGTAGGGCCCGACGTGAAGGACCTGCGCCACCGTGCCGTACTGCCATTCCTCCACCTTGACCTCGACGCCCGGCACCTTCTGAGTGAGCGCGGGGGTGTCTTCGGGGATGTGGAGCCCCCAGATGCCAGTCCACTGCTCCTTGGGTAACAGGTGGAGGTTGGGCCAGCGGGCGCGGGGAGGGCCGACCTTGAACTCCACGCCCTTCTTTTTGAGGGCGAACTTGAGGGTGTAGACCGCGCCGTAGAGGGCGGGGAAGACCTGCGAGCCCACCACATTGGGGTCGCCGCGGGTGTAGACCACAGCCATCTTCTGCGATGGCATTTGCAGTATCTCTGGACCGCCTCTTGAGACTGCTTTCCCCCTCGCCATGCCGCACCCCCTCTAGTGATGCGCTCAGCCAGGTGGAGACAGCAAGGGTAACGCTGGCTAGGAGGCGGTGGTCACCCGCTCCACGTACCCGCCGGTGCGGGTGTCGATGCGCACCACGTCGCCGGTGTCGAGGAACATGGGGACCTGGACCACCAAGCCCGTTACCAAAGTGGCAGGCTTGCCGCCCCCCGAGGCGGTATCGCCCCGATAGGCAGGTCCGGTATCGGCGATCTTGATGTCCACGTTGATGGGAAGCTCTACCCCGATGGGCTGGTCTTTGTGGACGACGACCTGCAAGCTCAGCCCCTCGCTCAGATAGTTGACGGCGTCGCCCAGGGTCTTCCGTTCCAGGGGGAATTGCTCGAAGCTCTGGGAGTCCATGAAGTGGTACAGGTCGCCGTCAGAGTAGAGGAACTGGGCGGTACGGCGCTCCAGGTTGGCCCTGGGCAGCCGGAGATCGGTATGGAAGGAGCGCTCGATGACGTCGCCGGTGCGGACGTCGCGGAACTTCATCCTGATGCGGGCCTCGGAGTTGCCCTTGCCCAGCTTGAAGAGCGTGTACTCCACCACCGTGTAGAGCTTGCCCTCAAACTCGATGGTCTGGCCCTTCTTCATCTCACCGGTGCTGATCATCGCCTAGCCTGTCCTTCGCCTTCGCGCACATAATTGACGGGGGCCATCAGCCCCCGCTGCTGCTATTGTAGCGTATTAACGCGCGCTTGGGCGGGGCCTCTCCCCTCTAGCGTCGGGCGGTGTCCAGCTTGGGCGCCTTGGTGATGAGCTGGGCGCGCCCGCCCTCCAACAACACCACGTCCTCGATGCGCACGCCGCCCCAGCCGGGCAGATATATCCCCGGCTCGACGGTCACGGTCATGCCGTTCTCTATGGTGTCCTGGACGTTGCGGGCCAGCCGGGGGTCCTCGTGGATGTATAGCCCCACGCCATGGCCGGTGCCATGGCCGAACTTATCGCCGTAGCCGGCTTGCTCAATCACCTGGCGGGCTAGGGCATCGCCCTGGTGGCCGGTCATGCCCGCCTCCAAGGTCTCCTCGCAGGTGAGCTGGGCGCCCAGCACCAGGTCGTAGACCTTCTTGAAGGTGTCATCGGGGCGGCCTAGCAGGAGGGTGCGGGTCATGTCGGCGCAGTAGCCGTCCCAACGCGCCCCCATGTCGATGACTACGGGCACACCCTCCCGCACGGGGGTGGCATCGGGGTGGTGGTGCGGCATGGCGCCGTTGGGCCCCACGCCCACGATGGTCTCGAAGGCCAGGCCGTCGCTGCCCCGCTCCCGCATGTAGCGCTCCAGCTCCCAGGCCACCTGCTGCTCCGTCTGCCCCGGCGCTATCCAGGAAGAGATGTGCACCAGGGCGGCGTCGGTGAGGGCGATGGCCTGCCCCAGCGCCGCCAGCTCGCTCTCGTCCTTGACCGCGCGCAGGGCCTCGACAATGCCCTCCGTGGGCACCAGCTCCACCTGCTGGGTCATCTGGCTGACGGCGTCCACCAGGCGCCGGTACTCGGCCAGGGAGGTGTGAGCGCTCTCGAAGCCCCAGCGCTTGGGGCCTAGCTGGCCCGCGAGCTGGCCGAACCAGCGGTCGGCGCCCCCCACCGTCTGGCGGACCTCGAAAGCGGGGGCCTGTTGGGCAGCCTGCTCTACATAACGAAAGTCCGTGGCCAGGATGGCCTTATCCCTGGTGATAAGGAGCCAGCCTGCCGTGCCGTGGAAACCGCTCAGGTAGCGCCGGTTCTCGGCCTGGGAGACGAGGATGGCGTCCAGCCCCTGCTCCTCCAGCCTGGCACGGAGCTTTTCCAGCCGCCGTTGGACCGGGGCCTTGGCGGGCGCGCTTGCCGGGGTGGTTGTCACAGATATGCTCCTTCTTGGACTTGCAGTTGAGCAACGTCGCGTACCCACTAAGTGTACGTGGGCAGGCGGGCGTCCGCCAGCCCGTAGGTTGTTCGTGGGCATCGGCGCGTGGGAAGGCCCTTCGGCGAGCTTGTCCTGCGACCCTTAGCTTGCGCTCACGGCAGGCGACGCCAGGGGTGCCTCACCCCCCCGGAGGAGGGCTGTACCCCCTTCACCCCCATAACCGTGCTTCCTACTTGTCCTGGAGGAGACCCACCAGCGCCTCCAGCGCCAGCACGTAGCCCCGCCAGCCCAGCCCCACCACCTGCCCTCGGGCGATGGGCGCGATGAGGGAGCGGTGGCGGAACACCTCGCGAGCGTAGGTATTGGACAGGTGCACCTCCACCACCGGCAGGCCACAGCCCGCCAGGGCGTCCCGCAGCGAGACGCTGGAGTGGGTCAGCCCGCCGGGGTTGATGATGATGCCCTGACAGGCCGGCGCCTTCTGCTGGATGGCGTCTATCAAGGCGCCCTCGTGGTTGGAGTGGAAGCACTCCACCTCCACGCCCAGGGACTTGGCCCGCTGGGCCAGGCGTCGGTTGATCTGGGCCAGGGTCGTGGAGCCGTAGATGTGCGGCTCCCGCTTGCCCAGTGTGTTCAGGTTAGGGCCGTGGAGGACCAGTATCTTCATGAGTAACCTCGGTCTTCTGGTTACATTAACCCATCTACAGCTAAAGCTGTGCGCACCGTGATGAGGAAGAAGATGGCGAAGGTCAACGTCAGCGCTATAGCTACAATGGCCAGTACCCAGAACAGGGCTACCGCGACGGTGGAGCTGGAGCCTCGCCGCAGGGCCAGCTCAGGGCTATCGCGCAGCACGTAGGTTCCCAGCAGCTTGTCATGCCAGGTCTGGCGCTTCGGGTCCCAGAAGGCCCACCAAAACCCCAGGCCCAAGGGGATCAAGCTGATCGTAGAAGCCACACCCCGCACCGAGGTGTGAAAGAACCCCGACACGTCCCCGTTCTCCCGCATGATGCGAGCGCCCGTGATTTTCAAGCCGATGGTGCTGCCACGCCGGAACATTGACCAGTTGATTAGCGCCGGCAGCAATCCGATATAGGGGATTGTCTGTAAGACCGCGTCGATCACCCATGAGACAATCCGCTGTCCGAGGCCCGCCAACTGGCCTTCCGCGATGATAAGCGAGACCGGCGCCGCCGTTCCTGCGGGCGGTGGGGCTGCCAAGCGGCTCCCACATTGCCCGCAAAACGCGGCAGCCTCAGGGCTCTCTGTTCCACACCGGCCGCAGCGCATATCAGCCTTCCTTCTGTTGCGCCCGCGGGTGGGCCTTCAGGTACGTCCGCCGGGCCTGGGCCTGCGATACATGAGTATACACCTGGGTGGAGGCCAGGCTGGCGTGCCCCAACAGCTCCTGCACCACCCGCAGGTCCGCGCCCCCATCCAGGAGGTGGGTGGCGAAGGTATGGCGCAGCAGGTGGGGATAGACCCGCCGCCCGATGCCGGCGCGCTCTCCAGAGCGGTGCACCAGGAGCTGGACGGCGCGCTGGGTCAGGCGCCCGCCATCGCGGTTATTCAGGAACAGGGCCTCGGTGGAGCGCCCGGCTTTGGCCGCCAGCACCAAGCGGCCTGCCTCCAGATAACGGGCCAACGCTGCGCGCGCCGGCCCCCCCATCAGGACGATGCGCTCCTTGCTCCCCTTGCCCCAGACCCGCGCCTCTCCCGTGGGGAGGTTCACGTCCGCCAGGTCCAGGCCCACCACCTCGCTGGCGCGCAGGCCGCTGGCGTAGAGGAGCTCCAGCAGCGCCCTGTCGCGCAGGGCAGCGGGGGCAGCGCCTGACCCGGTCTCCAGCAGGCGCTTCGCCTCTTCCTGCGTGAGGAAGGAGGGGATGCGCCGTCCCAGCCTGGGGGCGGCTTGGGACTCCAGGGGGTTCGTCTCCAGCGCGCCCTGCTGGGCCAGGAAGCGGTAGAAGGAGCGCAGGGCGCTGAGCATGCGCGCCAGGCTGCGTCGGCTGCCGATGGGCGGCTGCCGCTGCGACTGCAGCCACTCCAAGTAGCCCAGCACCAGCTCGCGCCTGGCCGCGCCCAGGTCGCCGCCCAGGATGGGGCTCGCGTAGGTCAGGAACTCCAGGATATCGCGCCGGTAGTTGCGCAGGGTGAAGGGAGAGCGGCCCCGCTGGTGGCGCAGGTAGCTCAGAAAGGCATGCAGCGGCGGATTGGAGGTGGCGGCGATGAGCTGCTCGGCCAGCTCCTCCTCGCTCGGGCGGTCGACCTTGTAACGCGCCATGACATCAGCAAGCCAGGCAGGCGATAACTCGCGAACTCGCGCCGGGCCAGGGACAGGCTAAAACCCATTCTCGAACCAGGTTCAACAAAAGTCAAGTAGCTTGTTGCGAAATGGCTCCTGAAGGAAAGAGGATCCCATGGGTAGAGTAGGCAATGGAGTATACTCCCGTGTGTGAATGTGGGCAACAACAACGACACGCACCCCGGGAGGCAACCGGGGTGGCTGCTTTGGCTCATAGGACTTGTAAAAGCCGTCCTTGTAATCGGCTTTGTTGGCTACCTCTTCTATGGACTCGTATTTTCGGATACTCCAAGCCAAAGCAAATCTGCACAGATACTGAAGGTACTCAGCGACGAATGGAAGGCGCTGGTCTTCCTGACAATCCTTGTTTTCCACAGTCCCATAGGAAAGTTCCTGTCGGACCTACAGAGTGTGAATCTGTGGGGGGCAGAGGCAAAACGCAGTGGACCCATCCAGACGTTACCAAACGAACCGGAGAAGAAATCCTAATGCCTGTGGCTACCATTCCTGCGAATCACCATATCAGGATACCAGTCGGGGGAGCCAGTAGAGGCCTCCTTCGTATGCTCTCAGGTGGAGTCAAGATATCCGTAGAATCGGAGCGACCGATTGACGTTTTCGTAGTTGATAGCGCTAGCCTAGCCGATTTCGACGCGGTAAGAGCCTTCAATGCCATATATACCGCCAGAGAGATACTGCGTGTAAGTCAGACCGTACGTGTTCCGTTTACTGAGGGTACTGTCTATGTCATTCTTAGGAATTCAAGGCGTGATCCTACTGCTGTCTATTACGAGGTAACATGATAACGAAACCTCGAAAGACCATAGCAAGGATTGTTCAGAGCGAGAGGACGATGGCCACGCCCCCTCTGTCACTCTGAGCCCACCCGACAGTGGGCGAAGAGTCCGTCCCCAGGCCCTCTTGTCAGCCCACTCCCAGGGCGATGTCGCGCCGGTAGTGGACGCCCTCGAAATTGACCCACTCCACGTTCTTGTAGACCCTGGCCCGAGCCTCCGCCACGGTGGCCCCCCGGCCCACTATCGTCAGCGCCCGGCCGCCCGACGTGTAGGGCACTAGCTCCTGGTAGTAGTCGCGGTGCGCCTCCTCCCGCGGCCGCTCCAACACCGTGCCCGCCTGGAACACCGTGACCTCCTGGTCAACGTTCCTGATGCCGGTGATCAGCTTGCCGGTGGCATACTCGCCCGGATAGCCGCCGGAGGCCAGCACCACCCCCACCGCCGCCTGCTCACTCCCCCGCGGCGGCTTCACTGAGGCCAGCCGCCCGCTGGCCGTCGCCAGCAGCAGCTCCAGCAGGTCGCCCTCCAGGCGCGGCAGGACCACCTGGGTCTCGGGATCGCCGAAGCGACAGTTGAACTCCACCACCTTCGGCCCCGCGGAGGTTATCATCAGACCGGGATACAGAAGTCCCTGGTAGGGCTTCCCCTCTGCGGCCAGCGCGCGGGCGATGGGGACGGTGATCAGCCGGTGGGCCTGCTCCTGCTGCGCCGGTGTAAACCAGACCGGGGGGCTGTAGGAGCCCATGCCCCCCGTGTTGGGGCCGCGGTCGCCATCGAAAACGCGCTTGTAATCGCAGGCGCTGGGCAGAGGGACCACCGTCTCGCCGTCGACCAGGGCATGCAGCGAGACCTCGCGGCCCACCAGGCACTCCTCGATCAGCACCCGCTCGCCCGACGCTCCCGCCACCTTGCGCTGCATCAGGTCGGATAGCGCCTGCGTCGCCTCGGCGACAGTGGCGGCCACGGTGACGCCCTTGCCCGCTGCCAGGCCATCGGCCTTCACCACGATGGGCGCTCCCTTGCGCTCCACATAGGCCACCGCCTGGTCGTAGGAGTTGAACACCGCGTAGTCGGGGATGGGGATGCCGTAGCGACGGCAGAGGTCGCGGGCGAAGGCCTTGGAGCCCTCGATCTCAGCCGCCGCCCGCGAGGGGCCGAAGACCAGGAACCCTCGCGCCCGGAGCAGGTCGGCGACGCCCGCCACCAGGGGCCCCTCGGGGCCCACCACCGTCAGGTCGATGCGTTGCTCCTGGGCGATGCGGGCAAGCCCCTCGAGGTCGTCAGCCCGCACGGCCAGGTTGGTCCCCAGGGAAGCGGTGCCGCCGTTGCCGGGGGCGAAGAAAAGCCGCGGACGCTGGGGACTCTGCGCCAGCTTCCAGCCCAGGGCATGCTCGCGGGCGCCGGAGCCCACCACCAGCACATTCACGGACTAGCCTCCAAAGCTTGGGGAGATGTACGCGTCCCATGGCGCTTGCTCTAGGGGTGCCTGCAGCCAGAGGGCCGAGTCGGCGCCGCCGCTATTGTACCAGCTTAACCCAAGAGAAACGGGGGCTGAAGGCGGCGTGCAGCCGACGATCGGCCGTCCAGAGCTCGCAGCCCTCAAGCCTCGCCAGCGCCACGTACTGGGCATCGTAGGTCTGGGGCCGGTGCAGCTCCGTCGCCAGGGTGAAGGCCAGGCGCTGCAGCCCGGCAGGCGCCCGCGCTTCCAGCCCGAAGGAGAAGAATAGCTCCAGAGCAGCGTCGCCCTCCGCGGGGGTCAGAATCCGCCGGTAGACCTTGTTGCGGATAACGGACACCGCCTCCGCCAAGAGCAGGGGCGGCCCAATGAGAGCCGCCCCTTTCATAGCCCAGGCCTGAAAAAGCCCGTCGCTGGCGGCGCTGGTGTCCATGGGCAGCACCCACGACAGCGCCAGGCTGGCATCGACGCAGACCACCTCCATGCGTCAGCGCCCCCGCCGGGTCTCTTGCATCAGCGTGGTGGCGTCGAAGAGCCTGCCGCTGCGCTGAAAGATGCGCCGCCGCAACTGCCGTGCCCGTTCCAAGAGGGCCATCCTATCCTGGGCGCTGGGGCCCCTAGCCGCCTTGAACCGCTCCAAGGCACTACGGTCCATGAACCACTGATTGCCGACTCGGTAACCCACCAGAGCCTCCTCCCTCAGATAGCGCCGTACCTGTTCTGTAGAGCGGCCCAAATAGGTAGCCGCCTCCGGCACAGTCACCTGGTCTTCTGAAGATGTGGGCATCGCCTCTCCCAATTTGTTGTTGCGTACGACAACATCGTACCATACCCACTGGGCCGAATCAAGCCCTGGCCGGAAAGGATATTCAAGGTGAACCAGAGCATTGCACTGCAGAGCCGGCGGACCAGAGGGTTGCTCGCTACCTGGAGGATGGCTGCTTAGCGGTCCTACTCCCACTCGATGGTGCCAGGGGGCTTGCTGGTGATGTCATAGACCACGCGGTTCACCCCAGGCACCTCGTTAACGATACGGCTGCTGATGCGGGCCAGGAGGTCGTAAGGCAGGCGCGCCCAGTCGGCGGTCATGGCATCCTCGCTGGTGACGGCGCGCACGGCCACCACATAGTTATAAGTTCGGAAGTCGCCCATGACGCCCACCGTGCGGGCATCCGTGAGCACGGCAAAGCTCTGCCAAAGCTGCCGATACAGCTTGGCCTTCTTGATCTCGCTCATCACTACCCAGTCGGCGCCGCGTACGATCTCCAGCTTCTCCCCGGTCACCTCACCCAGGCAGCGGATCGCCAGGCCGGGGCCGGGGAAAGGCTGCCGCCAGACCATCTCATCGGGCAGGCCCAGGGCCAGCCCCACCTCTCGGACCTCATCTTTGAACAGATGGCGCAGCGGCTCGACGAGCCTCAGGCGCATCCGCTGGGGCAGCCCCCCCACGTTGTGGTGGGTCTTGATCTTGGCGGCCGCCGGGTTCTCCGCGGTAACGCTCTCGATGACATCGGGGTAGAGGGTGCCCTGAGCCAGGAGGTCCACCTGGCCCAGCCTCGTCGCTTCTTCTTCAAACACCCGGATGAACTCCTCGCCGATAAGGCGCCGCTTCAGCTCCGGGTCCGTGACACCCCTCAGCCGGCCCAAGAAACGCTCTTGGGCGTCCACATATACCAGGTTCATCTTGAGATTGCGCTGGAACACGGTGCGGACCCGCTCCGGCTCCTCCCGCCGCAGCAGCCCGTTATCGACGAAGATGCAGGTCAACTGGTCACCCACCGCCCGCTGAATCAGGGTCGCCGTCACGGCGGAATCGACCCCGCCGGACAGGGCGCAGATGACCCGGCCCCCTCCCACCTGGGCGCGGATGCGGCCGATGCTCTCGGCGATGAAGTTGCCCGGCGTCCACGTGCCCTGGCAGCCGCACACCCGCTGCAGCCAGTTGCGTAGCAGCTCCTTTCCGTGAGGGGTGTGCGCGACCTCCGGATGGAACTGGAGCCCCACCATGCCAGCCTCGTTGCCGATCACGGCGTTGGGCGAGCTCTCCGTGAAAGCCAGCGCCCGGAACCCTGACGGCAGCTCGGTGACCTGGTCCCCGTGGCTCATCCACACCGGCATCTCGGCGGGCAGATTGTGGAAGATGGGATAGCCGTCCGACCCCTCATGGAGGATGGCGTGGCCATACTCGCGGACCACGCCGGGGGAAACTCGCCCACCCAACTGGTGTGCCAGGAGCTGCATCCCATAACAGATGCCCAGCACCGGCAAACCGCTAGCGAAGACCCAGGCCGGAGCCAGGGGAGCACCAGCCTCGTATACGCTGGCGGGCCCACCGGACAGGACGACGCCCCGCGGCTTCAAGGCCGCCACCCGCTCCCACCCCACGTTCCAGGGAAGGACCTCGCAATATACCTGGCACTCGCGGATCCGCCGGGCGATGAGCATGCTGTACTGGGAGCCGAAATCCAGGACCACCACGGTCTCTCGCTCGGGTGGCGCGGCAGGCGCCACCGCCGCGGCCTCGCCCGACTTCTGCCTGGCGATCTCAAGATAGGCGGCCACCTCCACGTCGCCCGGCACGGCCACCCGATGGCTTGCGGTGCTCTCCTTCAAGTCAGTCAAGACATTCTCCCGGCGCCCCTCTGAGCTATTGGGGTAGCGTAGCATCAGCCTCAGGGGCCGTCAAACGAAGGCCGGGCCGGCCACTCATCCTGAGGTGACTTATACTGATGGCTATGACAGAGGGCTGGACGAGCGCCCAGGGCTTGCCTTCTCTTGAGTCGCAGCTCGCCCAGGCGGTGGAGGCCCTGCGTGGGGGAGGGCTGGTGGCCTATCCCACCGATACCCTCTACGGCCTGGGCGCCCACGCATTCCTGGAAGAGGCGGTGGCCGCGGTGTTCAGCGCCAAGGGGCGTCCGCGGTCCCAGGGCCTGCCCCTGCTCATCGCCGAGGCCGCCCAGCTTCCGGAGCTGGCCGCCGAGGTCCCAGACCTCGCCTGGAGGCTGGCTCAGGCCTACTGGCCGGGCGGGCTGACCATGGTCCTGCGGCGCGGGTCCCGCATCCCGATGATCGTCACCGGCGGGCAGCAGACCGTCGCCCTGCGGGTGCCGGACCACGCCGTCCCCCGCGAGCTGGTTCGCCGCCTGGGCGCCCCCTTGACGGGCACCAGCGCCAACAAGAGCGGCGGGCGGCCCCCCCCCCCCCCCGCGGCGGGGGGGGGGGGGGGGGGGGGGGGGGGGGGGGC
>ORJL010153526.1_pt1 | contig 22185 bp, 19 predicted proteins | sample 1779941 | NCBI WGS metagenome assembly ORJL01 (sample SAMEA104232317, study PRJEB22302) | groundwater metagenome | biome: forest; feature: aquifer; material: groundwater | place: USA | collected 2011-08-07 | depth 5.8 m
CACGACCCACAAGCGCCAGCGCGTGGTCCTTCCTCGCCCGCACTCCCCGCTTACGAGCCACAAGCGCAAGCGCGTGGTTCTTCTCACACCATGAGTGCCGCGACCGGAACCCCGTCTTGCACGAACGACCCCGGATGGGGTCGCGGAATGTAGCGACGGGTGAAGCGAAGCGGAACTCGTGGAAGCGTGTCACATCCCGCATTCCCGCCCCGGAGCGGGCGGAGGAACCGCCCGGATGCAACGTCCGCGCCAATCGATCCAAAACGTCGGCAAACGCGTCGTTCCTCGTGACGCGAGCGACCTCGTAGGGTCCGCTCTGCGAACCTTGCCTCTCTTTCTTCCCCCTTACCGAGGGGGGACCGAGGGGGGTCTCCTTCCAACGCCGCATCGCACCCGCCCCACACGCTTCGCCCCGCAAACCTTCCCTCCTATTTCTCAAATCTCAAATCTCAAATCCGCTTGCCTCATTCCGCCCCGCCCCACGAGCCACAAGCGCCAGCGCGTGGTACTTCGCCCGGAACGCCGTGCATCGGTGCTCGCCGCCGCTATTCGCCGCCCAATCTGTCTATGTCTCTCTTGATTACTTCGACGTCATCCGCGTCGCGGGCGTCCCCCAACTGTCTTTTCAATGAGTCGACCTCGTTCTCACGCATGATGTGCCGCTGGACCTCGTAGTCACGTTCTCGTTGCTCCCTATCTTGCTGCGCTTCCTGAGAAAGCGACAGTCCACCGTTTGGGTCCAGCAGCATCTGAGCGATGCCAACCCACGCGTTCAAGGATTCCTGCTCACGCCTGTAGAGTTCGGCCAACGCCTCACCCGCCGGTCTATATCCAGCCCGTTCGCTCTTTTGGAGCCACTCTATGCCGAGCTTCCGGCTTTGACCGACGCCGTTCCCCAGAAGATAACAGAGGCCAACGTTGCACATACCCACTTCGTCCCCACGCTTCGCGGCCTTCATGTACCACTGAAAGGCAGTTGACAAGTCTCGCCTCGTGCCCAAGCCCACGCTATATGCATAGCCCAGGTTGTTTAGCGCCTTCCTGTCTCCCTGCTCTACGGCCTTTCGAAAGTAACTGGTCCCTTGATTGAGATTGGTCTGTCGTTGGCGTTGGAGTTTCTCAGCGTCTCTCTTGTCCGTCGGTTGCGGATACGAAATGTGCCAGTAATGATCGCCCAATACGCACAGCGCAGCCGTGTCGTCGGCTTTGACGGCCAGTTCTAACCAATGCAATCCCGTTTCTACATTCCGGGTGACGCCGTCGCCTTGATAATACATACGGCCGAGTTGCCCCATTGCAGAAGGGTCTCCAAGCTGCGCCGCCCTGCCGAAATGACGGAACGCCTCTGATGTATGATTCTCTCGAAGCGCATAATAGCCAAGGTTGGTAATCGCTTCGGGACTTCCGTACTTCGCGCCCTCTTCAAACAATTCCCGTGCCCTAGCTGGGTCAGCCGTGACGCCGGCACCATCACGATAGATAATTCCCAAGGAGTTCAGCGCCGCACCGCTGCCCAATTGCGCCGCTTGCTGGAGAAGCACGATCCCTTTGTCCGAGTTCTGCTTGATTCCTTTCCCTCTGGCATAGGCATCACCGAGGGCCGCAATCGCATTCATACTATTCTTTGCGGCTAACCGTTCCCACATTTGAATTGCCTTCTTGGAATCGCGGGCTACTCCATCCCCGCGAGCATAGCAACTGGCCACGGCCAACTCGCAAGGCTCGCTACCGAGGACCATTCCCTTTTCGAACCAGGCGAAGGCTTGCTTACGGTTCTTCTTCGATCCAACGCTATTTAGGGCACACTGGCCCAGAGAATGCATCGCCTCGGGCTCGTCTTGTTGCGCAGCCTTGTTGAGCAACTCAAGCGCTCTTGCAATATCCTTTTCCGTACCGGTTCCCCGAAGGTAGCACTCACCAACTCGAGCCATGGCACGCGCGTTTCCTGCCGTCGCGAGTCTTTGATACAACTCAAATCCTTGCTGTAGATCGGAGGGAGAATTTGCTTCTCTTATCAGCGTTTCCGCATGCGCCAGTTCACCGCCGTTCACTGCTTGCTTTTCCTGCGCAATCGCAGGGCCGACAGCAAGTACGGCGAGGGACAACCATCTTTCCACGCTCTTGGGGAATCTTGCTCTGTGCATAGGAGGGTCTTCCTAACGAAGTGAATCATGCCACCATCGTTGCCATCGCCGTTTCGCTTCGCGTCCCGTTCTCGCGGTCACCAGGTTCCCGGGCGCGCCGTTGCAGCCGGAGAAACCATATCGAATCCAGAAAGCAACGCAATACTGGACGTAAAGGTGGGCTTTATCGCGGGATCCATCCGCTATCCGTAAGGCTTTGCGCGAAATGGACTTACACCGTGCGGGGCGCGTGTGCCAAATGCAATTCCGTGGGGGAGATTCTACCGTCCCCCAACTTGTCGCACAAACGGGATCCGTTCCCCGCACCAGCAAACCCGCGCGGTGTGATCCCATCACGACCGAACAAAACCCGATATCCGCCTTGACCCCCGCCCCAATACGTTGTATAGTTCGGTATACGTTCGGTTCGCATCGTCCACCCCCGGAAAGGAGCTTCCCATGACCAACGTCGTCTCCGCCAAAAAACGCCGCGCCAACCGTCGAAACGCCAAGAAGTCCACCGGTCCCCGATCCGCCGCGGCCAAACGCCGCTCCTCCCAGAACGCCATCAAGCACGGCCTCCTCGCCCACGACGTCGTCGTCCCCTCCATCGCCGGGCGCGAACAGCAGGCCGACTTCGACGCTCTCCTCGCCGACCTCCACCGCGCCCTTCGCCCCAAGAACCGCATCGAGCAAACCCTCGTTGAACGCATCGCCGCTTGCGACTGGCGACTTCGCCGCGTCCACCGCTTCGAGGCCGGCCAGATGCACAAGGCTCTCGAATCCGCCGAAGAAGTCACCAGCCTCGCCCACGACGCTCGCGTCCAGTTCGACGAAGGCATGCGCGAGTTCGCCTACGAACAAGCAACCCTAGAACTCCTCGGCCGCACTCCCGACCAACTCTCGCCCGCCGAACTCGACCAGCTCGACGAACGCGTGACCGTCCTCGCCAAGTTCCACAAACTGCTAAACGCCGACGCCGCCCCCGAAGCCCTCAAAGATCGCCTCCGCGCCGAACTGCCCCGCCTACTCCGCGAGCGCGAAGCTCACATGCAGCGCGTCCGCGCCGACCTCGACGCCGCCGAACGCGAAAGCGCCCAGCGCCGCGAAAAAGCGGCCCTCCTCGCCTCCCTTCCCGAATCCGAAGCCCTCACCCGCATCGTCCGCTACGAAAACATGCTCGACAGACAACTCCACCGTTCCCTCGCCGAACTCCGCCGCAGACAAGAAAAACGCCCGGCCCACAGACGGCATTCCGATACTCGCTTCCCGCCCAGTCGCCGCCGCCGAAAGTCGTAGGGCGGGCTCGGCCCGCCTTTCTTAGAGTGCCACAACGTGGCACCGGTAAAACATGAAATATACCAAACGAACCCACTTGCAATTCTCACTGCAATGCTTCCGGCCCGACTGGCGAACGCCAGATCTTTCTATCCCGCAGCCGGAACCGAACGGGTGCCGAACTTTGCGAAGAACATCCCCGCCCCGACCAGACCGATGACGCCCGCCGCACAGAACGTCAGCGCCGGTCCCGAACCGGGTCGCAGGTGTTCACCGACGATCCACAGCGCCGCGCCAACGGGCGACGCCAGCATCACCGCGGCGCTGCGCACGCTCCAATACAACCCCGTCGCCTGCGTGCGAACGTCCGGCGGAACCAGGTCGGCGATCATCGCCTTCCGCGCCGGTTCGCCGATCTCCCGCATCCCGCCGATCACGAAGGCCAGCATCAACCCGATCGGCCCCAGCAGCGATCCCAACACGACCAGCGAAACCGGAAACGCGGCGAAGAACAAGAACGTCGCCCCGATGTATGGCTTCTTCCCGAATCCCTCTTGGCTCGCCAGCGGACCGACGAAGACATACAGCACGATGTTCGTCACGGCTTGGATGGTCAGCAGGATCGAAGCGTATCGCGCGGTCCCGATCGCCAAGTCCGCACTCATGATCGGAACGCAATACAGAATCACCAGCGGCCCCGCGAGACCTTCGGCCCAACGGGCGCAAATGTCCGCCGCAAGAAGTCGTTTCAATTCCATGGGGAATTGTCGAAACAACCCGCGAGGTCGCTTTCCAAAATCGACGGTATCGCGCGTCGCGGTCTTCATGAATCGATGCTGCACGACGATCGCCGCCACAACGAACACAACCGCGACTGCGATCGCCGCATGTACGCCGTCAATGCGACCCCAGAAAAAGATCAGCAGCCCGCTGACCAGATACGCAACGATCCGCGACACGCGCCGACAGATCGCCTGCAAAGAGAACGCCATCGTTCGCTGCGCCGAAGGCAGCGAATCGCCCACCACGGTGATGATCGCCGGCCCCGCGAGACTGTCCCACACGAAGATGAACGGAATCGCGGCGAAGAGCGCCCAGACGGAATTCCAAACCAGGAGAATGACCAGACCCACGATCGGGAGAACGTTGAACCACAACAACGCTCGACGCGTGTTGAAGCGCCCGGCCAGCGTTCCGCCGACGTAGTAATTCACGGCCTCGAGCGCGTCGCGGTAGAAACCATACGCGCCGATCAGAAGAATGGTGGACGCTTCACCCGCCAGAGCGCGTTCGCGCAGCGCCTTGAGAAATTGCGGAACCACGGGCGACCAAAGTTCCGTCGCCGCCGTTACGAGAAGAATTGTGCATAGCAGCGCAACCGTCGAGGCGTTGAGTCCAAGCCATTGTCGCCAGCCTTTCACGCACCCGCTCCGTGTTTGGCCTGCCACTTCTCCTCGGCGTCGGGCACGCGAATGTACAGCGGCGTCAGCATCCGCGGCGGCGTCGTCTCCCCGCGGCGCAGCATCGCTCGCCCGAGGTGATAGACCACGTCCGCGCGGGGTGCGAAGAGTTCCTCGGGCAAGATGCGAAGTCCCGATGCGACGCACACGTCGCGATGTCGACGAACCCCGTCGCCCATCACTCCACAGCGTGGATCAAGCGACGCCAGATACGCAGCCGGTTCGACCTCCCGCGCCTCGTCGAAGGGGCGGTACGCAAGAGGATTCTCGTCCCTGTTGTCGCGTCGCGGTTCATCCGCGGCGTCGCACCGGAACGTTGCGGCGAAAACTCGACCGCGCATTGCGTCGATGAATACGGCGACTTCCTTCGGCGCATCGGCCAAGGTCAACGCGTTCTGTGCAATCACTTGCAATGTCGGTACGCCGACGACCGCGGGCTCTTTTCCGGTTGATCGCGCAATGGCGAACGACAACATCTTCGTCACCGTCACGCCGATCCGCAGTCCCGTGAAACTCCCCGGCCCGATGGACACGAACAATGCGCCGATGTCGATCGATCGAACGCTGTGTCGATTGCAAATCTCCGCGACCGCGGCCACAAACGTGCGCGCATGCGCACGAGGTTCGCGCAGCGTGATCCGATCAAGCACTTCCCCCGCGCACGCCAGCGCCACTTCCCCTGCATCGCCGGAGGTCTCAAACGCAAGTTCGTACTGCCTGTGTTCGTCGCCCGTTTCCATCGTGTCGGCATCGTACGGTCCGGCGACACAGTTCGCACACACCGCGCGCGACGGGTGCGGAGGAAATCCTCTAGGGAGGAAGTGCAAATCGGGGTTGACCCCACACGCGGCGGGCGGTATCCTAACACGACATTCTATCGCGGTTTGGCCTCTGGATTGCATGGTCCTTTTGGGGGAGGCGTCATGATTCATCGTAGACACGTTCTCACGTTCTGTGCGGTCGGTGCTTGCATCGCGGGTGCTCCACCGGGATTGATCCGCGAGTCGCGGGCCGAAGTCCCTTGCGTCATCGACGTCCTGGAGGGAACGGACCCGTTCGGGTTCTCGCAACCGGGCACCGCCGTCGACATCGACGGTGACCGCATCGTTGCGGGCGCATCGTCGGAGGGAATCAACGCCGCGGGTGCCATCTACGTTTACGTGAGGAGTGGAATCCGCTGGGCGCTGGAAGGGAAACTGCTCGAATCACCCCCGGGGTACTTCCCACAATTCGGCATGGCTGTGGCGATCAGCGGCGACCGGATCATCGCCGGGGCCTCGAACCTAGGAATCGATCTCGATGAACCGGGACGAGCACGAGTGTATCGACGGATCGCCGGGCAATGGCAAGAGGAGGCGCTCCTCACGTCCTCCCAGTCCGAGTTGCGTGACTCTTTCGGGATTTCCGTGGACATGGAGAACGACGTCGCCGTGGTGGGCAGTCTGTATCGGAATTCTCCCCAGCCGTCCCGGGCCTTTGTTTTCCGCTGGAATGGGTCGCAGTGGATCGAGGAAGCGGTGCTGCTCGGGACTGGGACGGCAGAATCCGACCGCTTTGGGGCTCGTGTGGCGATGAGCGGCAATCGCATTGCCGTCGCGGCCGGTGGAGACGAGATGGGCGACGGCGCTCCTGGATCCGTCTACATTTTCAAACACAACGGAGTGAGTTGGGTGCAGGAGGCCCGGGTCAGGCCCGACGACGATGAAGCCTATCGCGGCTTCGGATCCAGCGTGGCGATCAGAGGGGATGAACTGGTCGTGGGAGCGGACAACGACCAGACGTTCTCGTTCAGCAATGGGGCTGTGTATGTGTTTGGCTGGAACGGTGCTGCGTGGCAACAACAAGCGAAGCTCTTCCCGTCGAACCCCGTGGGCCAAATCGGACTCGGGTTGTCCGTGGACATCGGCAACGATGCACTGGTCGCGACCGGCGGATTTCAATCGGATTACTTCGGTTATGTCTTCCTGCGGGAGGGCACGAGCTGGACCCAGAGATTCAAACTCGGACTTGGTGGGGATGCCGCCCTATCGGACGACGCGTCGTTGCTGGTCATCGGGAATCACGTGTACGGTCTGGGCGCGGTCCCGCCGTGCGTTCCCGTGACTTCTTCTTGGGGAGTATTGGTTATGGCGCTGAGTGTTGCAATAGCTGGAAGTATTTGCCTTCGGAAACGTGTAAAGTTTAGCTGTGTGTGTGTGTGTGTGGCTGCATTCGGATTCGCTGGGTTGGGCGGTGCCGCATTCGCTCAGGTCGCAGGTCTTGAGCATCCCCATCATCCCGAGAATCTGATAGTTCGCTTCAAGGAGAACACAACAACTCAGGCTCGCGTCGCGGCGGTCTCGAGTCACGCCGCAGCGATCGAACGAACGGATCCCTACACGGACCGGATGATGCTCCTCAAAGTCGCGCCGAACAACCTTGCCGACACGCTCGTCGCACTTCGAAACGACCCCGACGTCCTTTACGCTGAGCCGGACTACGTGGTCACTTTTCAGGCCGACCCGAACGACTTCCACTACGGAACCGACTACGAGAAGCAATGGGGCTTTGCGACCGTGCGCGCACCGCAGGCGTGGGATTACTACACCGGCGCCCTGGACTTCCGCGTCGCGGTGATTGATACCGGCGTGGCCTATCTTCATCCGGATTTGGTGAACAATATCTGGACGAATCCCCTCGAGCAACCGGGAGATGCGAACAATGATGGATGTCCGGGCGTGTGCGGCGTCGACGATGATGGGGATGGCCACGTTGACGAGCCTCCGTCGATAGCAAACTTACAGAACGGGTTGATGGCTAGCTGGGATGATGACGAAAACGGGTACCCCGATGATTTCCATGGCTTCGACTTTGCCCAAGACGACCAGTATAGCCTGAACGACAACGATCCGCACCCCGTAGTGGGCGGAGAACACGGGACTTACGTGGCCGGAATCATCGGCGCCATGACGAACAATACCGTAGGCGTCGCCGGGATGGCCTGGCATTGCAAAATGGTTGTGCTGAAGTTTTCAGGTCCGTCAACACAGTACGAATCCAACCTCATAGAGGCGATGAACTACGTGATCGCGAACAATATCCGCCTCTCCAACAATAGTTGGGACTTGCCTGCGTACTCGCAGCCGATTTACGACAAGATTGAGGAACTTCGGACAAAGGGGCACTTGTTCATCACCGCGGCAGGGAATGCGAGGAAGGATCTGAATATAGAACCCAGGTACCCCGCTTGCTACACGAACCTCAACATCATCACCGTTGGGGGCTCAAACCCGGATGATGAGTTTTGGATCGCCGGAGAAGGCCGTGGAAGCAATTTTGGCGCAGGATGCGTCGATCTGGTCGCCCCAGCTCAGCACATCAAGAGTACATCTTGGGGTCCTTTTCCTGTCGGCTACAACTATCTCTTCGCCGATGGGACTTCCTTTGCCGCGCCGTTTGTCACGGGGGCGGCGGCTCTCATCATGGGCAAGTACCCGAACATGTCGTATGATCTCGTGCGGCGGCGAATACTCGACACGGCGCGATACGCACCGTGGACGAGCTGCCATTCGGCAACGGGCGGCGTGCTCAACACCGCGGCGGCGCTGGGAGATTGTAACAACAATGCGGTGCTGGACGCGACGGACATTGCCAATCAGACGAGCAACGATTGTGACGACAATGATGTCCCGGATGAATGCGACTACGACTGCGACGGAAACGGGATTCCCGATCGCTGCGAAACCGGGTTGCGCGACCCATGCTGCTTCCCCAACGAGTACTGCCAACTGTGCTTTAATTTGACGCCCTGCGAGTGTGCGGTCCGAGGCGGAATCTCGCACCCCTCGAACGAAAAGTGCGGCTTTTTCAACTGTGCGGCCGCTCCGCAGTAGAGAATATCGGGGCAGTTCGGGTGGGTTGGAACGTTGGGGTCTGCTATGTGGCGACGACCCCTACCAGCCTGTTGAAAAAGTCCGCCCGGGTGTGGGACCGACTTTCTAGTCGGTCATTCTCCCGTGGGACGCGCAGCGGACCCGACAAGGCTTACCGTTGGGGTTGAATCAGCGGACGGTGCTCGTGCTGAAGCGCGAGAAGACTCTGCCACGTGGCGTGGGCTGCTTCGAGGAGGCCCATGTTTTGTAGGCAGAGGGCGAGGTTGGCGGCGTAGTCCACGCGATCGGGTTCGGTGTCGACGGCGCGTTGGAAATGTTCCAGGGCGCGTTCGAACTCTCTGCGATCGGCGAAGACGAGGCCTAGTTGGTAGTGGAGGTCGATCACGGAGGGCTGGATGGATTGCACCTTCTCCAGCACTCGTACGGCCTCTTCATCGAGTCCCGCGTCGCGGAGGGCGAGGCCTAGCTTGGTGAGGGCTTTGACGTATTCCGGGTTGATGTCGACGGCGCGACGGAAGGCGTCGATCGCCTCCGGTAAGCGACCCGCGTGTCGCAGCAACACGCCGAGTCGGTAGTACCAATCCGCATGTCGCGGATGCTCGCCCAGGGCGGATCGCAGGTTTGCGATTTGTTCTTCGACGGCGCCGAGCACTTCGTCGCGGAGCGGAGCGCCCGGCGAGGCGGCCACCGATTCGGGAGAGAGATATCGCTTCGCCTGTCGGGCGGCGCTGACTCGCAACTGTAGTCGGGCGATCTCGCTGAAGATCAGCGTCCCGTTGGTCTCGACACCTGCGGCCATTTCGAGACTCGCCAGTGCGTCGTCGGTCTTTCCCTGCGCTTGTTGTGCGACGCCGAGACCGACATATCCCTGAACGAGCCGGTCGTTGATTTCGACGGCGCGGCTGAACGCCTCACCGGCGGGCTCGATGTTTCCGCGGCGAAGGTGGGATGCGCCGAGTTTGACCGCGGCCTCCAAGTAATCTGGTCGCTGATGGAACGCCGCTTCGTAGGCGTCGTGGGCTTTTCGATCGTCGCCGGATTTTGCATAGATGTCGCCGAGGCGAACGCGTTGGTCGGCGCAGTCCGGCTGACGTTCGAGCATCTGAGTGAGGATTTCGATCGCATCGGCGTAGCGGCGAGCGCCGACGTGAGCAGTGACCAAGTCTTCCTCGACCTCCCAACTGTCGGGTTCGAGGGTCAAAGCGTGTTCGTAGCGTTTCGCGGCCTCCTCGAAGCGCTCGGCTCGAGCGTAGAGATTGGCGAGGGAGAGCTGGGCTGCGATGTCGTCCGGTTCGCAGAAGCAAAGGTGTTCGTAGTGTTGAATGGCGAGGTCGATCTCTCCGCGTTTCAGATGAATTGCGGCTAGGCGCTCGTGAGGATTGCGCAGGTTCGGCTCGGTGTCGAGCGTCTTGCGGTACGCGGCGACGGCGTCGTCGGTCTCGCCGAGTTTCTCCAGGCAGAATCCGAGGGCGAACCAGGTCGGCGCGTCGTCCGGCTCGTGTTCGAGGGACATCCGCAGTTGTTCGATGGCCTCGCGGTAATGTCCCAACTCATCGAGCGCGCACGCCAAGGCGAGGCGACTGATTCGATCCCGCGGATCACACTGCAAAGCCCGCTCGAACGCGGCGCGGGCGGCGCGATGTTGGTGATCCGATTGCAGGCGGATGCCCAGGTGGCGATGGTGCGTCGGATTGTCCGGTTCGCGAGCGACCAGCGCCTCGAGCTCGGCTGTGGACAAACGACCGTCATCGGCGACGACGGAGCGGAACGCCGCCGCCAATTCGCCGAGCAGGCCGCGACCGAGGATTTCGAGTAGGTAGGACATCAGGTTCCCAGGTCGTTCCTACGCCGGAAGCGTTTCGAGCGCCTCTTTGGCGCGTTGATAGCGTGCGTTGATGGTGAGCGCTCGACGATATGCGTCTCGCGCGAGACTCCATTCGCCGCCGTCGCGGTGCAGATCTCCAAGGAGACAATAGACGTCGGCGTATTCCGCGCCTGCGTCGATCGCTTGTTCTAATCGCACGAGCGCGTCCTTCCTGCGATCGGTTTGTCGGTGGAGCTTCGCCAGCTCGATGAGCGCCCGCGTGTACGACGGGTTGATGACCACCGCTCGTTCGCTCTGGGCGATCGCTTCCGTTCGTCGACCGAGGCGTTCCAGCACTTGCCCGCAGTGGAAGTGCAGCTCCGCATGTTCGGGCTGGCGATGCAACGCTTTCTCCATCGTCCGCAGGAGCATCGTGAACACGTGTGAATCGACCGTGCCCACGGGAATGGAAAGGAACGCGTCGACGAAATCGGGATCGGCTTCGATAACGCGAGACAATTCTTCGATGCCCTGTTCGTCGGCGAGCGGGTCGTCGCCGGCGAGACATGCGCGGACCTTCGGTGCGAGTCCCTGTTGATGGACCGCCTTGGCCGCTTGAGTCAGGAGCAACCCGATTCGCGCGTCGCGCGGATGACGGGCCTGAAGGGCATGCAGGTGTCGGAACGCTTCCGCGGGATTGCCGCGAGCGCCGTGACACAACGCGAGACTGATCGACGCCTCGCAATGGTCACGCTGAATGTTCACCGCTTGCGTGAACCGAAGCTCGGCCTCGTCGTAGTCCTCGACGGCGGCGAGGATCGTTCCCAGTTGGAAGTGCAGCTCGGCGCACTCCGGCAAGACGCGGATTCCGTCGCGTAGACTGCGGATGGCCTCTTCGCGCCGTCCGGTTTCGTTGAGGATCAGCGCGTGTCGAATGCGGGTTGTGCTGTCCGTTTCGTCCGTCTCGGCCGCGATACGCAAAGCGCGGATCGCCTGTTGGGGTTGGTCGACCCCGACGTAGGCGGCCGACAGGAGCGACGGCAGCGTTCGATCGCTCGGTTCCAATTCGAGCGCCTGCAAGAAGGCGTTCGCCGCGTCGTCGAACCGACGGGCGTTCAGGGCCACGACGCCGCGACGCACGAGGTTCGCGGCGGAGGCACGCGTTTCGATCCGTCGGAGCAACGCCTCCGCGGCCGGGCGGGGTCGCAGGGTGCTGTCGTTTGCATGGCGGGGTCGGAGAGGGCGTTCGCTGCGTTGTTGGTTTGACATCGCGTGTGGACCCCGAGCCGGTTGGCGACGAACTCACCGTTCGCGCTCTCCTGCCTCTTCGCTTCCCTGTGAATATCGGAAGGGCGGTGCGCTTGGTGAACGCCGGCGCGGAATTGGTTCCGATAATCGTTCTGCGGCTGTCCAGAAGGGGGACGGATCGGCGATGGGTGGCATGGCCGCTTCCTTAGCGGCCATGTGTTGGGGCATCCACCATGTCCGCCTTAAGGGCGGACATGCCACCCAAACGCCAATGCGGGGGCGTTCCCGGGTGTGAACGAAGACACGGGTCCGCTTAGGGCGGACCCATGCCACCTAGGATGGGATGCACCCGCCCCGCGCTGGGCCCGGGGTCGCGGTTGACGGTTGACGCCTCGTGGCTACATTACGGGGCTATGCGAAGCTGGGCATGGAGCGGGTTGGTATGCGTCGCGGCGGCGGCAACGCCGGCGGCTGCGGCGTCGCGCGCCGGGCTGGCGTCGACCAAGTGGCAGCTCGAGATTCGCTTTCAGGATCCGCAGCGGATCGCCGTGCGACACCCCGGGGATGAAGCGGAGTCGGTGTATTGGTACGTCGTGTACGAGGTGGTGAACAACACGGGGCGCGATCTCCAGTTCTACCCCTCGTTCAAGCTCGTCACCAATACGCTGCAGGTGGTCGAATCCGGCGTCGAGGTGAGCCCGACGGTGGCCGAGTTGATCGCCGAGCGACATCGAACGGACTTTCCGTTTTTCACGCGGCCGAACAAGGTGAGCGGGCTGTTGCTGCAGGGTGAGGAGAACGCTCGGGCGTCGGTGGCGGTGTTCCGCCCCTTCGATCCGGAGGCGAGCAGCTTCACGCTGTTCGCGAGCGGGCTGTCCGGCGAGAGCGATCGAATCCCGAATCCGGCGTACAACGCCGCGCAACCGGAAACGCAGGAGAACGCGCCGTATTTTGTGCTGCGGCGCACGCTGGCGATTGTGTATGACCTGCCCGGCGACCCGGACACGCGGCGCATCGCGACGCCGATCCGCCGCAGTCGGGAATGGGTCATGCGGTAGGGTGGATGCTCTGGTAGGGTCCGCTGTGCGGACCTTTCTTGGAACGTGTGCCACTGCTCTGTGAGCAGTGAGTATTGGTGCGCTGGTGCGAGAATCCCTTCTTGCACCGTTGATAGGAGAACGACGATATGGCTCATAAAAAAGGTCAAGGTTCCTCGCGCAACGGCCGCGACAGCAACGCGAAGATGCGCGGAATCAAGGTCTACGGCGGCGAACGAGTGGCGACCGGCTACATCCTCACGCGACAGGTCGGCACCATCCACCACCCCGGCCACAACGTGGGCATCGGCCGCGATCACACCCTCTTCGCCCTGACGGAAGGCACCGTCCAATTCCGCGGCAAGAAGATCGACGTGGTTCCGTCGAACAACTGACGGGACGCGTTGTTCGCTGCTCCGCAACGCACGTTCCGACGCGCTGCCGCCGATCGCGCTTTGAGTGCGTTCGGTCGTTCCTGCCGGTAGAACTCCGTCATACGCTCCCGGTTCGATCATGATCCGCAACGGCCACTCGCAGACTGGGTTTCGGGATTTCGTACTCGCCATGGAACGAGTCGAGCTTCGGCTGCGAAGGGTCACGGCTGCGCTCGATGACGCGGGAATCCGCTATGCCGTCGTCGGCGGAAACGCCGTGGCCGCATGGGTCGCCCAGGTTGATCCCGGCGCGACGCGAACAACGAAGGACGTCGATCTCCTTGTTGCAAGAACGGACTTGGATCGCATCACTCAGGTCTTGACCGGAATCGGCCTGAAGCGCGAGGATTTGCGTTCGCTGACGCTGTTCGTGGATCCGGATGAGCCAAGTCGAAAGTCCGGCGTGCATCTCGTGTGGGCGGGGGAGAAGGTCCGCCCCTCCTACGAACAACCGGCACCACGCGTGGAGGAATCCGTTCGGGCTCCGGACGGCTTCCTCGTGCTCGAACTTGCCGCTCTGGTACGCATGAAACTGACCTCCCTTCGCGACATCGATCGCGTTCACATCGCCGACCTGGTTCGCGTAGGTCTGATCGATGACGCCGTCCGCGCCGCGGTTCCGCCGCCGCTCCGATCTCGTCTCGATGAGATCGACCGGTCCGTTTCGGAAGAGGATTCGTTCTGACTTTAAGGTCAGGCGCGAACCGTCGGGGTCGCGTTCCAACGTCCCAACATGAAGTGACGAGTCTCGTTGTCCTGCGGCGGCTCGCTCCGCGCAGGTTCGCCTAATCCGCCGTTCGGCGATAATCTTCGACGATGTTCATCGATCAGGCCGAGATTTTCGTTCACGCCGGGAAGGGGGGCGACGGGTGCGTCAGCTTCCGTCGGGAGAAGTACATGCCCAAGGGCGGACCGGACGGAGGCGTCGGCGGTCAGGGGGGCAGCGTCTTCATGGTCGCCGCGGGCGACGTGGACACGCTCTTGGACTTCACTTACCGACCGAAGTGGGTCGCGGACAACGGTCGACCCGGCGGCGGGAAGGACTGCACCGGTCGCTCGGCCGAGGATCTCTTGATCCGCGTCCCGGTGGGGACCACGATTTTTGACCGCGATACGGGCGTGCTGATGGGGGATCTCACGCAGGTGGACGAGCGGGTCTGCGTCGCCAAAGCGGGAAGGGGAGGACGCGGAAACGCGGCGTACGCCCGACCGGACCACCAAACCCCGCGAGAGTTCGAACCAGGAACGCCGGGGGAGGAACGGAACCTCCGCCTCGAATTGAAGTTGATCGCCGACGTGGGGATCGTCGGATTGCCCAACGCGGGCAAGAGCACGCTTCTGTCCCGCCTCTCCCGTGCCCGACCCAAGATCGCGCCGTATCCGTTCACCACGTTGGTGCCACAGCTTGGCATCGTCGAGGTTTCCACGGATCGCCGATTCGTGATGGCGGACATTCCGGGGCTCATCGAGGGCGCGCACGAAGGGGCGGGTCTGGGCGACGTGTTTCTGCGCCACATCGAACGCACCCGTGTGATCCTGCACATGGTCGACATCAGCGGCGTGGAAGGGACGATGCCCGCGGCCGAAGCGTACCACACCATCCGCGCCGAGTTGGCGAAGTACAGCCCGGAGTTGGCGGCGAAGCCGGAGATCGTGGTGGGGAACAAGATCGACTTGATCTTCGATCTCGATGAAGAGGAGGACGGGCGCGGCGCCATCGAACGCGCGTCGGGCGCGCTCGCGAAAGCGATCGAAAAAGACGTGACGCCGATCAGCGGCGTAAGCGGTGCGGGATTGCCGAAGCTGGTCGAGAAACTCTGGTCGCTGCTGGAATCCCAGAAAGTCAGGTCGGAGCCGCAACCGGTTGTTGAATGAGGCACGCACGCGGTCCGACGAAACGCCAGCGCAGCTCCCACGCGGGATGGACTACTCGCGCACCAACGTTCCGTCGCAAGTGATGCCCAACCGCGTGGTTCCGGAGGTGTCGGTTACGTCGAGGACTGCTTCGGCGGTTACATGAATTCCCGTGGACCGTAGAGAGAACGTTTCCACCAAGTTCCCGTCGATCGAGATTCCCGGGAGCGTCGGTCTGGGTTCGAACGTTACCGCGAGGGAGGAAAGCACACGGGCGATCGAGACGATCTCAAATCCCAAGTCCGCGGTCGGCGTCGAGAACGTGATCTGCTCACCGACCTCGACCGGTGCTCCGTTGAGGACGAAACCTCCGGAGTCGTCGGCGTTCAAGGAAATCGGGCTCTCGAATGAACCCGTTTCCGCCGCGTCGCCTTCTCCGACCGTCAACGTGCAGGGGATGTCGCCGCTGTAGGTTCCCGACGGAAACGGCGGTCCGAAGAGTCCGCAACCGCCCGCGCCGCCTGCGAGCGCAACGATGCAAAGTGCGAGCGAATTGCAAAGGGATCGTATCGCGGTCCACTGCATCGTCAATACATCCATTGAAACAGATTGATGATGAGCGAAACGAACAGCAGGACGCCGATCAGGAGGAGCCAGTGCAGCGGAACGGCGCCCGGTGCGCCATCGGAATCCCGAGTCTGCGTGTCGCGTTTGATCGCCGTTCCGCTCGTCGCCAGAGTCTCGAGGAGACTCTGATCGTACTTCTTCCTCGCTTGAAACGGAGGTTCGCCGCGCTGCACCGCCTCTAGATCGCGGATCAGTTCTCCGCACGTCGGGTAGCGCTGATCGGCCTCCTTGGCCATCATCACTTCGATAATCTCCCCCACGCCCGCGGAGAGCGACTTGCGAACGTGGTCGGCGGGAACCAGCGGCTCCTTCAAGTGCTTGTGCATGACCGCCGACGGCGTGGTGCCATCGAATGGCACTTTCCCGGTGACCATGTGATAAAACGTGGCGCCCAGGCCGTAGATGTCGGCGCGCGGATCGATGTTGATATCCCCGCGAATCTGCTCCGGGCTGATGTAGTAGGGCGTTCCGTAGGCTCGACCCGCTTCCGCCGTCGCGGTGGCGTAGTCTCCCATTTCGCGGGCGAGACCCATGTCGGCGAGTTTCACGTCGCCGCCTTTGGTCAGCATCAAGTTCTTCGGTTTCACGTCGCGGTGGATCAAGCCCTGGTCGTGGGCATGTCCCAGCGCCTTGGCGGACTGGAGGATCATGCGGATCGCGTCCGGTTCGTCGACGAACCGACCGTCGGTAAGAAGGTCGTACACCGTCTGCCCGTCGATGAACTCCATCACGAAATAGTGATATCCGCCTGCCTCACCGACATCGAACGCCTGCACGATATTGGCGTGGTTCAGGCGCGCTGCGGCCTTCCCTTCTTTGTAAAACCGCTCGACGAACTCCGGGTTCTCGCTCAGTCGCTTGGGTAGAACCTTGATCGCCACCAGCCGGTCCAAACTGAGCTGTTTCGCCTTGAACACGACGGCCATCGCCCCCTGGCCGACTTTGCTCATGATCTGATATCCGGGAATCTGCTGCGCCGGGCGGTACATGGAATCCTCGTCCACGACCGCCTGCAACCGCGTGATCTGCGTATGGGTGAGATATCCGTGCTGAGCGAGCGCTTCGGCGAGGGACATGGGACGCTTGCCGGAGAGTGCCTTCACCTCGGCGCGCACCAATTCGACCTCGTTAGCGGTGCATAGCTTCCGCTCGACGACGAGACGTGCGATCTGAGAGTCATCGAACGTTGACATGTTTTCCGTGAATCGTCGACCCCCGAAGGCGGTCGGTGCGTCATCCAGCGTGTGGCATGGGGTTCCAACCCGTGCTCGCACCGGTTGGAAACCGGGGCCACACCCAATCCAGAGGGGCTCCCATGGAGAGGCCCGCTCCATCCTGCCTGCTTCGCGCGGATCAACAACCGCCGGGAGTTCGATCGCGAGGGACGCGGCACGCGACGCTTCGCGTTCCGACTCGGGGCGGTACGTGCGCTCCCACTCGGCCCCGGTTCGGACCCTCCATTATAGTCGCCCCAACGCTCCGGTCATCTTGGGTCCATCGCCTCGCCCTCCCCGATGAGCGCGACGACACCACGGTACAACATATTATCGGGCGAATCGAGAGCCGCGGCGACGATTTGCGCTTGCCGCTCAGAAATCAGCGAGGGCGTTCGCAGGCAGTCCCCGTTCCATCGGAGGGCGGCGAGCACGCCTTGGCGGAGTTCGTGCAAACCGACGCCGGCCAACGCGGAGACGCGAAACACGTCCGGTTCGCCGGGACGGTGAAGGCCGGTCTCTACGGCGGCGGCAACATTCGACGCATCGGCGCGGCGTCGAAGGCGGTCCGTTTTCGTTTCGACGAGGATGGTCGCGCGCCATTCGCAGCAAATTGTTTTTCGATCGGGCGGGGTCGGAGCGATCTCGTCGGCGTTCCCTGGGTCCGGGGCTTCTTGGAGCAACATGCGAAGGTCCGCGGATGCGCTCATGGAACGACCGACTCGGATCGCGGCGGCTTCCAGCGGATGGTCCGTCGCATGGTCGCCGGGCGTGTCGATGAGTGTGATCGGAACGCCGTCGAATTCGAGATCGGCCGTGACCCAGTCGCGTGTCGTTCCGGCGATCGGGGAGGTGATGGCCACGGTCCGTCCGGCAAGTGCGTTGAACAGAGTCGATTTCCCGACGTTCGGCGGACCCACCAAGGCGACGGTCGCTCCGTTGAGGAGAAGACGGACTGACGGCCAAGCGGAGTAGAGTCGCTGCATCGTTTCACGCACGCTCGGAGGATCTTCGTGCGCAAGCAAGGCGAGCTCCGCCAGCGATTGTGAGAGCAGCCGTCGCTGTCGAGCGAGGAACAGGACCGCGGTTTCTGTTTTACCAAGGCGAAGGGCGTCGTTCACTTCTCGGTCGATCAAGGTCGACGAATCGAATGCGTCGATCGGCTGGGCGGCAGGATCGAGAATGCGTACGCCGTGACGCTGCAACACCTGCAAGACCCGCTCCAAGACGCGGGTTCCACCGTGGGTGCAAAGATCGATCGTTGGAATTGGCCCGTTCGGAACCGCGCTGACGATCACCTCGTCAACGGCCTCGCCGGCGTCGAACAGCGTTCGCAACAGAAGACGTTCGGACATCTCGACGTTCGGTGTGGATGGGGCACCCGTATGCGTATCTTCGCAACAGGCGTCGACGATTGGCCGAGCGCGCGGTCCGCGAACACGAACGACTCCGATGGCGCCCGCGCCCTGCGGCGTGAGCAGCTCGGCCACGGTGTCATCGGACGACAGTTCCAGCGCGACACTCCCCGTTACGCGTGTGCCACTGCTCTGTGAGCAGTGCCCTGCGCGTGTGCCACTGCTCTGCGAGCAGTGTTTTGGGTTGGCCTGAGACGTCGCGGAAAGGCTGTGCGGTTCGGCGGTTGCTCTTTTGCTGGTCGAGGGTGTGTCACCGTTGCCAGCGATCATGCGCCTTCTTCCGCGAGATGCTTGGAGAAGGCGAGCCCGACGCCGCGAAGGGCGAGGTTCGCGACGAACGTGTCGATGAAATCAAGGTGCGGTTGGAGGAACGCGGCGTCGCCGCCCGTGGCGACAACCTGCGGCCAGCGGTTCAGATGCGTGGCGTATCCTTCGACCAAGTTGCGAACCGCTCCCACGATCCCGCGACACACGCCGTTCTGAATGGCCTCGGCTGTGTTCTGGCCGAACGGTAGATTTGGGAATGCCGGTGCGATCTCGGGAAGTTGCGCCGTGTTCTGATGGAGCGCCCGCAGCTGCATTCGCAAACCCGGCATGATGGCGCCTCCCACGAGGACTCCGTCGCCATCGACGAGATCGACCGTGATGGCGGTGCCGAACGCGACAACGGTGCATTCTCCTTCGAGACGGTCGAACGCGGCGAACGCTTGGCACACGCGGTCCACGCCGATCGCCTTGGGGTCTTGGACGCCGATGTCCATGGGGAGCGGGAGTGCGTCCCCAATCACGAGCGCCTCCTTGCCTGTTCGATCGAAGATGAACGCCCGAATGGTCTCCAGCGCGCGTGGAACCACCGATGCGACGACCGTGGCGGCGATTCGCCCGTTCGGGGCTGCCGCGAGATGGGCCTCGAAGGCGTCGTGGAACGCGGGTTCATCGCCCGTCGGAACCACGAGCGGCGATTGGACCTCATCCCGAATCCACAGCCCGACCGTGGTGGTGGTGTTGCCGATCTCGACCACGACGGCGGGGCGTTCTTGTTCCTCACGTGCGATTTTAATCATGCTCGGGGAATTGTACGGATCATTTCGTGGACGGGTACCCGTCGAGTGAGAATCCGTGGAACGCGAGGGTCAGTTACATTCTTCGGAGGCGATGGCGAGGACGGGAAGCGGATTGGGCGCTTCTTCCTTCGTCCGCGCCCGTCCGAACTTCCGGATTTCAACTCCCCAGTTTTCGGAGGTGCCCATGTCGCCGCCAATCCGGCCCATTTCCGAGGGGACCAGCGGGGAGCAGTAGGTCATCGTGCCGTTCGGCGGGATGTACTTGTTGATGACGAGACCGTCGGGCCCCGGTGCGTTTTCGTCGTATTCCGCGTCCGGTGTGGCTTTGTACCACGGGCGGACGTAGAACGTCTCGACGTAGTAGCCGTGAGCTTCCGTGAACTCGAGCAACAGGCGGTGCTTGTTGGGCGTCGGGTCGACGCTGATCCGAACGGACACATCGGCTTCGTCGTGCATTTCTTTGCCGGGCAGTGGGCGATCCGAGAGCAAGAGCTGATCGACCTTGGTGTATTGTCTGGGCGTGTCGTCGTCCGTGGCGTCCGCAGCGCTGTCTCCCTGGGGCGTTGGGGGTTTGGCGGTCTTGGAGGCCCAGGTTACGGCGAGGCCAAGGAAGACGACGAGTAGGAGGACAAGACGGATTTTCATGCCGATGCATTCCTGATCACGACATCACCAACCATTAGACGCCCGCCGGAGAGAAGAGTTCCGCCCAGAACAAAAAAGCTCTCCGCGCCCCGGATTATTCCCGCAGCACCCGCCGGGCTTGAAGGCGTACTCAAATCACTATGGGGCGGCGTTTCGCGTAAATACGCCGCCCATCGTCGATCCCCAGCCGCAAGCTGGAACCACGTTGCGGAAAGAAGTGTAACGCGAACGACGGGTCGAACAAGTCGATCTTAGTCTCGAAACGACCGTCCGGGCTGACGGCGGCGCGCTTGCCAGGACACTCACGCCGCGCGAAAATGCGGACGCGGGATTCGCCTTGCGGCGTGGCAGCGGCGAGTCTATAGTTTCTCGGAGTCGCGGTCGCCGTGTGCGATCGCCGGACCAGAGCATCCGACCTTGATTCTCGGTGGGTCGGCAGGATGTACCTATGCGATCTCGTTGGCACCGTGTTGCGGTTGGGTTGGGCTTGTTGGGCGGCGGGGCGGTGCTGCTGGCCGGTCCCGGAAGTGGATGCAGCAGTTTCGCCGGCGAGTCGTTCCTGACCTCGGCGAATTTCTGCTTCATCTTCGACTGCCAAAACGGGGCGTTCGGCGGGACGGTTCGACCTTGCAACACGACCGCGACGGCTGGATCGGAGACGCAGCCGCCGTTGTTCAGCGACTGTCCAGTGACGGGTCCGTGAGATCCGCCGCGGCAGGATCGGTCTGTGTTGGTTGGTTGACCGGCTGACGGGTGTGTCGCAGGAATTTGATTCACGAGGTTTCGGGGAGTCCCAGGGATGATCCAATCGAACCGTTACTTTCGCTCGCAGCGGGCGCGGCTTGCGGCCGCCCTGGTCGGAACTCTTTCGATCGTCGGCGCCGGCTTCATCAACTCCTGCGACAACCGATTGATCGGACTGACGCAGTATTTTGATCCGTGCGGGACCGTTTTCGCGAATTGCCAACCGGGAGATTTTCAGACGAACCGGGCGGCCGTCGGCGACTACTGCGTCGACCCCACCTGCACCGTGCCGGGCGGATGCAACAACGGACAGGCGCTCGGAACGATCACGGACCTTTGCCCGTAGTGTGGCGTCTCGCTGATACCGTATCGTCTCCGATTCAGAGCCGCGCCCGTCAGGAAGCGGTTCTTGGGACCGCACGGTGGAACCTCCGTCTTGTGACGCGTGGCCCAACAACCTGAGATCGGTCCAATGTTCCCGTCTCGTCGATCCTTCCGGCTTCTGGCCCTGTTCGCTTCGGCTGGCGTCGTGTTTCAACTCGGTGGTTGTGCAGCCGGTTTGGTTCCCGCCTACCTGGGTTTTCTCGAATCAGCGGTGTTCATCTCGCTCGTCGGTCGCGGGTTTCTCCTCTAGCCTGGACTTCTCACCACGAAGGTCACGAAGAACACGAAGGGAATGGGCCGAGAGGGAGTGGTCTCGGTCGAAGGCGGAAACCCCCTGCGGTTTAGGCCTGCGGATTGCGGCGAAATCGCCGGAGTCGTAGCGTATCCATGATGCGAGCCGGTGAACTTCTCCGTGCAATGTTCGGATCCACGCGCTGGGTCCGGTCGCGAGGCTTCGGGTTTCTTTCGGTGTTGTCGACCTCCGCCTCGGCGATCTCGTGTCGTTCCGGCGCGCCGAGCGGGTTCGCTGCGAAAGCGTCGTCGTCCCCGTCGCGGTTGGACCGGATGGCGGCGGCGTATCCCGATCTCCGCGCCGGTCGATATGCGATCATTGCGGACTTTGAGGATCCGACCCATGTTGAGTTGTTCCGCGCGATGGGCACGCCCGCGCCACGATCGGGCGCGGCGTTTACATCACACGTGGAAGCGCGCACCCGCGGCGGTCGCGCGGAGACGGGCTCCGGGTGCTTGAGTGCCACGATCTTGACACCCGAGGACGCGATCGTGATCAACAGCGATCACGCCACCCAGTGGGCCCTCAAGCGGGATTGGCACGATTACGATCTGCTGCTGTTGGCCGTGCATTCGCCGTCGGCGAATGTGGACGTTTCGCTGACGGTGCGTTCGGGCGCGGCGAGGGCGGGTTCAGGCGCGACCGAAGAACCCTCACCCCGACCCTCTCCCTTGAAGGGAGAGGGGGGAG
>ORJL010714700.1_pt1 | contig 22181 bp, 19 predicted proteins | sample 1779941 | NCBI WGS metagenome assembly ORJL01 (sample SAMEA104232317, study PRJEB22302) | groundwater metagenome | biome: forest; feature: aquifer; material: groundwater | place: USA | collected 2011-08-07 | depth 5.8 m
CAGAGTCCTGGCAGCTTCTTTACCGGAAAGGGGGCGAATGGGTGCCGGTGGAGAATGAGAGTGGTTACGGCGTCGAGAAGGACCGATTCAACAAAACCCGTTTCAAGCAAGTCACCACGGATGGATTGCGAATCGAGGTCAAGCTGCGAGATGGGACCTCAGGGGGGATCCTCGAGTGGCGAGTTCAGTAGGTCGGAGCCCAGGGTCGGCTGGCTGCTGTGGCGCAGACTTCCAAGTCCGCTGTTTCGCAGGTTTCCAAACCTGCTGGGCGTGCGAAGGGGGTGAGGCGCTCGGAAGTTCGAACATCGCAGCGAGGTCCCATGGCCTGCCGACTTGGAAGTCGGCGACACAGCAGGCTTGGAAGCCTGCGCCACGGGGGGCTGCGGCTTTCCGCCATCCGGCGACAGAGCACGACAATTGCGCTTCCCGGAATCCAGGGTTTTGGGTCATCATTCGGGCGTGATTGTTGTTGATCAACTCCACTTTGCATACCCTGATGGGCGAGTAGCCCTTCAGGATGTCTCCTTCCAGACTCGAGAAGGAGAGACGGTTGGGTTGATCGGCCCCAACGGGGCGGGCAAATCCACCTTGCTGCTGCATCTCAACGGGCTTCTTGGAGTGCCGCGCCAAAAGGGAAGCGTTGTCATCGGCGGACTGGCTGTGGACACCCCGAACTTGCCGGAGATACGACGCCGTGTGGGCCTGCTTTTCCAGGACCCGGACGACCAATTATTCTCGGCGACGGTGGGAGAGGATGTGGCGTTTGGACCGCAGCAACTCCGCCTGCCTGCGGCGGAGGTGGCGGCCCGGGTGCGGGCGTGCCTGGCGGAGGTGGAATTGAGGGGGTTTGAGTCACGAGTGCCGCAGCACCTGAGCTTGGGGGAGAAGAAGCGGGTCTGCCTGGCTGGGGTTCTGTCGTGCGATCCACAGGTCCTGGTATTTGACGAGCCAACCGCCAATTTCGACCCACGGGGTCGGCGCGAATTCATCGCCCTGTGCCGACGCCTGCCAGCCACCAAACTGATCGCCAGCCATGATCTCGAGATGATCCTTGCGTTGTGCGCGCGGGTTCTGGTGCTGGACGAAGGCCGCTTGGTGGCGAGCGGGGATTCGCGAGCGATCCTGGGCGACGAGACCCTGATGCTCAAGCACGGGCTCGAGAAGCCCCACAGCCTCATGCACGCCCATCCACACTCAATCATGATGGACTTTCACTAATGCGCCCTCTTCGTACATCGTCAGGCCCGAACAGCGTTTAGCGCACCTTCCTATTTGCATTTGCCACCGCGGCTACTAGTTTGAATACATGCGAACCAAGTCAGGTAATCTCGCGGCCACCGGCCACTGGAGTGGCGGTTTCGACGAGCGGGGGCTCCAGGAATGGGCCGAAGCCACACACGACCGCATGGGACAGCAGCCCGTGACTTTGGGCTTGGTGTTCATGACGCCCCAGTTCTTTAACGACGCCCCGCAGACCCTCGAGATCCTGCGCGTACACGCCCGAGTGCCGCTGCTGGTAGGCTGTTCGAGCAGCAGCCTGATCGTTGGGCATGAGGAACTGGAGGAGAGCCCGGGCCTGGTCCTCGGCTTATATAACCTGCCCGGTGCGAAGTTGAAGGCTCTCCATTTCACCCCGACCCAGGCAGAAGATGCCAGCGGGCCGGGTTTCTGGCCTTTGGAGACCGGCGTGAGGCGGGACCAGACCAACGGATGGCTGGTGTTTGCCGATCCGTTCCATATGGACGGCGAAGCATGGCTGGAGGGCTGGAACGAAGCCTACGCGCCAACGCCGGTGGTGGGCGGTTTGGCCGGCGGAGACTCCAAGGATCAGCGCACCCAGGTCTATTTGAACGGCGACGTCTGGGAAGAGGGCGGAGTGGCCGTGTCCATCGGAGGCGATGTCACCCTGGAAAGTGTCATTTCGCAGGGGTGCACGCCGATTGGAGAGACGTGGACCATCACCAAGGCCGACGGGAACCTGATCCATGAAATCGGGAATCGTCCCGCGTATCAGGTTCTTGCGGAAACCTTCAACGCGCTTTCCCCGGAGCAGCAGAAGAGGGCTCAAGGCAACATGCTCGTTGGCTTGGTCATCAACGAATACCAAGAGGAGTTCCATCGCGGTGACTTTCTGGTTCGCAGCCTTCTTGGCGGCGACCCCACTTCGGGGATATTGGCGGTTGGCGCCAGGCCTCGCGCGGGGCAGTCCGTCCGGTTCCAATGTCGTGACGCCGCCGCCGCAACCGAGGACATGGTACTGCTGCTCGAGCGCGCCCGCAAACAGATGGGAGATCGTCCGGTTTACGGCGCCTGCCTCTGCTGCTGCAACGGTCGCGGGCAACGGTTGTTCGGCACTCCCAGCCACGACGCAACCCTGGCACAGCAGCACGTAGGGCCAGTGGGTTTGACGGGATTCTTTTGTAACGGAGAAATTGGTCCGGTGGGTGACCGCAGCTTCCTGCACGGCTACACCGCGTCTCTGGCCTTGTTTGTCAAGAAAGAGCCCGGCTCGGACGATCCGAAATGACGACGTGCGCGTGAGCAGGCATATGGCTGGGGAACCGGGTGATACAAAGGCAGAGCCTGGGGTGCGGACCGCGCCGCCGAGCCTGATTCACGTGCTGACGTCGGTCGTTGCCCCTATAGATATTGCCGGGTTGTTTCCAGTGCCACAACCGGTGGAGGTAGAGTTAGGCAGTGGGGACGCTACGTTCTTGCTCCAATACGCCCGGTCGCATCCGGAACGGAATTTTCTAGGCGTGGAACGGATGCTGGGCCGCCTGCGCAAGCTGGACCGCAAGGGTAGCCGGGCGGGTCTCACGAATTTGCGCGGGCTGCGCATCGAGGCCGCCTATCTGCTCGAGTATCTCATTCCGCCGGCCTCTGTTCACACATTTCACGTCTATTTCCCCGACCCATGGCCTAAACGCAGGCACTGGCCCCGCAGATTGGTAAACGAACGTTTCACCCAAGTGACCTCCCGTGCCTTGGCCCCGGGAGGCACCGTCTATCTGCGCACGGACAGCACCGATTACTTTCGGCAGATGGAGTCGGTCTTCGCCGCCTCGTCCGCCTTCCAAGCGATTGATACGCCGAGCGATCTGAGCGCCGTGCTGACCGATTTTGAACGCGATTTTCTCGCGCAGGGCGTGCGGACGCATCGAGCGGCATTCCGGAAAGTCGCGGCGTGAAACGTGAAACGTGATGGGGTCCACCTCAACCGGCCCCTTGGGCGCGAAAAAAGGGTCAAGTTCGTTGATGGCGCAGCTTCTCCAGTTCCGCTTTCAGCGGCTGCCAATAGAGTCGGTCTTTCGCCCGCTCTTGTTTTTCCTCCTCAGCCAGGGCGTTGAGCAATTCATCAGTATTCCTGGCGGTGGCGTACCTGAGCAGCGGACGACTGGCCGCCACCTCGCGGCACCGTTCCGGATGTTGATTAGCGGCTTCCACCAACAACTCTGGTGTGCGTAATTCCCGCAACCAAAAACCAACCTGCGCTGCGGTTGGTTCCGCCCGGTTCCAGAAGTAATCAGCTTCGACCAGTCGCTGAATCATCGGCCAGTCTTTGCCGCGTTGCGTTTTCTTCGCTTGCACCAAATCAGGGAGCGAAAGCAACTCATAAGCGGTTCCATCGGTGTCAAGCAGCGAGACGCGCCGGCTCCACAATTTTGAAAACGCCTCCACGCCTCGCATCACTGCCATGACATCCACCCGCATTCCATTCGCCTCCGGGTGATGGCAACGGAAATGAAGCGCATGGCCCCGGAGCAAGTATTCGAATTGGCACGGGGGAACCGCGATGCTCTCCGCTTGAAGCTCCCCCAGCCCAGCCAGGAGGCGTTGCCAGTTAGCCGCCTCGGCGAGCATGACCAGATCGGTGTCGCGGCTAAACTCCGCCGCGCCGTATAACACGCAGGCCTGCCCCCCCATCAACAGGGCGTGAACCTGGTGTGCGGCCATCGTAGAAAGGACTTTCTGTATCAGGTTCGGGATCAAGCGAGCCTCCCAAGGCGAGATATTGCGCCCAAAGCTTCTGGCTTTCGTGCCAACGTTCTAGCGGAGCGAGCCGATACCAGTCAGCCCACTCGCCTTCCACCACGTCTTCGGGCATAATCACGACCTGACCTGTAATCCTGAAGCCCGATCTTCTCAAGCCTAATCCGCGCCAGCAGGCAAGAGGGCAGCGAAGAGTGGGGACGCCTCGTTCTTGCTGCAATACGCCCCGTCGCGTCCGGAACGGAATTTTCTAGGCGTGGAACGGATGCTGGGCCGCCTGCGCAAGCTGGACCGCAAGGGCAGCCGGGCCGGCCCCACGAATCTGCGCGGGTTGCGCATCGAAGCTGCTTGTCCCCTCGAGTATTTCATCCCTCCGGCTGAGGAACATGACGTTTTTTGGCATGGCCAGAGGCCAGGTTGATCGTGGCAGCCAACCGCCATCCCAAAAGGGTCCCGGAATGGATCGTCCATCGCCGGGACCCGCTGAGGGCTCCTTCTGGCGAAGGAGCTCGCGTCACAAGCCTACTTGCGCAGACGGAAGAACTTGCTCCCCGTGCCGATCGCAACGGTCGAAGGATTCGCTGTTCCGACCGTGGTCCAGGAGGCGTCAGAGAGGTTGCTCTTCGACTCCAGGGTGTATCCGGTGGCGGCAGCATTCCACGAGATGACGACGTTCGAGCCGGAAACCGCAACACTCAGCTTGGCGGACACCTGCCCACCCGCCGGCGTCGTCGGATCTTCCGCTGGCGCCGGATGCGTGAACACAGTGTAGAAATTCACCTCCGTCGGTGAATCGGGCCCCAGCTCGGGCTTGTTCGAATAGTTGATCTCGCCCTTGGCCGCCACGCAGATCTGCTTGGTCGTCATCGCGACACTCATCTGCAAAGTGCGGATGTCGTTGGTCGCATTGTTGACGAATGGGAAGAAGCTCTTCGTGAGCGGGATGAAGGCCTTCGTTGTTCCGTCGAACTTCAGTATGCGTGCCGCCACCTGCTGCTTTACGTACCCCGCGGGCTGCGAGACCCAGGAGACAGTGAGGCGATCCAGGGCGTCAACGGCTCCGAACGCGCGATCAAAGCCGCCCGTAAACGCGCCTTCGTTCACATCGGTGATCCCCGCGAAAGCCTGTGTGCGCGAGTCAAAGGCAACCACCTTGACGTTGGGGGCGTCCGTCACTTTGCCCGTCAGATAGACGAACGGACTGTTGATGTGCCCGAATATCCGAGTGCCGTCCCCGCGACCCGCGTCGAAGCTGGCTCCAGATGTAGCCTGATCCACCGAGCCCTTGAGCGTGCCCGCGTTGTCGTAGAAGTAGATCAGCCGTGTCGCCGAGCCGTCGGCTGGTTTGGCACGGACCGCAAACCCGCCTTTGCAGGGCGCGACGTTCGACCAGATATCCCCGTTCACAACAACCCACGAGTCCTTCACGATCGAGCCGTCAGGAGCGAAGATCGTGGCCACGACGCAGTCGCTGTCGGTGACGATGACCCTGGATCGGTCTTCGACCACGGAGACGAAGTTGCCGTTGTCCAGACAAACCATGTCGCCGCCAAAACGGCTGACCTGGTTACCCGCCGCCGTCCCTGCGGTGAGGCGTCCATATGCTGAGTCCTGCGCTTTGCACAAAGGCGTCTGCACGAGGGTCGCGGTATCGAGCTTGTAGATCTGGATGGTGCCGTAGCGACCGTCTGAGAGGCGGTCGAAACCGAGGGTCCAACGGTTGTCCCCCTGGACCTCCGTGATCCCGGGGGGGGAAGCCTCGAGGCCCACCATGAAGTTCACCGCGCCTGGACGCGTATCCCCGGCCACACGTCCCGGGTTGCCATTCTGACGGGAGAGGTTGATCTGGCCTTTGAAAGGCTGGCCGTTATCCGCATAGAACCCTTCGCCCAGCTTCATCGCACCGCCGGCGACCGGCTGCAAGGCGACCACGGCTCGCTGATTCAAGTCAGTGCCGTCATCGGCGAACGTGTTGCCTTCGACGAGGAAGGTGCTGGCGCCAAGAACGCTCGAGTAAGGCTCCCAGTTGCCCAAGGCATTCGCCGTGGTCTTGACGATCGGCGTGTCCGCCACGACGCGCGTCAGGCCAACGGATTCGATGCTACCGGGCAGGAATGGCGTAGGGATCACCGTGTAAACGGTGGTTTCCGCGGATGTATCAGGGCCCATGGTTGGGTCGTTCTGGCTGTTGATCAAACTCTTGGCAGCGATGCAGATGTGGTCCGAGGTCATTGCAACGCTGGGGTTGGTAGTCTTGAACCCGAGGACGTTATCCACGTTCGTGTCCGCATTCATGAATGGGAAGAACGATGGGGTCATATAGGTAACGTTCTTCCCGTCGAACTTCATGACCCGGGCGATGATCTGCAACTGGAACGCGGTGGCCGCCGTCGTGTCCGGCACGCCCGCGAAGGCGACGCACACGCGTTCCGAAGCGTCCACGGCCACGCCCACGCGGTCCACAGAGGCCACGCTGGCATCCAGGTCGCTGCTGACGACCACGTTGGTGACAAACGCTCCAGTTCGGGCATCCCAGATTCCCAGGCCGCAAGCCTTCCCACCTTCAGGAGGCACCACGGGGCCGGCCAGGTAAACGTAATGGCTCCGAATATCGGACCCAATTCGGGTGCCGTCACCCCGGCCCGTATCGAACCCTACGCCACTGCTGGCAACCGTGTTGCTGGCGGTGAGGGTTCCGGCGTTGTCGTAGAAGTAGAATTTGTCCTGGACCCGGGCACAGAAACCCCCTTTGTAAGCGGCTACATTCGCCCAAATCTCGCGAGGGTCAACCAGCCATGTATCCTTCAGGACAGAGCCGTCCGGACGGAGAATCATCGCCACCGTGGCCGCGCTGGCCACGTTACCCCCCAGGAATCCCGTGTAGTCGTTTGCGACGACAACGAAGTTCCCGTTGTCCAACCCCACCATGTCGCCCCCAAAATAGGACACGTTGTCGCTCTTGGCGCCGCCGTCACCACAGGCAAGGCCGGCGTTGTTACAGAGTTCAACGGGCACATGGTCCCTCCAGCTAAGGGCGTAGAAGGGATCCAGAGCCTTGCAGAGCGGAGTCTGGGCGAGGGTCGTGGGATTCAAGGAGAAGGCCTGTACCGAGACTGCCTGATAATCAGTCGTGCCAGCCGGATTGCCAGCGCCGTCCTCATTGTTGAGGGAGCCAAAGCCCGTGCCATAGAGAGGATAGCTGGTGTTGTAACGGCCATCGGTGTTGAAGTAGTCGATGCCGTACCAAAATTTCCCATACAACAACGCGGCCGTGCCGCCTGCGAGGAAGTTCGTGGCGCCCGCTCTCTTGTCGCCCGCCACCCTGACGCCAGGGTTTCTTTGCCGCATCATGGTGTGCAGCCGATACGGCTTTCCGAAGTCATCATAGAACACCTCGCCGATCTTCGGCGAGCCCCCGGAGGCCGGTTGGAGCGTTACGATGTAGCGCTGGTTCGGACGCACGTTCTGGGGCGTGATGAATGTGCCATCGTCGGCAAACATGCCGGCCCCAATCAAGAACGTACTGTCACCCACAACACTGGTGTACGGCTCCCAGTTGCCGTTTTGCTTCTCAGTCACCGAGACCTGCGCGGCAACATCCACGGGCCCGTTTGTGACGTACCCGGGAAAGGGCTGCCCTGGAAGTTGAAGACGGCTGTACCACACGGGCATATCCGGAACGGTGTACGACAATCCGACTGAATCCACGCCGCCAGGAATGAAGGGCTGCGCGTAAGTGGTTGAACACGAGGCCAGGAAGCCGGCCATGAGTAGAGTGCATCTATTTGTTTTCTTCATAGGCAGATATGAAACTTTCTAGTGGCTTAATGGTGATTTTCTCCAGTCTCCTCCCGAGCTGCAAGCGTTTTTTTGGCTTTTTTCGCTCTTTTTTGCCCCCAACCTGCTCCCGTCCGTGCGAGCGAAGTCACGGCTTCGCCGCAACCGTCACCGCAAGGAGTCGATGGGCCATTCAACAATGAACGTGGCCCCCAATCCAAGCTGGCTCTCGCACCACACTCTCCCATGGCTGGCACAGACCATCTTCCGCACGATCGATAGGCCAAGCCCGATGGAAACTTCCCCGCCGGTCGGCCTGGCGCTCAGGCGCGCGAACTTGCCGAAGGCCTTCTGCATATCCGTGGCGGTCAGGCCCGGCCCGTGATCCTGAACCTCAAGCCTCGCGAAGGGCTCGCTGCGGATCAACCGGATCTCGATTGGTTTTCCCGGAAGCGAGAACTTGATGGCGTTGGAGATCAGGTTATCGACGATTTCCCGAGTGGCGTCCGGATCGGCCAGTACGATGGGAGAGCTGCCCGGCGCGGAATACTGAATTGTCTGCCCCTTCTTGTCGGCCTTGTGGCGGAAGCTGTCCAGAACCGACTCGACGATTTCCATCAGAGAAACCCGCTGCGGAGTGAGTTTCATCTCTCCCTGCTCGATCGCGTTGACATCCAGCAGGTTCTTGACGAGCTGAGACATGTGCGTTGCGGTCGTGTCGATCAGATCGAGCATCTCGCGGATAAATGCCGGATCCGCGTCCGGCTCATCCATAAGTAACTGGCAGGTTGAAATGATGTTGCTCAGGGGATTCCGAAGGTCGTGGGCGGCAATGCCGAGAAACTCGTCCTTTTCTTCATTCATCTCTTTCAGACGCTCGGTCTGGCGGAGCAGGGCATCCCGCGTGTGCTTGAGTTCGAGATGGGTCCGCACACGCGCGAGAAGCTCCGGGGCATTGAAGGGCTTGGTGACGTAGTCCACGGCTCCTACGGTGAATGCCTCGACAATATGCTCCGGTTGGTTGCTTGCTGTCAGAAAGATGATGGGAACACACGCGGTGACCGGGTCCTTCTTCAGGTGGCGACAAGCCGCCAATCCGTCCATGTCCGGCATCATCAGGTCGATCAGAATCAGATCAGGCAGCTTGGACTTGACGCGTTCAAGCGCCTGCATCCCGCTGGTGGCGGGCATGACTTCGTAACCCGCCTTGGTGAGGATGCCTCCCACCACCTGGATATTTTGCGGCACGTCATCCACGACGAGGATGAACGAGTCGTGGGCGGAGGGCAGGAGTGTGTCGGCGGAGCTCATAAGAGACAGGGCAGAGGTTCGGTTGGCGCCGCGTGAAAGAGCGGCGGTTCGCCACTGAAATCCAGATGAGAATTCCGCGCCTCCGCAGCACATGACTGGGCGGGGCAGGGGACAGGCGCCGCCAATGTGGCCTCGACTTGGGAGATGATCTCCGGGAACGTGGCCAGGGCCTGCGACATCTGATCCAGATCGAAGACGTCAGCATGGTCCTGCAGGCGCAGCCCGTAGGCGCTGAGGATTGGAACGTGGGCTGAGTCACCCCACTCGCGCAGCCGTTGGGAGAAGAGGCCAATCCTGCGCACCGCAAGGGTCTGGCAGAGGACAGGCCAGGTTTCAGTCTGTTCACGGCGCAAGTCTTCGATCAAGGCCGTCAGGAGGGCGTGGCTGACCTCCGGGCTTCGGTCTTCACGTGCGGGAGTTGGGGCCGGATCGCTCCTGGCGCCGGTGCTTGCCAACGTCATTTCCCGAGTGGGCAGGAATCGCTTGAGTTCGAACACCAGCTCGCTTTTCCGCAACGGCTTGCGCACGAACCCATCACAGATCGACCGCACTCGCGCCTCTTCCTCTCGCAGCGTCGAAGCCGTGACCGCGACAACAGGGATATGCCGCAGGGTGGGATCGGCCTTCAACTGCTCTGTGGCTGCAAGACCGTCGAGAACAGGCATCCGCCGGTCCATGAGGATCAAGCTCGGTTGTCGAAGGCGAGCCATCTCCAAGGCTTCGCACCCGTTTGCCGCATGGAGGAGGGCGATGTCGGTGCCTTCGAACATGCCGCTGAGCAAATCATGGTTCAACTGAGCGTCGTCCGCCACCAGGATGGTCGCCGGCAGGAACTGCACAAGGTCGTCATCGGCCTCAGTCCGGTCAGCCTCGGCCAGGCGCTCAGGGACACACTGGACATCCGGGAAGATGAAGCGGAAGCAGGCGCCCGCGCCAGCCGCGCTCTTGAGTGTGACCTGGCCTCCCATCATCTCCGTCAAACGCCGCGTGATGGCCAGGCCAAGCCCGGTCCCGCCGTACTTCTTTGCGCTTTGGCCGCTCGCCTGGGCAAACGCCTCAAAAACTCGCTCCTGTTGCTCTACAGGAATGCCGATGCCTGTGTCCTCCACTTCGAGAAACAATCGCAGGCCGTTCTGCCTCCCGGGAGGAGGCTCGGTCCAGGCGCGGAGGAGGATGTGGCCCCGATCGGTGAACTTGAGGGCGTTGCCCACGGTGTTGAAAAGAATCTGCCGCAGACGAACCTCATCGAGGAGAACCCCTGCCGATAGGGTGGGAGCCACTTCCGCTCGGAGGGACAGCCCTTTGGCCCGGGCTTTCTCCGAGAATATGTGGACGACTTCATCGAAGAGCTGGGGCAGACAAATGGGCTCGTACTGCAGTTCGAGCCTGCCCGCCTCGATCTTGGAAAGGTCGAGGATGTCGTTGATGAGGGTGAGCAATGTCTTGCCGCTGGAGGTGATGGCGGCCAAGTACCGCCGCTGCTTTGACTCCTCAACCAGGGGGCCGAGGAGTTCGGCGAAACCGAGGATCGCGTTCATGGGCGTCCGGATCTCGTGCGACATGTTCGCCAGGAAACCACTCTTGGCGGCGTTGGCTTCCTGCGCCGTCTTCTTTGCGTGCAGCAACTCCATCTCCGCCTTCTTGCGTTCGGTGATGTCCGTGCCGTAGAAATTGGCGTACCCCGCCTCCTTGATCGCGGCCACGACAAAGGCGAAGACCCGGTCGGCAGAGGCTGTTTCGAACTCCATCTTGCAACCGCCCTCAGGGGCGAAAGCCGCATTGAGGACCTTCAGCCACTCACCGCTAACGAAGTCCCCGGTACCGCATCCCCGGTGTCGCAACAGTTGCAGACCGGCTTCGTTGCTGTACAGGACCCTCCCGTTTTGTGCCAGGCGCAGGATGGGTGATGGGCTCTCGGCAGGAAGGCGTGCCAGCACCTCGTTCTCTTCCAGAGCACGCTGGAGATCCCGGTGGGCGGCCAGGACATTGTTTTTGAGATCGGCGGTGCTCCGCGCCCCCGCGAGCGCGTAGGCCGACGTGCCGAGCAGAATGGACAGCAGGCGGAGCGTAATTTCCTGGCAGGCCAACCGTTCCTCCTTGAGCAGTCCGCAGAACATGCCAACCACCTGGGTGGACGCGCTGATCGAGTGGAAGACACCCTTTACGTGAGCGTCGCCGCCTCCAGCCTGAAAAAAAACCGGCCCGTGTTGCCGCAATGCCCAGGCGAACTTGCCCGACCGCACCTCAGCCTGCACCACCTGATCGAGCCGCACCCGACTCGCTGCGGGATCGCAATAGGCAAGGTGAAAATCCAGATCGGCAGGGTCCACCAGAAAAAAACCGCTGACATCGAACAGGCTCAGTCCGCCGAGATATAGCTGGGTGACTTTCAGAATCTCCGGGACAGTGTCGTGCTCCTTAATATCACGCTGAAAGTGTTCAAGGGCGGTGAAAAGTGCCAGGAGGTCGGCGCTACGCGCGCCTTCCCGCTGAAGACGGTCCATCCCGGCGCGGAAGAAGTCCGGGTAGATGGATCGGTCCGCTGTCGGGTTCATAGCGCAGACGGCTCTTTGGCCGTTAGGAATGCCCGCTCGACCTCGATGATCTGTTCGTCCACCGACTCCATGGTGGATTCGATGATCTCGATAGGCAACGAGAGCCGCTCCCACGCCTGCCACTGGAGAGGAGGCACAAACCGCTCACCCGAACTGCCCAGTTGCATCGCGTTGACCAGGGCATCCGCCACGTGCACCAGTGACGCCTCCAGTTGGAACGGACCCGACGAAATCGGCTGATGGTGGTAGCGGATCGTTTGAACGAGGTTTGGCGGGTAGTTCCAGCTCCGGAGCAACGCTTCGCCAATCTCAGTGTGATCGAATCCCAGGACCTCCTTTTCGGCTTCGCGCAGCAGGCAACGACCGGTCTGCATCGATTTGAACACCTCCCGCGCCTTCTCTGGAGCCCGCGAGTAGAGCACCAACCGCCCGACGTCGTGGAGCAAACCAGCAACAAAGTACTTCTCCGGTTTCGGCACACGTCGGGCCATCGCCAGAATGCGGGCCGCGATCCCGCACGCGAGGCTGTGCTTCCAAAAGGATTCCATGTCCACCAAGTCCGGCGCAAGGCCCTTGAAAATCTTCACCACCGTCGCTACCGAGATCAAATCATGCACCTGTTGGATCCCAATCAGGCTGATGGTCTCGGAAACTGTCTCGACCCTGGACGGAAAGCCGAAGAACGAGCTGTTCCCGAGTTTCAGGAGCCGCGCTGTCAGGTCGGGGTCCTTTTCGATCACTTCGCCAACTGTGGCAAGGGTGCTCGCTGGATCGCCCAACACCAGCTCGATTTCGTCCAACACCGCCGCGCAGGAACCGAGGCTGGGGATGCCGGTGATCAGGGTTTCGATGGGGTTGGCCATGGTCTATTCGCCGTGCAGTTGCCGCGCCTTCCGCAGGATGCACAGTCGCAAGAGTTCCTTTTGGGCCGAATTCGACTCGTCGAACTTCCAAAAGATCGCCCTCGTCTCGGACGTCAGTCTGGCGGCTGCCTCGGGAAGCAGTTTCGACAGCGGGTCGGCGTGGCTCTTGTCTTCGCCGCCCGACTCGACCATTACTTCCGGCACCCCCCAAGTCTGCAGGATGCGGATGTGGCGGGCGGTTAGTTCGCATCCGGACGGGATCAGCAGCATGTCGTCAAGGTTCTTAACATCTGCCGCTACCACCATCCCTTCCTGGAGGGCATCAAGCTTAATCTTGGGCATGTAAAATATCGCTGACTAACTATCGGCATTTTTTGCCTGGTGCTGAAATCAAAAAGCGCCTCCCTCGAGCGGGAAGCGCCGTCTCCTGCATGCCGCGTGCCCTCACGCGGCGCCTCGTTAGGTGTTATGTGGAAGCCGACTCGTAGTGTCGGGTTACCTCCGCCCAGCTTACCACGTTCCACCACGCCTTGAGGTAGTCGGCACGTCGGTTCTGGTACTTCAGGTAGTAGGCGTGCTCCCAAACGTCACACCCGAGGATCGGTTTGCCGCTTGCGTCCATGATGGGGTTGTCCTGATTGGGTGTGGAGACGACTTCCAGCTTTCCGGCCTTGTTCACGATCAGCCAAGCCCAACCGCTGCCGAACCGGCTCAGCCCCGCCGCTTCGAACTTCTCCTTGAACGCGTCCAAGCCGCCGAAACTGGCGGTGATTTCCTCCGCCAGTTTGCCGGTGGGGGTTCCGCCCGACTTCGGAGCCATGAGTTTCCAGAACATCGAATGGTTCAGGTGTCCGCCACCGTTATTCCGAACCGCCGTACGGATGTTCTCTGGGACTGCGGCAAGGTTGGCGACAAGCGTCTCAATGGACTTGCCTTCCAGGGCGGCGTTGCCCGCGATGGCCTTGTTCAGGTTCGTCACGTAGGCGGCGTGGTGCTTGCCGTGGTGTATCTCCATCGTCTGGGCGTCAATGTAGGGCTCCAGGGCGTCTTTGGGGTAGGGTAGGGTGGGTAACTCGTATGCCATAACTGTCAGTAATTTGCGTTTGCGGTTGATTCTTCGTAATCTGGGCTACAACCGAATATTGTCTTCCAGAAGAGCAATAATAGCAAAGGAGGCGCCTCAGCACAAGGGACGATCTGGCAGCAGGGGGGCGGCATCGGCACTGTTTGCCACTGCTTTTGCCAGTACTCGTAGATGGTGCGGGCAGCGGCTTAACTCACAATGATTGTGGTTTTGCGATGCGCACGTTGACCTTGAACGAGCCCGGCACAGCCTCGGCGGAGGCCACGATCAGATAGCCGCCACCGCACCCTGAATACATCGCGCCGTGATAACGCCGCTGGTAGGCCGCGAGCAACGGCATCAAATCCACCTTGATCAGCGGATGCCGGACGGTGTGTGGCAGGAGCGTCTCCCAGCACTTCATGTTCAGATTCAGTGAGGCTCCCAGCGCCTTCATGTCCATACGGCGGATGGCCTCAAAGCAGTCGCGGCCCGACTGTCCGAGTCGCGCGATCCACTTAGGATCGAGATTCTTCTCGCCAAGCGGCGAGTAGTCGGCCGGACGCGGCTCGACGGGCAGGAGGTGTAACGCGTTTCCAAGCCAGCGGGCGACGCGGGCGCTGTTCAATGATTCGATGTGTGACGGAAACACGCCGCCGTTCGCCGCGAAGTCGTAGTCGAGCCGGTTCACGCCGGGGTAGATCAGTCCGATCATGTCCTGCGAACCGCTCGGCTCGGATTTGCCTTCGTTTTCCACCTCGTAGAGCTCCCGGACGAGTTCCTCGGGTGGACGGTTCGGCAACTTGCCGTGCCACAACTTGGTGGCGATAGCGCGCGTGCCACTGGCGATGCCGGAACGCTCCATTGGACGGAAGTTCGGCTCGATCTGTACCACGACCATCGAACCGGGCGGCGCCGGGTCGTGACTCGATACGAACGGCTGATCAATCCAGCCGCCCGCCAGTTGCAGGCGGTTGGGGATGGCCCCCAACGCCCGCGCAACGGGATCGATTTTGTTCACTTTCGCAGAATTCAAGGCTTAGCCAATGCCCACGCGCTGGCCCTTCTTGCGCCTCTCGTATTGGCCCTTGATCCATTTGAAAGTAGCGGCCAGGCCCTTATCAAGAGGGGTATTCGGCTCCCATTTGAGGACCTGCTTGATGAAGGTGTTGTCGGAATTGCGGCCCGCCACGCCCTGAGGCGCGTCGGGGTCGTAGCTACGCTCCATTTTTACGCCGGCAATCTTCTCGACCTTGCTGACCAGCGTGTTGATCGAAACCATCTCGCTCGAACCGAGATTGATGGGTGTGGCGATCAGGTCGTCACAGTGGGTGATCATGTCGATGCCCTTCACGCAATCGTCGATGTACATGAAGCTGCGGGTCTGCTCGCCGTTGCCCCAGATCTTGATGCGCAGGTCCTTCTTATCCATGCCTTCGATGACCTTGCGGCACATGGCGGCGGGGGCCTTCTCGCGCCCACCGTCCCAGGTGCCATGCGGGCCATAGACATTGTGGAAGCGCGCGATGAAAGTCTTCATGCCGCGCTCGTGCCAGTATTCCTGACAGAACTGTTCGGAGATCAATTTCTCCCAGCCGTAGCCGCGTTCGGCCATGGCCGGGTAGGCGTCGGATTCCTTCAGGGCGCGGACGTTCGGGTCCTTCTGGAGCAGCGTGTTGTAGGCGCAGGCCGAGCTGGAAAAAAAGTAGCGGCGCGCACCCGCTTTGTAGGCGGACTCGACCATGTTCGTGTTGACGAGTATCGACCGCAGACACTCGACCCGGAACCGTTCGATGAAGCCCATGCCACCCATGTCGGCGGCAAGGTTATAGACCTCAACCGCGCCTTCGCAGACGCGGCGGCAATTTGCCTCGATACTCACATCCAGGCAAAGATTCTCGACGCCAGGCACATGGAGATACCACTCGTAGAGCGGTTTCTTGTCCACGGCACGGATGTTGGTGAAACCCTTCTTCTTGAAGTAAAGGGCGAGGTTGCCGGCGATGAAGCCGCCCGCTCCGGTGAGGACGATCAAATCGTCCTTCTTCAACGGGGCGTCTCTTTCCGCGACTCGTTTGGTTTCTTGCATAAATGGTCTGCTGGCTGCGCTGGCGCGTTCGTTTGAGCATGACGACAATCGGCATCTCAATCAATGCCCGAAACAATGCCTTCGACAGGCGGCTTCTGGAATGCCTATAGTTGGCCAGTGCATGGACATTGTTGACTTAATCTGATGAAACCACCGAAGCCGAGGGGCAGGGGAACGCCTCCCGCGCCCGAGTTCTTCTCTGCGGACGTGGCTGCGGCGCGGCGATTCTACATCGATCTCAATCCCCCCAAGAACCGGCGCTTGGTGGTGGTCTGTGGCGGACTGGAGCACTGCACGCCAGGCTACGCCATCCACCGGACAACGTTCCCGTTTCACTCCATCGAGTACGTGGCCCGAGGGCGTGGCGAGTTGAAGCTCAAGGGACGCGCCTACCCCCTGCAAGCCGGGCGACTGTTTTCCTATGGGCCGGGCATCGCGCATCACATCACCGGCGAGGCCGCTGATCCGCTGGTAAAATACTTCGTGCATTTTGCCGGGAGAAACGCGGCGAGCCTGCTTCGCTCCTGCGGACTGGGGCCGGGGCGGGTCTCCCAGGCCTCCCCGCCCAACGCGCTACAGGCCCTGTTTGATGAGATCATCGAAAGCGGCCTGTGCGTGGGGCGCGATCAGGGGAAGCTTTGCGGCAGACTGCTGGAGTGCCTGGTGCTAAAGATCGGCGTTACACGGATGCCTGTGGAAGGAGCGGAAACGCTGGCGTTCACGACCTACCAGCAATGTCGGGAACACATCGACCGTCATTTTCGAAGATTGCGCACCCTGGACCAGGTGGCTGACGAGTGTCACCTGAACAACGCTTACCTCTGCCGGTTGTTCCGTCGTTACGACCGGCAAACCCCTTACCAGTATCTGTTGCGGCTGAAGATGAACCTGGCCGCCGAGCGTCTCCAGCGGCCCGGCAGTCTCGTCAAACAGGTCGCTGAGGAGACCGGCTTTCCCGACCCGTTCCATTTTTCCCGTGTCTTCAAGAACATCTTCGGCCTGTCGCCCGACGCCTTTCGCCGGGTGTGATAGACGACACGCCCCCGATGGAACGGCAGACCTCCCGACGCTAATGTAGCTTCGCACACAATTTGTCCAAAAACGCCGGGAAGAAGTTCACGAAGCCAGTACAGGAGGTAACGGCCGCTTGCTCAGCGGCTCGCAAAAACCTAACACCCTGGGGCAGCGCTAAGGTAAATCTCGGCGGTCAGACCGCCATGGGGACCAGACCGTTTGGCGCTGGCGCTGGGGCCTCTGCCCTGGCCAGTGCTGGCCTCCGCAAGGTTCCTGCAATCCTGCTGCGGGGGGGCTGCGGGCGGGTTGCAGCGCGCTTGCGATGGGGGCGCTTAACGCCCACGGGGACCAAAGGCTCAGGCACAGTTTTGACCGCAGGGAAGATCTCCCGGACAGCCTGGTCAAAGAGTTCTAGAGTCACAGTTCGCTTCCCTGCCCGTTGAGCCAGCCAACCGGCCCGCTTCGCGATGTTCTGGACGGCCATGAGATATCCCTCGGATTGCATGGCCTTGGCGGCAAGCAGCTCCAGGTAATCCTCGCCGAGGTCCCGGAAGTGGATCCGCCCAACCGCGATAAGATCCGCCATGGAAAGTTCGGACGGAAGCTTCACAGTGAGCCCGATCCGCCCGGTGAACTGTTCCATGGTGTAACGCGTCTTGGACAAGAACCGCGATTGGACCTGTCGCCAGGATTGCGGAGAGGAAATCAGCAAGCAGGGCTGTCCGGTATCGACTATGCGGGTCCGTATCCAGTTGAGTCGCATTGGCGGAGTGGCCTCAGAGTAACGGGCCGGGTAGAGGAAATGCGATTCATCGAATGTCAGCGCTGGCCCCCCACAATCGCAAACGCCCTCGACTCGGTCCCTGAACTTGCTACTCAGGGGGTCGATTCCCAGCGCGATCGCGATTGCCTTGAAGAAGTCGGCGTCCGAATTGGAGCAGGGCGTCTTCACCAGTCGGAAGCGGCCGGGATACATCAAGCATCGCGTCTCAACGGACTCCGTCTTGCCGATACGAGGATCACCATCAATGTGAACAAGACTCCTCGTTTCGATGGCGTAATCCATCCCGTCCCAGACCTGCTTTGTCACCTCTGTTAAAGCCACCCGCTGCGCGATGTCGCGCGCCCGCATCTCCATGTATTGGCATAGCGTGTTTCGAAGGGAATCCAGCATCCAGTCCCTGTTAGTGTGTATCCGACACCCCTCAGTGCCACTCCAACCGCTAAAGTCCTGCCCAGGGACTGTACATAGCTCCTCAAGTCGGCGCGGCATTTCTACCTCGAACGCCTCCGCGCAGATCCGGGCGCAAACAACCGGGCTCAGGTCCCTGATCAGCCCGTCCGGATCCAAATCGCCTGCCCGCAGGCAGGCCCCGTCCCCATCAAGATCGATGTATTCCTCATCCTGGCAGAGAAGTCGCCAGTGCCGGCTGTCGATTTCGTCTGGTCGGAAGCCGCAGGGTATCTCTCGCCAGATCGCGATGCACTCGGCCACTGTGTAACAACTCGCCTCGCGCCGAGCAAGCATCCGAGGAGTGCCAAAATGATCTCCCGTCTTCGCGGCGATGTCCCTGGCCAGGGCTACGAGGCCACCTTCCTGCCAGGAGGCCCACTGAATAAACCACAGAATCTCTCTCACCTGGCGGGCGTCAGACCCTTCGGTTCGCTCGAGTTCTTGGACCTTGCGCGCTACGAGGTCCGCAGGGATCATCGTGTGAGGATTGGTATTCATTCTTGCGTAGTCGCTTGATGCCGCGCGATCTTCTCGCGAGCCTGCTTTTCGAGCTCCAACCCCTGCAAAACTCGGGCCGGATTCTTGATGTGCGGGTTGATCCGGACTCCAGCCGCAGCCGCGCGCGCGTTGATCTTTGAGAGTGTTCGGTTGTCGCTCTGCCGCTCCTCTTGCGCTTTCGCCACCTCCTGGCTGTTGAAGGCGCCCAGTGCCTTCGTCTCAGGAGAATACCGGCCATCACGGACCACGGTGTTGATGAACCCGTGCTCCAGGCGGCCGTAAAGCCCTTTGACCTCGTTGTTGTGGCCGGCAATCCCGTGATTCGCGGCCTCAAAATCGTCCTCTGTTGCGGACATCGCCGGCGCAACCAAGCCTTTGACGGAAAAGTACTTCTCGCGGTTCATGTCAGAGACAGTCAAAAGCAGAGGTTCGTCGATGTTGACGAAGGCCAGGACTTTCTGACCCACCAACCGCCCCGTGTGTTCATTGGCAAAACACACAGCTCCCAAGCCAGGGACCTTCAGGACAATGCCGCACTCGCGGACGGTGACTAAACGCTTGTGCGTCGCTAGGATGTAACGGGCGTCATCTGGCAGCTTTCGGAGAGGATGGCGTTCGATCCCAGCGCACCACAGCTCTTGCGGCGAGATTCCCGGCAGCATCTTTCCGTTCTGCGGCTCTGCAGCGTACTCCTTGAGAACTTGCGCGATCCTCTCCTGCCATTCTGTGTCCTTGAGCAGCTTTTTGCCGGGATGAACCGTCCCCCGGCGGGCCTTTCCGAGGAAGTCCTGCATCGCCTCAAAATCGTCGGCGCGCTCATTGAACCCGATGAATCCAGGCTCGGAGCGCATCCGCTCCTGTAAAATGCGAAACATCCCCTCGATCGGTTTGGCTCGCGGCGTGGTTGCGTGCCGGACTTGAACCAAGCCGTGCTCCTTCAGCCCTGACTCAGTTTCGCAGAAGTCCAGCGCTTGCCCGTCCCCCACAACGAATCGCGATTTCCAGATACCCCGCTCGAAATAAAACCCTTTGCGGGGCAAGCCCACGTCGTCATGCACCAGGAGAACCAGTTTTCTGATCCATCTCCCATTGTAGTGACCTGGGATCAGGATGAAGCCCAAAGGATAGCTCGATCGTAGATCGGTCATCACGAGGCACTCGCCCCGCGCAATCTGGGGCATGCCTTGGGCATCGGTGTACCAGAAATAATGATCCCAGGTTACATCGTCGGCGGTGAACCAGTCCCCCGGCGCGACGTCCGACCAATCCCGCGCGATATGCGGGCCGCTCATTTTGGCTTGCCATGGCCCGCGATGGATCGCTTCACAAGCGTCAACCTGGGGCGTGATCGTCTCTCGCACCGATGCGGGCACAGCCGACTTGTTGAATCGGGGATTGAAAGAATAGTGGTCGCAGAATTCCGGGGTAAGCTCCCCCCGCTGCCTGAGAAGGCGATGGGCGAGAGATTCGTTTCCGCCGTGCTGAAGAGCGACTGCCGCGATCCGCTCCAGATCCCCAGTGAAGTCTGGGCGCCGCCAATTCCCAGATTCCGCCCCGCGCTGGTCTTTCAGTGCGCCAGGGCAACGGCCACCTTGCACCCACCGTTTGAAGTTGCGCCGAAATCCCTTGCTCAGCGCCGCAGGGCTTCCGGACAAGCCTGGAATTCGCTCGCCCAGATACTCCAGCAACGACGCCTTGACCGTGTTCCTGTCACTCACGTCCGGCGCCACACTCTCAAAGTGGCTGAACACCTGATCCCACAAAAAGGTTTTTTCCTCGGCTGTCGGCGCGGCTGGGTCCTTCAGGTTGGCGATGTACGGATCAAGCGCGCCAGCGTGCTTGCGCGCCAGCTCGGACGCATCAGCCTGGAGTTTGCCATCGGCCCCCGTCTTTCGCGCAAGCTGGTCGTTCAAGTATATCTCCAGCCGGGCCCAGTCCTCCCGGCCAGCGTCCCGGTCCAGCGTCCGCATCAAGAGTCTGTTCCAGTGCTGGCCGCTGATTTCAGAGCCGAACACCGCCCGATAATCACGCAAGCCCAACTCGGTAAGCTCGCCGTTCGGCAGATCGTTGCGCCGGCGCAAGGGCAAGGCGAGGGCCTGGCGTAACTTCTCGGCGTCTTCCACGCAATGCTGGGCCACCTCGGCAAGTGGGATCGCGGGCTGCCAGCGAGAGGCGCTCAGAAACGCCGCCACGTCGCGGTAACCGCCCGCTGTGGCAGCCTGCACCAATTCTGCGCGAAGCCCCTCAGGTAGCGCGTCCACTCGCCAAGCCCTGGTCATTTGTCCACGGAGTGATACCCATGCGCTTTCAGCGATAGATGCCAACGCCCTCCGAATCACCCTCGGGTCGCTTCCCAAGGCCTCGGCAATCCGACTCGCGGTATAAGTTGCGGCGTCCATCTCTACTGGGCTGCAAGTGATTCGTGGCCAGGGAGAGATCCCAGCCCTCGAAAGTGGTTGTTCCCGGTTTCATTCCCCTCCACCAAATGCCCCGCTGCGGACACGTGCAACGCGGTTTCTGGCGTTTTCAGCCCTCGTATGCCTCCCGATAGCCAATTCATCCCTCGGCATCGCATATGGGCTTTTAGGCTTGGGTCGGTTTCTTCGGGCGACCGGTGGAGATCTTCGGACGCAACACCGCCTTCAACCGGTTGGTCAACCGTCCGGCTCTTGGCATGGGCCACAGCCCGGCGCTGACCAGCAATTGCCGCCAGCGACAGATCGTCACTGTGGACCGCTTCAGCTTGTGGGCCGCGTCATTCATCGACGACCCCGCCGCCATCAGGTTGCCCACGTCCTGCATAACCGCGATCCTGTATGATGCCTCCTCGATCTGCCAGTCCGAGAAGCGCCTGGGGGGCAAGGGCGCGGCCTTGCGCACTCCTGGCAACTTGACTTTTACTCTTATCCACACTGACTTGCTCGCTTTCTGTTTCTTCATAACTCGGTTCCCGAGGCCCGCCCACCTCGAATCCTTCGGTGCCGTGGATGACCGGGATCGAGATGGGCGAGCAGTAGCGGCGGGCGAGCGGGAGCAGCATGGTCAAATCAATAAGGGGGCAGCCCCGGAAGGACACGGGGCTGCCCCGGAAAGGTGGAGACCCCGCGATCCGCACACACGGCGCGAGGGCTCCCAGATGGCAGATGCAAGAAAGTAATCATCGGGGCTCCGGATTAAACTTGGCGAATTCCCGGAAGAGATCAGGGCGGGCCATTTTCGCAGCTTCCCACGCCTGGCCAAAGTCCCGCTTTCCGACGCCATTAAAGGTTCCAACCCAGCGGGCCACTTCATCATTGAACGCCGCGCGCGCCCAGTAGAGCCCCGTTTCTTTCACGAGAGAGTCGGCTCCCTCGACGACACCCTTATGCGGGCCGATGGGGTTCACTCTGGGCTCCTCGACTCTCCCGGTTTGCCTGTAATTTTCGAGGACACCCCACAGGTCCGGGCGCGTGCGCTTCGCCATCCTCCACGCTCCGGCAAAGGGCATCTCTCCGCCTCCAGCCAGCGGGATCTTCTGTATCCGCTCCACTTCGGCCTTGAAGGCTTCAAGCGCCTTGTCGAGCTTTCGGTTTTCATCCGCGGCGGGGAACAGGTTCGTCGCAATCTGGTCTAGGGATAGCGGTTTGAGGTCGGGGGGTAATCCCATATGCGCTAACTTAACATGATGCTTTGTGTGTTATGGAAACTAATTGACTCATCTGTCCCACCCGCTTCCGTTGGCGCTCGCGCAGCTTACGGCCCATCGTTGAGCCGAGCGTTAGCAGTTGTTCCAGCCGCAACGCCG
>ORJL010742917.1_pt1 | contig 22178 bp, 22 predicted proteins | sample 1779941 | NCBI WGS metagenome assembly ORJL01 (sample SAMEA104232317, study PRJEB22302) | groundwater metagenome | biome: forest; feature: aquifer; material: groundwater | place: USA | collected 2011-08-07 | depth 5.8 m
GAACCTCCATAACTGATAAAGGGGAGAGGTAGTCCTTTAGTAGGCAACATACCACAGGAGACTCCTATATTTACCATCGCCCTTAAAGAAATCATCAAAACTAAACCTAAACTAAGAAAATAACCAAATTTATCCGGAGCATTCTTAATAATCTTAATCCCCTGCTGAATAAAAATAATAAATAATATAATTACGCCTATGGTACCTAGTAACCCTAGTTCCTCTCCAATTATTGAAAAGATAAAATCAGTATGCGCTGCAGGAAGATAAAATAACTTTTGCCTCGAATGCCCTAAACCAACCCCGAATATTCCCCCAGAACCTAAGGCAATCTGCGATTGAATTATCTGAAAACCGCTTCCCCTAGGATCGAGCCAAGGATTAATAAATGCCATAATCCTTGCCCTCCTATATGGTACGCTAAATATTAGAACATACAACATCGGAATGCTACTTAGGATTAGAGATAATATATACGCGGGCCGAACTCCTGCCACGAAAAGCATGATTATAACCACGATCCCTAAAGCAACTGTTGTACCTAGGTCTGGTTGCAATAATATCAGAATAGAAAAAATACCTAATAAAAATATCGGGGGCAAAAATCCTTTTAGGAATGTCTTAATAAGATTGCCTTTACGGGCGATAAAATCTGATATATAGATAATCACCGCCAGATTAGCAAACTCCGAAGGTTGGAAACTTAACATCTTAAACCTGAACCACCTCCGCGCCCCGGATACCTCTCTCCCAATACCAGGGATTAAAACTAATATTAACAAGAGAATAGAAATAAGAATCAATGGCTGAGAAAGATCCTTTAGCTTACGATAATCAACAGCCATAAAAACGAACGTGAGCAGCGCACCTATAAGCATAAAGATTAAATGTCTCTTTAAGAAGAATAATCCATCCTTATATCTCTCCAAAGCATAAATACTGGATGAGCTATAAATCATTATTATACCTATGCACATAAGTATAACCGAAACGGTGAAAAGATTAATTCTGATATTACGTATCATAACTTAGGTTTGGATTTAGATAGTTGAGAGACTATTAATTTAAAAGCCTTCCCTCTTTCTTCATAATTTGCAAACATATCGAAACTTTTACACATAGGAGAAAACAAAACACAACTTCCTTCAGGAGAAATCGAAGCAGCTTTCTTAACAGCTTCTTCAAGGGTCACGGCTGAATCCATATCAATCTCTCCCGCAAAAGCTTTATGAATCCTATCTTTCGCTTCTCCAATTAATATCGCTGACTTAACCTTACCCCGCGCGAGCTTCAAAACTTCGCTATAATCATTACCCTTCTCCCTGCCTCCTGCGATAAGAATAACCGGGCAAGAGAGGCTATTTAACGCCCATACCGTTGCCTGCGTAGTGGTGGATTTTGAATCATTAATGAATCTAACTCCCTTTAAAGTTAGAACCTCTTCCATGCGGTGTTCAACACCTTTAAAATCCCTAAAAACATTAAGAGCAACATCCTTCCCTATATTCAAAATACCGGCTATAGCCAAAGCTGCAGATTGATTAGAGTTTAAACCATCCTCTGCCTTAAAATAAATGGTCTTTGCTGCTGCTTCTAGATTTAAACCGCGTATATTCGGATCATCATAATTTAATACCAAAAAATCAGACCCATCTTGATTCTTATATATCCGCTTCTTGGCTTTAAGATACTCCTGCATATCGCTATATCTATCGAGATGATTACGGCTCAAATTAAGGATAACCGATACCTTGGGCCTGAAACTATCTATATTCTCAAGCTGGAAAGAGCTGACCTCAAGAGAGACATAATCTCCGTCCTGCATCTTCTCAACTTCTGAAGAGAATGGCCTCCCGATATTTCCACAGGTAAAAACCCTTTTGCCTGAAGCCTCGATTATTTTACCTACCAAGGTAGTAACCGTAGTTTTACCATTAGTCCCGGTTATAGCGATAATCTGCGCGGGGCATAGGATCCAGGCAAGTTCAATCTCACTTATGATAGGTATCTTAGCTTCCTTAGCCCAAAGGATGGGCAAGGCCTCATTAGGAACACCCGGAGAGATAGTTAAAATATCAATACCCTTGAGAAATTCACGGGAATGTTTGCCTAGCTCTACTTTTATCTTTTGAGATTTTAATTCTTTTAAATTTTGACGGGTTGTTAAATTATCGGAATTATCAGTTACGCTTACATTCGCCCCCAGATCGTAAAGAAGATTAGCTGAAGCCAGGCCACTGCGCGCAAATCCAACGATTAGAATATTCTTACCCTTAAAATAATCTTTATTTTTCATGAAAAACTAGCGGATCTTTAAGGTCACAATAGTCATTAATGCTAAAAGCCCGGCGATAATCCAAAACCTAACAATAACCTTATTTTCCGACCAGTTAAGAAACTGAAAGTGGTGATGTAGAGGCGCAATCTTAAAGATCCGCTTCTTGGTTAGACGAAACGACCCTACCTGCAATATTACGGATAAGGCCTCAACTACAAAGATACCTCCCACAAGAACCAAAAGGAGCTCTTTGCGTATTAAAAGCGCCACTGTACCTAATGCTCCACCCAGGGCCAAAGAACCTACATCCCCCATAAATATAGATGCAGGGTAACAATTAAACCATAAGAAACCTAAACCTGCACCTAATATGCTCGCGCAAAAGACAGTCAACTCTCCACTACCATGTAAATAAGGTATTAGGAGATACTCACTCAATTTTATATTGCCAGAAACATAACAAAGTATACTGAAAGCTAAGGCCGCCATAACGACAATCCCTATGGCTAAACCATCCAATCCATCTGTAAGATTCACCGCGTTAGAAGTACCAGCTACAACTAAAATAACAAAGATTATATAAAGCCCATCTAAATCCAGGGCAACATTCTTTAGAAATGGCACATCCAATTTTAAGCTATTTTGAAAATTAAACAAAAAGATTATCCCGAGAATTAAACCAAGGATAACTTGACTAGTAAATTTTGTTTTAGCAGATAGGCCCTTAGATTTTTTCTTAACCTGCTTTAGGTAATCATCAGCAAATCCAGTTATCCCGAGCCATATGGTGCTAAAAAGAACAACCCAGATATACTTGTTGGTCATATCCGCCCAGAGCAGCGTAGAAGAGACTATTGCAATTAATATAAGTATTCCGCCCATAGTAGGGGTGTCATGTTTAACCCGATGCAAATCATCAAGCCTGACACTGTCACCTTTATTTATTTTTTCTCCTATCTTTAAAGCCTTAAGCCTTTTTATTACAAAAGGGCCCAGCAAAAGGCTTATGATAAAACTGGTCAGTGCAGCCATAGCTGAACGGAAGGTAATATAACGGAATATATTAAAAACAGATATTATATCGTGTAAAGGATAAAGTAAATTATAGAACATTAGAAGTTAAAAACCTCTTCCATTTTCATCATACGCGAGCCCTTTACTAAAACAATATCTTTGGGCCCTACAATTATTTTCTTTAATAGGATCTCCCTTGCCTGTGATGAAGTCTCGCAGGAGATTATATTATTTTTTAACCTACGCACGTCCTTTAAGCCTGAATTGCAAATCCTACCTACAACTACAAGATTATCACAAACTTTAGCGGCATCTTCTATCGCCTGGATATGCAGCCTTCTGCTTTCCCTACCTAACTCCAGCATATCACCCATAATAATAATCTTTCTTCCCTTAACCCTAACCTGCTTAATAAGCTCTAGTGCCTGCTCTAAAGAAAGCGGATTTGAGTTATAAGTATCGTCGATAAATCTAAGGCCTTTAATCTTTTGGAAATTTAGCCTGCCCTTGGGAAGCTCAAAGCTTGATAACGCCGAGACAATCCTGCGATGCTCCACTCCGAGAATCCTAGCCACAGCTATAGCAATTAGGCTATTATAGATATTATAATACCCTGGGGCATTTAATGCAAATTCTAATCTTTGATTCAACCTAAAACTATATTTGCCAAAAAGATTACAAATATCAGAGGCCATATAATCGCTTTTGTTCTTTATACCCACACCTATAAGAAATGGCTTCTTACTTTTCTTGATCAGCTCTTTTCTTAAATACGGATCGTCGGCATTTAATATTGCAATAGCCGGGTAAATAAGCCTTCTCACTAAATCATATTTTTCTTTAAAGACTCCGTTTAAATCTTTAAAATATTCTAAGTGGGAAGGTCCGATATTAGTAATCACCCCTATATTCGCACAAGCTATATCGCTAAGATACTTAACTTCCCCGAAGTGATTAGTGCCTACCTCTAGCACAGCTACGTCATAGGAACTGTTTAGCCTTAGCAAGGTTAGAGGAAGGCCGATATGGTTATTCTTGGTCCCCTCATTCTTCAGAACCCTAAAATCTTTAGATAAAACTTTAGCAATCATCTCCTTAGTTGTAGTCTTACCATTAGAACCGGTAACTAGAACAATTGGAATATTATATTTAATTCGATTAAACCGCGCAATCTCTCCTAGGGCCCGGACAGTATTCTTGACCTTAATCACTGCTAGATTATTTATCTTATTAATTTCTTTATCAACAATAACACAACTTGCGCCTTTTTCGACAGCCTTATTAATAAAATCATGGCCATCGAAATTATCACCCTTGATAGCAATAAAAGCCATGCCTTTTTTAATTTCTCGGGAATCGATAGAAATGCCTCTAACAACCGCGCCTTCATTTCCGGAAGTTAATTTACCCTGCGTAGCTTTTAATAATTCAGAGATTTTAAACATAAACCTGTCTCCTCCCGGTCATCAAAATGTACAATACCATCTTTAAGTATCTGATAATTCTCATGGCCTTTTCCAGCAATTAACACAATATCTCCTTTAACTGCCATAGATATTACGCTTTTTATCGCCGCTTTTCTATCAGGGATAACAGTAAAATTATCCTTTTTTATCCCTCTCTTTATATCACTGATTATATTTTCAGGTTTTTCAGAACGCGGATTGTCGTTTGTAATTACCGCAAAATCTGACAATTCGGTTACCATTTTTCCCATTTTTGGCCGCTTGAGTTTATCCCTCTCCCCGCCGCAACCAAAAAGAGTAATAATTCTTCCCGAAGATAAACCTCTTAACGCAAGGATGACATTCTTCAGGGCGTCTTCGGTATGAGCATAATCCACGAATACGTAAAACCCTTTTTCACACTCTATTCTTTCGAGCCTTCCCGGTACAAAAGAGAATCCCTCTAAAGCGGCCTTTATAACTTTTAAATCTATGCCTTCCTGGTAAGCCCAACTAAATGCAGCCAGTAAATTATAAAGATTATGCCTACCAATAAGATGTGTTTTTATCGGTATCTCTTTTTTAGAAAAAGAGAGTAAAAATTCCGTAGAATTTAAGCCATATTTTATTTTGCTGGCCCTTACCTGAGATCTGGCGCCTAATCCATAAGTGATTACTTTTGCCTTAGTTAATCTTTTAAGCAAAGAAAAATATTTATCATCATAATTCAACACAGCAAAAGAACGCGGTGAAAGCCCTTTAAAAAGTTTAGCCTTCGCCAAGAAATACCTTTTTATGGTCTTATGGTAATCAAGATGATCTTGGGTAAGATTAGTAAATATCGCAGAATGGAAATTTATACCTAAAACCCTCTCCTGATCCAAGGCGTGAGAAGAAACTTCAATTGCGCAATATTCAATCCCTTTCTTAACCATATTTGACATTATTGACTGAAGTTCTAACGGACCCGGGGTAGTATTTTTAGCCGGTAGAATAACATCTTCGAAACGATAATTTATTGTACCGATAACTGCCACCTTAGATCTCGCTTCTCTTAATATAGCCTCTAAGATATAGGTAAGTGTAGTTTTGCCATTAGTCCCGGTAACTCCTATAACCTTTAATTTCCGGGAAGGATTACCGTAGAATTCGGAAGATAATTGCGCTATTACCAAACGAGTATTTTTAACTTCCACTAAAGAAACATCTGCTTTTATATTCTTTCTTAAACCTGATTCACAAACTATAATCTTTGCACCCCTTGATATTGCTTCGTCAATAAATCTACTTCCATCCTCCTTAGCGCCTTTTACCGCCACAAAGACAGAACCATTTCCTACGGACTTAGAATTACAACTTATGCCGTTAATCTTACGGGCTCTGATTAATTTAACGAGATCTTTTATTTGCATTTAAGTTCATCTGGGTATCTAAAGATTGCTTGGTTTTTAAGTATCTCACCACATCAGCAGCTACATTCTTAAATACTGGAGCAGCAACCACGCCTCCAAAATAATATGGATGCGGTTCATCTACAGAGACTACAATTGTTACCACCGGATCTTCTACTGGAGCAAAACCTATAAAAGAAGCGACAAATTTATCATGCGAATATGCGCCGTTAGCATCTAATTTCTGGGCGGTCCCGGTCTTACCAGCAGAAGTAAGCCCGGGTATCTGGGCCATCTTACCCGTCCCCTCTTCCACTGCTCCGGTAAGCATCTTTGATATCCGCGCTGCGGTATCTAAAGATATTACTTTACGTATCAGAGCAGGGGATGTCCGTTTGATAACCTTCCCCTGTTTATCGCGAATCTCCTCTATAATATAGGGCCTCATCAATTGTCCGCCGTTAGCAATAACAGAAAGTGCGCTGGCTAATTGCAGGGATGTTACGCCTACCTCTTGCCCTATGGGAACAGCACCTATTGATGTCTTGGACCAAAAACGCGGTTCCTTGATCATTCCGGATATCTCTCCATGCAGGTCAATCCCTAGCTTAGAACCAAAACCAAAAAGCCTTACATATTTATATACTATATCAGGCCCAAGCATCTGGGCTACTTTGGTAGTACCTATATTACTAGACTGCTCGATTACTTCCCTAAATGTTAACCATCCATGCGAAGTATGGTCATGCAGAGTATGGTTGGCAACACGATAGGACCCGTTCTCACAAAATATTCTCTCCTCTTCAGTTATCCTCTTCTCCTCCAAAGCTGCAGAAGCGGTAACTATCTTGAATACCGAACCCGGCTCGAATAAATCGCATATTGCGCGATTACGTGTTTGATCTTTACTAACATTACTATATTCATTTAAGTTATAAGTAGGCCGATTAGCTAGAGCTAAGATCCTACCAGTATGAGGATCCATAACAATAATACTTGCGGCCTTGGCATTATGGGTCCTATACGCCTTATCTAATTCTCTCTCTGCGATATATTGGACTACTTGATCAATGGTCAAAACAATATCCATGCCCTCTTTAGGTAAAACCATTTTTTGGTAGACATCTAGCCTTTTTTGTCGCGCGTCCCTTAGAAATATTCCCCATCCCGGCTCGCCTCTTAAGTATTTATCCAGGTAAAGCTCGATCCCCTCTAATCCCCTATTGTCAATTCCGGCAAATCCTATGACCTGACTGGCAAGATAAGTATTAGGATAACTGCGCTTGCTCTCCCTTAAGAAACCTAGACTTTTAATCTTTAACTTCTTAATTGCCTGTGCCTGCTCCGGGCTTATCTTGCGCGCAAGCCAGATAAAAGATTTCTTACGATACAACCTACCCCTTAAATAATCCTTACTAAGATTTAATATACCGGCCAACTGAGGAATGGCCGCCTCTTTATCCCTTTCTGTCATCATGTTTGGAGAAGCATAGAGTGAATCCGCAGGAAGGTTAAGGGTTTGCGGTTTAAAATTAGCATCATAGATTATGCCGCGAAATGGTTCTAACTCTGCAAAAAGATTATGCTGTTTATTAGCGATATCCGCGAGATAATTTGAGCGAAAGATTTGAATATAGAATAACCTGAAGATACAGAGGATTAAAAAAAGAAGGAAAAATAGGAATACCGCCTCGCACTTTCGGCGATAGTTGCTTATATGCACATTAAGCCTTAACTAAAGAAATTAGGGGTTGATAGTCCTTGCTTCCGCTTGCTTATTGGGACCGAAAATACGCGACAACAAAGTTTCTTTGGTTCCAGAACCTTGAGTAAAAGTAACGCCTGTTTTAGTTGGTACTAATCTCACTAACTGATACTTCTCCGGCATTTGGAAATCAGAACGGTTAGAGAGAGTACTCCCGATATTAACCAAAGAACAGTTCTTTTCAATATTATACCTTAAAATACTATTCTTATCTAACAGATCCTGAAAGACCACGTGCTGCTTTTGTTCTGCATAAGCCAAACGAACAATTTCACTCTGCTGGTAAACATAAAGCACCGAGAATAAAGTAACAGAAATAATCAGAGATAAGAATTTGTTAAGTCTCATAGCTTTATATTCTTTCTGCCACTCTTAATTTTGAAGAGCGGCTTGCCGGATTAGCCACAACTTCTGACTGAGCCGGAGTTAAAGGTTTAGGAGTTACGATATCTATTAATCCGTCGGCCTCTGCCTTACGGAAAGCAAATTTAATCACTCTATCTTCCAGTGAATGAAATGAAATGACGCATATTCTGCCTTTTTTATTTAGAACGGCAATAGCTTTATTAACCGCGGTTTCTAAAATTTCCAACTCCCTGTTTACGGCAATGCGAACCGCTTGAAAAGTCCGGGTTGCCGGATGTATGCGGTAATGACGGTAACGATATCTTGAAGGAATTGACCTGGCCACGATATCAGCCAATTCTAAAGTAGTGGTTATAGGATGCTTCTCCCTCTCCTGGACAAGAACACGGGCGATTCGATTATGCCACCTCTCTTCTCCGAAATTCCAGAGTAAAGTAGAAAGCTCATCTTCATTTAAGTTATTCACTAAATCATAGGCTGATACATAACTGGCTTTGTCCATACGCATATCTAAAGGCCCCTCCTTTTGAAAACTAAAACCGCGGCCAGTATCTTGAAGCTGGACAGAAGAAATTCCTAAATCAAAAAGCACGCCGTCAACTTTACTTATTTTTAGGTTTTCTAAGAGCGTATCCAAATCAGTGAAATTACCGTGAATCAATTTAGCAGCGGACCCAAATTTACTCAACCTTTCTCGCGCGATAACTAAAGATTCTTCATCGCGGTCGATTCCGATGAGCCCTCCTCCAGGGAGAATCCGCTCTAAAATATTCTCAGAGTGTCCGGCTGTTCCTAATGTCGCATCCACTATTACCTTGCCGGGCTTTAAATCTAAATACTCTAAAACTTCCCGCAGCATTACGGGAATATGAAATTTTGTATTAAGCATCCATCAACTTCTCGGCAATCTCTTCAAAAGACTGCTTAGAATTTCCGTAAAACTCGTTCCATTTATCCTTTGCCCAAATCTCAATCCTGTTAGAAATACCGACGATAACTACGTCTTTCTTGATCTGGGCGAAATCTTTTAGATATTGCGGCAGAAGAATTCTGCCCTGTGTATCAAAACTTACTTCTACTGCTCCGGAAAAATAAAGACGGTTAAACTTTCGCGACTCTGCCTTAGTAAAAGAAATTGACCTAAACTTATTTTCTTGGGTTTTCCACTCTTCTTCAGCGAGCATAAAAAGACAATTATCCAAACCTCGAGTCACAAAGAATTTCTCAATAAAATGTGCTTTGGCAGCCTCACGAAATTTGGCAGGCAATATTAAACGTCCCTTACGATCTATAGAATGCAGATATTCGCCATAAAACATAGATTAAACTCCCTGCCTGCCGGTTGGCAGGCTTCCACTATGCCCCACTTTCACCCACTTAGTATTCAAAGTATAGATATAATCCTCCATTTTGTCAAGAAAAAAAATTATCTAAATTGTTGTAAAACAAGAAGTAGTAGTTATTCTAGGTTAAATCACTAGGTATTGTGGTCTTTGCGGGAACTAAGAGAGGATTTTCCTTGCCAAGACTACGTCTATTTTGATCTGATTTGCTAAAAGCGCTAAGGAAGGGAATTTCTTGTCCTTACGTATCATTTTCACAAATTGGAGCTCCAGGTATTTCCCATAAATATTCTTATCGAAATTTAATATATATACTTCAATATTTACCTTTTTGTTCCTAAATATAACCGTGGGCTTTTTTCCAATATAGCAAACTCCTTTTAACTTATTTTTACCCAAAATTACTTTTACGGCATAAATTCCCATGGCTGGAATTACTTCATGATGAGGATCTATATTCGCCGTCGGAAAACCTAGTATCCTGCCTAAGGCCGTCCCCCTTATCACAGTTCCAAGAATACTTACCGGCCGGTCCAAAAGCCCTTGCGCTTTTTCTATTTCTCCATTTTTTATTAAACTGCGGATTAATGTACTACTTATAGGCTTACCCCCAGACTTGATTATCTTAAAACCCTTAACCTTATAACCATAAACCTTACCCAAGCTATTTAAAAGATCGAGGTCGCCTTCTGTATTTTTACCAAATTTGAAATCATTTCCTACATAAATATATTCTGCATGAATCTTATTAACTAAGATATTTTTTATAAAATCCTGCGCCTTGGTATCGGAAAAATGCCGGCTAAAATTAACCACCACACAAATATCAATCCCTAATTCGGCAATAAGCCGTAACCTATGCTCCAAAGAATATAGGCTACCCTCTCTTTGCGGATGCGGCCAGAAAGTTAAGGCAAGACTCGTGCCCTTAACTTCATGCGCCTTCTCTATAGCCGCCTTAAGTATCTCCTTATGTCCGCGATGGACTCCGTCAAAGACACCCATCGCTAAAACAGGCTTCTTAAACCTTATGATCTTGTTTATTCCATTAATGATTTTCATATTTTATCTCTTTTATTATAAAGATAATAAGGCAAATATCAATATGTTATTGCTATTCAAAATCAAAAATGTTATATTATAAACCATAGCTATGATAAACACCTGGCCCTAAAGGATGGGCCAGTATGCGATTCTGCGCAAGGAGAAAGAATGAAGAAAACCACACTATTGTTGATTTTATTCTTTAATATATTCATCTGCGTAGCGCTGGCAAACAAGCTAAGCAAGATTGAACTTGTTGATGGAAGCGTTATTATCGGTGAAGTTTCCGGGATAAATAACGGGAAATATACGATTAATTCTCCGGGGATGGGCATGTTACAGATAGAAGAATCACGCATCAAAAAGATTATTCTCGCTGATACCGAGGAAAAACCTGATCTTGCAATACCCCAAGGTTATAGTCCATCTTCAGACCAGATAGAAACCATGAAAAATAAAATATTGGGCGACAAAGAGACCATGGGAATGGTTACAGCGCTACAGAATGACCCTCAATTTCAGGAAATCTTGAACGATCCCGGGATTATCAACGCAATAAAATCAGGGGATACTACCAGTTTGATAAGTAACGAGAAGCTGATCCGGCTTAAAGATAACCCGATATTTAAAGAGATACAGAATAGGGCAGAACAAGAAACACCTTAATTTTCCTGTCAAAATGTTAGTCTTTATTAATAAATTGGATCAACTCGAATAACCTACCGTAATCACGCAGATTAAAATTCATTACGAGCCTGGGCAAATTAAGGAATTCTTTTTCCAAGATTTCTTTTTTCGTCGGAAGGGAAACCTTGATTTCCCCTTCTGTCAAGATGTCCTTAAATTCTTGATTTATAATTCTTAACCTCTTGGGAGAAATATCTTTATTCAACCTTAACACGGTCAAACCTGAAACATACCTTATTGAATGATAGACCCTGTAAAAATCTTCAATATATTTTATTCCCTGATCAATAGTTTGCACAATACGAAAAATGTTTAAGTCTTCTTTCTTGATAAAACCATTTTTGACTAACTGATTATTTACAAAATCCATCCATGCGGACCAGTAGAGCGAACCTTTTGGTTCCATCAAGACCACGGGACGAGGCCGGGATTTACCGGTTTGGATTAAAGTAAGCATTTCCAATCCCTCATCCTGAGTCCCAAATCCACCCGGGAAAAGAGCAGTTGCATCAGTTTCTTTCACAAAAATTAACTTTCTCGTGAAGAAATATTTAAAATTAATTAATTTTTCTTTTTCATCTACGTAAGGATTTGGTTTCTGCTCAAAAGGGAGACGAATGTTTAACGCAAATCCACTCCCAGCCTTAGAACCTTTATTGCCAGCCTCCATTACCCCAGGGCCGCCTCCAGTCACAATCATATATCCTTTCTTTGTAAGCCTGCTGGAAAATTCCTCGGCCATCTTATATTCGGCTGATTCTTTCTTTGACCTTGCTGACCCAAAGATTATAACCTTCCTGATATTGCGATAAGGAGAAAAAATCTTAAAAGAATAGCGTAGCTCTTTCAGCGCATTATTTATAAGCTTGAGATCGCCCTTATCTTGAGACTCCATACCCAACTTAACGGTAGTCGTAATTATCTCGCGCAATAAATGCTCAGTCCCAATGGAGCCGGATTTATTAACGAGTTCGTTTATCAAAGTATCGATGGCCTGATTACCCACTTTATATTCTTTATAGTTATTTCCCATCATTAATTTGCCAGCATTTTTACTGCAATTCTATCAATTCGTAATCCAAACTACCCAAACCCAACTCCTGAGCATATTCAAGTTGCTTGTTACCATCACGCTGAGGATGAAGCTCTTTAAAAATATCCCTTCCGCATGCCTGATTTATCAAATCAAAACTAGCCTTATCAATACTTACCGGATCCGCTGAAGCCAATATTCCAATATCCGGCGCAATCCTAGGATCATCTTTTGCCAAACAGTCGCACTCTTTGGTAATCTTAAGAGCAAAACTTAAAAAAGCAACTTTATCCTTCTTATTTTTCATTACAGCAAAAGCATATTCAATCATCTTCTCTTGGATGGTAGCTCCACCTGATTCCCAAGGTACGTCTATTGCTGTATAAGGGCATACTGCGATACAAGTCGCGCAACCAATACATTTCAAACCGTTGATGAACGATTTATTGTTTTTAATACTAATTGCTTCTACCGGACAGGCCCTAACACACTCCCCGCAACCCGTACACTTTTGCTCATAGACAATAGGCGAAATATCAGAATGCTGCTGCAATTTGCCTATGCGCGCTGCGCATCCCATGCCAAGATTCTTTAGGGCTCCACCAAAACCAGTCATGATATGCCCCTTAAAATGGCTTACGCCTACAATAACATCAGCATCCACAAAAACTCGCGCGAGCTTTGCGGTCTTAATAAATTTTTGATTAATTGCTATATCTATGGTGCTTCCTTTTTCATGATCCTCAGGCACAATCACCTCAGCTCCGGTTGCTTTGCGGGTAAAACCATGTTCGCGCGCAAGCGCCAGATGATCCGAAGAATTAGAGCGCCTGCCGCGATAAAGAGTATTGGTATCTGATATAAATACGCTTGCTCCGCGATCGGATATATTATTACAGATTACACGTAAAAACTCCGGTTTAACAAATCCGGTATTTCCTTCTTCTCCAAAATGCATTTTAACGGCAACCTTAGTATTTGCCTGTATAAAACCAAAGATACAACTCTTTTTAAGTAAGTTTTCAAGTTTACTTAAAGTCACTTGCAATTCTTCTGAATTCCCAATGCGAATAAAATATACTTTGCTTTTCATATCCTAATGACCTAAGTCTAACAAAAACCCTGTTTACCCACCTCAAAAATAGCCTTCCTGTATCTGCAATAATCGCAGTCAGCGCCACATTCAGGAGCTTCAGGGCTAATCAAACATTTATGCATCTGGATAATTTTATCCTCCAGCCAAGAATCATCCCCCTGATAAGGTATTATCTTTATATCAAAATCGAGCCTTGCCTCAAAACTCTCCTTATCAGTCAAACCGTTACAATATACAAAATAACCAATTGGTGATACATTAAAACCATTATGCCTAAATAACCACTGATATATCTCCATCTGCCTCTTGTAAGAAACCTGCCAATCCGCATCTATATTTACTTCTTCTTCCTTAGATGTACTTTTGTAATCTACGATAAAAAGCTCGCCGCTTGGCGCAACCCAAATATCGTCAATGCCTCCACAAAGCAAGAAATTAGTTGGAGTATGTAAATATTCAATCCCGCCACGCAAGGCATCTCGCCAATAATCCATCTTTTCATGCTTAAAAGGGACCGCCTTAATCCCACTTGCTTCCATAAGCGGATGCGGCTTCTGCTTTTCTCTATAAAAGTCAAATTCTTTCTTCAGCAATTTATCTACGGCAGAATTTAAAGCAAAAGGATATCCCGGAGGCTGACCCACACCTAATTTTCTATCCAGATAAAAACATCGCGGACAATTAATAAAAAGCTCAATCTTCGTGCGACTTAGTTTAAAAGGTGCCCTTGATTGCGGATCAAACAAGTTCTTGGTTCTTCTACCGGTGTAATACTTAGACATATAATTTAAACCCTAATCTTTTATCTCCCCAATCATCTTGCGCAAATTATTGAGACAATGGTAAGGAATCTCTACAGAGAGCTTATTAACTAAAAAGACTGGAATACTGCCTCCGGGATTACTATGCTGTTGAAAATAGATCTCTGTCCGGCCATCTTTCAAAGGAGTAAAGCGCCAAGTGGCATTAAGAAAAAGGACACGAATCATCCCTTTTTTCTTAGGAAGAGTCTCAGGAAGTGCACAAATAGTATAACTAACTGCTCCGCTTTTGGAATCGAGAGATTTAATCTGGCTAAAAACGCAGTCACGATCTTTAACTGGCCAGCCTAAGTTAATGACAAAATAGAATATCCTTTCTCCAATACCCTTCTTCCGGACAACCTCTGCCCGGACACATTGATAATACCATTGAATTAAATTGCTTTCGTCTTCAAAAAAATGTACTACTTTGTCTAGCGGCTCATGCACAATTACACTTGCTTTAAACTCAAGGATCGGGGAAGCCTCAACCTTGCGGGTATAAACCGCAATCTCATCCTTGTCCATCCTAAGCTGCCAGGGATATTCCACGGCCATTGCCGTTTGTAGGTATAAGAATAAATTAAATAAAATGAAGAATCCAAAAATAATAATTCTCGGGATAAAATTATTTATTCTTCTTGGCAGGAATGCTTTTGACATAATAAACAAGAGTAATCCCTATTTGAGATCCGCGCGAATCTTGGCAACAACCTTACGACGTACATCTCTAAGCTTACCGACCATAGTACATCCGGCAGCGGTTTTGTGGCCACCACCGCCAAATGCCTGCGCAACTCTATTTACATCAACTATACCGCTAGATCTTAAATTAAAACGAATCTCATTTTTTGTACCCAGATTCTCCCTGAAGAGCACAACAGCTTGGGTATCTTTTATTGAGCGGATAAAGCTTAAGATATGATCAGAAAGATCAAAAGATAGTTTTTTGTGCCTTAAAAGCTTAGCCGGAAGTTCAACCCAAGCAATCCTGCCATTAGCCGCAAGATGTACATGCGAGAGGGCCTTAATCAATAATTGCATATCCGCAAAAGGAATATTTTCGTAAATATTACTGTACGTCTTCCGGACATCAAAACCAAAATGCATCAACTCTGCTACCGCCTTATGCGTATAGCTCGTAGTGTTAGAATATCTAAATGATCCAGTGTCGGTCATAACCCCGACATACAAAAGAAACGCGGAATCTTTATCAAAGGATACACGCATCTCTTTATATAATCTGTAAACCACTTCAGAGGCTGAAGATGCTTCAGTATCAACCAAATTCAGAGTACCAAAGTTACTATTGCTTATATGGTGATCTATATTAATTACTGTCTTGTTATCCTTATTTAATTTATAAACCTCCCCTGTTCGGTTTAAATCAGAACAATCCAAAACAACCATACAATCAAAATCAATACCTTTCAGACCAGGCTTATAAATTTGTATTCGTTCTTTTCCAGGAAAAAAGTTATATTCTACAGGGGTAGGATCTTCATTTATAACAATCGCGCTTTTCCCCAACTTCTTCAAAAGATGATAAAACGCCAATTCCGAACCAATAGCATCACCTTCGGGAGAGGTATGAACTGTAATTAAAAAACTATTATGCTTCCTTATCGCTGCGGCTACTTTTTTTAGGTTTTGCCTGCTCATTCTTCTCCTTTAGTTCATTTAATACCTCTTCAATACGTACACTATATTCAGTGGACCTATCATCATAAAAAGCGATCTCCGGAGCAAATCTTAAAGATAGCCTCTGGGCAATCAGTTTGCGCACAAATCCCAAAGATGAATTTAAGGCTGCCTTGGTCTTTTTATAAGCCATTTCATTGCCTAATACGCTAAAGAATATTTTAGCGAATCTCAAATCGCGGGTTATCTCAACATTGGTAATGGTTACAAACCCTAACCGCGGATCTTTAAGTTTATCATGTATTATAACGCTTGCTTCTTGCTTAATTGCTTCAGCTATTTTATCCTGTCTTGACATTGAGCACCTTAATTTTTTTCTAGCGAAATCCCGCGGAGTGCGGGAAAATTATCGCAGAGAATTTTCCCGCGTTTACGAAGCGGGATCAAATTCTTTAAGTTATATTTTACGCCCTATCCTTCTGAACTAATAATTTCTTAATCAAATATAATTCTTCTTCTTTGCTCTTGACCTCACCATTAAGTTTGGCATTTAGAACTAGTGTAAATATCTCCTGGTACCTTGGGCCAGGAGAAAGCCCCAAACAATGCAAGTCATCACCGGAAACAAATATGCACATACCATTATAAATCTCCAAGAAATCAGCAATGTGCCGTTTCAATACGGAATTAGTATATTTTGCCCTTAAGGCAATAACCGTCTCATAACTTAAAGGATTCAATAAGGCGAATATTCTCGCTGGCTTAATTTTTGGATCACTTAAATCAACAATGAACTTGCGCGTAACTTGCTTAGGGCCTAGTATCCTTTTTTCCTCTCCCTTACGTAATCCGAATTTATCACAGATTTTCCTAATCGCTAATGGGCTAAGAGAATCAACCAGCCCGATAAGATAAATTAACCAACTATCTAATCCCCTACGTTGGGGATAATTCTCATTAAACCATTTCATTTCCTTCTCTAAAGATTTTAAATAAGCAAGGTTCTTGGCTAGGATACGCAGCTTTGGATAAATAAACCCGAACCCTAAGAGCTCTTTTATACGGATAATATTATCCAAGGGATTATCTTCTTTCAATACCAGGATTAAATCATCGCGCGTACGATGAGGCTGGACCTTCTCAAGCATTTTAAGCCTCGCCGCTTCTTTGAGCAACTTGAGCGTTTTGGATTCCATGCTAAAATTAAACCTTTGCTCAAAACGTATGCCCCTTAATATACGTGTAGGATCGTCTCTAAAACTTAAATCGTGCAGAACGCGTATTTTCTTATTGCGCAAGTCGTCCTGGCCGCCGAAATAATCAACAATTGCTCCGTCGGATAAGTTTATCGCCATAGCATTAATAGTAAAATCGCGACGAAACAAATCATCCTTTAATGATCCCGGAGAGACTATCGGCAAGTGCGCGGGTTTAGGGTATATCTCTTTTCTAGCGCTAGAGAAATCGATCTTAAGTCCGGACTGCGACAGCACCGTAGCTGTGCCAAAATGTTTATGCACGATAATTTTTCCGCTCTGCAACTTGATAAAATCATCGGCAAATTTAATTCCGTCCCCTTCTACCACAATATCTAAATCAAGATTCTTAACCCCTAGTATAAGATCGCGCACAAATCCACCTACAAGATAAACTTTTAAATCCTTGGCTAAAGCTTGCTCACGCAGCTTATTGATCAAACTCCTCAACTCTTCTGGTATTCTACTTAAAAGTCTTTCCATTTTACGGCCTTGGATGAAATTGTTTATGCACGCTCTTTAACCTATCTTTGTTTATATGCGTATAAATCTGGGTCGTAGAGATATCTGAATGCCCGAGCATCTCCTGAACAGAACGCAGATCCGCCCCATGTTCTAATAAGTGTGTTGCAAAAGAATGCCTTAAGGTATGCGGCTTAATCGGTTTTTTAATACGTGCAAGTTTCGCGTATTTCTTGATAATCTTCCAAAAAGATTGCCGCGAAATCTTCTTAGCAAAACGGCTTACAAATAAGAATTCAGATTCTTTATCTTTAAGAAGCTTGGGCCGGGAAACCTGAAGGTACCTATTAATACTAGAGATGGCTTTCTTCCCCAAAGGAATAATCCTCTCCTTATCCCCCTTACCAATACAACGCAAGAATCCGATATCCAAATTGATATTATCTTTTTTAAGATTCACTGCTTCGGATACGCGCATCCCTGTAGCATAAAGCGTCTCTAATATTGCCTTGTCTCTTACCCCTTGCGTATCGTGCACGTTCGGTTGGGCAATCAAGGCTTCAACCTCATTAACTGTAAGCGTATCCGGAACCCTCTTCCATAATTTTGGCGAATCAATTAGAGTACTAGGATCAGTTTTCAAAATTCGCTCGCGGGCCAAGAATCTATGAAACATCCTAATTGCCGCAAGTCTCCTGGCCACTGAATTAGGAGCAATCCCGCTATCCCGTTGGCTTAACATGAAACCTGTAATATTCTCTTTAGATATCTTTGATAAGGCTTCAATATGGCTCTTCTCAATAAAGCCTAAATAATTATTTAAATCCTCACGGTAAGCAGTTATCGTATTGTTGGCTAAACCGCGCTCCACGGAAAGATAGTTAAGAAATGTATCAATTAGTTCTTTCATCTTAAATTATTCTTTTCTTCTCCGATTGTAGAAGATGCTCCATGTCCAGGATAAATCTTAGTTTCAGAAGGCAAAATAAAAAGTTTTTCTTTTATGGACCTAATTAACACCCCTTCATCTCCTCCGGATAAGTCTGACCTGCCAATACCATTACAAAATAAAGTATCTCCGGTAAATGCAATCTTATCTACCGGCTTCTCCAATAATAAGGTAATCCCTCCTTGAGTATGCCCGGGGGTATGTATCACCATTAATTGAATATCATCCAAAGTAACCCTATCTCCATCCTCTAATTGTTTAATCTCCGACTTAACCTTATAGGGCAAAGAAAATAAACCAGATAGGTTAAGCATCGGCTCCTTTAATAAAGGAACTTCGAGCTTATGCGCGTATATCGGTACGCTAAACTTATCATCCGCTCCGATATGATCATAATGTCCATGGGTATTAATAATAAAACCAGGGACCAATTTATGCTTATTTAATACTTGTTGAATCTTACGCTCCTGGTCCCCAGGATCAATAATTATCGCCTTGGCGCCTTCTTTAGAAGCGAGTATATAACAATTTACATCCATTACCCCCACAGAGACTGTTTCCAGGATCATTTTAGATCATCCTTAATATCACCATAGGAATATCTCTGGAGTATGTTTCTTCTTACTCTTTCGGCATCCTGACGGTTAGCATTATTAGATACTCCATAAATATCCGATTTGATCGCGTTCTTGAGATCATCCATTTGTCTTAGATAAACATCCAATTGTTTTTGTTCAGTTTCATTTAACATTGTCCTCATGCCTAAAAGGTTTTTGATTATCTGTTCAACACAATCATTTTTTTTCTTTAAAGACGCATTCTGGGATAAGGCACTAATCAATTCATCCTGCCAGGATTGCCAAAATAGATAATACTGCCTATACATCTGCTCCTTGGTCATTTTAGGACCCTTCCATTCTTCAGGGGCAAGAACCATCTCTTCCGGAGCCTTATCCTTCTTAGATTTGCGGGTAAACTTACGCACGAATGCTTCGCAACCCACCAAATTCATCAACATGATTAATCCGAGAATAAAAGTAAACGGCTTACGCATCATTTAATTATCTCCTTAAATTTTCTTTCGTCAATAATCTTCACGTTTAATTTTTTCGCTTTCTCAAATTTTGATCCCGGGTTTTCCCCTGCCACCAGGAAATCCGTGCTCTTGCTAACGGCTGAAGAGGGATTCCCCCCAAGGTTACGCACTAATTCTTCAGCTTGAATACGGCTGTAATCTTTCAACTCCCCTGTAAAAACTACTGATTTACCAGCTAAGGCTGTGGCCCTTAACGGTGCGGTTTCATCCTTAAAGTTTAGCCCTGCCTCTTTTAAACCATTAACCATCTCTTTAGTCTGCCTCTGTGAGAAATAATCTATGACAGAATCAGCGATAACCGGTCCCACTTCGTATATATCCTCTAACTCTTCTTTTTTAGCCTTTGATAAATTATCCAGGGACTTAAACTTTTTAGCCAAAATAAAAGAAGCCTTCTCCCCTGCGTGGCGAATACCCAAGGCATAAATGAGCCGGGATAAAGGACGAGCCTTGCTTTTTTTAATTGCCGCAAGCAAATTATCTATCTTCTTCTCTTTAAATAAATCCAACTTTTTCAGGTCTGCTTGCCTTAATTTATAAATATCCGCGAAGTTCTTTACCAATTTTAGCTTGACTAGTTGCGCTATCGCTGATTCACCTAGCCCCTCAATATCCATAGCCGCGCGTGATGCAAAATGGAATATGCCTCTCTCAAGTTGCGCCGGGCAAAAAGGATTAATACAGCGATAAGCCACATCTTCTTCTCTCTCTTTAATCACCCGCCCTTGGCACGCCGGGCAATTATTAGGAATCTTAAATTCTTCCTTCCCCCTAGACTCAACCACCTTGATTACCTTTGGTATAACCTCGCCTGCGCGCTCGATAAGCACACGGTCGCCTACCTTTATCTTTAGGCGCTTTATTTCATCAAAATTATGCAGGGTCGCATTACTTATAATTACCCCTGCGCATTCTACTGGTTTAAGTTCAGCAGTCGGAGTTATCACTCCGGTTCTGCCAACATTAACATTTATCTTTAAAACCTCAGTAGTTGCCTGGCGCGCGGGGAATTTATAAGCTACTGCCCAACGCGGGCTCTTTAAAGTAGACCCTAAGCTTAACTCCTGTGCAATATCATTAACCTTTACCACTATTCCATCAATGTCATAAGTTAATTGCTCGCGCTTTTTCTCCCAAAGATTACAATATTCAATTACTTCATCTAGATTATGACAAAGCTTAGAGTAGATATTGCCTCTGACTCCCCAGGCCTTTAACAAACTTAAAAAATCCCAGTGAGACTTAATCTCTTGGCCTTTAAGTTCACCTAAAGAATGCGCGAAAAAGTTAAGTCTACGTTTATAGGTAATCCCGGAATCAAGAAGCTTTAATGACCCACTTGCGGCATTACGAGGATTAGCAAAAGAAACTTCTCCTTCGTCTTCCCTCTCTTCATTTAATTTAACAAAATCAACCCTATCCATATAGACTTCCCCACGTATCTCGATGAACTCAGGAATATTCTTTCCTAATAGCTTAAGAGGAATGGCCCTGATTGCTTTTAAATTTTGGGTAACATCCTCGCCCCTCTCCCCGTCACCCCTGGTTGCTCCAATGATAAATTTACCTTGCTTGTAGCTTAGGCTTGCGCTCACCCCATCAATTTTAAGCTCGACAACATATTCTATTTTTTTATTCCCACCTAATCCCTTATGTACCCGCACATCCCACTCTCTTAACTCTTCAAAAGAGTAGGTATTCTCAAGAGAGAGCATCTTCTCTTTATGCGTAACTGTATTAAAACCTTCTAAGATGCCTCCGGATACGCGTACAGTTGGAGAATCATCGGATTTAAATTCAGGGAATTCATCCTCCAATTTCTTTAGCTTGGAGAGCAATAAATCGTATTCTTTATCGGAAACTTTAGGTTGGCTTAAAATATAATAGAGGTAGTCGTGCTGACGTATCTCTTCTCTTAAAGATTCTATACTCTTCTTGATATCCTGCATTTAAAACCTTATGCTAAAATCACGGAACTCGCCTAGGGCAGGTCCCCAGTTTATTTGCTCATCCTCGATGTAGTGGCCAAAAATACCATTAATCTGCGCAAGAAAATCATTTAATATACCTTCAACGCCTTCAGCATATATTTCAACCCTACCATCGTCAAGATTCTTGACCCAACCATAAAGACCAAGCTCTTCTGCAATACGCTGCGCAGTAAACCTGAATCCGACTCCCTGCACGCTACCAGAATAATAAATATGGACGAGCTTTTTCATGGCTACTTTCCTTGCTCGTTTCACTCGCATCATTTATACTTGCTTGCTACGCAAGCAAGTATTTCGCTATATCAAAACTTAAGGTGCTCAAATTCGGGGCGGACAGATTCGAACTGTCGGCCTCTTGGTCCCGAACCAAGCGCTCTACCAAACTGAGCCACGCCCCGTTTATATCTTTGGCTTAGCGAATCCTCGCTGCTAAAAAAACTAAGCGAGGAGAGCCACGCCCCGCACACCAGTGCGGCACTAACGCAATTCCCCTAAGCGTTAGGTGCCGTTTTATCTATAAA
>ORJL010923011.1_pt1 | contig 22155 bp, 25 predicted proteins | sample 1779941 | NCBI WGS metagenome assembly ORJL01 (sample SAMEA104232317, study PRJEB22302) | groundwater metagenome | biome: forest; feature: aquifer; material: groundwater | place: USA | collected 2011-08-07 | depth 5.8 m
CCTTGCCTTGTCCCTGAATTCGCATTACTCTCTTCATGGAGCGGCTCCTTTTGTTGTGCGGTTGTGGGGGTTTCTTTGCCAACACCACTTCATCACACGGGAGCCGCTTCGTCAATTCTCAACTAAGAATGGCACACCTTCGGTACGGCTGGTTATGGATAATCTGAACACCCACGGCATTGCCTCACTCTATGACACATTCCCGCCAAAGGAAGCCAGGAGGTTGGCGGAGCGACTTGATATACATTACACGCCCAAACACGGTAGCTGGTTGAACACGGCGGAGATTGAACTCAGCGTCCTGAAGGGACAGTGCCTTGAACGCCGGATTGCCGACATGGCGACCATGCAAACCGAAGTGGCCGCATGGGAAAAAGACCGAAACAACTGCACAAGAAAAATTGTCTGGCAATTCACTACAGCGGACGCTCGGATCAAGCTGAAGCGCCTTTATCCGCAACTTTGATGGTTACATGGTACTAGGTATTATTACTTCTCTATCCCTGACTAATCAATACCATGATCCCTCCGAAATTGTCAACCTAAGACGATTCCAAGGCAGCATTTACCAAGAAAGCAACTTCTCGCTTGACCTTTGAGGCTCCTTATGTTAATTAAATAAAAAAAGGTTAGTCGCGAGGGACCCGATGTGCAAGGAGGGTTAGCGAGAGTGGCACTAAAACAGCCTGGGATTACAGTGAAATCGCCTCCTGAGGCGATCGGCATGAAGATCCTGGCTGGATCGAACAAAGAGAAGGCGCTCGCCTTAGCGCAGCTCATAGAAGACCTCCTCGACGAACTCGGCTATACTGATTTTCACCCTAAGCTCTCCTCAATCCGTCTCGTCATCGATCTGAAGGCCCGCCACCGTTCCAGCGCTCATCGTCTGCACTGCTATGGCTGCACAATCCCTCACGAGGTTCGTCTGGAGGAACTGCAGGGAGTCCATAGACGCTATATGCAGGCGCGGCGCCGGGACAAGGACCTTATCGGTATCTTCTTCTCCGTTTCCGGCTTCCACCCAACCGCTCGAAACTGGTTTTCACGTCTTGATGCCGCGGCGAGGGGTGACTATCACCTGTTCGGGGTTGATAAGATATGTGTCCTGCTTCGGCGTGCAAAGCTAGTCGCTTCCCTCGATCACATCGTCCACACGATCGAAGGCCGGGTTATGGCAAGGCTTGGGGCAGGGAACCTCGTCTTTACGGCGGGAAGGTTCTACTGGATTTTTCGAATCGAGGCCAAAAGAGGCGCCGCATATGCGGCTCTTGATGCCTATGGATCGCCGGTCTCCCCTCGCGTGGCCATGTCTATCAAGCGGCTGGATGGCTCCTTGAAGGGAAAGCGCCCCCTGAACCTGCACGCCAGGGAAAAGGTCCTCCTTGCCCTGGCAGAGTCCGGGCAAAAGAACATCGAGTTCCTGTCGCGGGAGACCAAAGAGCCCCTAAGCGAGCTTCGGGAGGTGATGCAAGAGCTTCTCGATGAAGGATTCCTCATCACGGAGCCTGCCGGTCTGCCGCGGTGGCGGTTTAACCGCTATTCCATCAAGCCTGAGTTCGATGTCTTCCTCAGCCTTGCCCGTCAGTTCCTCGATGGCTCTCAGCGGTTCAAGTTCCTCCGCTCGAACTTTGTGGTCCAGATGTTGGTGGCTGGGCTGCTTCCCTATTTAGAGGGACGCTTTCACCTGAAGCTCTCCGAGGAGGAGAGGTCCTGGCTTCCGAAGTTTCTGGCGGTCTCCCCATCGGCCCTTTCCTGCGCCCTATTTGCACCCATCGGCGAATTTCTCTCTACCCCGGAGGAGATGGAACGCCGTCCTCTGTCAAACCTGGAGAAGGAGCGGCTCCGAAGCCTACACCTCAACAAGCTCTACTCTACTCTACTTCTCCGATACGTAAGCGACGTGCAGGATAGCCGATTCGATGAGGTGATCCGCCACAAAGGGGTGCGAGGGCACCTCTATCGGATTACGGCCAAGGCGGCAAGCGATGAGGAGCTGTTTTTCTCTATAAAGGGCGAATCATATCTCACCCTCGCCGTGCCACCTGCCACAGGGATCGCTACCCAAAAGGGAGTTGGACCCCCCAGCTCCCTCAATAGCGATACCCTTCTCAGTGACGCAAGAGCCCTGATGCACATACAAGAGTTCGACTGTGCGGTTGAGCTGTTCGACCGCGCGATCAAAGAGCTGAAGGATCCGAGCAAGCTCCTGAAGGCATGGCACTGCAAGGGGTCATGCCTCTTGAGCCAGAAACGTCACTCCGCCGCGATCACCTGCTTCAATGAGGCGCTCCGCTACGACAGCAATTCCAAGGAGGCGTGGATCCATAAGGCTGCATGCCTGAGGGAATTAGGCGATAGCAGCGGAGCCGTTCGTTGCGCCAGGCGAGTCCTGGAGATCGATCCCGCCCACAAAGAAGCGCGAGACTTCTTAAAGAATACGTAAGACGCCCCGCACCCGGCCTATCATGCGAACACCATCACGCGCTAACTTAGTCTACAAGAGATTGATAGGCTGCAACTAATCAGGTGTTTAGGCTGAGGGCTGAAGGTTCTAAATTATCTCACAAGGCACAAATCAGCCATTCAAGACCTTTCCGGAGTTTTGTATGATCACGCATGAGTTGTCCCCAAAAAACCTTCAGCCTTCAGTCTCTCTACCTGAGTAGTTACGCGCGTTTTTACTAACCCCTACCTTCTAAATGAGGAGATCAGATGCAAGGACATCCGCAGATCATTGAACTATTGAACAGCGTGCTCCGGATGGAGCTGACGGGGATCAACCAGTATTTCCTGCACTCCAGAATGTGTAAGAGTTGGGGTTATCAGGTCCTGGCCAAGGCAATCTTTGATGAATCGGTAGACGAGATGAAACATGCCGATAAGATCATTGAGCGCATCCTATTCCTTGGCGGGGCCCCACACATGTCCGGCCCTGACCGGCTTATGATCGGCCGCAATGTTAGGCAGCAGTTGGAGAACGATCTCGCTCTGGAGATGGCCGCGCTCCAGGTTCTGAATCCTGGCGTAAAGCTATGCATCGAGCTCCAAGACAACGGAAGTCGAGAGTTGCTGGAGCGCATCACTGTCGATGAAGAACGTCATGTCGGTTGGCTTGAGGAGCAGCTCCACAAGATCAGCGAGCTGGGGTATGAGAACTATCTAGCGGGGCAGGTGTACGAGAAGAGCTAAAAAGGGCAGGTCAGAGGTCTTTCTGGTCTATTTCGTCTTTCTGGTTAATGACCAGACAGGCCTGATAGACCATCATATTATTGCAGTCGAAAGGCTTGAATCTCGCTTTTCTTGCCCAATCCCAATCTCCCGCTCTTCACAACGAGGGCAAGGAGACGGCGCCCAAGCCCTTCCCCAAGATCTGCAACAGCGTAGTCGGCCAGTGCTCCATCAGATATGGGCATCTCCCGCACCTCATGAAATCTGGCTCCATCCCACTTCAGAACGGTCAAGCTTACTACCGTGCTTCCAGTCCAATAGCGTCGCGTCCAGACTCCAGCCTCTTGTTCTCGCCCCAACATAATTTGCGGCCTCTCTCCGACTCTTTCCTTTTCAATCAGAATCCGATTCCAGACTCGGCTCTGTGGAGCCATCTCCTCTCCACTCACTTTATAGGTACCAATACGATCTCCGGTTTGTGAGCGGACTTCAAGGGTGGTCCCTCCCTTGAACGTTATGAGCCGCACTGCTCCATCCCCGGCAAGATCGGCCATCATGAATTCCAGCAGCAAGAGACCCGCCGGAACATCAAGGACAGGTCCCGGGTGGAAGTTCTGTCCATCCCACGTATACTGGTGGATCGGTTTCGCGGTCTGACCCCCTGGCACCACCGACTGGCCAAGGAGTTGAGGTGTTTTCCCGTCTGACGACAGAGGCCGGAGAACAAGGTCGGGTATCTCCAAGATCGGTCTGAGCTTGCCGTCTGCCCACTGAAAAACCAGGGCGTGAAAACGACCCCTGTGCGACAGAGTCATGATGACCTCGGCCCCTCCATCGCCTGTGACGTCATTTGCCTCCAGCGTCACTACAGTTCCTTTGCCGCTCAACAAGTACTCCGCAAGAGGCCTGAGGTGGGGACCATCAATTCGAAAAGCGAGAAGCCGATCGGCCCCTGCCAAAAGAAGCTCGCTCTTGCCGTCGCCTTTCAGATCAGCAACCGCCATGGCCATCATGGGGCCGTCAAACGCTGGTTCAAGCACAACATGCTCTGAAGGTATGGACATGACCGGTGGTCTACTGGATGACGGGGGGGGTGCAATGGCCCGCTTGCTAGCATCCGGAGGCGTCATCACGGCCGGTCGAGCAGCCACAGCCGGCTGGGGTCCACGGGACGGCTTGTCGGGAGTAATGGTACCAGGCTGTACCTGTGCGCTCGCAAGGACAATCTGGTTACCGGTTAACGTCGAATAGGCCTGCACATCGAGAGATATGCCGTCCGCTGTGGGCGTCAGGCGACTCAACAGAAGAGTCTGAATTTTTCCCCTCTCAGCGAGTTGCTTAAGCATCGGAGGGTCCGCTAGCTCCCCTGCTCTAAGGTTCTTATCAATCAGCAACATCGATCGTAACTGTCGCTCATCAATCAGTTCGAAACGCCCTGTTCGAACTATGGCGGCGGCCAGTTCCTTGGTCATCGATCGTACGCCCGCTCCGCTAACCCCTTCCACGTCGACATTGGGAAATGCCACAATCATCCGCGCCATGGAGACCCTCACCCGATCACCTTTACGAAAGCCGGCCTTCTCGGCTTTTTTGATCACGGTAGCCTCGGCATAGCGCTCGTGAACGTGAAGGACGCGGACCATCCCCAGGTCCTTATCCAACCTTCCCAGAATCTCGCCTGTGAGCGGGTGTTTAAACTCTTCCCCTTCACGGAACACGTCGAGTTCCATTCCCTGGAATACACCTTCTGCTGTCCCACGATCAATCAGGACCTGACCGCCTTCGAAACCGATGACAAGACCCTCGACGCGGGGAAAAGCAGCGGCGAGTCGTTCGGCCACAACCCTGGCGGATTCAGCAAATCCGCCCTGCGGCTCTCTAGCAGGAGAGGGACTTCCGCCACGAACAGGCGTTCGCTCCTCAGCCGCCATCCCGCTTGGAGAGGCAATGAGCAACAATGTAAGAAAAAAGACAACATGGGGCATAACACGCCATGCGGCACGACCACACCACGGCGCACGAAAACGAAAAACCCCCACCCCCCCTTTAGTAAAGGGGGGTCTAGGGGGGATTTGTCCGAAGCTGACGGCTGAACGCTGATCGCTAACGGCTATTTTCGAAGGAATGCGAGGAATTGGAACCGGCGGAACAAATCGGCTGCAACCCATAGCGACTCTCCAGTGACTACGCTTCACTGGGTTGCTCGATCAGCTCTATGAGCACGCCATTGCATCCCTTTGGGTGCAAGAAAGCTACCCTTGTACCGCTGGACCCCGGTTTGGGAGCGCTGTCGATGAGGGGGAAGCCTGCCGCATGGAGGAACCTCAGTGTCTCAGGAAGGTCTTCGACCTCAAGGCAGATATGATGGAGACCCTCCCCCCGCCTCTCGATGAATTTGCTCGTCGGGTTATCCGGGCCGATTCCCTCCACCAACTCGATTCTACCCCCCTCAAGCTCGAAGAACGCCACCTTCACGCGCTCATCGGGAAGCGTCTCGATGTCACCACAACCCTTCCCCAGAAGCGTTTCGAATAGCCTCGCCGATGCCTCAACGTCTTTCACGGCAACGGCAATATGCTCGATCCGACGCACCATAGTTAACGACGTACCCTCCACCCTATACCCTAAACCCTTCCTCAGATTGCGACTGATTCGCGATGCTCTCCGAAGACGCGCCGCAACACGGCGCAGATCTCCCCAATGGTGGCGTAGGCCTCGACCGCCTCGATCAAGAACGGCATCACGTTCTCGCTCCCTCTCGCCGCCTTACCCACCGCATGGAGGGCCCGCTCCACACTGCTGTTATCTCGACTGCGACGGAGCCGGTCAAGTTTCGCCCGCTGTTCCATCTCAACCTTTGGATCGACAGCAAAGACGGGGATGTGGACAGGATCGGTGGTAGTGAAGTCGTTTACTCCAACCACGATGCGCTGCCTTTCCTCCGTAGCCAACTGTTCCCGGTACGCAGCCTCCTGGATTTCCCGTTGGATGAATCCGACCTCGATCGCCCGAAGCATCCCTCCCATTGCGTCGATTTTTTCAACGTAGGCGGCAGCCTCTCGCTCGATCCGATCGGTCAGGGCTTCCAGATAGTAGGAGCCGCCGAGCGAATCGATGGTGTTCGCCACCCCGCTCTCATAGGCGATGATCTGCTGGGTCCTAAGCGCGAGGAGGGCTGCGTCTTCGGTGGGAAGTCCCAGCGCCTCGTCGCGCGAGTTGGTGTGCAGCGACTGAACCCCGCCAAGGACTGCAGCGAGAGCCTGCAATGCCACGCGAACTACATTGTTCTCAGCCTGTTGCGCCGTGAGGCTCACGCCGGAAGTCTGCGCATGAAAGCGCATCATCCACGACCTCGGGTCGCGCGCGCCCCGCCGCCGCATCATCCTAGCCCAGAGGCGACGAGCCGCCCGGAACTTGGCTACCTCCTCCAGGAGATCGTTATGGGCGTTGAAGAAAAAGGAAAGCTGCGAGGCAACGCGATCTATATCCAGCCCAGCGGCGATCGCCGCCTCCACATAGGCGATGCCGTCGGCCAGCGTGAAGGCTACCTCCTGGACTGCCGTCGAGCCTGCCTCCCGAATATGGTACCCACTGACGCTGATCGCGTTCCAGCGCGGAAGATGCGCGGCGCAGTAGGCAACTGTATCGGTCACCAGACGCATCGAAGGTCCGGGTGGAAAGATGTAGGTCCCCCTGGCAATATATTCCTTGAGGATATCGTTCTGAATAGTCCCCGCAAGCTGTCCGGGCGCAACATTCTGTCGCTTGGCCACGGCCACATACATCGCCAGCAGGATGGCTGCGGTGGCATTGATGGTCATGGAGACACTCACCCGATCGAGGGGAATGCCTCGCAGCAGCGTCTCCATATCGGCCAGGGAGTCGATGGCGACGCCTACCTTGCCCACCTCGCCGGTGGCCATCGGGTCATCCGCGTCATACCCGAGCTGGGTGGGAAGATCGAAGGCTACCGACAGCCCTGTCTGGCCCTGCTCAAGCAGAAAGTGGAACCGCCGGTTGGTCTCCTCTGCAACTCCGTAGCCGGCGTACTGCCGCATGGTCCAGGGGCGGCTTCGATACATCGTCGGCCTCACCCCACGGGTATACGGATAGCTGCCTGGAAATCCGAGCCGTTCCAGATAGTCATGATCGGCGAGATCCAGTGGGGTATAGAGGCGCTTCACCTCGATGCAGGAACTTGTCCGAAACTCTTTCTTCCGCTCCGGGGTGCGCGTAAGGGCTGGCTCAAGAACGTTCGCCTGCCAGCCATCGAGCTCGCGCTGCATCTGGGTCAATCGCTCTTGCTCATCCATCGTCTTTACGTCAGGAAGCCCATGGTTCATAGTCATAGCTCATGGTTCGTAGACGAAAAAGGGCAGGCTTGTGGCTTGACCTTCTCTGAGCTATGAACTCCTTTCATTCGATGACCACAAGGATCTCTCCTCCACTGACACTGGCCCCTTCTTGTACCTTGATCTCCTTGATTACACCAGACCCCGAAGCTTTCAACTCGTTTTCCATCTTCATCGCCTCGATGACAATCACCCCCTGACCCGCACTCACCTCTTGTTCTGGTGAGACGAGTAACGCCACAACCTTTCCCGGCATCGGGGCCACAATCATCTGACGACCCCCCATGTCCTGGCCGGTAACGCTGGCACTTCTTCGGGGCCGACGCCCCTCCTCCTGGTACTCGATTCGGTGCAGCTTACCCTCCACCCAGACCATGAGGACCCCCTCCGCTTCTTCGACCACATCGGCCTCGTACGAGCGGCCCATCACGATAAGCGAGAGAAGGCTGCCATCACCAGTGCTGAAATCGACATCATAGGTCTTCGCGTCAATGTGAACCGGCACTGGCGATCCCGTACCCTTCACCGCAAGCCTGTGAATTCTGCCCTGCAGATCAGCGGAGTAGGTCATCGTCGTCGCAGCCCGTCCTGACGGGCGGCCAGCTTCCATGCACTTTCGACCTGGCCGCCAGCCGCGATGGGCGAGGGGGCTGCGCGCTTCCTGGTATGGAGATAGAGCGCTCCAGCGATCAGCGCGATCTCAGCGAAGGCTCCGTCCTCGGACTTCAGTCCGTTGGCCAACCAGCTCTCCAGAAATTCCGTGTGGATCTGGCCCGTAGCGAACTGCGAAAGGTTGAGGACCTGTTCGTGGAACTGGATATTCGTCTTGACGCCGAGCACGACATACTCAGCCAGGGCGCGTCGCATTCGTGCTATCGCCTCGCCCCGGTCGCGTCCCCAGACGATCAATTTTGAAATCAGGGGATCATAGTAGATCGGAACCTCGCAGCCTTCGTAGATCGCGCTCTCGATCCGCAGGCCGGGCCCACCGGGCGTACGCAGCGCCCGAATTCGTCCGGGCGACGGCATGAAGTTATTGAAGGGATCCTCGGCGTAGATACGACACTCGATCGCATGCCCGTACAACTGAATCTCATCTTGCCGCACTGAGAGCGGCTCCCCAGCGGCAATCCGAATCTGCTCTTTCACCAGGTCAAGCCCGGTCACCATCTCGGTCACCGAATGCTCTACCTGTAACCGCGTGTTCATCTCCAGGAAATAGAAGTTCTTGGACGAATCGACCAAGAACTCCATTGTCCCGGCGTTCGTGTAGCCTACTGCTCTGGCTAACCTCACCGCCGCCTCTCCCATCCGGTGCCTCAGTTCGAGGTCCATAAAGGGTGACGGCGACTCCTCAATGACCTTCTGGTGACGCCGCTGTAGTGAGCATTCGCGCTCCCCAAGGTACACCACGTTGCCTCTGGTATCGGCCATAATCTGCATCTCGATGTGGCGAGCGGAACCCAGATGCCGCTCTACATAGATAGCCGCGTTGCCGAATGCAGAGGAGGCTTCAGAACGAGCAGCGCGGATGGCGCTACCGAGCATCGCCTCGGTTGAGACGATTCGCATCCCTTTCCCGCCCCCGCCAGCAGAAGCCTTGATGACCACAGGCAGACCAAACTCTCGGACAGCCTCGCGCACCTCCTGATCGGTGAGGTCTCGGGTCGTCCCTGGGACGATAGGGACGCCTGCTTTGCTCGCCAAGCTCCGGCCGGCAGTCTTGCCGCCCACCGCGCGAATCGCGTGAGAGGAAGGCCCGATAAACACCAATCCTTCTTCCTCGCACCGCATAGCGAACTCCGCATTCTCCGACAGGAAGCCATATCCTGGATGGATAGCCTTCGCGCCTGACAGCTTCGCGGTCTCGATGATCCGGTCAACCTTGAGATAACTCTGGGGGGAAGGGGCCGGACCGATTAGATATGCCTCGTCTGCCAACCTGACGTGCAGCGCAGCCCGGTCGGCCTCTGAGTAGACCGCCACTGTACCGATGCCCATCTCGCGACAGGCACGGATCACCCGAACGGCAATTTCTCCACGATTCGCAATCAGGATCTTGTCAAACATGTGAATAAGCTTTCAGCCATCAGCATTCATCCCCAGCGTAGGGGCGCTGCTTGCTGCGCCCTTCTGGGGCAGGGCAAGCCCTGCCCCTACGATGACTGAACGCTGCCTTTGCTATAAGGGGATGTTCCCGTGTTTCTTTGGAGGGTTCGTCTCGCGCTTTGTCTTGAGTGATCTGAGCGCCCTGATCAGCTTTGGACGAGTCTCTTTCGGCTCGATCACTTCATCAATGTAGCCCCGCTCTGCGGCAATGTACGGATTGGCAAATTTATCGCGGAACTCCGCCACCTTTTCCGCGCGGAAAGAGGTGGCCTCAACCTCCTCAGCCATCTTCCGCTTATGCAGGATGTTAACCGCCCCCTCGGGTCCCATAACAGCGATCTCCGCCGTCGGATAGGCAAAGTTGATATCGGCCCGCATATGTTTACTACCCATCACGCAATAGGCGCCCCCGTAGGCCTTTCGCACGATGATGGTGATTTTCGGCACCGTGGCCTCTCCGTAGGCATACAGCAGTTTTGCGCCGTGCTTGATAATGCCGCCATGTTCCTGGGCTGTGCCCGGGAGATAGCCCGGGACATCCGCCAGAGTAACGATGGGGATGTTGAAGGCATCGCAAAAGCGGATAAAGCGGGCTGCTTTGACAGAGGAGCTGACGTCGAGGCAGCCGGCCAGCGCGATAGGCTGGTTGGCAACAAACCCGACCGACTGTCCTCCCAAGCGCCCAAAGCCAACCACCATATTCTTGGCGAAGTGCTCCTGAACCTCGAGGAACTCGCCATCGTCCACTACCATTCGGATCAGCTCCGTCATATCATACGGTCTGTTGGGGCTGTCTGGGACAAGGGCGTTCAGGGCATCCTCTTGCCGCTCCGGATCGTCTCTGGACTCGCAGTGAGGCGCCTCTTCCAGGTTGTTCTGAGGGAGGTAAGAGAGGAGTTCCCTGATCGAGGCCAGGCACTCCTGCTCTGAATCGACAGCAAAGTGGGCAACGCCAGACGTGGCATTATGGGTCATCGCGCCACCCAAATCCTCGAAGCTCACCTCCTCGTGTAAAACGGTCTTGATCACATCAGGTCCTGTGACGAACATGTGGCTGGTACGGCGGACCATGAGGACGAAGTCCATCAGAGCCGGTGAATAGACCGCACCTCCGGCACATGGCCCCATGATGGCTGCGATCTGCGGGATCACCCCTGAGGCCAACACGTTGCGGAGGAAGAGATCGGCATACCCCGCCAGCGAGACGACCCCCTCCTGGATTCTGGCCCCGCCAGAATCGCTCAGGCCAATGATTGGAGCGCCCATCTTCATGGCCAGATCCATCACCTTGCAGATCTTGGCAGCGTGGGCCTCGCTCAGGCTGCCGCCGAACACGGTGAAATCCTGGGCGAAGATATAGACCTGTCGCCCATCGATCGTTCCGTATCCGATGACGACCCCGTCGCCAGGGATCCGTTGCTGGTCCATGTCAAAGTCGTGGCACTGATGGATGACGAAGGCGTCCAGCTCGCTGAAGCTCCCAGGATCAAGGAGCACGTCGATGCGCTCGCGCGCTGTCAGCTTCCCTGACTGGTGATGCCGATCGATGCGCTCGCGCCCACCCCCTTGCAGGGCGGATTCGCGCCGTTGGCGCAGCTCTTCCAGCTTATCCTTATGGCGCTCATTCGCCATCTCGGTTCTCCCCTTCAGCCTAAAGGTCTTCGAAGTGTGCGAGGTGTTTGAACGCCTTGTACCTCGCCTCGATTTCAGGATAGGTAAGCCGTCGTAAACGATCGAGCGAAAATGCCTCGACGTTAAAAGAGGCCATTACCGACCCCATCACGATCGCCTTCCGGATGTTAGCCTCCTCGAAATTCATCGTGTTGGCAAGATACCCAATGAAGCCGCCGGCAAAGCAATCACCCGCCCCTGTCGGGTCATACACCGAATCGAGAGGGAGCGCGGGCGCGGCAAACCATCCGCCCTTTCGGACCATCAGCGCGCCGTACTCCCCTCGCTTGATGACCAGCGAGGTAGGTCCCCAACTCAAAATCTTTTGCGCCGCCAAGACCAGGTTCGGCTCTCCGGCAAGCTGGCGGGTCTCGGCGTCGTTAATCAGCAAGATATCTACCAGCTTCAGGGTCTCCCGGAGCGCCTCAGGCTTCCCGTTGATCCAGTAGTTCATCGTGTCGGCCGCCACCAGCCTTGGTGCGCTCACCTGGCCAAGAACCTTCCGTTGCAGATCGGGATCGATATTCGCCAGGAAGACCAGATCGCTCTCTTTGTACGCCTTCGGGATCTCCGGCTGAAACGCTGCAAAGACGTTGAGCTGCGTCTCCAGCGTCTTCGCCTCGTTCAGATCAAACCCATACTCTCCAGCCCACCGGAAGGTGCGTCCGGGCACCCGAACCAGCCCTTCAAGATCAATCGACCGGCTCTTCAGAAACGCCAGGTGCTCTTCAGGAAAGTCCTCCCCCACTACGGCCACAACTCGAACGTCGGCGAAGAAGCTGGCCGCTACCGAGAAGTACGTCGCCGATCCCCCCAGCGCCTCTTTCGCATTGCCGAACGGCGTCTGAACGGAGTCAAGCGCGACCGATCCGACAACAAGGATGCTACTCATGGTGTACCTCGTACATTATTAGATATACTTCCCAATGATCGGCCGCAGCAGCTCCGGAATGTCGGCGGTGATTATATCGCGAGCGGTGATAATCGCATCGTGCATCGCGTTCCCGCACGAGCAGCCTTCCCTGCCGGCCGGAAACGACGCCACCGTAGCCTTGATGATGGCCTTGGCGGTCTCGGCGTTTTGCTTCAGGATCGCCACCACCGCCTCCACCGACACATCCTGCTCTGTCTCGTGCCACACATCGTAATCGGTCACCAGGGCCAGCGTCGCATAGCAAATCTCGGCCTCGCGGCAGAGCTTCGCCTCTTGCAGATTGGTCATCCCGATGACATCCACTCCCCAGCTTCGATAGATCCGCGACTCGGCCCTGGTCGAGAACTGCGGCCCCTCGATGCACAGGTACGTGCCACCGAGATGCATGCGAGCCCCCACCGACTGCCCGGCGGCGAACAGTAACTCTCCCAGGACTGAACACGTCGGATCGGCGAAGCTCACATGCGCGACGAGGCCACGCCCGAAGAAGGTGCTTACCCGCCCCTTCGTTCGATCAAAGAACTGATCCGGAATGACAATATCCAGAGGCGGGAGATCCTCGCGCATGCTCCCTACCGCAGAGGCGGAGATTACCCGCTCCGCGCCCAGGAGCTTGAACCCGAAGATGTTCGCGCGAAAATTCAGCTCGGACGGCATCAGGCGATGACCGCGTCCGTGCCGCGCGAGAAACGCCACCCGTCGCCCTGCCAGGGACCCGACGATGTAGGCATCTGACGGCGCCCCAAAGGGCGTCTCGACACGCCGCTCCTCAACCCGCTCGAGTCCCTCCATTTCATACAACCCGCTTCCGCCGATGATACCGATCAGCCCCTGGCTCATTTCCCCTCCGGCGTAGGTATGAAATCATCGTCACATCGCACGCGCAGGCGACCGACGGTCTCCCGTTCGGTCACCGCCTCGATGCTCAGATCGACCGTGCGGCCGATGCACCCCTCAGCGTCCTGAATTCCCACCGTGATATAATTATCAGTTAGCACCTTGAGCCGCCCGGTCCGCACATCCCGCCCGTCCAGGACGACAGCCGTGAACGACTGCCCCACCTGTGTCTGTCGAAACTTCTGCCACTTCGCTTCGCTCAGCGCCCGGAGGGCAGCGCTCCTGGTCGCCCTCACGCTTTTAGGAACATGGTTCGGCATTGAGGCCGCAACGGTTCCCTTCCGCAGTGAGTAGCTGAACACGTGCAGATATGCAATCGGCAGACGATCGAGCAGCCGGTAGGTGTGTTCAAACTCTGCGTCCCCCTCGCCAGGAAAGCCGACAATGATATCGGTCCCGACGGCGATCCCGGGGACCGCCTCCGCAAGCCGCTCCACCAGCCGGAGAAAATCGTCGGCCGTGTGCGGGCGTCGCATGCGCTTCAGGACAGTCTCATCGCCGCTCTGCAGCGGCAGATGCAGGTGGCGGCAAAAGTTTCCGAAGCGACTAAAGAGAGCGGATAGATCCTCCCCCACCTCATGCGGATCGAGCGAGCTTAGCCGCAGCCTCGCGGGCGCCGCTACCTCCAGCATCCGTGCGACTAATCCGGCAATTGAACTGCCGATCGGCAGGTCGCGCCCGTACGTGCCCAGGTGAGTCCCGGTCAGGACCACCTCCGGATACCCGGCATCCACGAGGGCCCGCAGGTCGCGCAATGCGGCATCGTTCGGCTGACTCCGGCTCGGCCCGCGGGTCTCCGGCACGATGCAGAAGGTACAGCGATAGTTGCACCCATCCTGGACCTTGAGCAGCGCCCGGCTCCGTGCTGCACCGACCGGCGGCGGAAGCGCGGTAAATCGGCTTACCCGCTGTATGTCGCCAACGGCAATGAGGGGCGGCTTCCGGTCGCGCAGGCCCGAGATCAGCGCAGGCAATTGTGCCTTCTCGCTATTACCTGCAACTAAGTCGACGCCGGGGATTGCGGCAACCTCCCCGGCCGCCACCTGGGCATAGCAGCCCGTAACGACCACACGGGCCGACGGATTGTGACGAACCGCCCGCCGGATCATCTGTCGCGAGTCGGCGTCGGCTTCCTGCGTCACGGTACAGGTGTTGATGATGAAAAGATCGGCCGCTTCATCCGGGCCAACTGCGGTGTGCCCATCCCGCCGTAGCGACTCCTGGAGCGCATCGCTCTCAGATTGATTCTGCCGGCACCCCAAGGTCTTAATCGCGACGCGCATACGTGCTTTCAAGCTCCACGAGCCGTGTTTCGAGGACCGGGAGGTTCAGAACATCCTCGCCGTTGTAGGTGAGGAGCACCTGCAGCGCCTCCTTATCACCGCCATCCTCGTATCTGGACCATAGCCGCATCGCTTCAATGCCATCGACCCCCTTCGAACGCCGGGGGATGCTAAGCTGCTCCTCTACCCGTTTCAGCCCGCCGAACAGGCGATGTCGCCAGCACGTATACATCAGATCGTGGGATTGAAGCGTCGCGCGCAGGTCGAGGCCAAGACGGCGGCTGATCACCGGAAGATCGAAGCGGCTGCCGTTATACGTACAGACCGTCTCCACGCCTTCAAGCGCCTGCCAGACTGTGACATCACTGATCTTTGTACCGACCAGTTGGATCAGCCCTCGGTCGGCAGCATACAAGCCCACCACCGTAATGGCGCCCTCGAACGAGGTTTCGATATCCAGGTAGGCCTTCATCGGAACTTGAGCTTACCACAGGTCGGGAAATTTTCAATTCAAAAGCACGTGGCCAGCCGGTTTCGGTGGCGCGCGCCCTGAGCCTGTGATACTGTGACAACGCCGTATGAGCGGCCTACGAGGCGGACCATATTCAGGAGAGAGAGCAGATGCGCATCGGTATCATTGGACTGCCGGCCTCCGGCAAGAGCACCGTTTACCGGCTGCTGACCCACGGCCAGCCAAGCCACCATGCGGGCCAGTTGGAGGCCTCGATCTCCGTCGTCAAGGTCCCCGATCCCCGTCTCGATCGTCTGGCTCTTATGTTCAAGCCAAAAAAGCTCACACCTGCCAGCTTCGAGCTCGTGGACTTCGCCCCGCTCGTGAAAGAATCCGGCAAACCCACAAGCCCTGGTGGACAGCTCCTCCCTCAGATGCGGCAGACCACTACCCTGCTCATGGTCGTTCGGGCCTTTCAGGACGAGCGGGTCCCTCACATCGAAGGGCGCGTTGATCCGGCTAAGGATGCGGCCACGCTACAGGCTGAACTGATCCTGGCCGATCTGGATGTGGTAGAGAAGCGAATCGCCAGGATCGAAGAGGCGATGCGAAAGGGGAAGAAGGGCGAGAGTCCTCAGGAGCTGGCCCTCTTGAAACGATGTTACGCAGCGCTGCAGGAGGAAAAGCCCCTGCGGGGGATGGCACTGACCGCTGAAGATGAGCGCCTGCTTCGCGGCTTTCAGTTCCTTATGGCCAAGCCGAGCCTTCTGGTGGTCAACACCGGTGAAGAGGCTGGTGGAGGACCCGACGGCCTTGAGGCCCTGCCGGCGATGGGGACCTCTCAGCCGGCCCCGATAGCCCTGTCGGCCAAGCTGGAACTGGAGTTGGCGGACCTGCCCCCCGATGAAGCGAGCGCCTTCTCTGCCGAGCTCGGCCTGGGGGCGTCCGCGGCGCCACGGCTGCGTCAGGCCTGCTATGACCTCCTGGGTCTCACGACGTTCTTTACCGTAGGCAGCGACGAGGTGCGGGCCTGGATGATTCCTCAGGGCGCGACGGCGATGCAGGCGGCCGGGGCCATCCATAGCGATCTGGAGCATGGCTTCATCAGAGCAGAGGTGGTGGCCTACGAGGCGCTCGACCGCTGTGGGTCACTGGCAGCAGCCCGAAACGAAGGGCTGCTACGCCTTGAGGGAAAAGAGTACCTCGTGGCTGACGGCGATATCATGACGATCCGGTTCAATGTCTGATTCTCCCATAGTCACATCGGCCGACGTATCCCGCTTCATGGCAGCCACCACATCCCCAATCAACCTGCACCTCCACCTCTCCTAAGATACGGTGCACTAACGAAAAGCGCTCAGCCTTGCGGCGGCAGTAGCGCAAGGTCGGACGACTCACCATGCACGCTGGTCAGGCGTGATGTAGCGCCCCGGAGCGCCCTCGCGCGAGGCGCTGGAATACTTCTGGTTCGATCTCAGCAACTTCGAGAAGTCGTCGAGCCGCTCCCGATGGGGCCTTTTGTCCCTGTTCCCAAGCACGCACGGTCGACGTGGTCACGCTCAGCAGCGAGGCGAAGACAGGTTGGCTCACACCGAAGCGCTGCTTACGGAGTTGAACGATCTTCTCTTTAGGCCAGGATTTTGCGGGCTCAGGAATACCCACTGTCGCGGCTCGCAGCTTTCTAGCTCCGCGCGCGTGTGCAGCGACCTCCCGAAGCCCCGCAATAAGCTCCTGTCCCAATTTTGTCTTGCGCATATCTACGTGACCTCCTTTTTCAGCATCTCCACCCTGGATTTTAAGACGTTTTTCTCCTCTGCAGAGATATCATCCTTTTCGCCTTTGTCATAGAGAGCGAGGAGATACGTGCGCTCAATGCCAGCCAAATCCAGATAAATGACTCGATAACCGCCCCGCTTACCCTTCCCTCTACCCGGATCTGCGATCCGCAGTTTTCTTAGTCCGCCTGTTCCCTGGATGATTCGACCCGCTTCAGGTTTCTTGAGAAGTTCCGCCTGAATATCCCGTAATAGCTCAGCCCCCTCGCGGTCGACTCGTTTTGAAAAGGAGGAAGTTTCAACAAAGGTGCGCCGCATACTACTCCGTAGTATATACCACTAGGTATTATCTATCAAGAAGTGCGAACCAAGGGTAAGGCGCTGTTGTGGTTATCCTTTGTCCGTCTACGGGAGCAGCGGCTAAGCCGGCGGTGCGCAGGCACACTTGCGGGCTGGAGTGCGTGGCGGCTCATCGTTGCGGTTCAGGCGCGACCGTAGGCCGTCGCCTGCAACGGCACATTAACCGATTGGTCAGTTGCGACTCCTCTGTAACGACGTGCCCTGTTGATGAGCTCTCGAATACCCGCTAAAACTCGAGAAGCGTCGTCTGGAAACCACGGGGGGTCCGTGTCGGACATTTAACATCGAGTCACCGTTTCGGCAATCAACCGGATGGGCATGCCCTGATCTTATATTCCGTTGGTTTTACGCGACAATACGTTCCACGATACATACCTTTTCTCATCTTCAACAAGATGGCGAGACGATCGAGCGGAGAACATTTCTTTCACAGGGCACATTCTGTCCATGAGTGCCTCGGCCATTTGCGCGGAGAGCGCGTCCCACCATTCAGGGGAGGCGTATAGATTCTCGAAGCAGCCAAAGACGAACCGCATTACCGCATCCCCAATTCGCTCATCTGTAAAGGCGGCCAGAGATTTGATAAAACGTGTGTATATTGGACTGTCCTCTACCCATGTAAATACCACTGCTCCACCATGTTGGGAGGCAACTATCGAGCATCCGAGACAGTGGGGATCAAGATTGGGATCAGAGAGGTCTTGGAGAAGATTCCCTGCAAAATCGTACTCGACTTGTGTAAAGCCGCTACAAAGTATGTCTGGAGTTTGCTCGAGTATGAGAGCGTAATAACGTATAGAGTCATAATCTCGGCGTAGCAATACCCGATCGTAGCACCTTTTCTCCCGCATGAGATCATCCAATCCGACCTGCAGGCTGTCTCCCGCCTGACTCAACATGGCCTGGCATGCCTCTTGCTCGATTGGGGATTTCCCTCGGTCAAGCGTCTTCAGATACGGGAGAGCATCAAGGCGAGCGGATTCCCAGTATAATTCTCGCGACAGAGACCGATAGCCTAGAAGAAATGCATGCTCCGCACAGGGCTCGAAATCATTAGAATCGATTAGTCGAAACACTTCATTGTCATGCCGTGCACAAAAGCCCCAGATCGTTGATGCCTGATTAATACCAATGAGACTGGGGCCAACTTGTTGCCCGGTCCGCAAGAGTGCGCCCAACTCTGGAACGAACTGATATACTTTCCCGCCTCGGGCAATGCGCGTGAGATTTCCCCCTTTTTGGACAGTATGAGCCTGCACAATTAGCCCACTACAGGTTGAAGACCCGGCCTCGGGGTGTAAACAATATTTCCGATTACGAAATTTCTTGGCATGATTGATTACTTCGCTGAGTTGAGGAGAACTTTTCCACCTCTCGATTCAGATGACACTTTTTAATTTTCTTGCCCGACCCACACCAACAACGATCATTTCTTCCGAGTTTCATGGTCGTACAACCTCTGTCTTCTGCTAGACACCTAACGGCATTGCGGATCAGCGGCGGGCGAACGCGCGAGCGTACTCGCGTGGACGACCGTCCGCTGCAGCCGCTTGAGGGCTGGCGCAAAGCACCGGACAGAAAGCGGGTGGTAATCCGCAACGCCGATGGCGCGGCCATGCGGGAACGTCGCCTGGAACCGGTTGGTGGGCTTTACTTGGTCGGAACCTTTCGGCGTGCTGTAAGCACAGAAGGACGAAGCAACCGTCCGCCTCGCATGACATGCAGAATATAGACGCGCGAACCTTCTTCTCGATAGAAGATCCGGCATGGTGGCTCGACGATCTGTCTGTAGCGCCACCCCTTGAGATCCTGTGGCTTGGAACCGCTCCTGGGATGTTCGGCAAGCTGACCCACGTGCCGAAACACGTTCCGGACTAACGCCTTCGCCGCGTCCGGATTGTCCAATGCGATGTAGTCGGCGATGGCATCCAGGTCGCTAAGCGCAGGCTCGGTCCAAATTACTTCAGCCATCGATTCATGCGCTTCTCAGCCTGCGCATGAGTGAGCGTACGCCCTTCCTCAACCGCCTTCTCCCCACGCGCGATTCCCTCGAGCAGGCTCATCCGATGCTGCAAAGTCTCGTAGGTGTCAACGTCTACCAGGTAGGCGCTTGGGACGCCGTGCTGCGTAATGAGGATCGGCTCCTTGTTCCGTTCCAGCTCGGAGAGAAGCGCTGTGGCGTGGCGCTTCAGTGTTGTGACGAGTTCGGTTCGCATAGGAGTAATACTATAGTAGCACTATGATCTTTGCAAGCCCTATGTGGCCGAACGCGCGGGTCTCACCGGCGAGCGGACGCGCGAGCGTATTCGCGTGGACACCTGTCCACGGCATCCGCTTAATGACCGGCGCGAAGCGACGATCTACTGCAGCTCGTTGTTCGACGTTTTCTATGCTTCGGCGATGACGAGCGGCGGGGCATGCTTCACGCCGATGAGTCCGTCAATAGACAAATCTTCATCCACCTCCGGCCAGTGAATTCCATAACCGGCGGGGGAAATCTCGAAGTGTTCCCTCTGCTGCTGCGTTGCGTTGCGCAAACGTTCCGACTCACCGGCAATATCGATCTGGTAAGGCTTGCCGTCGACTCGCAAATGTAGAATGGTACCAGAGAAGGCAACCTGCTGAATATCGTGTACCTTATCCATTCTTCCGCTCCTGAAATTTGTTCCACTCGGTCACGATGTAGTCAAAATGATCGAAGATGATGCGCCGGACAGTTCTCTTGTCGGCAGGACTCATGTTGTACGCATGGGCCTGGATTGTCTCGAACCCCTGAATATCGAGCCAGTATTTGCCCTCTGCGTTCCCCTTGCGGCAATGCACGTGAATCGGCTCGTTCCGTTCATTGGCATAGAAAAAGAACCTCCAGCCCAGTATCATCAGTATTGTTGGCATCTTCCCTCTGTGCTCCGCTTGATCTCCCCTCATACTACCACCGGGTAGGTCGACTGTCACGCTAGAGGCGGTTCTCTTTCGTCTTCGTCGAACGAGGCTGCGGGTCTCACTGGCGGGCGGACCCGCGCGTGCTTGCGTGGACACCTGTCCACGGCATCCGCTTAATGATCGGCGCGCAGCGCTAGACAGAGAGCGGATGGCAAGCCGCAGCCCCGATGATGGCGCGGCGCGAAGCGGCAGCGGCGGCTGGAACCGCTGGTTGGGCGTGAACCTACAGGCTCACACCGAAACGCTCCAAGACCCACATGAGCCCAATGTATGCGCCGACGGTAAGCGCGCAGGCGACGCCGAAACCAGGCCAAAACGCGACGCCGGAGCGAAGCAGAAACGGCAGGACCAGGAACAGTGGAAGTGAAGCCAGTACCAGCCAAAAGATGCTCTGTGACAGCGCTGCGACGGATTGAGTGCTGCCCGTACCAATGTAGAGCCAGATAAAGGCGAGCAGAGACGTGAGGGGCAGGGACGCGAGCAGCGCCCCCCAGAACGAACTGCGCTTACCAAGCTCAGACACTGCGACAACCACTGCTGCCGTAACCAACACCTTCACTACGTATTGCCACATAACCCTATTTCACGCCTAACACTAGGGCTCGCCGAGCACCGGGGCGCATACCGGATCGACGAGCTACAGCCCTTTGTCCGGTGGCTCCCTTCACATCTTGTCGCGGTTCTCGGGTTCAACGTCAGGAACCTTAGACAGGGCGCGATCAAATTTCGCTCGACTCGCGCGCTTAGCCCCCCTGGAACAAATAGTCTTCTGTCTCAAGAGCCGAGATTTTTTCGGCCAGAGCAGAGGCAGCAAATTGGTTGATGGATATCCGACCCTTCTTAGCAAGTTTTCGAATTCTCTCGTGGAGAGAGTCGGGTAGCCTCAAGCTGATCGTGCTCATCACACATCTCCTATCCTGTAGCTGGTTAGCGATTCACCTCAGCCACACGCAATAGGGTTCCGCAAGTCGCGCTACTGCGATAACTCCTCTGTAACGTGATTTCATTCTTCCGGGGTGTGACGTCATGTTCTCTCGTACTGCACAAACCGTAGAACAGCCAAGTATGAACTTGAGCGGTGTCTGCGGATCTGACAAATCTCCGTAGCCCCAGAGGTCCAGTATTCCATTGGCGGCCATCTCCATCTTGTCGAATACAAGCGCGGAGGCGCCGCTATCTAGTTTTCCCGTAACAGGGCTGATGCCTTGGGGAAGTCGATGCCAGAACTCTCCGTCAGTAGAGTACTCCTCGGCCGCTGTCTCTATCGTAGTAGGCCGGGCACCTCCCTTGGTCGCCGGATGAACAAAGATTGTGAATGCAGGGGTAGGTTGGCAAATCTCCTGAACTTGCGCGGGTCGTGCTTTGGGTGACTTGATGAGCCAGAATGTTTTGCCTGTTCGCCCGATATCGGCAATCTTCCTTTTGAAGATCACGTCAACGCTTTCGCCGGCATGATCGCCCATCACGCTCATCACGCATCGCGGACATGCCAGCGCCTCATCGAGTAGTTGCATACCGACTCTCTATATCGCTAACGCGTTAGCCGATTCCATCACTCATGCCCCACCACATCGAAATCTATCGCACCATGTCCCCAATCCGCTGGATATACCCCCGCCGCAACATACCGGCGAAAGCTGGAATACGGCCACTCCACCGCCGAGGAGACAAGTCCGTGTTTTGCCGAGTTAGAATGAATGCGCGCCGGTGGCTCATGTGCTTCGTCGGGTTACGCTACGCTAACCCGACCTACTATTATCCGACATCGGTGCGGCTCAGCCGCTCTTGCACCGTGCGGATGTCGGCCTGTACGTCGTACCTGTCCACCGTGCCGGGTACAGCACAGACAGAGGGCAAGAGGCGGGCTTCGGCCCCATTCCTACGCTCGGCGCGCTTTACGTTCAACATACTCGCGAAGCACACTATCCATCCGCGACTGCCAGCCCTCGCCCGTTGACTTGAAATACGTGACTACCTCACGGCTGTAGCGCACAGACACGAGGAGCTTCTTGTTCTCGGACCTCGGGCGCCCACGTAGTGCACGAAGGGGAACCATGGACTTTAATTGACCAGGCGTGAGGGGCTGTGCATCCGGGTCGGCCTTCGCCGCCGCGGTAATTGCCTTGTCTGCCTCTACGGTCGGCATCGCGATCGCAGGACGCTTAGACGTTTTCGACATAGTGTTTCACCTCTCGACGATTGGCACGGCGCA
>ORJL011406684.1_pt1 | contig 22145 bp, 19 predicted proteins | sample 1779941 | NCBI WGS metagenome assembly ORJL01 (sample SAMEA104232317, study PRJEB22302) | groundwater metagenome | biome: forest; feature: aquifer; material: groundwater | place: USA | collected 2011-08-07 | depth 5.8 m
AAATAGGCCTATACTTATGATACCAGTGGTTCCATTAAAAGTCAACTACTTTATTGTCAGGTTTTGAATAATTCTGCTATATCATGTTAAATATAACATGATATAGCTTTATGGAAGCCTTAAATAAAGTCTTTGAAGATATGGTATTTAATTTTTTTAAAAAGTGATATTATTATCGTCGAAACATTAAGTTAATAGAGATCAAGAAAGTCTAAATTAAGAATATATAATTTATCATTAAACCAGTCTAAACTATAATACATATTAAGAGGGGATGCAAGGTGAAATATTACATAACAACACCGATTTTCTACCCTAACTCAAGTCCACATATCGGGACCGCTTATACAACTGTTGCTGCAGATGCTTTAGCCCGTTATCAAAGATTACGTGGAAATGATGTTTATTTCTTAACTGGTACAGATGAAAATGCTCAAAAAATTGTACGTACTGCTGAAGCTCAGAAGATGGATCCGCACGATTATGTCGATGGTGTAGTAAAACGTTTCCAAGCACTTTGGCAGCAATTGGAGATTTCCAATGATGATTTTATCAGGACAACAGAGGAGCGGCATCATATCGTTGTCAAAGGGATCTTTACTAAACTCTATGAGCAAGGGGATATTTACAAATCTGAGTATCAAGGGTGGTACTGTACACCTTGTGAAACCTTTTGGACTGAAAGTAAACTTCAGGATGGAAAATGCCCGAACTCTGATTGTGCTCGTGAGCCAGAACTCTTAAAGGAAGAAAGTTATTTTTTTCGTCTTTCTAAGTATCAGGATGCCTTACTCCAATACATACAAGATAATCCTAATTTCATTCAACCAATTTCACGACGCAATGAAATGATTCGTTTTATAGAAAGCGGATTAGAAGATCTCTGCGTTTCGCGCACGACCTTCAAGTGGGGGATTCAGGTACCGTTCGATCCGAAGCATGTTGTTTATGTATGGCTGGATGCTCTTATCAACTATATTTCGGCTCTTGGATATCCTGACGCTGATAAATATAACAAATATTGGCCAGCTCACGTACATCTAATGGGTAAAGATATTGTGCGTTTCCATGCGGTAATTTGGCCGATCATTCTGTTAGCCTTAAATATTCCTCTTCCGAAAGTTGTTTATGGACACGGTTGGTTTTTAAGTAAAGAAGGCGGAAAAATTTCGAAATCTCGGGGCAATGTCCAAGATTCTTTTGAATTGATTAAGAGGTATGGTTCTGACGCGATACGTTATTTCCTCTTGCGTGAACTCGGTGTAGGAGCGGATGGAACTTATTCCGAAGACAATTTAGTGGAGCGGTTTAATAGTGATTTGGCGAATGATTTAGGAAATTTTATTTCTCGTAGCTTGGCTATGCTTGTTAAGTATCGGGAGGGTGTGATTCCTAAGCCTGCTCTAGATTCACCCTTGGAACAAGAACTCAAGGTTTTGAGTGTTCAAGTAAAGGAAGCTGTTCAGGAACGGATGGAGGCTTTTGACCCAGCCGGAGCATTAGAACAGATTTGGCGTTTTGTGGCTCGTTGCAACAAATATGTTGATGAAACAGCTCCTTGGAATTTGGCTAAGGAAGCTAGTTCAGCGGATAGGCTTGATACTGTGCTTTATACTTTCGTAGAGTGTATCAGAATCTTAGGAATCTTATGTGCACCTTTTATGCCAGGTTTACCGCCTAAACTTTGGAGGTTATTAGATTGTACTGAGGATATGCTGGAGTGGGAAAATAGTGCCAATTGGAATATCCTGCTTCCTGGAAAGGTAGTTCATAAAGGTGATCCAATCTTTCCACGGGTTGATATTTCCCAATGGGTAGAGTTAGAAGGAGAGAATAAAATGTCGGAAGATCAGACTTCGATTCAAGTCTCAGAAAGTAAGAAAGTTGAAGATAATATAGCTTTTGAGCCTATTAAAGAAGAAATCGGGATGGATGATTTTGCTAAACTAGATTTAAGGGTGGTAAAAGTCCTTAAAGCGGAGAGAGTAGAGAAGACGGATAAGCTGTTAAAATTAGAAGTTGAGTTAGCCGGGGAGGTGCGGACGGTGGTTTCGGGCATTGCCCAACATTATGCTCCTGAGGATTTAATCAATCGTCATGTGATCTTGATTGCTAACCTTAAACCGGCCAAACTTAGAGGGATAGTTTCTCAAGGAATGATCTTGGCTGCTTCGCATGGCGAAATGTTAGAAGTCCTAGCTTTAGACAAAGATATTCCTGGGGGGGCAAGGGTTAAATGATTTGGGATACACATGCCCATTTAGATGATCCGCGTTTTCGAGATGATTTCGTGGAGGTTTGTGAAAGGGCTAATCGTTTTGGAGTAACGCGTATTCTTAATGTAGGGTTCGATCTAGCTTCCTCAAAACGCTCAGTGCAACTCGCAGAGGACTATGAATTCATTTATGCCGCAGTTGGAGTCCATCCCCATGATGCTGCCGAAACATCTGAAGGAACTTGGGATAGTCTTAGGCAATTAGCAAAAATGCCGAAGGTTATAGCATGGGGAGAAATCGGCCTTGATTATTATCGGGATCTTTCCCCTCGTGTCAAACAAAAAGAAGTTTTTATCCAACAAATTGAATGTGCTAATCAAGTGGGTCTACCTATTATTATTCACAACCGAGATGCCCATGAGGATGTCCTGAGCATCGTGAAAGAACATCCTCCGCAACATGGTGGAGTCTTTCATTGTTATTCTGGATCCTGGGAGATGGCTAAGGTTTTATTAAATCAAGGCTTTTATCTTTCTTTCGCTGGGCCGCTTACTTATAAAAACGCTCGTCATACCGTCGAAGTAGCAAAGAATATACCGCTTGATCGGTTTATTGTAGAGACTGACTCACCTTATCTGACTCCTGAACCACATCGTGGGAAACGTAATGAACCTGTTTATGTCAGGGAAGTAGTCGCCCGTATGGCTGAATTAAAAGCAATGCCTCTTGAGCAAATTGCAGCTCTGGCCATGGATAATGCTCAACACCTTTTTTGCACCAGTTGAAAGTATAACTTTATTTTTTAATCGATTTTAAGTTATCAAGAACCAAAAAGGTTCTTTTTTTTTCTTTATTAACATAGGGTTGAGCAAAGGGGGGAATTTATGTATTCGTTACCTATTACGACATATTCAGACTATTGGCGGGCGACAAGAACTCTAAGCACTTATTTTGGTGGAGCCATTACTTTGCTTATTGGGGCTTACGTTTGGACTCCAGGACAAAACAGATATTATGGTGTTCAAGAAAAGACGATTCCCCAAGTTCAAGCTAGTGTACAAACTGCAAAGATACAGGTGCCGGGGGTGGCTAACCAAGCAGTTTTGGAGCCAGACCCACAGGTTCTTCAACTTCCCAGGCAGGGTAATATGTCGCGTGGGCAAAGTGAACCCATTCCAACGGATATCAATGAGAGTGTTGTGATAGATTATCAACTTAAAGAAGTACAAATAAATTTCCCGACGGAATATATTGAAACAAATATGCTTCCACCAGGAATGAGCCAGGTTAAAGAAAATGGGATAAATGGCCTTGAGCGCCAAGTTATTAAGATTAGTAAAGTAGGTACGGGGGTCAATCAGGAGATTATTTATTTGGATTTACAGGCTCCCAAGGCGATGGTAATTGAACAAAACACTAGCAAACCTATCCACGCTGAGAAATTTGACTTAAGCAACTTAACTATAGCTAAAACATACCAAATGGAAGCTACTGCTTATACTTATACAGGCGATCTTACGGCAACCGGAGTAGCACCTAGAGTTGGGTTAATAGCTGTTGACCCAAGGGTAATACCCCTAGGTAGTCGGGTTTATATTGAAGGTTATGGTTATGCCATTGCTGCGGATACCGGAGGAGATATTAAAGGTAATAAAGTGGATATTTTTTTGGAAAGCGAACGAGAAAGTGTAAATTGGGGTAGAAGACCAGTTAAACTTTACTTATTAAATGTAAATTAATGGGAAGACCTTTGACAATTAGATAATTATTCGTTAAAATATGGTCTAAGGTTATGAACATTGCTTAGATTAAATAAGTGGAGGGGTAGAATGATTGGGCAGATTCCAATACGCGTGGTATATTGCGTTCGAACGTCACGTTTAGCGCAGTTTGTTTTAGCCACGATTGGTTTATTGTTGCTAGTAGCTACTGTAGTCAGATTTAATACTAAGACGTTGCAAATTATTATTGATGGAAAAAAGGTAGCGGTTTCAACCCTCTTAGGAACGGTTGGAGGGGCTTTGGTACATTCTGGTTTAGAGATTTATCCGGAAGATATGGTTAAACCTTCTAGAGCTACTGTAGTAACTCAGGGTTTGACAGTTGAGGTCAGTCGGAGTAATCCTGTTCGTCTTAATGTAGATGATCAAAGTTTAGTGGCAAGGACAACGGGGAAGACCGTAGGTGAAGCACTAACGGATTTATCCCAACGTTATGGTTTAGGAATTAAAGATATCGACGAAATTAATTTTTCGCGCTCGAATTCTTTGCTTGCTAATATGGAACTTGAGGTGCGCAGGGCTATTCCTGTACATATTCGGTTTGATGGTAAGGATTTGGACACGAACTTAGCTCCACATACCGTTGCTGAGACGTTTGTTAAGTTGGGAATTACTCTTGGAGATAAGGATAAGGTTTCTTTGCCCTTAGATCAGACTATAAAGCCTGAAGATAAGATCCAGGTGGTTCGAGTAGTTGAGCGGGTGGATACGCTGAAGAGTGAGGTTCCTTATCAAGTTGTTGCTCAAGCGGTCGATTTTCCAGTTGGCTTACCCGATCGAGTGATTAGCCGTGGTTCCAACGGACTGCAGGAACAGACAGTGAAACTTACTTTAGAAGATGGTAAAGTGGTTGAACGAGAGGTTTTAAGTCAACGTGTTGTGACAACTCCAGTTAATCAAGTTGTTTCCAGAGGATCTCAAACCACAATTTCCCGAGGGGGGAGTCAATACCATTTTCAACGAGCTTATTTAATGACAGCAACTGCGTATTCTCAACCGGGAGGGAAAACAGCTACGGGTGCCCCTGTTCAATGGGGGGTCGTTGCAGTTGATCCTGAGATCATACCTTTAGGATCGACGGTCTATGTTGATGGATATGGTCCAGCAAAGGCTCTAGATACTGGTGGGGCAATTCGCGGAAACAGAGTAGATCTCTATATGGATTCTGAAGAACCTGCTAACTCATGCGGCGTTCGCTCAGTAGTTGTTTATGTCCAATGGAGAAAAGTAAGGAAGTAACCTTTAAAGGACTTCCTTTTTTATTTATTAGATGGGTCGACGATAGGAACAAAAGAAAGAGGAATGATAAGATATATTAATACATATAATTTTTAGGCAGAGGATGTGGTTTAGTCCTAAGGGAACGGAGGGTTGTCATGCGTCAGATGGTTGTTATTCCAGGAAAGCAGCTTAAATCGATGGCGGCTCTATTTATCATTGGAGTAATGGGGGCCTTACTACTTTCGGTTTTTTGGCAGGGTTCTGCGGCAGTTAGTTCTAGTACAAGTGACAAACATGTCGTTATGATAGATGCGGGTCACGGTGGATATGATCCTGGGGCAATAACAAGTCAGGGTATTTATGAAAAAGAAATCAATCTCCAGATAGCTAAGAGAGTCAGGGATTTATTAGTTCCGAGAGGGGTTACCACCTTGTTAACTCGAGATGAGGACGAAGATTACGTACCGGACGGTGTTAGAGGAAGGATCAGTAAAAAGCAAATTGATTTAAATTATCGAATTGCCAAAGCGGTCGAGGTTCGAGCAGATGTTTTCGTGAGCATACATGTTAATTCAACTGTAGCAGCACGTAATTCTGGGGCAGAAACTTTTTATCATTTTCGTTCGGAAGAGGGTAAAGCGTTAGCAGTCTTTATCCAACAAGAGTTGGTAAAAATTTCGGGAATGAATCGCCGTGTTGCTAAACCTGGGGATTTTTATATCATCAAGAATACGGCTATGCCTGCGGTTATCGTGGAAGTAGGTTATTTATCAAATGTTGCGGAACGAAAAAAGTTACAACAATCTTGGTACCAGGAACAATTGGCTCATGGCATTGCTAAAGGAATAGCTAATTATTTTGAGGCCCGGAAATAAGGTAGAAAAATATTTATATTTATTTTCATACATAAGGATAATTGAAGAGGGGAAAATAAAGTCAGTTACCGAATCAATATGAAGGAGTTGAAGGACAACATGAAGCGGTTTCTGACTTTAATAATGATAAGTATGTTATTGTTGAGTTTTAGCGTAGTTGGGTGTACGAATGTTCAACAACCGGTACCTCCTCAAGCGCCAAAAATGTCAGAGAATGGCCAACCTCCACAGGCAGAAGCAACACGTCAGGATGTCCTGGGAGCGGAAAAACGAGTAGTTATGGGTTTCTACACAGATGGAGAAGGATCAATGCCTGGATCAAAGGATTCAATGCTGAAGCATGCGGGTGCTCTCGATGAAGTGGCCTTTTTTTGGTACACCTTTGATGGGACGGGTAAAGTTAATCCAACCGGAAAAATTGATATGAGTATCAAGGAGGCTGCCCAAAAGAATAAGGCAAAAGCTTATGCTTTAGTGCATAATATGGCTGGGGGAGGATTTGACGCTAACTTAGCTCATAAAGTAATGTCTAATTCTGGAGTCCGTACGAATTTTGTGACAAATCTTGTTAATTTAACGACTAAAGAGAACTGGGATGGAATTTCTATTGATATTGAGAAGACTCCTCCTGGAGATAGAAACAATTTTTCGGCTTTTGTAGATGAACTTCATAAAGCACTGAAGGCCAAAGATAAGGTATTGAATATCTCTATTCCAGCTAAATTTATTGACTATCCGTCTGATTTGTGGTCAGGTGCTTATGATTATTCAGCCATTGGTAAATCAGCTGATCAAGTTGTCCTGATGACTTATGATGAGCATGGTACAGGAACAACACAAGGAGCTATAGCTTCACATTCTTGGGTCAACAAAGTTATCACTTATGCCGTAGGTAAGATTCCCAAAGAAAAGATTGTTATGGGGTTACCGGTTTACTCTTTCGATTGGGGTTCCAACAAGCCAACGATGCCAGCATATTTATCCTTTACCCAAACCACGGAACAAGCTAAAAAACATGGAGTTGATATTCTCTATAACGAAGCAGAACAAGTTCCGCACTATATGTATACTGCTGCAGGTATCCGTCATGAAGTGTATCTAGAAAATGCTAAAAGTTTAGGGGTTAAATTGGATTATGCTAAAAAACATCAGTTACACGGAGTGGCCATTTGGCGCTTGGGTATGGAGGATCCCTCAATGTGGGATAATGTATTAAAAACTTTTGGAACCAATAAGAACAACAAATAATAACAGATAGATAAATCCAATACTGATGATTAACGTAGGATAAAAGGCAATTAGCAGCTTCATTACTACGGAACATAAAAAAATGGAGATAAGCAAAAAGATATTTGTTTATCTCCATTTTATATATGTTAATCAATCTTGAGCAAAATCAGTAAATTACCGTAGTATTCAAGATTTTGTGTAAGTTTGTGTAACAGAGAATTCTAAGTTAAGATAGCAGTAGCACAGAAACGGAGGAATTAAAGTGATCCGCGAACTGATTGTCGTAGAGGGGAAGAACGATGCCCATATAGTAAGGCGAGCCCTTGGTGAAGTAGATGTTATCTGGACAGAAGGGTTCGGAATAACTGAAGAGAAATTCAGATATATTGAGCAAATGGCTAAGCGCCAAGGGGTAATCATCTTTACGGATCCCGATACTGCAGGAGAACAGATTAGAGAACGAATTCGACAACGTGTACCTGAGGTGAAACACGTTTTTTTGTCTAAACAAGCCGCTCTTAAAAATAAAGATATAGGGGTAGAGAACGCCAGATTAGAGGAGATTCGACGTGTTTTTGCCCATATTCAAGGAGATGGACTTTCAGTCATTGCGGGTGAGGTCATTACTTTACAGGATTTGGCTGTAGCTGGGCTTGTCGGACAACCGCAGGCGGCAGAAAAACGGTCTGTTTTGGGGAGGAAGCTTGGAATTGGTGATGCTAATGCAAAGCAGTTTTTGCATCGGCTCAACCGCTTTGGAATCAACCGAGAGAAATTTTGGAATACAATCAAGGAGGTGACCTCACTTGGAGAGTTCCGTTGATTATACTCAACGTCTTTTGCAGGGCGGAGCACGGGCTCAAAAGTCTTTAGGTCAAAACTTCTTAATTGATGATCAAGTAATCGAACAAATCGTTTTGGCAAGTGAGCTAGAGGTAAACACCCCTTTAGTTGAAGTTGGTCCAGGTCTTGGAGTATTAACAAGGGTATTGGCTAAGCAGGTTAGGAAAATGTGGGCAGTGGAACTTGATCATAGAAAACTGGGGATTTTACAGCGAGAGCTTCAGGGCTTACCGGTTGAAATTATCCAAGGGGATGCTTTGAAACTTAATTTATCGGAGCTATGGGGTGAAAACAAAGGTTTTTTAGTAGGTAATTTACCCTATTATATTACAAGTCCTCTAATTATACATTTTCTGGAACAGAGTGATCATTTGACTGGTATGACAATTATGGTTCAAGACGAAGTAGCTAACCGTTTGGTAGCTAAACCAGGTGGTAAAGAATATGGAGTGCTTTCTGTGGCCGTTCAAATAGCTGCTGAGGTTGAGAAGGTTCAACGAGTACCAGCTAAGGCCTTTTGGCCGACACCTAAGGTTAATTCGGCTGTTGTTAGATTGCGGCTTCGTCCTTACCCGGGATTGGTTGACAAGATTGCTTTCTTCAAGGTTGTTAAAGCTGCATTTGGCCAGCGACGAAAAACTTTGGGCAATTCCCTATCCGCGGGTTTAGGACTTTCTAAAGAAAGTGTCTCATTTAGATTGGCTGAATTGGGAATTGATGAAAAGCGACGTGCAGAAACTTTTAGTATTAAAGAATTTATGAAGTTAACTATGGTTTTTGCCAATTTATGAATTATTAGATTATGGGATTAAAGGAAACTAATAACGAAATGAAATGTTCAGAAAATTTATTTCAAACCCTTAACAAAAACATTTAAAGTATGTTAGAATCATAACTGAGGTTCAAAAAAGCTAAGTTTAATTAATTGGCTTATTTTGGCCTTAGCTCCCTTATAGCGTGAACGTTACGGTATAAGAGGGATCTTATAGATATATAACGATCGGGTGGAGTTTCTTGTTTTTAGAAAAAATTTAAGTGTGGAAAAGATGACAGGAGGAGTATGGGAATGGAAAATCGGTTTAAGGAGTCACTACTCGACAAAAACACATTATCAGTGACTTGGGAACTAGTACCCGGAAGAGGTGCTAGGGAAAAGGCTCAAGAAAGTACTTTGGCTGCTGCTGAGCAAGCTGCAAAGGGTGGAAAGGTGCACGCCTTGACGATTACAGATATGCCTGGTGGGAATCCGGCTTTGTTAGCCGATTATCTTGGCATGGAGATCCTAAAACTAGGGATTGAGCCACTGGTGCATTTTACCTGTAAGGATAAAAATCGTAATCAGATGGAAAGCCAGTTATATGCTTTAGACCGTGCAAAAGTCCGTAGTTTATTGGTTATGACTGGTGATTATACTGGTTCTGGCTTTAAAGGACGTCCTAAACCAGTATTTGATCTGGACCCTTCGCAAACATTGGAGTTAATTACTCAAATGAATAAGGGCTTGGAAATTCCCGGACCGAAAGGTTCAACTTTCCATCAGCCTAGTGATTTCTTTGCTGGATGTGCAGTTTCACCCTTTAAAGGGACTGAGGCTGAGCAAATGGTTCAATATTATAAGTTAAAGAAAAAAGTTGCTGGAGGGGCTCAGTTTATCGCTACTCAGCTAGGTTATGATGCACGTAAATGGCATGAAGTTCTTCAGTTTGTTAAAGTCAATAACCTTAATGTTCCAGTCATGGGTAATATCTATATCCTGCCTTACGGTGCTGCTAGAGTTATGAATCAAAATCAACTCCCAGGTTGTGTTGTTACGGATAAACTTTTGGCTGAGCTAGATAAGGAAAAGGGTGCTGAAGATAAAGGCGTAGGAGCTAGACTCTTGCGGGCTGCTAAAATGTATGCCTTTATGAAAGGTATGGGTTTCGACGGTGTGCATATTGGTGGGCATAATGTTAAATACGAACAAGTAGAATACATTATTGACAAAGGTGAAGAACTCAGTGCCAACTGGCAGGAGCTTGTGAAAGAGTTTGATTATCCGATGCCAAATGGTTTCTACTATTTTGAAAAAGACGAAAAAACTGGTCTTAATACGGACAAGCCTGTTAACAGAAAGGGTTTACCTTTAGACTCACCAGTTGGTGCTTCCTATTCTATGGGGAGGTTGTTCCACAACATGATTTTCACACCGGGTAAAGCCTTCTTTCCAGTGATGAGAAGTATTTATAGCGGTCAGAAAAATCCCAGGCATCATGGGTTGGAACATTTGAGCAAAGTAATTCTTTATGATTGCAAAGATTGTGGGGATTGTGCTCTCTTAGATATGGCTTTTCTTTGTCCAATGTCTCAATGCCCCAAAAATCAGCGTAATGGTGCCTGTGGCGGTAGCTATCAGGGTTGGTGTGAAGTCTATCCTAATGAAAAGCAATGTGTATGGGTAAGGGCTTATGCTCGGTTAAAGAAATATGGGGAAGAATCTCAAATAGATTCTTATAGTCTTCCCCCCGCTAACTGGGACTTGTATCAAACGTCGTCTTGGTATAATTTCTATACCGGTCGGGATCACTCAGCTACAATCCTCGGCATTACTATACCGGAGAAAAAGAAGTAATTGTTTTTAGATAGACTAAATTTGTTAGTGGTTAGGCTTTTGCCTAACCACTAATTTTTTTATTACATTGAAGCTTTAGACTAAGGTGTTCGAGTTATACGGATAATCGAAGGAGGGGAAGAGATTTCCCTGGTTTTGAGCAACAATAAGGTGTTGCTCAAAAAAGTTATTCGGGGTGTGGAGTGCTTCACTCCATTGTTGTAGAAGATCAAAACGTCGCTCAGGATGATAACCTAAAAGCTCATGTTTACCTAAAGTACGGGTGAGAGGTTGACCTTGAGCGAGGGCTAAAGCCATCAGACAATCGCCTATAATGGTTTCAGCAATTAAACGGGCGTGACGGCGATGTTTGCGTGGAGAACGTAAATTTTCATGAGGGATAGATGTAGAAACCTTAATATTTAGGTTATTATTTTTAGCATAAACTAAGGATAAAGGAGGGATTGCTATGGCCTCGGGAGGAGACTGGTTAAGCGCTCTTGCGGATAAAGCATGGGGACCGTGGGTAGGAGTTGCGAGTCCTAAGGTTTGAAAAAGATCCAGTTCCTTGTTAAGCTGAGACCGAAATTTAAGAACCAAGTTCACTAATTTAGCACGGTGGGTTATATAGGGATAACAGTTGGTTAGGGCAACGTCTACCTCGTTTTGTAAGGATTTTAGTAAGTCACTAAGATTTTCATGGATATTGCCCGACATATCTCCGTCGATAAATAATACCCCATCTGTCTTCAGTTTAAGAGCATATAATGCCCCAATAGCACGTGGTATATCAATTCCTAGTGACTGAGTGAAGTAGATAATGTGTAGGCGGTGGTCAGGGATGGAGCGAATCAGTTCCAGAGTATTATCGGTACACCCGTTAAGAACTGGTATAATTAGATCCAGAGGTAGACTCAATAGGTTTGTAAGGACAGCGAGGATGCTTTTTTCTTCGTTTTGAGCAGGAATTACTGCACTAAACATTTAACATCGCAACCTCCCATAATTATGCTTAATATAATATATGCCGTTTTCCTTAATCCGACATAGGATATACGGGAAGGGAAGTGATGCAGATGTTTCAGGCAGGGGATATTGTGGCACGAGCTTCATATAAGCAAGATGTCTTTTTTCGCATCGTCGGGATTCAAAATAATAGTAAAGGGGAAAGTATCGCTTTACTCAAAGGTTTGAATCTTCGTTTGCTTGCAGATGCTCCTTTAGATGATCTAGTAAATAAAGATTCCATTGAAATTGCGCATTATGAACGAAAAGACTCTCAGTCTATCTATCAAAAGTTACGTAAGGTTGTTAATCAACGTAAGAGTCCTCAGAAAAATCAAGAGGAGTTTTTTGAGATGCCTGGACGAATCCTACATTTAGATGGTGATGAAGATTATCTTGGACAATGTGTAAAAACTTATCAACAATTAGGGTTACAGGCTAAGGGGATTTGTAAGTCTGAGACGGAACAGCCACGGGTTATCTATAAAATATTACAAGAAAATCCCGCGGATATTCTTGTACTTACAGGTCATGACGGCTTTCTTAATAGCAAAAAAAACTTTCATAGTATGGATAGTTATCGTAGTTCACGTTATTTTGTAGAATCGGTTACACAAGCCCGTCGTTTCCAACCGAGTCGGGATTCCCTAGTAATATTTGCTGGTGCTTGCCAGTCAAATTATGAAGCAATTCTTAACGCCGGGGCTAATTTTGCTTCTTCACCTAAGCGAATGTTAATTCACGCTTTTGACCCTGTATTTATTGTGGAACGGGTTGCTTTCACGCCCATAGATCAAATGGTTTCCATAAAAGAAATTCTTAGTCATACTATTACAGGAACGGACGGCGTAGGTGGGATTGAAACTCGTGGCCAGCTCCGAAGGGGATATCCCAGGAGTCCTTACTAAACAACAGGCTCTGCAGTGATTAATACTACAGGGCCTGTTGTTTGTTGAAAAGATTATAAGCTTTTAGTAAATTCAATTAGCTTGTTGGTTGTTTGCACATCGCCCATACCGTAAATATGAAGGCCATCGACTTCCTTATAGAGTTCTGAAATAAATTCAAAAGCAATTTCTAATCCTTTTTTACCTGCTTCCATTTGTTTAATAATCTCATCACTAACAGTTACGCCAGTAATATTTTTATTGACAAATTCAGCCATTTTTAAACCTTTTAAGGGCATAATGCCTAATAGGATCGGTTTACCGAGGATCTTAGCTTTACTAATAAATTCTTTTGCTTTATTTATATCGTAAATGGGCTGAGTTTGAAAGAAATCAGCACCCATTTCAATTTTCTTCTTCATTTTGTCAATCTCTGGTTTCAAATTCTTTACTCCAGGTGTTGCAGTAGCTGAAATAATAAAATCCGTATTTCCTTTTATTTCAGCGTTATTAGCATCCTTTCCCTTATTTAAGTTATCAATAAGTTTAATTAATTCAAACGTATTATAATTATAAACCGCCTTTGATTCAGCATAAGGTCCATGCTGTGGACCATCACCTGTTGTTGGCAAAATACATTTAACTCCTAGAGCAAAAGCTCCTAACAAATCCGCTTGAGTCCCTAAGAGGCTCCTATCTCTACATGTAAAATGAGGTATGGTTTCAATCCCTAATTCTTTCTGGATAATACTAGCGGCCATAATGGAGTTTATTCTCAAATGGGCATTTGGACAATCATGCACATTGATCGCATCTAATCCTATATAGTCTTTAGCCTTCAGTATACTATCTTCGATTTGCGTTCCATTAATTCCACCCAATTCTGTTGTAAAAATGAATTTCCCGTGGATCAAATTATTTCTTAGAAGCATCATAAAAACATCCTCTGCTAATAATATCTCTCTTGTTTATAGGAAGAGAGTACTTTTTTATTATAGAAGTTTATTTCCTTAAAAACAAGATACTGGGATCATCGTTCTTGCTTTTAAGCTCAAAATTAAATTAATAATGCATAATGCGCAATGCTATTAAGAATTAAGAATTATGCATTATCCAGATGCTTTTTGCCACTTTATGTGGATAGTGTATAAACAAACCCATTTCTTCAGAAACTAATTCAAGTTTCAATCTGAGGAACGAGCGAGATGATTTTAGTGTGCTATATGAAAGAATAAATTATGGAGTTTTCTTTAAAGAAAACGACTGGGGGATTTGTTAGTGACCGAACATGTTGGCGGGAAACTCATGATTATTGGTGGGGCGGAGGATAAAGAAGGAGAATGTAAAATACTTAAGCGTTTTATTCAAGAGTCAGGAGGTCGGGATAGTAGAATAACGGTTATGACCGTAGCTACCCAATATCCTCGTCAGGTTGGAGAGGAGTATGAACGATTATTTCAGGACTTAGGGGCTAAAGAGGTTCGGATACTTGATGTGTCTGATCGAGCTCAGGCCAATGCTAGAGGGGTCGCTCAGCAACTGGAAATAGCAAGTGGTGTGTTTTTTACAGGTGGTGATCAACTGCGTATTACCGGTCTTTTAGGGGGTACTCTGATGGGAAGAACCCTCCATAATCTCTATGAGAGAGGTATAACGATCGCGGGGACTAGTGCAGGGGCCTCAGTGATGTCTGATGCCATGATCGTGGGGGGGGAGGCTGGTACACCTAAAAGGGATACCCTCGCCATGGCCCCAGGTCTCGGTCTTTTGCGGGCAATTGTGATAGACCAGCATTTTGCTCAAAGAGGACGTATCGGACGTCTTCTTTCAGCCATTGCCCAGAATCCCTATGTACTTGGAATAGGGATAGACGAAGATACGGCAATCCTGATTCAGGCTGATGGTCAATTTGTAGTGGTGGGTAGTCAAACTGTAACAATAGTTGATGCATCCGCATCTATTATTACAAATGTCTCGGAGTCCTCCTCAGGACAAGCCCTTGTTCTCTCACCTGTTCTTATGCATGTACTGTCGGAGGGATATAAATTTGACCTTAAACGACGGGTATCAATAATAACTCCTTTGCCAACCTAGAATATCGAGAGTTAAAAAAGTCAAGACTAAGGTTATTATGTTCCCATGATTAAAGGAGGACTTATTAAACCATGGAGATAAAATCAATCCAGGCGATCGAAGGGGCCAATGTCCATAGTTACCGGCCAATTATTAGGGCGATCGTGGATCTCCAAGAGCGAGTAGAAATAATGAGTAATCAATTGGGAGACTTTAATCAACAACTGGTAGCCTGTTTACCCACGTTAGCTGATCATTATTGTTCACGTGGTAAGCCTGGTGGATTCTTAGAACGACTTGAAGAAGGGACTTTGTTGGGACATATTCTTGAACATGTAACAATCGAACTATTAACGTTAGCGGGTCAAACTATAAACCATGGTAAAACGTTGTCTGTTGTTGAATGTCCAGGTGAATATGAAATTATATATAATTATGAATCAAGAGAAGGGGCAATAGAGGCCTTTCAACAAGCCTTTACATTGATTCAGGGTCTTTTGAGTGGGGAGCCTAGGGATGTTCAGAGAATAGTTAATTCTATTAAGAATATAATTGAAGAGAGCAGTTTAGGAGCCTCGACTCAGGCTATAGTTGATGCCTGTAAAGAACGAGGTATACCCGTGCAAAGACTCAATGAAAGAAGCTTATTACAGTTAGGCTATGGTAAGCGACAGCACAGAGTACAGGCAGCGATGACCGATAAAACTAGTTGTATCGCTGCTGATATCTCTTGTGATAAAGGATTAACAAAGAGATTGTTAAGTTCGGGTGGGGTACCAGTTCCAGCTGGGTCAGTGGTATGGACTGAGGAAGAGGCTGTAAAGGCCTTTCGAAAGATTGGGGCCCCAGTTGTTGCCAAACCATATAATGGAAATCAAGGCAAAGGTGTATCACTTCGCCTGACCACAGATGCGGAGGTCTGTACAGCTTTTCGGGTAGCACAAGCCTATGGGAATGAGATTATTATCGAAGAGCATATAGAGGGGCAACATTATCGTTTGCTAGTTGTTGGCGGGCGCTTAACAGCAGCAGCTAGACGAATTCCGGCTTTTGTGGTGGGAGATGGTAGTTCTAGTATTGAAGAGTTGGTTGAAGAGGTTAATAATAATCCTCAAAGGGGTCAGGGTCATCACAAAGCTTTAACTAAAATCAAAATTGATCCAGTGGTAGTTTTAGCCTTAGCGCAAAGAAATTTATCCTTATCCACGGTGCCCTTGATAGGTGAAATTGTCTATCTACGAGAGAGTCCTAATTTGAGTACTGGGGGAGTTGCTGAAGATGTCACTGAGTTAGTACATCCAGATAATGTTTATTTGGCTATTTATGCTGCTCAGATCGTGGGGTTAGATATTGCAGGCGTAGATTTAGTCATCAAAGATATCGGGGAATCCTATCGAAAAAGTAATGGATATATCATTGAAGTCAATGCAGCACCCGGTATTAGAATGCACCATTATCCGAGTTATGGTCAAGAACGTAACGTGGGTAAGGAAATTGTGGATATGGTCTTACCACGGGGTAATGGGAGAATACCTATTATTGCAGTAACAGGTACTAATGGTAAAACCACGACGACAAGAATGATCAGTAGAATGTTGACGAATCAACAGCTTTATGTTGGGATGACTACTACCGATGGAATATTTGTTAATGGACATATGCTTGTTAAGGGAGATATGACCGGACCTGAAAGTGCTCGTATTATTCTCAGACACCCGGAGGTGCAGGTTGCGGTGCTGGAAACGGCACGAGGTGGAATTCTCAGGGCAGGGTTAGGTTATGATTATGCTGATATCGCAGTCATTACTAATGTATCTAATGATCATCTTGGTCAATTTGGGATTGAGACGGTCGAAGATATAGCACATGTAAAAAGTTTGGTTGCCGAAGTTGTTCAGACGCATAGTTATGTTATTTTAAACGCTGATGATGCCAAAGTCATTGAAATGGGGAGGCGAACAAAGGGCAAAGTCATCTTTTTCAGCACTGAGAAGGATAATATTCATGTTCGAAAACACCTAGCTAAGGGAGGTATAGCAGTTTTCGTTCGCCGAGGGATTATCTTATTATGTCGTGGAACAGAATGTTTCAGGATTTGTACTGTAAAACAGGTGCCAATTACTTGGGGCGGCAAGGCTAAACATAATATCCAAAATGTCTTGGCTGCCATAGCGGCAGGTTGGTGTTTGGGATTGAGTGCAGAGGCGATACGAAATTCCTTAGAAGGATTTACTACCGAAGCTGGAGACAATCGGGGTAGATTGAACTATTATAAAATTGGCGGTGTGCAAGTTTTTATTGATTATGGTCACAATGTCGCCGGCATCCAAGAGATTATACAAACACTAAAAAAATTTAAAGGTCGCTCTCTCGTGGGTTGTGTGACTGTACCTGGAGACAGGCCGGATGAGTCTATCAGAGAAGTTGCCCGAGTTGCCGCTAGGGGTTTCCAACGTTTAATTATCCGTGAGGATGAAGATTTGCGAGGTAGAAAGCCAGGTGAAGTTGCTGCGATTATTTATGATGCTGCGGTAGCCACTGGAATGGATCCAAAGCGTATTTCAGTTGTCTTACCAGAACGTCAAGCCTTCCAATATGGATTAGACACCTGCTTGCAAGAGGATATCTTTGTAATGTTTTACGAATATCTTGAGCCTATCGAGGAAGAAATTGCCCATAGGTTAAGTCAAGAAGACAAATCGGACCAAAGGGTAGACCAGCTTGAGGTGGGGGAGCTGCTGATGATTAATGCTTAATCTTAATGCATAATGCACAATTGCTCATATATTGTTTCTGGTGAAGTAAAACTGCATTATTTTAGGCTACAATACTTATTATTGTGATTTTCGGCAATAATTTGAGTACGAAATCTATGATTAATATGAGCTAAATTTGAAGACCTATGCTATGAAGGGTCAGGTCTACTGATTGCAGATCTGACCTATGTTAATAAAAAGGTTTATCATTAAATTGGGTATTTAATGGGACTAAGCTAGGGGGAAGGATTGCTCCCTGAAAATCCAGAACTGTAATCCAGGACTCATGGAGTTACCGAAATAACTCCATGAGTTTATCTTTTCCTAGATACATGCACAGATATTGATAACTCAAACTGATTGGGGGTAGTATTAGCGTCGCTGGCAAGCACCATCACTAATCCTCTCAAAATGTAAACTTACTTGAGTGTTTTATTGCGTTGGAATGAATGCACGTGGTGAGTGTGTATATTTGAAAAGTCGGAAAAACATAAATTATAGAGACCCGTATAAAGCGTTCCCATTTGTAAGCCCGAATTTCTTAAAAGCAGGCCTAATACCGATACAAGAGCATTTTCATGATAAACTTTTCCCATATTCTGAACTCAAAGGTAACAAACATGAAATTGAAGAAGAGCTACTCGACCACAAGATGGTGCTATTGCCATAACGTTCATTAAAGGAATTTTACGAACCACCCCGGTTGTGAAGCCGGGGTGGTTATTGTTAATGTTACTTTTAGTACCCAAAAATAATAATTTTGAAGTATGGATGAAGGATGTGCAAGATTGGTGTTGATTAATAATGAACCTTGACCCCCTGACAAAACATGTGGAGGAATAAAGGATGTTCTGATTAACTACCGCCATAAATAGCGATAATGTCGTGATGGTGTAGCTGAGGTCAGAAATGTCAAGGGGTTTACGGTCCAAACCCCTATAGAATAATCGCAATCTAATTCCCCGAACTTAGCCTGTAAATCACTATTGCTTAGTGAGCAATTAACGGAATTTGCGTCAACGAACGCAGACTATCAGGCGTTAAGCACGACATTGGTTCACATGCAGAAATGCCCAGAGGTTTTGGAGTGTAGCCTTATAGTCAAGTGAGTAGCAAATGTAGTGCTTGCGAACGGGCATTAGTGATTTACCTGCTCGACCACAATTTCGTTCCTATGGAGTTGTTTCGGGGTCGGGTATGCCAGACAGAATGACGGATGTGGTAAAGATTAATTTGATTTCTTCAGTCAGGAATAATGAAACTGCTAACAAATGCTTAAATATGAATTATGAATTGTGAATTATGCATTATTTAGGGTATAATAACAACAGCTATAGTCTTAATGTTCGGAAAGGATAACAAAGTTTGTGGAATTTCTTCACACAACGTTCGCTTATGCCAAGATTAACCTTGGTCTAGCTATTGTTGGTCAGCGGAGCGACGGGTATCATGAATTGCAAAGTGTTATGCAGTCAATTGAGTTGCATGATGTTATAAAAGTAGAGCGGGTAGGGCATTCACTTATTTGTCGCTGTGCTGAGTTAAGCGGGCCTGGAAACTTAGCTTATCAGGCTGCTGATTTATTTCTCAGACGAATTAGGGCTAATGATGGTATAGTGATTGAGATTGATAAGCAATTGCCTTTACAAGCTGGCCTTGCTGGAGGAAGCAGTGATGCTGCAGCTACCTTGCGCTTGCTCAATGAAATCTATCAAGAACCTTTGCGTATGGAAGAGCTAAAAGACCTTGCCAGGATGTGTGGTTCAGATGTAGGTTTTTGTTTAACTGGCGGGACAATGTGGGCAACTGGTCGCGGGGAAGAGCTAGAGGTGTTGCCTGCACTGCCGAAGCTGGAGCTTATCTTGGTAAAACCTCAGGTTGGAATTAATACAAGAGAGGCTTATCGTCGTTTTGACGCTTTTGGACAAAAGGGCTGTTTAAATAAGGAAAAATGGCGACTTGTCTTGGAGATGGGCCAGATTAAAGAGATTGCTCAGTTAATGTCTAATGATTTTGAGTCAGTTTCCATTCAGATGGTTCCGGAAATTTCTCTTATCAAACAAGAATTACTTCTTGCTGGTTGTCAAGGAGCGTTAATGTCGGGAAGCGGTTCCACAGTTTTTGGAATAGCTCGAGATAAAGAACATGCAGCTTGGGTTGGTCGTATGCTGCAAAAGAAGGGCTTTGATAACGTATGGCGGACAAGCACTTTTAATAATTCATAATTCATAATTCATAATTAATTGCATACTGCAGCAAAGCTGCAGGTAATAATATAGGGTAGTCGTTCCTTAAAGAATAACTGTTTTTCCCAAAGCTTTTTACTTGTTTTTTCTTTATTGTTTTTGAGTGTAATTATATAAATGATTTTGGTGCAGAAACCTACTTTTCATCTCAAAAGTTGTAAACAACACCATGGTTTCGTCCGAAAATGCCCTTGAAATGGGCTTAAAATCAGTAATCCTTATTGTTTTTGGTGTAAAAACTGCACTGGAATCATAAATGATTAATCATTATGCATTATGCATTATGAATTATGAATTATATTAAGGGGGGATACTTATGATACGCAGATTAGTTCCGGTAAAACTCGATAGTTACAAACCACTTAGGGAAATTGTTTTTGAATCGATGAGGGATGCCATTATTAGTGGGGTTTTGAAGCCTGGTGAACGGTTGATGGAGATTCAGCTAGCCGAGGAGATGGGAGTAAGTCGGACACCGGTTCGTGAGGCTATTCGGAAACTCGAATTGGAAGCTTTTGTAGTTATGATTCCTAGAAAAGGGGCCTATGTAGCCGGCGTATCCCATAAAGATGTTGCGGACGTCTTTGAAATACGGGCAGCTTTAGAGGGTTTAGCAGCTGGGTTGGCAGCTGAACGGATTACTGCAGATGAAATCGAACAAATGGAACGGGTTTTACTTTTTGAGCACGGTGAAGAAACGGACTTAGATAAAATTGTGGCTCGGGATACAAATTTTCACGCCTTGGTTTATAAAGCAAGTCGTAATGAGCGTTTAGTTCAGATTTTGGCTAATCTTCACGAACAAATCCAGCGTTTTCGGGCAACTTCGTTAGCAGTACCTGGTCGAGTTCTTGACGCGATTAAAGAACACCGGGCGATCGTAGAAGCCTTAGTTGACCATAATAGTGAGGCAGCCCAAGAATTAATGACAGGACATATTGTTATGGCTGAGAATGTTATGTTTGAAACATTTCGTGCTAATGTTGTTGAAGATGATTAGGACGACGGGTAAGAAAATGTGGATAAGTTAAAAAGGGCTGAACGGATGGTGGCCATAATCCAAATTTTAATGGCTAAACCTAATGTGCTTATTCCTTTAACTATATTGGTTGAACGTTTTAGTGTAGCTAAATCTACAATTAGCGAGGATCTATTTGCAGTAAGAGAAGCGATTTCTTTTACTAAACTGGGACGATTGGAAACAGTTCCTGGGTCGGCAGGTGGGGTAAGGTATATTCCCGAAATTAGTGCTGAAGAGGCAAATAGGTTTCTAGAGGAACTAGCTGGTCGATTGAGTAACAAAGAACGTATTTTAGCTGGTGGATTCTTATATATGACCGATTTGTTGTTTGACCCAGCAATCCTTCGTACTTTGGGTCTGATTTTTGCCGGAGCTTTTCGAGATAAAAAGCCAGATGTTGTGGTTACGATTGAAACAAAAGGTATACCCCTGGCTCTGGTTACGGCTGGAGCTTTGGGTATACCCATGGTAATTATTCGGCATGGCAATAAGGTTACTGAGGGTTCTTCAGTAAGCATTAATTATTTTTCTGGTTCTGCACGGCGTATTCAGACCATGACCTTATCACGGCGAGCTGTAAATCCTGGACAAAAGATTTTAATTATTGATGACTTCATGAAGGCTGGCGGTACAACTCGGGGAATGATTAACCTTATGGGGGAATTTGGGGCTAATGTTGTTGGAATCGCTGTTTTGATTGAGGCAGCAAGCCGAAAAACCTCAAAGTTGGTCGACCGTTATTTATCACTCTTGCAATTTAACGACATGGAACTTCAGGAGGAAATTATTGAAGAAACATCGATAAAGTATCCTGCTGATTTAGTTAAAGTTGCTGAGCGAGCCAAGAATTTGAAATTTTCTTAGATTGTTAGCAGGATTTTTTTACCAAGCGGAGAATATGGGAAAAGACAAACTAGTGGATCGAAACCGACTAAGGAAGGGTGGTGATTCATAATGGATATTACTGACGTACGGATTAGGAAGGTTAATGTTGAGGGTAAAATGAAAGCAGTAGTTTCGGTAACGATTGATAATGCTTTTGTTGTGCATGATGTTAAAGTTGTGGAAGGGACTAATGGACTTTTTGTGGCCATGCCCAGCCGTAAAACACCCGAAGGGGAATTCCGTGACATAGCCCACCCAATTTCTTCGGCAGCTCGAGAAATCATTCAAACTGCTGTTTTGAAGGCTTATCAGGAGGCAATGTAAAATCAAGAGTTTTTTATCTACTTAAGATCATCATAAGGAGACCCAAACAAGGGTCTCCTTTTTCCCATGATAAAGTTAATTCCAGAGGAAAAGAGGTATTTTGTGATATTTTGACGAATAAATTATTTTTGGGTAAGGAAAGCAAATGCTCTCCAAATAATTGTATGTTTTGCGACTCAATCAGCAAAATTT
>ORJL010685294.1_pt1 | contig 22141 bp, 17 predicted proteins | sample 1779941 | NCBI WGS metagenome assembly ORJL01 (sample SAMEA104232317, study PRJEB22302) | groundwater metagenome | biome: forest; feature: aquifer; material: groundwater | place: USA | collected 2011-08-07 | depth 5.8 m
TAGTTGATAGGAGATAGTTGATAGGAGATAGTTGATAGGAGATAGTTGATAGGAGATAGTTGATAGGAGATAGTTGATAGGAGATAGTTGATAGGAGATAGTTAAAATGTTGATAAAAACTTTTAAAGATTTAATAGTATGGAAACAGGGGCATTTGTTGGTTTTAGATGTTTATCGGGTTACCAAGGATTTTCCCAGAACGGAAATGTTTTCTCTGGTCGACCAAATGCGACGAGCGGTTGTATCAATCACAAGCAATATTGCAGAGGGTTTTGGCAGACAGGGAAACAAAGAAAAGATTCAGTTTTAATATATGTCTTTAGGATCGTGTTATGAGCTCAACAATCAAATAAATATAGCTCACGATCTGGGTTATTTATCAAAAGAAGACAATGAGAAACTAGAACAAGAAATTGGTGATGTTTCTAGATTATTGAACGGCTTTATTCGTAGCTTAAAAAGAAATGGTCCCACTAACTCCTAACTCCTATCAACTATCAACTATCAACTATCAACTATCAACTATCAACTAACCCTACGGGTAATTTCGGGGTTGACAGTCCTTTCCCGATATTGTAATTTAGAGGATGGTGGCAGGGGAAGAACTCGTGGGAGTTTAAGTCCATGAATACTAAAAGTTTGTCCAAAATCCTGTCCACCATTCTCAACGTCCTGACGGTTGCGGTGATTGCTTTGCCGGCAGTTTTAATCTTCCCATTAACCAGCGACGCCATCACTTTTCCTAAACATTTATTTATTATCTTGGCGGCTTTTGCCGCTTTGACCGCTTGGACCTTAGGGTTTATTTTCCGGAAAAAAGTTACCGCCACCATTTCACCGCTTCTTTTGCCTATATTTTTGCTGGCGGCCGCCTCCATCGCCTCGATAATTTTTGGGGCTTCGCCTTTTCCGGAAGCCTTATTGGGCCAAACCGGCTTGAGCATCGCTTTCTTAATCCTATTTTTAGCCGGCTCCAGCCGTCCGAAAAAAGTCTCGGGTTGGATTAGCGGCGGACTTATTGCCTCAGCCGCGGCGGTAGCCCTAATTAATCTTCTAAGTTACTTAGGTATCTTAAGTAACTTAGGTTTCTTAGGCGACTTAGGCAAAATGTTTACCCCTACCGGCGGCCTGATCACCCATTTGATATTTTTGGCAGCAGTTTTACCATTGGCCTTCGGCGTCCTGAAAAGGCCTGGCCTTGCCGGGCAAGGCCAGGCCTTAAATGATTCCAGTTCAACCATTCGAGCCCTAAAACAACTCTGCTCCCTGGCCGCCATCGTCTTAATCATCGGCGGAGTAATTATCGGCGGCGCCAATTATTTGAAGAACCGGGCCGCTTTCCGGCAGCTGCCTCTATCCACCGGCTGGCAAATCGCGGTCGAAGCTCTGAAGATTTCTCCGTTCGTCGGCGTTGGCTCCAACGGCTATTTGGCGGCTTTCACCCAATACCGGCCGATTTCCGCTAATAACGGCGATTTATGGAATATCAGATTCCAGCAGGCGTCAAACGAACTTTTGCAAAGATTCACCGAAAACGGAATTTTAGGCTTGGCGGCGCTGTTATTATTAATCTATGCGGCTTATAAGACTTATAAGACTTATAAGTCTTATGTTCCCTCGGGCCTGGGCGCTTCTTTGGCCATTTTCGGAATCGGGCTTTTCTTAGAGCCTTTAAACGCAGTGGCTTTAAGCTTATTGCTCGGATTACTATTAATTATGGTTTTATCCGCTAAAGGCCAGACCGCGGCCTACGATAAAACGTCTATTTACGACGTCATCTTGGGGATAGTAACTTTCAGGAAAGGCATAGTCAGCGTTAATTTAGTTCCGCCCTCGGCAGCCGGAGATTTAGCGGCAACTCCCATTTCTAAACCGGCAGAAAAAGCTTCCCTTAGTTCCATCTTGGGCTGGGTGTTGTTTGTTCCGGCCGCGGCTATTTCGATATTAGTATTTTATTTCGGCAGCCGGGTTCTGGCGGCTGAAATCGATTACCGCCAAGCTTTAGTCGGAATTGCCGCCAACGACGGCACCACCGCCTATAACAAACTAATATCCACTATTACAAAAAATCCATGGTTTGACACCTATCACCGCCAATACGCCGACATTAATTTGCGGCTGGCCAATTCTTTAGCCGCCCAAAAGAATCTTTCCGATACCGACCGGAATAATGTGTCGCAATTAATCCAGCAGTCCATCCGCGAGGGCAAAATCGCCATCCAATTGGATCCGGGCGACGTCCGGAACTGGGAACAATTAGCTGTGATTTACCGCGCCTTAATCAATGTGGCCGATGGCTCTAAAGACTGGACCATTACCGCTTATTCCGAAGCTATCCGCCGCGATCCCATCAATCCCCTGTTGAGATTGGATTTGGGCGGAGTATTTTATAGTCTGAAAGATTGGGACAACGCTATCCGGACTTTCCAGACCGCGGTCTCCCTCAAACCCGATTACGCCAACGCTTACTACAATTTAGCTTTAGCTTTAGAGCAGGCCGGAAAATTGACGGATGCCGCCAAGGCCATGCAGGCGGCGGTCCAAAATCTGGATGCCAAATCCCCTGACTATGAGGCCGCGGTGGCAAAATTTGAGGAATTAGCCAAGAAAGCGAAGGAAGAATCAGGAATCAGGAATCAGGAAACAATGGGAACGAGCAAGGAACCGTTGACAAAACCTCAACCGTTGCCGACAGCCGGACCCGGAGCCAATAAAGTTGATTTAACCCCCAAAGAGGCCCCGCCGGTGACCCCGACGCCTCGTCCAGAGGACGACCAGTCTTTGGCTGGGACACCGACCCCGACCCCGTAAATCTAAGCAGAACGTTGATATGGTTGATATAATTAAGTTAGAGGTTAGAAGTTAAATCTTGATCCGCCAGTCTTCGACCCTGAGGAGCTCAGACCCGAATGGGCTGGCAGATTTAGTCACTTAGCCAGCTTTAGCCAGCCACAAAAGGCCTGGCCTTTTGTGGCTATTCCGATTCAATCTGATTCAATATCTAAGGCAACCTTAGAAAGGGTAACTGCCTCTTTGTTGTTTTCATCCATATCCTCAATTTCCACAAATTCCCGGTATGAATCGTATTCTGCCTTCGAAAAATGCGCCAAAATCCTTTCCGGCTTTACCCATTCCTGTTTTATCTGATTAAGATAAACCGGATAAGAGGACGGAAATTTGCGTTGCAATTCTTTCGGCAAAGACAGAATATTCCGGTGTATGTAACGGCTTAAATAAACAAGCCGCTCATCGCTTTCTACTAAAACGCCCTTGTAGATCCCCTGAAACAACGGACCAACCCGTTTATATCTTTTATTAAAATACATTGTATACCTCGTCCCCAACGAATTCATAAAACGATCGATGGCGTCCGGACTTGCCTGATAAACCAAAAAATGGAAATGGTTGGGCATGGTGGTATAAGCCGTCATCTCTAATTCCGAAGAGAAATTATTTAAAAGCAAGGCCCGGGAAGCAATGCTTTTTTCTTTATAGGATTTTCTGGGATCAGTAGTGATACTTTTCAAAACTTTGTCGTCTCTGGGAAGCAAATATGTTTTTAAATAAGATAAAAAGACGCCAATGTCCTGTTCGTCCATGAAAATTTGGCGTTTTTCAACTCCGCGGTTATAGATATGATAAAAAGAATCCTCAACATACGTCTTAATTCTGTTTTTGGCAGGCATGATTTCATTTAATCACATTTACTGTCGTCAGTAAAGCCCCAAAAGAGCCACAAAAGGCCTGGCCTTTTTAAAAAGGCCAGGCCTTTTGTGGCTGTGATAGTTGTGATAGTGGCTGTGATAGTGTGATAGAAAAATTCAGCATGAATTGGAATCTCTTGCTCAACTCGTTTATAATCAAATTCATAAGGGCCCGTAGTATACCGGTAGTATGCTTCCATGGCATGGAAGAGAAGGGAGTCCGATTCTCCCCGGGTCCACTTTTCTGTTGGGGCTTATAGGTAAACGGTATACCGCGTCATTCGCATTGACGAGTTCCGAGTTCGATTCTCGGTAAGTCCACTTAGCCACAAAAGGCCTGGCCTTTATTCTTATTTCAGGAAACCCAATGGGGATAGCGCCACCCCATTTTGGCGGATCTCGAAGTGCAGATGCATCCCTGTCGACCGTCCGGTTGATCCCATAATCCCGATAACCGCTCCCTTGGCAATATTCTGGCCCGCTTCCACCCGGAAACTAGAAAGATGAGCATACAAAGTCTGAAAACCATTGCCATGATCAATGATAATGTGATTTCCGTAACCAAACCGGCCGGGATTAACCGCCACCACCCGGCCTGAATCCGCAGCCATCACCGCCGGACCTTCTTTATTGGCGATATCTATCCCCTTGTGGTACCAAGCGAATCCTTGAGTAATTTTACCCGCTGCCGGCCAAACCCAACTCCCCGAAGCCGTTATAGTTCCGGCGTCCGGCGTCAATCTGGCAATCGAGGGCCGCGGATTAACTTGGACTTCATCCGGCTTGACCCCGTCCGGAACGATCAAAGTTTGGCCGACAGCCAGTTCGAAAATTTCGTCATTGACAAAAGTGTTATATGGCCAGTCGACGATGCCTTGAGCCGATGTATCATATTTTTTAGCAATGCTTTGGACGGTTTCGCCCCGGGAGACGATAGTTTTAACCCCGGTTACCGGCAAAATCCGCAATTTGTCCCCGGGTTTTAATAAAGTTTTAGGAGTAATATTATTTTCCCAATAAATCGTATCCTCGCTGACCCCGAATTTATTCGCGATTTGTCCGACCGTATCCCCGGCCTGAATTGTATATTCCCTAACTTCAGCCGGAGGCTTATCCGAAACTTGAGTGAAAGCCGAAACCGCGTCCTGATTGTAAGCCGCCGCCCCCAAAACCCCCCCGCCAATCCCATCATCCCTTGCTTCCTGCTTCCTGCTTCCTGCTTCCTGCACTATCCTCGGCCCCAGCGTAATTCCCAAAAACACCAAACCGATGACGCCGGAATGGATGAAAGGCCGGACATATTTCCCCCGCTCTTTAATCAACCGGTCCACCAGCGAATCTTTCCGTTTTTCGAAATGGAAAAATCCCCTGCTTAAACGGACAAAAAAATATTGCCGCAGGAATTTAAAGTATTCAACCAGCTCGGAGAAAATGATCATTACCGCCCAAATTTAGGGGCAGAAAGGAGTATAGCAAACAATTGAAATTGGAGGTGTGGTGATTTGGTGACTAGTAATGAGATAGGTGTTTAGAGTGTAGTGACCTAGTGACTAGTAATAGAAATTGGAAATTTGAAATTGGTGAACACCAAACACTAATCTCTATTTTCCATTACTTGTCTCTAATCTCTGCACCTCTAATTTCTAACCCCTATTACTTGTCTCTAAACACTAACAACTAATCTCTACCCTATTCCCCGTCTCCAAACACTACACAACCAATTTCTAATTTTTATCCTTCTTTTAATGAGGCTAAAAATTCCTTATTGCTCTTCGTCTTGCGGAGCCGATCAAGGAAGATCTCGGTTCTCTCATCCGGAGATAAAATATCGATCATCCGCCGCATGGTGACAATTGATTGATAATCGCTTTGGGAGAATAACAATTCTTCTTTCCGGGTTCCGGATCTGGGTAAATCATACGCCGGCCAGACGCGGCGGTCAGCCAATTTCCGGTCCAGATGCAATTCCATATTGCCGGTACCTTTGAATTCCTCAAAAATCAGCTCGTCCATCCGGGAGCCGGTATCAACTAAGGCCGTGCCGATAATCGTGATCGATCCGCCTTCTTCAAAATTCCGGGCCGCTCCGAAAAATCTTTTGGGGGGATACAAGGCCGCCGGGTCAAATCCGCCGGACAAAGTCCGGCCGGAAGTCGGGATAGCCAGATTGTACGCCCGCGCTAACCTGGTAATCGAATCTAAAACAATAACCACGTCTCCGCCGGCTTCTGCAATTCTTTTAGCCCGCTCCAAGGCGACTTCTGCCACTATGGTTTGGTCCTCGGCTTTTTCGTCAAAATTACTCGCCGCTACAAAATGGCGCGGGGCGGCTAATGGTTGATGCGTTGATGCGTTGATGCGTTGATCGGCAGACGGCTGATCGGCGGACGCTGCGTTCTCGCCCTCTGCCGGTAATTTTGAACTTTGAGTTTTGACCTTTGAACTTGCGCTAGCTTGAGCAGTAATCTGCGAAAGATGGCGCTTTATATCCGTCACTTCTTCCGGCCGCTCCCCTATCAGCACTGCCATAATCGTTACATCCGGGAAATTGGCCGCCACTCCTGTCATAATGTCTTTCAAAATAGTGGTCTTACCGGCCTTGGGTGGAGACACGATCAGGCCTCTTTGGCCCTTGCCGATCGGAGCGATCAAATCAATTACCCTGGTGGCCAAGACATCTTTAGTAGTTTCCAGAGTCAGCCGTTCATCGGGATAAATGGCAGTTAAACGGTCAAACCACGGCCTGGCCCGCAATTTAGCCTCATCCGGCGCTACCCCATTAACCAAATCCACCCTGAGCAGTCCCCAATAGCGCTCGTTATCTTTGGGAGCCCGGGCCGGACCGGTGATTAAATCTCCGGAACGCAAACTGAAGCGCCGGATTTGAGAAGTGGAAATATAGGCGTCGCGGGGCGACGGGGTGATGTCAATCCGGATCAAACCATGGCCTTCATCGGTATCGTCCAGAACGCCGGTAATTGTTTCCATGGGTAAATCCGCGTCCGGAATCCGATAATCCTGATTATCGTTATATCTGCCCCGGCTCCTGTTATAAGGAGCATAAAATTCGCCCTGTCCACCTGTGGTGAGCGTAGTCGAACCATCATTGGTATTATTATTGTAATCTGAAGACATCTAAAACTTTACTCGAGAAGAATATATATAGTATCCCACTCTTTCATGTCTAATGTCAAGAGCCAATTTTAGCCACTAAAGGCCTGGCCTTTTTAAAAAGGCCAGGCCTTTTTTGATAGCCTTTTAAATCCTCTCGGCCACTATTATCAATCTCTTCAGGGTCGTCCCCGGAGGCCAGCACGTCGCCAGAATTAACAATTCTTTCTCCGTCTGCGGAGCCAGAAAACTGGTGTCGTCGGCCGCAACGGTTTTCTTGTCCGCTACCCGGTATTTATAGTTTTTATTCCAAAAAACCACTTCCACTTCGTCACCTGCTTCTAATTTGTGCAATAAATAAAATTGGGCATTATATTGGGCCACTAGAGAAGGCGCCGAGGTCGAATGGGCAAACAAATAAATTGAGCGGTTAATCGAACTTTCCACCCCCGGCAATCCCGAACCCAAAGCGTGAGCCACCCCATTTTTTAAAGCCTCCATATAGATTTTTGGATCAGAAGCGTCAACGTTAGGAATGACCACGCTGTGGGCGCTGATTTTACTGATATGAATGGCAAAAGCTTCCATGTCATTGGCGGGACCCTGGGGAGCTCCGGTAGGCACTACTGCAATCTGCCCTTGTCCCTGCGCTACTCTGTAACGCACTTCCATCGCCGCCACCGGCAGCATAGTCAAAATCATCCCCGCCAAACTCGCCAGCACCAAAAAGTTAGAAAATAATTTTAATCCCCCGTGAAGTTTGCGAAACTTCACCGTTTGTACGCTAACTCCTGACTCCTGATTCCTAACTTCCAACTCCTGATTCCAGATTCCTGATTCAATCTGTACCGTCCCCCACGAAGGGCTAAATGATGAATCGTAGATTAAACCTGAAGTCGTAATAATAATTGACGATAGATGTTGGAAAACTAGACGATAGATGATAGAAGATAGAAAATAGTGGTAGAAGATGGAAGATGGAAAATAGATTTGTTCTATCTTCTACCCTCTATCTTCCACCCCTACCTTCTATACTCTATCTTCCACCGTCGAATCCTCTATCATCTACAGTCTAATCCTTAAAGTATCAACAATAATCGCAACGCTATCCCCACTCCTGCTATCACTACCAGCCAGATCGCATTAAATCCCGTCTCCGGCTGTTTTTCCGGCGCCGCCGCGGCTACGACCTGAGCCATTGTCGGGGTGGCTCCGGGAGTAAAAGTCGGGCCGGGAGTCAGGGTGGCAGTTGGTCCCGGAGTGGAGGTCGGCCCCGGAGTCGGGGTAACCGTCGGAGTTAAAGTCCCGGTCGGAGTTGGCGTTGGAGTAACCGTGACAGTCGGAGTTGGTGTTGGAGTAACCGTGACAGTCGGAGTTGGTGTCGGAGTTAAAGTGGGAGTCAGGGTTGGTGTCAGTGTCGGGGTCGGCGTTGGGGTCAAAGTCGGCTGAATCAAATTCTTGACATCGGCCTTAAATTGGATTTCAACCGAGCCTCCCGGGGCTATCTCGCCCACGATTTTAGGCGCGTCCATAAAACTCCGGGTAATCGGGCAACCGTTGGGACAATTGTAAAGATCAGTCACCCCGATGATGTTGTAATGCCCGTCTCTGGGCCATAAATACGATGGCAAACCAGTTAAATTAACTGTGGCCGTATCCGTTACCGGATCGGCATTATCAGCATCTAAAGTCGCCCGCGACACCAAACTGTTGCTTTGATTTTGCGGATCCCAGGCCAATTGAACATAAACGCTGGTATTCCGGGCCGGATTCTGGCCGTCATTGACGATTCTGACTTTAAACTCGATCACGTTCCCCATCACCGCGGCCACCGGGTCGCCCCAAGTTCCGCCGGTCGTATTATTTACCCCCTGGAATAAATCTCCGGTTCTAAAATTCGTGGTCTGGCTGGGAGAAACCACGGTAGTATCGACTCCATAAGTTTGGGCTGTCTGGCCTTCCGGTTGAATTTGGCCGCTGCCGTGAATTACCGCTCCCACCGCCAACGACGCCGGAACCAGCACCCGATAGACAATATTGTTTTCCTGATCAGGAATGATTGTCCCCATGTTTAACCGATCCTGCAGCCAAGAATCCGGCAAACTAAACTGCTGGCCGGCTTTGTAAAAAACTGACGATCCGGCGACATAGGTTGCTTTTGAATCTATGGAAGTGGAAGCGCTGACGTTTGCCAGATTGCCGGCGGTTTGATTTTTTACATACAGCGTATAAGTAATTTCCTCGCCGGGAACTGCCTGGGTTTTGTTGACGCCAAAAGTAACATAAACGTCATTTTGGGCTTGAGAAGATAATCTGGCGAGCAATACTATGGCAACGGAAACCAACGATATTATCAGCGAACCGGCCAAGATCAGCGGCCGGCGGTGAACATTAACAAAATTGATGATGGTATTAAGAATTTTCATAAATAGCTTTAAAAATGTTGTAGATTTGATTTGCTATAGCAGTATCAATTTACAATAATTATCCTCCAAACGGCGTTGATGTTTGACCGGGAATGTCGGTATATGTCGCTTCCGGGGTGACAGCCGGAGTGGCGGTATCCGCTCCGACGGGAGTGGAGGTGCCGGCATCAGTCGGGCCCGGTGTAGCGGTATCAATCGGCGGCTGATTAGTAATTGTTGGTGCTTCGGTAACTCTGGTTGATGTCGGTACCGGTGTTTCCGTCAATACCTGAGTCGGCGTTTTTGTCAGTGTCGATGTCGGTCCGGGAGTCTCGGTTGGACCTGACGTTGTTGTCAATACCGGTGTTTTTTCCGGTCCCGGCGTCTTAGATGGGGCTATCTTAACCCCTTCGCCTCCGGGCTGGAGTGTAACAGATACTATCGGAGTCCGGCCGGGGCCGGCTTCCAATCCCGGTTGGGCCTGTCCGCAGGGAACCCAACGGCCCAATCTTGACCTGACCGTCACATTTTCATTATCCAAAGGCCGGGCTTCTTCCGGCCGGAGCAAGTCCCTCACATTGGCGCCGTCAATAATGTCAATACGGAATAACTTTTTGGCAGAATCTATAATTGCCGTTACCACCATTCCCGTCCCGCTATCTACACGGCTTAAAGTTTCATCGTCATCGGAGCTTCTCAATTCCAGATCCTGATCATATCTAACTTTAGGAAATATCTCCGGCAGCTGCCGGTCTCGGCCGAAGGCTTCCGGCCGGTGGCCGACACAAACTACCCCGTTCTCATCCACAAAACTGTCCGTTAGATCGTTGATATTATTCGCCCCGGGCCAAGGTTCATTAGTATCAGGATCAAAACCGCTGTCGGCAAAAATAGCCCTATATACTAGATTTTTTATTTCACTGTCGTGCCGTTTTAAAACGGCCGGATCGGAAAAGTTTTTTTTAGGATAATTGGCGGCTACTGCCGCCCGGGCGGCGGCAAAAACGGCAAATTCCACATCTTGTTCCGGAACTACTGCCAATGACCGGCCAATGCCATCAGAATCAACTTTAAAGAAATCAGCGGGGTTGGCGGCTAAAGCCGCGGATTTATCAGGATAGCGGTTGGCGTTATCTGGAGTAAAACCAAAACCGCCAAACCGCTCCCAGAAATCCGGGCCGCGCTTTTGGGTAATTACCACATCGCCGTCGGCTTCTCTCGCCGGTTGAGAAAACAACATTGCTTCGGCATATCCCTGATGGTCATTAATTTGTGGATAATTGGCAATCTGGGACCAGGCTTTATCCAGGTGGGACAGCAATCTTGCCCAGACAATCTCGGTTACTCCGGCAACATTCTGGCCGGCATCATTATCAGCGGCTTCAAACTGCGACAGCCTAAAATCCCAATTCCACGGCATTTCAGTCGGCGATAAAGTCGGAGTCAAAGTAATAGCCGGAGTAAAAGCGGGCGCGGAAGTAAAGGTTGGGGCAAAGGTTGGGGTATGAATTGGAGTTGGAGTGGGAGTTAGAGTGGGAGTATGCGGAATTTCGGAAGTAGCTGTCGGGACGGCGGCGGAAGCCGAACCGCAGCTGACTGCCAAAAGAGCTATCCCCGTTAACGCCAAAACTGTTCCGGCCGGACCATAAGCTTTTGAGTTCTCTATCACTGCTTGGGAAAATTTAATAATACTGGCATCAATCGGTTTTGGCTCAAATCGGGATAAAGACCGGTTAAGACGGAAATTGGGACGCGAAACGCTAGCCGGAACATCCGGACGCAGGGGTTTTAATTCTCTCCTATCAGTTCGAAGTGCTGGATAATAATCCGGTCTTCTTTTCATAAATACTCTTTAGGGCAAGTTGACAGGAAATCGACCGGGCAGAAGTTTTTTTGTCCTCGGTGGGAAGCTGAAAGCCTGCCCGTCAATCAGCCCCCCACCCAAGGCTGAACTAAAAAGTTCAGCTCTAGAAGTTAGTTGTTAGTGTTTAGAGACAGGTAATAGAGGCTAGAAATTGGAAATTGGGTTTCTCCAATAACTAATTTCCATTTCCCATTGCTAGTCACCAAACACTGCTCCTCTAGCCCTTATCCGCCTCCAATCACCACACCTCTAGTTTCTAAGTCAGCATTATATCAAATAGGCTAACATTCCCCTAATCTTGATCCTTCGACTTTCCCTCGATAAACTCGGGATCGCTCAGGATCTGCGGGTCGCGCCTGCCGGTGCGCCCCTTGACATCAACTTTTAAAACTGCTATTAACATTATTTAGCGGTAAAGTTCATCTGTCCAGAACAATCGCTTATAGCAGGGCGTTTCGATTTTAGTGAGTTCAAGTCCGAAAGACTAGACTCTTTGAGATTTACGATCGCGCTGCGAGTTGCCCCGCTCTTTTTAACGAAAGGGCGGGGTCTGTGTATCTAGACGATAGATGATGGAAAATGGAAGATGGTGGTGGAAGATGGAAAATAGAAGATAGATTGTTTTGATTTTCTATCCTCTATCTTCTACTTTCTACCACTACATTCTATCCTCTATCATCCACCGTCTAATATATTTAACCCTCTCACCGCAGTATATCAGATTACGCAAGTTTTTCGGTCAAAAATAGCTAATTTATCCCAAAAATCTTTTCGCGTATCAATAAAATATAGGAAAATTGAAGCAAGAAATAAGAGGTTATGAACAATGAAAGAGGGTGTGGAAAAGCGGGGGAAATGGAAAGAATTGTTAAATTGTTAGATTGTTAAATTGTTATATTGGAATATAGACCAATGAGTCCTGCGAAGCGGGATCTGGCTCCGCCAGACAATCTAGCAATCTAGCAATCGATTGAATTGAATCTACCGCAAAAACTTGAAGACTTCGCGAATATTTTTTATCTGACCAAAACCGACCAGATTCCCCACTCCCAATCTTTTGACTTCCTTCTCCCTACGTTCCCATCCCTGTACTTGGCGGACCTCGCCCAATAATCCTACTTCACCGCAGAAAATAAAATTAGACGATGGGACAAATTTAGCAGAGACGATAGAAGATGGATGATGGAGGGTAGTGGTAGAAGATTGAGAATAGAAGATAGATTTTTCGCTTATGGTTTTTCTACCTTCTACCTTCCATTTTCCACTACCATCTTCCATCTCTCTATCATCTACCGTCTTGCTAGTCGAGCTGATAATGGCTGCAACCACCGCCAAATCCAGTCCCGGATCACTTGATGTCAAGCCGCCGGCGATGCTGACAAAAATATCCATATCCCCTAATTTACGATTGATATACCGTTCAATCACCGCGCACAAAACCTGCAGTTTCCGCTCACTAACCCCCTGCCCGACCCGTCTTGGAACGGCCAATTTTGACGGCACAGCCAGAGCCTGAACTTCCAAAATCAAGGGGCGCAATCCTTCCAAAGTACAGCCCAAAACCGACCCCGATACTTTTCCGGCGGCATCGCCCAACAATAATTCCCCCGGATTGGAAACTTCCTTCATATCGCCGTTATCCATGGCAAACAATCCAACTTCATCGACAGCCCCAAACCTGTTTTTGACCGCCCGTAAAATCCGGAAATTGCCCGACCTTTCCCCTTCCAAAACCAAAACCGCGTCCACCATGTGCTCTAAAACTTTCGGACCGGCCACAGTCCCGTCTTTAGTAACATGGCCGACCAAAAAAATTGGGATATTCAATCTTTTTGCTACTTGCATCAACCTTCCCGCGCACTCGCGGACCTGGCCCACTGATCCGGCCACGCCGGTCAAATCATCCGTGGTCAAAGTTTGAATGGAGTCGATGACAGCCACAAAAGGCCAGGCCTTTTTAAAAAGGCCTGGCCTTTTTGGTAAGGTTTGACTATTTTTGATAGCGTTAATATGACCAACAACCGCATCGACATTGGTTTCGGAGAGAAGAGATAAATGATTAGAAAGGTTTGAAAGGTTAGAAAGGTTAGAAAGGTTGTCAGCCTTTTCAACCTTTGTAGCCTTTGACAATCTTTGCAGCCGCAAACCCACTTGTGACGGCGACTCCTCCCCGCAGACGTAGAGAACGGTTCGGTTATCGGTTCTCTGTTTCCCGCCTGCAGGCGCCTGGAGCGCCAGCGACTGGCGGGCAGGTCTGTTTTCGGTTCCAAGTTTGCCGGTTTTCGGTTTATCGGTTTCAGACTGATTTACTGACAACCGACTGACAGTAGACTGATAACCGACAACCGAAGACTGATAACCGGCTGTCATCGCCAATGCTACTCGCGATAACAGCGTGCTCTTCCCCATTCCCGGTTCTCCGGCCAAAAGCACCACTTCGCCGGGAACTAATCCGCCACCCAAAACCCGGTCCAATTCGGCAATGCCGGTCTCTATCCTCTGGGCTATATTTACTTGTAAATTCAAAATCTCTGACAGGGTTTGCGGCTTTGAACTTTGTCCCGCGGAGCGGGATCCTGCTCTGCCGGAAGCTTTGAGTTTGGTCGAAACAACAGTTTCGACCAATGAATTCCACTTTTGGCATTCCGGGCACTGCCCGGTCCATTTTGGAAATTGCGAGCCGCAATTTTGACATTCCCAAACTACTCCTGACCCTTTTCCCATGATTTGATGATAGCACTACCGCGTTTCGCGCGGAAATAACCCAATAAACCAATAAACCAATAGTCAAACTGGAAATTTTGGCGAGTTAGGAAAAATATATTGATATATAGATACATTGAAGGTCTAACCTTCAATATAGCGATATGTCAATCTTATTTTTTTTAGCTGGCTAGCTTTACCATTTTGTCCATAAACCCGCGCACGTGCGCAAGTTTATTGACACATTCGACTACGCTCAGTGTCAACCCCGAGCGAATTTGAGGAGTCGAAGGGTTGACAGTTTTTGAAGCTGTAAATTAAAAGCAATTCCTCATTTGCTACTTGACAGAGCGTATCACACCCTGTGTGTAATTAGGGTTTCATGACCTTTCCGTGGTTATCAATAAGGATGGCTCTGCCGAATGCATCTGCCCTCTTTTCTCTTTCCGCCTCCCTCAAAACACGTATTTTAACTTGTGGGTCTGGGCTAGCCAAATTTTCCACTATATCTGTCCTGTGGGCTACAGATCCTATACCCCAATATAGTTCGGAAACGATAGCGGCTTCATCTGATTTACCTTGGAAACGTAATTCACATCGCAGTTTTGAAAGTTTGTCTAGCAGAGCATAAAGTTCCGCACTAGTATTTGGAAAAGATTCTGTCATGAAGGTATTATAATACTCAACAAACTTTTGTAGCCGTAGAGTTGAAAAAGGTCCAACCTTTTATGGCTAACTTCGCGCTTTAGAAGATCTTGAAGATTTTGGGACTTCCGGCTGTCTCCAAAAAGCTATGTACATAAGTAATAATACTATCAGAAAAATTCCGAATATGAAAATTCGCCTAGATGTGGATAAATGTAAAGTATCAGATACTTTACATTTACACTATGCGGAACGGGTAAACCAGCTTTATTTTCGCAGAATGACTAATTCAATCGGTTGATCGGGCGGCAGTAAAACGTCGACCGTGGCCGCGGCCAACAGCATCATTTTGGCCGGATCTCTCACTGATCCGGCGTCGACGACGAAATTTCTTTCTCCATCGGGATTAAGATGATCTAAAGTACTTCCGGCTATCGGATTAACTACCAGCCGGCGGCCGGTGTGCTCGCCGGTGTAGGTGGCCACAATTCTAGCTCCGGCTTTCACCAATTCCCGGGTTCTGTCACCTCCGGTTTGAATACCGATTAACTGTCGAGCCAATTCAATAGCAGCGTTATCCGTCAACCCTTCGGTCAGAGTCAAAAATCTGGCGGTAATTTCAGGAAGATGATCGTTAGCGCCGCAGCCGGTAGCGTTTCCACCGGTTTGCCATTCATGTTCATGATGAGCGTCATCATGAAGAAACACCGATTCCTCCTCATTAATTTGCCGCAAAGGATATCCATCACTGGACGGCGCGATGCCACGGCTTCCAAGACTGCCGGACCCAACGATGCCCCGGGATATTTAAATGAAGTTCTGGGGATTAAACCAAATGGGGATGGCGACCTTTCGTCGATACATTCCTCCCCATAAATACAAAGCCTGTCACTGTCTGGAAAGATCATCTTTAAATTATTGGCGGCCAGCCAATCCGCGCCGACCAGTTCCACCTTAAACCGCTCTCCTAGTCCTTTCAAACTCTCCTCAAGTCTGGCGGCTAAATCAATCTTCGGTGTCATTTCTTTTCCATTTATTGACATACATTGATAATTAATGGATTCATGGATTCATGGATTTATGCGTTCATGGATTCATGGATTCATTAACGCATTAACGCATTAATTTATCTATAAATCACCGGCGTTTGTTCAAACATTCCCAACGCCAATTTACGGCGGCCTCTGTCTAAGTCCTCAATTACGACTTCGATTTTATCCCCGACTTTCGGCTCTTTTCCGGCCGGGATTTTGGAAATATGCAAAAGTCCGGACACCCCGGGTTCCAATTGGATAATCGCTCCGAACGCGGCTGATTTAATCACCGTGCCTGATAATTTCATCCCGGGCGGGAATTTGGTTTCGACTTCATCCCACGGATCAGCCAGAGCATTGCGGATGGAAAATCCTACTCTGCCTGAATCAGGCGATATATCTGTAATTATTACTTCAACTTCCTGGCCCAACTTTAATACTTTTTCCGGCTTATCTATTTTATCCCAGGATATTTCGCTGACGTGAACCAATCCCTCGACTTCCTTATCCCCTATTTTTATCTTGATAAACGCCCCAAAATCCGTTAGACCCGAGACCAAACCTTTAATTCTTTGGCCGATATTCAATTTTTTCAAAACTTCTTTTTTGGCTTCAATTTCACCGGCTTCGGAAACCGATTTTTCGGAGAATATTAACCTGTTTGACTTGCGGTCAACTTCAATGATTTTTGACGGGAAAACCCGGTTGACTAAATTTTCCAAATTAACCGCCAACTTGGAGGATAACTGGCTAGTGGGGACAAAACCCATAAATCCCATGCTGTCAATTCGCGCCACCAATCCGCCTTTATTTATTTCCAGCCCCCGCACGTCCACGATTTTTCCGGTCCGCATCCATTCTTCCAATTTTTTCCATTGCCATTCCTGGGCGGCGTTTCTAACGGAAACCAGAATTTGGCCGCGGTCGTTTTCGGGAGAATAAATGTAAACCCTGACCTCGTCGCCAATATTTAAAGTCCTGATGAAGTCCCGGGCTTCTTCAAATTCCCGCTCAATCACTATGCCCTCAGTCTTAGCGCCGATATCAACGGTCAGCATTCGGCTGGAAATTTCAGTTACTACTCCAATCACAATTCCCCCTCTTTTGGGGACCGATATTTTGTCTTGTTTTCGGGACATCAATTCGTCCATCGTTCGGGCCGGTTTACCCAGAGCAGAGTCAAGGAGTTTGAGATCAACTTTCTTGGCCGTTACAGAAGATTTTTGCTGTATACCGGTAGATTTTGTTTCTTGTTTCTTGTTTCTTGTTTTAACCATATTGTCATTGTTCTCCTCTCAAAGAGTTTTGCAGAGACGATAGATGATAGAAGATGGAAAATAGTGGTAGAGAATGGAAAATAGAAGATAGATTTATTCTATCCTCTACCCTCTATCTTCTGCCCCCATCTTCTATACTCCATCTTCTATCGTCGTATCCTATATTATCTACCGTCTAATTTATTGCTGGCCTTGACTTATTTTCGCCCCGGATAAACCGGTACTATCGTCGGCGCTGGCGCGTTTCACGACTCTGTTCGGGATGGAAACCCTTCGATTACTCTCAGGGTAAAGAGGTGGGACCACGCCGCTCTAAAGACCAGCAAAGATATTGTAACACAAGAAATAGATTTCTTGAAGACGGAAAGTGGAAGTTCTTGATTTTGATCCGCCAGTCTTCGACCCTGAGGGGCTCAGACCCGAATGGGCTGGCAGATTGATGGCTTGACGGCTTGAGCCAAGGGATCAAAAAGAATTGAAGATCTGGCTGGCGGAAAAGGCCAGGCCTTTTTTGATTAAATTAAAGACCGACCTCCTCACTTACTCTTGGTAATCCAGCGATAACCTCTTTCGCGGCTTTTGGATCAGTGCCTTGGTAAACAATAATGATCGATTCCCCCATCATTTCCCAGTTTTCTACTAGATGGCGTCAAAGTTGAGTTAATTCTTCTACAGAACCTTCAAGCACATCAATTTCTCCAAATTTATTCATTCCTTCGCCACCTGTATAAGCAATTATTTCTATTGGGCTCATAGCATTTCTTCGGCCTATTCAATGATTATTTTACAACAAATTATCTTTTTGGCAAGGATCGGTTGTTCTTGCTTTGAAAAATTTGTATAGTATAAGTGTAGTCAGATATTCCTTCCGATTTTTTAATGGCCGTTCCAGCAGAACCGAAAGGATCTGACTACAACTGGGGCGGCCATTTGAGTTTAGTTCTTTCCACCTAAACTTACTTCAAGCCTTCTGGTTCTATTCGAACACGGCTTGAAGAGCGTTTTACGGCGGACAGGTAAAATTCTTAGCCACAAAAGGCCAGGCCTTTTGTGATGGCCTTTTTTGGCCCTTTTGAGAGTGTCTGATATATTTCGGCGGGGTAATCGATTATCGCAAACAGTCGGGGGCGAGGGTGAAACCGGGGGAAAATAAATATTATTTACTTTAACTAGCCAGAAACTGAATGCCGTGAGATTTTATTTCTTGAGCTAAAGAATCGTAATAATTATTTAAATCATCCGGATGATATGGATGAGGCTCAATCATAGAATCTACTTTTGTCGCCAAAACTGCCAGTCTCATACTTTCTTGAAGCGGATGTTCTCCAAATTCTTTTGATAAAACGCATATATCCAGATCGCTCCAAGGTTTATTTTTGCCGGTAGCGTAAGATCCAAAAAGAATGATTTTTTCCACATTAATACCAGCCTGTTTTAAAACAAGCAAATATTTACGGATTAGATTCTCCGGAGTATCGTTTAATAAAGTTTTTTGAACCATAGATAAAACTCCTCAATCTTTTTCATCCATTCCGCGGTGAATTTCGGCGTAGCCTCTTTATATAAAGCGCTTTTAATTTCTTCATATCTAACAGCTACATGGAAACGGGTTATCTTAGCTAACTGGCTCATCTGATCAATCGATGTTTTCACGCCTGCTAATTGAGAAAGTTTAACTAAATCATGGATAAAAGGCGGAGTTTGATTTATCTTTTTAACGATTAATCCTTTTAACATTTTTTCCAGCGAAAGTTGACCAATGAATAATGCCCAATCACGATGATTGGATTTTGCCATATCACAAGATGCTATGAAATTTCGTTCAGCATTCTCCAGCCAACTTTTTACCGCCTCATCTTGAGTCATAAGGAGATTGTAACACCTTTTTGAAAGTAAGCTACCGCAAACAGTCGGGGGCCAAGGTGAAACCGGCTTCTTGGGCTTCTTTTTCGGAACAGAAAAATTGCTCGCCTAAATCCAAATTAAGGACTATTTTATCGTAATGGCGGCAAGATGGCAGATGATAAAGATGATCCCAGCTGGACTGGTCAATGTTTCCTTTAATTACACATTTGGGATTTTCCGGAACCGGATTTGCAATTTTGCATAAAGAATGGAGGCCGCGGCGATTATTAGAAGCGTCATGGTAGGCTGATTTTAATTCTTCGTTCCGGGTGTTTTTAGTGTAATCCGGCCGGGCCCAGCCGGCAGCCAATATTGATTTATTCACCAATGTTTGGCCAACGAAAACCAATCCCATCCGCCGCCCGTAAGTATCCCGTTTTTCTTCTTCGATTCTGACGGATTTTCCGGAAATTAACTTTGTCAATTCGTCTTTGGCTTCTATAGAACCGCAACGGCCAATCTCGGGAGCGTTAACTCCCAAAAGCCGGACCCTATCGCCGTCCGGAAGCTGAAAAGTATCGCCGTCTAAAATTTTAGCCGGAATATTTGCTTGGCGCTGTTGATAAAGAAAATAGCCGTTTAGGCCTAAAGAAATCAAAAAGGCTAAGAATAAACCGGGGCGCAAAACAGAACGCATGAAATTATAGTACCAGAAAACGGAAATGAATTAAAACTCGAATAAGTGTTCGGAAAAAACCATATTTAGTTGTTTCTTCGGGCGATTAGTACCGGTCAGCTTAACTCCTTACGGAGCTTCCACTCCCGGCCTATTAACCCGACTAAATTTTGCTTGCGCAAAACTTTGACGGGTAAACCAGTACTCTTCTGGTGCCCTTCCTCGCGCAAAGCGCGAGAAATTCCAAAAGTTGACGATAGATGATGGAAAATAGAAAATAGTAGTGGAAGATAGAAAATAGAAGATAGATTGCTTTTAGCTTTCTACTTTCCATCATCTACTTTCTACCACTACTTTCTATCCTCTATCATCTACCGTCGTATTCTGAAAATTCCTCGTGCTTCGCACGAGTGGAATCCTAATCTTAGGAAAGGCTTCCCGCTTAGATGCTTTCAGCGGTTATCCAATACCAACGTAGCTACCCAGCTATGCTCCTGACGGAAACAACTGGATCACCAGAGGTTGGCTCAACCCGGTCCTCTCGTACTGGGGTCAAACTCCCTCAAGATTCCAACGCTGACTGCGGATAGAGACCGACCTGTCTTGCGCATGTAATTCCCTTATTGCTAAGAGCATGGACTATATCATCTCCGAAATAAAATCGGAGTCGAGCGTGTAGTCTCTAGGGGGTCAAGAATTCGACGATAGATGATAGAAAATAGAAATACGACGATAGATGATAGAAAATGGAAGATAGTAGTGGAAAATGGAAGATAGAAGATAGATTGCTTTTGGCTTTCTACCCTCCATCTTCTACTTTCTACCACTACCTTCTATCCTCTATCATCTACCGTCGACGGCAATTAGAAGGTTTTCCAGTTATCTCTTAGTCTAACTAATTTTCCTCCCAGCTTGATATACCGCTCAATCAACGAGTCGCAAAATGCCTTTGGCCAGAAACCTAAATCTCTAGCCATTGCCAGATGGACTTCCATCTCGTTACATGAACCGATTGCAGAGTCGATGTGGCGCTTAAATTCCTTTGGGAATCTTCTTTTAGCCCATCCTTCCGCAATATTAGCTGGAGGAGATTTCGAACATCTACGAAGTTGTGATCCCAAATCGTTTCTTTCGAAAATCGGAAGCTTGTAAACCTCCCGATTGACAATAATTGCCAAATCGTAAGATTCAACATAAACTTCCAGATCTTTAAACGATCTAATCACGACTTCATTGTAGTAGTTCTATCCTCTATCTTCAATCTTCTATCCCGATTTCATCGGGACTACCTTCTATCCTCTATCATCTATCGTCTTTTCCGACTTCCCACGGTATTGCCCTTGGTTCAGGTCTAAACCAATCGGGTTTCACCGTTATAGCTCAATTATGCATCCCGATGTTACCATCGGGAGCCGCCTAAATTGACGGTCTGAACCCAGCTCACGTAACGCTTTAATGGGCGAACAGTCCAACCCTTGGCAGCTTCTTCACCGCCAGGATGCGTTGAGCCGACATCGAGGTGCCAAACCGCGCCGGCGCTATGGACGCTCGGGCGCGATCAGCCTGTTCACGATTTATATCGTTTCCGAAATTTTCATTTCGGCGCTGACTATATCTTCATCCGCCACAACTTCTTCGCAGAAGATGTTGGCGGAGTACGGCGTTTGATTCACCAACTGGCGAATCTCGGTACTTTCTTAAATATTAAATAATATTAAGATTTCCTTCAGTCGATACGGGGTTAAACAGTTATCAGTTCTCAGTTTTCAGTTTTCGGTTACTAGTCTACCGGTTTTCGGTTTACCGGTTAACAAAATCTCTGCCAGGAAGAAAATAATTTATTCATCTTCTTGGAAAGAATTTTATATTTCTCGATTAAATCATCGCAATCTTTAACATTGATTCTGTGATAACTTTTGGCGAGTATTTTAATCTCGCGGATGTGAGTTATCACTTCATCAGACGAACCAAGGGCCATGGAAAGAAAGCGGCAAAATTCACGAGGGGATTTCTTTTTAGCGAATCCCTCCGCGATTTGCGGCGCGATTTTCTCTCCGGCCTCATTAGCTTGGTATTTAATCTTCCGATGATCAGGTGGAATTAAATTTGTCAGATAATACAGAGGCTCAAGATTTTCTAAAGCCAAACCGTAGATTTCCAGATCGGTTACATCTTTAATCATTAATAGAATGATAACTGATTAACCGACAACAGACAAACTTAAATCCGAAAACAGAAAACTGAGGACCGATAACAGCCAACTTCCCACGGTATTACCCAGTATACGCCTCGTAAAAGGAAGACTAAAACCTTTTCGTATATAGGGCTTCACCGTTATTAGCCGTTTTCTCTGCCCCGATGTTACCATCGGGACGGGACACAGAAATTGTATCCCCGGGGTAGCTTTTATCCGTTAAGTCCGGTGTCTCCCACGAAACACACGAAGATCACTATGACCGACTTTCGTCGCTGCTCGGCTTGTTGGCCTCACAGTCAGGCACTCATTTGCCATTACACGTCAAACCCGGTTTCTAATCGGGCCAAGAGTACCTTTGTGCGCTTGCGTTACTTTTTAGCCATTAATGTTAATCCATTGTAATACTAATCAAAGATACGACGATAGATGATAGAAGATAGAAAATAGTGGTGGAAGATAGAAAATGGAAGATTGAACGTTTAGAACGTCTTCCAATTATCCCTTAGTCTGACCAGTTTTCCTCCCAACTTAATATACCGTTCAATCAACGAATCACAAAATGCTTTTGGCCAAAAACCTAAATCTCTGGCCATTGCCAAATGGACTTCCATCTCGTTGCATGAACCGATTGCAGAGTCGATGTGGCGTTTAAATTCCTTTGGGAATCTTCTTTTAGCCCA
>ORJL010376959.1_pt1 | contig 22129 bp, 26 predicted proteins | sample 1779941 | NCBI WGS metagenome assembly ORJL01 (sample SAMEA104232317, study PRJEB22302) | groundwater metagenome | biome: forest; feature: aquifer; material: groundwater | place: USA | collected 2011-08-07 | depth 5.8 m
ATAAGGTAAGTTCATGGGCAAAAATGCAATGTCAATTCCTTGAAGATTTTTCATCTCTGGTACATTTTCAGTATCGCCGGCAATATAAACTTTTATGTTTGCAAAAGTCAGTACGTAACCATTTCCTTTTCCTTTTGGATGGAAAGCTTCTCCGGTTTCTCTTTTGTTAATGATGTTATAAGCCGGCACAGCTTCAATATTAATTTCTTTATAAGAAGTTTTCTCACCGTTCTTTAGAACTTTACCTTCAACAACTTTTGGAAGAGATGCTTCATTGCAGAATAATTTTGTATCAGCCATCATTATAGCTTCAATTGCCTTTGGATCAAGGTGATCGCCATGCTCGTGAGTGATTAGAATTAAATCTGCTTTTGGCAATTTGGTGTAATCTGCAAGCCTGCCGAATGGATCAACATGAGTAACAACATTTTTAAATTCAAAAATTAAAGTACCATGACCGACAAAAGTTATCTTAAGATCACCGTCTGATGTTTTAATAATATCAGTTTGAAAACTATTCTGTGCAGTTAGAATATTAACCGACAACAAAATTATTATTGTGATTAGTCTTTTCATCACTGAACTCCATATCTATTTCTCTAAAAATTCTTTTAATGAGATATTAATTATATGTGTCCATCCTTCAACAAAATTTTCTCTTGCAAGATCAGGATTGCTTACCGGGAATGATTCTAAACCTTTGTGAGTAAGTATCAATCGGGTTTGTTTTCCTTCGTTAAATAATTCAAAGGTTACGTACGATATTCCTTCGTATCCATCATAACACCAACTGTATGTAAGTTTTCTGCCAACAATGACTTCAGTAATCCTGCATAGATGTAAGTACTGTCTTTCTTCCTTACCTCCATAGAACTGAAATTCAAATCCTACTTCCGGTTTAAATTCAGCGAGATCAAAATACCATTTCTTCATTTCATTTTTATCGCTAATTGCTTTCCAAACTGTTGCTGTAGGTACATTATAAGTTCGTTCAATGATGATAGGTTCATTATTCATAATGTAATTCCTTTGAAAGATAATTTTGAAGTTTATCTATGTTTTGTTTCAATCCTTCATCTGCTTTGAATGTTTTCACTACCTGAATAAATTGATCTTTACTTTCAAACAGCATATGCCAGTTTAATTTTGTTTGGTTGTTGAGACTTTCAAATTCAATAGTAGCAACAAATTTAGGATGTGAAATGTGTTCATAAACGAGCTTCTTAAATTTAATAACTTCAGTAAAAACGCTTTTATTCACATAATCAACTCCGTCCGGACCATGCATTATTAGATTCCATTCACCGCCAGGTTTCACTTCCATTTTTGATATCGTGTTTGAGAAACCATTTGGACCCCACCAGTTTTTAATATGGTCGGGATTTGTCCATACATGCCATACCAATTCGATTGGTGCATTTAATAATCGAGAAATTTTTATTTCTCGGTCTTCAGTATTTGAGATGGATTTATTTTTTCCACTCATGAATATTCCTTTCATTCAACTTTTAACTATTAATCAAAAAAATATTTTTTTGAAGATTTAACACTTTCTATCGTTGCCGTTTTGCACGCCATTCATCAATACTCCACACTCCCGGACCCGTAGCTGAAAAATAGAGCCAGACAAAGCAGTAGATAATAGCAGCTACTCCGCTATTCATAGTAGGCCAAAAGCCCTGAGGGAAATGAAACTGGAAATAAGCTACCGCCATCTCTCCGGCTAAAATAAATGCAACTGGTCGAGTGAAGAGACCAAGGAGAAGTAATGCGCCTCCGAACGCTTCTAGAACGCCACCTATCCATATCTGTGACATTGGTTTTGCTGTTCCGCCATCGGGAGGCATTCCCGTTGGGAAGGCGAAGAGTATTGTTGTACCGGCAAGTATGAACATGAATGCAGCTACGATTCGAAGCACACTGTGTAAGTACGGTCCCATCGCTGTCCACTTATTTTTAATATCTGTTATGTTCATGTTGCGTCCTTCTTTTTTTGTTGCAACATTTTCTACTTTTATTCTTTCAAACTTTCTTCAAGTTTATCAAACGATTCATTCCAACCGGTACCTGCCATATCTTTCATATCCCCAACCGGGAAACCGATGTGTGTAAGTGTCATCTTTGTTTTCTTGCCAAGATCTTCAAATTTTAACCTCACTATAAATTCCATAGGCCAATTATCTCCAGGCATTCCGTAATAAGAAGCGGGGACTATGTTTCCTTTTTCATCAGCAAAACTATCCGTGCAAACAATTTTTTCTAACGGAACAATTTCTTTGTATATACCTGTACTCCAATACTCTTGACCTTCTGCCGATTTCATGCAGGAGTGATATTTTCCGCCAATCCTAAAATCTATTTTGCAAACCGGACATGTAAAATTTTTCGGTCCCCACCAACGCATAAGATGTTCCGGTTCGGTCCATGCTTTCCATACGAGAGAGCGTGGTGCATTGAATATGCGAGTTATGATTAACTCTTTATTAGTGAATTTGGTTGTGTTGCTATCTATTTGGTTTGACATTTTTTTTCGCCTTTGCTTGTAATTGTGTTAGATAATTTTCTAATGCATCAAGTTTTTCTTTCCAAATTTTTCTGTATTTCTCAACCCAATCCGAAACTTCATTAAGTCTTTCCATTCTAACTTCACAATATCTTTCCCGGCCTTGCTGTTTGATATCAATTAATCCGCACTGTTCCAAAATTTTAATATGCTTTGAAACCGCAGGACGGCTTATATCAAATTTTTCAGCTATACCATTAAGCGTTAGCAATTGAGTTGCTAGCAAAGCTAATATCGCTCTTCGGTTTGGATCGGCTATTGCCTGAAAAACGTCTCTTCTCATATTATTTAATTATATATGTAACCAATTGGTTACATATATAATAACTCACGATTAAAAAATCAAGTGATAAAAAAAATTTTTTTTGTCTGGAGGGAATTGTCTCTTTAATGAAATTAATTTGAGGAAGTTTATTACAACCGGGTAAATTATCCGCCAATAACAACATTCCAAGGACGAACTTTCCATTCGTTTATTAATCCATTTAGAACATACGGATCATTTTTTGCGAACTCTTCTGCTACGGAAGAATTTTCTCCTTTGAAAACAAGAATTGCGCTGTCTGCCGGATCTGCAAGAGCACCGGCAATAAATAATTCACCGCGTTGATGAGAAGCATTTGCGTAGGCTAAATGTTTTTCTCTTAGAGGAACACGTCTCTCTAAATAGTCTTCAACTGTTTTATAAAATAATATATAATACATTTTTCACCTTTTTATTTTTACGCATAACAAATATTTTCTTGACTTCACCCATCCGGCCTGCCGGGCACCCTCTCCTTATTAATGAGAGGGGAAGGGGTGAGGTTGTTTTAGATAATATTTACGAAACCGATTTCTTATTTAAATCATCAATCCCGATTTTTAATTCTTCTCTAGGCAGATTGCCGGCAGATAATTCTCCATCACTTTTTTGGGAAAGTCTTTGGAAAAAATTCTTTCCTTCAGAAATTATATCAGGATATTTTGAATCAACCAATTCAAAAAGTATATCTTCAGTCTTACTGTACTCTCCAATTAACTCGTAGTAACGGAAGAGCTTATATTTTATATGTAAGGGAAGAGTATAGGATTTTATTCTGGCCAGAATGAATTCTATATGTGAAGAATAATTTTTAGTTGCGTCAATATTATTAAGAAAGAATTCTAGATACAGACTTAATGATTTCTGATATTTCTCCAAGGCATCATTAAAATCTTTTTTTGTAATTTCATTTAGTTCTGCTTCTGCCCTCAATAGTCTGGCAATAACTAAATATTTTTCTGAATCCGCTGTCCTACCTTTAGTAAGAAAAAAAATTATCTCTTGATCCGACAATGAATTAACAAGCGATGGATCCAATCCCGTTAAACCTTTATAGGAAAGATTAATTTCATTTATTGCGGCTTCATAATTTTTATTTTCAACATTGAATAATATTTTGGCAATTGCTTGAGACAACTGCTCTATGAGCCGCATGATATAATCTTTATTTACCATTAATTACTTATTAAAAATGTAGTAATAAAATAATAAATCCAACAATGTCAAACATTCTTTGGTAGTCAAGTATGATACCTTGACTGAAATCTATTTAATTTCTTGCGTCAAGCTTGCCCACTAGTTTTATTGGTGGGGAGTGTGGTTCTTGACGACCGGGAAAAACGTCAGCTTTCAATGTTGGAAAGAAACTATTTTATTAATACAAATTTCTTTGTTATAACTTTTTCATTTGTAGTTATAACAAACTTTAAAATTGCACAAAATGCCGTATACAAAATCGCTGTCGGCTTGAGGCACAGTATATACGTTCTTTTATTGAATATCCCATTGCCCACCATCAACAGTAATTTTCTTATTTTGTTTTTTCTCTGATTCAATATCTGTGAATTGTCCATGCCCGGGATATACTATAGTTGAATCCGGAAGTAGTTTGTATAATTTTCTCACAGATTGAATTTGGTCTGTTCTCGATGCTTTATAAAAATCCGTATTACCCACAGATCTGTAAAATAAAACATCACCAGCAAATAAAACATTGTTACAAGAAAAGCACATGCTTCCCGCTGAATGACCGGGTGCTAATATTGTTCTGATTTTTAGATTTCCTAAATAATATTCTTCATTATCTTCTAAAAATATATCTGGTTTAATTAAAGTAAGATTAAAGTTCATCATTTTAGCTAAAGCACTATCTCGCATAACTTCTTCAAACTTTTTAGGATCAGATTCTTTTGCAAAATTTAAATATTCTTGCATTGCGAGATACTCTTTTTTATTAAGACAAACTTTTACATTTGGAAATTTTTCTTTTAAATCAAATAATCCTTCAACATGATCCCAATGTGCATGAGTAAGAAATATATATCTAAGATTAAGACTATTTTCTTTTATGTAAGTTGTTAAACTGTCCAATGGCCCAGCCACATCAAAAATTGCAGCTTCCTTTGTCGTTAAACCATACAACAAATAACAGTTAGTTTTTATTGGCCCTTCTACTTGAAAAATAACTTTGAATTCTTCTTTAGTTGAGCATGCTAATTCAAAAAAGCAGACTATAAATAAAAAGTAAAGGACAATCCTTTTCATCATATTCTCCTTTTATTATGGCGGAATAACTGTGTTGCCGCTAATTGGCAGCCCAGAACAGCAATGCCGAATAGCAACAATGACTTTATTATTTATAAAAATATTTCTTAGAACATCCTACCTTAAAGAACAACTTATTTTGAAAACGCAACTTTATTATTATACAAATGCCGCACTGAAAACGCTGTCCGTGTTGAGCGGCGGGCGGGTTATGTGTGACTATGCTTTCAATTAGTGGTTCTTTCTTTCTGAATTTTGTCATAGTCCATCAAAGCTAACTTGATACTTGAGATTACTGTTTCTGGATCATCAGTCTGAACAAAATGACCGGAGTTAGAGCAATAAAAAAACTTACCGTATTTCAGTGGATCTAATAGTGCAATCCACCGTTTCATTTTAAGGTTATTGTCAATTCTGAACATCTTTACCTTATCATAGAGTGTTGGTCTATTCTCCGGATTCTTTGGATATCCGCCCGCCATAATAAAATGAACTGGGACTTCAGGTAGAGGTGTGCGAACACATTCTTCAAATTCGGTTTTGGTTAACTGACTTGATATTTTCACTTCTTCAACATAAAAATTTGGCATTTCGGCATACAATTTTTCTTTGAATTTATCATAGGGCTTTGCGAACATAGAATCGATTTGATGCTGAGTTAATCCAATCTCCAAATATGGAAGATTTCCATCACCCTTCTTTTTTGTAAAATCTATAGGATCAACAAAAACAAGTCCGGCAATTTCAGCGGGATAGTATGAGGCAAAACTTCTTATATACGCACCGCCAAAAGAATGTGATACTAATAAGTATGGTGGCTTAAGATCTTTTTCCAAAAGCATATTTCTTAAATTGTTGACAATATGTTGTGTTGTTGGAGGAATGCTATCATTTTCTGATTCTCCAATTCTTGGTCGATTATAAGAAAATACTGCTGATGTTTTAGATACTTCATTGATAACAGTTTCCCAACTACCATATTTACTGGCCATTCCATTTTCAAATACTATTACAGGTCTATCCTTTTGGTTGTTCTCTAAACCCGAAGTGAATATCTCAACCTTCTTGCCATTAACATTGATGAATTCTTTTTGTCCAAAACCAATACTGCATAATCCCAAAATCATTGAAATTGCGAAAATTGTTACTCGTTTCATTTCATTTCTCATTTACCGACACTCCTTAGATGATATTGTTAAATTACACACATAACGACGTTGTTTTTAAGCCGCAGCCCATAATAGCAATGCAACTTTGAAAACAAATGCCGATGAATTATTTATAAATTCGTTTTGTTAACTACATTCAAAGAGCAACAGACTTTTGCAAACTCAATTTTATAATTACACAACTGCCGCAACGTTTAAAGCAGTCGCTTTGAGTTGCGGGTTAGGTGCAATATATTTAATGTTTCGCTCCTACTGGCCCACCTAGTACATTTGTACAAATACCATCTTTGTTATATCCAACTCCAATATTAATTCCCATATAACTTATACTTAGGTACCCTACTGAGCACAAGAAAATTCCATCTTTTTAAATATATGTCTACCATCAGCTATATAGTATCTATTATATCTGCGAATAAATGAAATGCCCCTTCAGCCGGGTTGTTATCCTGTGTATTTGTATTTGTAATGATCATTATATCTTTTACTGTGTTATAATAAATTTGTGTATTGTATCCTTCTATTACACCGGAATGTCCAATCCAATCTCTATACTTCATAAGTCCGAAACCATAATAATTCTGCCCGGGATTATTAATTAGATCCTCATCATTCCAGCCTCGCCGTTCTGCTTTTGAGGAAGCGGAAAGTAACTTCATTCCGTTTATCTCTTTTGCCCATATCTTTAAATCCGTGAAATTGGATATTAGTATACCGGCAGCATCGGCATAGGAAGGATTCCAATTCGTTACATCTATTAAAGAACCTACATTGGCAGAGTAGCCGTGAGAATATGGGGCAGGCAGATAGCGCGAAGTGGGCCATGTAGTATTTTTCATCCCTAGCGGTAAAAATAATTCTTCAGTAAATACTTGCGAAACCGATTTGCCAGTTACTTTTTTTATTATTTCTCCGAGTATGACTGTGTTAGTATTGCAATAATCGTATTTTGAACCTGGAGTAAATTTAAGAGGGTATTTGCTTGAATAAAATATTAGCTCTGGTGGACTGAAAACCCACTCACCTCTTAAGGAATACAGTTGCTTATAAAATGTAGTATCGGCAGTATAACTAACTAAACCGCTGGTCATGTTGCCAAGCATACGCACAGTAATTTTATCGCCTCCCGGAATAGTATATCCCGGCAGATAGGAAGAAATAGTTTTGTTCAGATCAATTAATTGCCTGTCAGCTAAAATTAGTACTGCTTCCGTAGTAAAAGTTTTTGTAATACTCGCCATTCTGAAAAAATTTTTTTCATCAACCGGTTCATTTGTTGCCAAATTGCACACACCCCGTTTAATTATCACTTCTCCTTCTCCTTCTTTTACTATGTAGGCGATAAGTCCGGGTGTATGTGGAACAACTTTATCGGCGGCGGCTTGTAATTTTGCTATTGTTTCATCGGTTAATATTTTGTTTGCCGGACCGGTAATTGAAGAATCCTTTGTACAAGATTGGAAAAGTAATGAGAAAAGAAATATTATTAATAAAAGAAATAAGTAATACTTTTTGCAAGAAGAGATCGATACTAAGTTCAAAACTGAAGTTTTCATGAATGTTCCCGACTTTTATTTAGCAATGCTTTAATTACAAAAATCTGATATTGACGCATTACAACTAAACCAAAACGCCTAACGGTGCTGCCGATAAGCGGCGCCCCAGAACTAGGATGCCACTTAAAAAACGACTGCCAATAATTATTAAAAATTTATTTAACAGAACTACTTTAGACAAACAACATTACACGGAACTACAAAGTCAATAATTACTAATTTGCCAAATGCGAATACGGCGTCCGCTTGATTGGCTTGTTAGGTGCGATTACTTATCATTTTTATTTTGCATATATGTGTGTATAAATTTCCCGAACTTTTTATCCTTCTGTCTCTTTTCAAAATATGACATTTCGTTATACAAAGATTCCTTATACATTTTTATGTAATTCTGATAACGTTCATTTGAAATTCTTCCTTCCTCTATCCCTTTCAATACTGCACAACCTTGCTCAATAGTATGAGTGCAATCAGTATAACGACATTGATTTGACAATTCTGCGATTTCATCGAAAGTATTGTCTAAACCAGATTCAATAGAAATAATTCCAAGTTCACGCATTCCCGGATTATCTACTACAATTGCCCCATTTTCTAAAACTATAAGTTCACGACGTGTGGTAGTATGTTTTCCTCTTCCGTCTTTCTCTCTGATTGGTTGAGTTTTGAATAGTTCTTGGTGTACTAGGTTATTTAATAATGTAGTTTTACCAACACCGGATGAGCCAAGTAAACAAAAGGTCTCTGAAGGAGTAAAGTGTGTTTTAAGATTTTCTATATCAGTCAAACTGTTGTTGCTGAATGTTGCAATTTTAATATCCGGTATAATTTTATGAATAGCATTTACCTTGTTTTCAATTTCATCGGCGCTTATAAGATCGCTTTTACTTAGAAATATAACCGGTGTAATATTACTTTCATTTATCATTACAAGATAACGTTCCAGTCTTCTCAAATTAAAATTTGAATCCAGCGACTGCATAATAATTGCCGTATCTATATTTGCGGCGATAAGTTGATATTCGATTTTTTTACCGGAGGCTTTTCTTTTTAATAATGATCTTCGCGGAAATATTTCGTGAATGATAGCAAAAGAATCATCATCAAACAATTGCACATACACCCAATCGCCTACTGTTGGAAAATCCAATGAAGATTCTAAATTGAATAAATATTTCCCGGTTAATTCTGCATAAATATCATTTCTACCGTTCGAGACAACAAAACTGTTTTTATTTACAGCTATTACTCTGACAACTTGAAAGCCATCTAATTTTGATGGTTCGATTCTACCTTGAAACCACTTATCGAATCCGAGTTTTTCTATTTCATTCATATTGTTTTTAGCACCTAACGGTGCTGCCGATAAGCGGCGCCCCAGAACAAGGATGCCGAATAGAAGCAACTACTTTTTATTTATATAAATGTTTCTTAGAACAAACTACTTAAAGAGCAACTAACCTTTGCAACCACAACTTTATAATTACACAAATGCCGCACTGAAAACGCTGTCCGTGTTGAGCGGCTGGTTATAAGCGTTTTAATTGTTCCCTATATTTATACTTCTTATAAGATTTACACTTATAAGTTGTTGCTATCATTCGGGTCCTGTTAAAAGTCTTGTGAATGAGAGCGAGCCTAGCTTCCATGCACCATTCTCATTAACATAAACTTCTGTAACCTCAAAAGGATTGGTTACCTCATTTCCCCCGACTACAGCCAACAAAGTGATTCTATTTAGGAGGATTGCAGTATTGTCAATAATATTCACAGATACTTCATGTATATCTGCTTTCTTGTACCAAATACCACCACCTTTAATGATATTAAGTTCTTGTTCTTTTCCCCAAGCGCCTCCCATGTGGACAAATACAGATTTTTTGTGAAATAAATTATCGAGTGTGTCTACATTTTTGTCTGACATCCATTGCCACTTTTCTTTGGAGAGTTTAATAATTTCTTGTTCGACTACAGAATTTTGTGCAAGTGACCATTGCGCACCCATGATTATTAAAAATAGTCCAAGTATTGATGCTTTCATATTGATACCTAATTATTAATATTTTTATAAATTTATCCAAAAGTTAATGATTTATTGCTAATTCATTTTACGAAATTTCTTAAAGCTTATAATGGCGTCGCAATTAAAGCGCCGCCCAGATCAACAATGCAACACTGAAAAGCCAACGCCAATAATTATTTAAATTAATTTATCGATCACTACACTTCAAAAGCAACATACTTTTAGAACGCAATTCTAAAACTTGTAAAATGCCGCAACGATTAAAGCAGACGCTTTGAGTTGCTGGTTATATTGCGCCTTTGCATTTATCATAATTATGTCATAATATTGACACAGATAAAATACAGAGTATGACTTATGCCAATAATAAAACCCATATCAGATTTAAGAAACAAATCAAATGAGATTTCAAAACTTGCAAACGATTCTAATGAACCAATCTATATCACCAAGAATGGTGAAGGTGATTTAGTTGTAATGTCCATGAATCATTATTCCAAGATGCAACTCAAACTTGATTTGCTTTCAAAATTATCAATTGCCCAGAAACAAAGATCAGCCGGTGACACAGGGAACAGTCTTAAACAAGTGATGACTAAAATCCGGACAATGATAAATGAGAATAAATAATTTTAGCATTCGACTTTTAAGTATCGCAGAAGAAGATTTCACTGAAATAATTTCTTTCATTGCTGCTGATAATATAAAAGCCGCTGCAAATCTCGCCGACAAAATTGAAAAGAACTTAGAATTACTTGCTGATAATCCTTTATTAGGCAAATCTCCTAGCGATTCTGATCTTAAACTGCTTGGATACCGATATTTGATTATTGAGAACTACCTAATTTTTTACACAATAGAAAAAAGAACAATTTTGATTCATAGAATGCTTCATGGTGCAAGAAATTATAAATCACTTCTTCTTTAACCATTTTCCAGCAATATAACGACGTTGCAACTAAAGCGCCGCCCATAATTACAATGACGCTTTTGGCAACTACCTTTTTTGTTTTAAAATCATTCTTGTATTACAAATCGACTTTGAACAACAAACTAACTCTGAAAAACCAAACCCAATAACATTATCAAACGACTGCAACAAAGATGCGGTCGCTTTGAGTTGCTGGTTATACCGTTTTTAAAGACCAGTAATTTTATAACTTGCAATTACCAAAAGTTGGCTCAGAATACTTACTGTAAAAAAATAACCGTTATGTTTTAAATCTATCTTGAGTTTATAACTCGCTCTTATAACAATTAGAAGCAATATTATCAGGATAATTATTCCTACTGTATATGTACCGAGTCCCATAATTGAAGATACTCTAGCTTCATCTTGTTGACTAAATCCTCCAAAGACAAGAGAAAAAAAACGGAGTACAAATTGAAAGAATAAAACTGGGTAGGCATATATTGTTGAATATTTCTCTAAAATTAACAGAGAGACCACAGCCAACAATATCGTAAATGCAGGTCCACCAATACTTACGTATAAATTATGGCTTTCATTTAAATAATGTCCACTACTAGGCCAAACATAGTTTAGACTATATATCATATCATTACCTAGAATCTCTCCTACTATCCAATGTCCAAATTCGTGAAAAAGATAAGAGATATAAGCAATAGGAATAAATAGTAAATAAAGTCTAATTAAAAATTTTTTATCAACATTCATAACTTTACTATATTTTATTAACGGTATAACGACGTTGCGTTTAAGCGGACGCCACAAAGTGTCCGCTACAAATACAACGATTGATTGTTTATGTTTTTTAATTCCCTCCTTATTCTTTTACAACATTGTTCAACTGCAAATGCCACGACCGACTACAGCGTTCCGCTTGAGACGCTTGTTATATTTTACCTTATTCGTTTCATTCAATTTTGTTAAATAAAAAATTCATTCTATCGAGTTTATAAAGTTCACGACCTACAATTTTTACATCGTCCAGATTAAATAATACTACATTCAAACCTTCGCCAAGCATACTTTTAAAAAATATCCCGTCATAACCATGTCTTCTAAAAAATTCTGATATTATTTGAGTTGGTACATAATCAGTATCTTGTTCTTCAATGGATATAGGTTTTGAAAACGCATGATTAATATTTGCCCAAACTTTTAGCTCTTTTATTTTAGCCGTTGGTTCACCTTTTATTTCATAATCTTTTGCAAGATTATCTATAAAGCAATCAATTATTGATAATTCTTTCGTAGTCTCAAATTTGGCTAAAGATATTATGGAACCAATCCATGGTCGAACTTCAGCCATTGCAGTTTCTTTTGTTGTTGCTAAATATAAGTGAGGAATTCCAGGCGGATTTGCTCTCCCCCCTTTAGCTTGTTTTCTAAGTGGCATCATTCTATCATTCTCAAATGGTTGTTTTAACTCCTCAGAATTTCCATTGCTTGTGGTTTCATTTTTTGTTTTAAAGCCCAGTTGTGCTCGCCAAAATATGTTACCACTATTACATTTTCTTACCCTTGAACCCCTGTACTAATTAATGCATCGAAGAATGCTTGTATTTCCCCATCAAAGAAATAACGATTACTAAATCTAATTTTTTCAACAAATTCTCGAAAACTATTTATGCTTGCAAACTCTTTCATACATTTAATAATTGTAAAATATAACGGCGTGGCTTTTCACCCGTCCGCCCAAAACAGCAATGCAACTTTGGAAAACAAACGCCAATAATTATTTATTAATTTGTTCTGCTTACTACATTAAAAGAGCAACTAATTTTTATAATAAAACATTATAACCGCACAAATGCCGCAACGTTTAAAGCGGTCGGCCTTGAAGAACTTGTTAGGCTTTATTTAAGTAAAACAAATTTTTAAGTATGGAAATAAATTACCAGCCGCCTTTATTTATTTGAAGATTCCTTAGGTTTCCAATTTCTATAAATCATTTCGAAACCAGCACAAATACTTTTGAATCCCAAAGAATTATGTGTTTCATTTTTATAATGCACAAAATCCCATTTGAAACTTTCTGGTGCATTTTTTTCGAGTGCATCAATAAAAGGAAAAACACCCATTTCCTTTTCATTTGACAACGAAATAAAAAATGATTTTTTAATACTTTTATTATTTTTAAAGAAATCAGGTGTTTTCTTAACATAGGATTGATCGTCATACCATAAGCTCGGATCAATGCATATGAATGAGTCGAACAACTCAGGCTCATTTTCTAAAGCATAAATTGCAAATAATCCTCCAGCGGAATGGCCTATAACACAACGTTCGGAAGTGGCAGGATAAGTTGAATCAATATAGGGAACTAATTCAGAACTAATGAACTTAAGGAATTTATCAGCTCCGCCACCAGTTGGATAATCTTTCGAAGGAGAGGGTAAATAATCTTTTTCTCGGTCTTTGGAGACAATACCCACAAGTATCATTGGCGGTAAAGTTTGTAACATAACAGAATAATAATTCACAATTCCGAAGGTTGCAAAAAGATTATTTCCAACATCTAAAACGTAGACTACATGGAATTTTTCATTTGGTCTATCTTTGTAATTGAAAGGGGGAATGACAACTATAGTTTTCTGTTCTTTAAGAACTTGTGAATCAAAATGTATTTTGTCTCCAATAATTAAATTATCGTATTTCTGTTGGGCTAAACATATATTTGATTTCATTATAATTATTATCACAATGATACTAATGATAATTTTTTTCTTATTTGTTTTCATTATCAGATTTTTCTCCCTTTTCAATCCACTTTACTTTAAGCCTAACGACGTTGCCGATAAGCGGCGCCCCAGAACTAGGATGCCACATAAAAAACAACTGCCAATAATTACTAAAATATTTATTTAACAAAACTACTTTACACAACCAATATTACACGGAAGAACAAAGCCAATAATTACACAATTGCTGAATGCGAAAACGGCGTCCGCCTTGATTGGCTGGTTATGCACTTCATTTTTATACTTGCATACATCTTAGATAATATTACTTAATCAAACAAGATGTTCTATTATATATCACTGGCATTTTCCCTTTCCACTCGTACCATATGTTATCATTTGTTATTAGTTCAGACATAAAATGCCCTACATTAATTCTACTTGTTTTACCAGAATCAAAGATTGGGCTTCGAATTGGTGAAGGAAATACACTGTATTCAGAAACAGTATTTTCATTTATTAGCGTATCCGGTCGAACAATAGACCACCCTATAATCTCATTATTATTGCCAATATCTTTTCTTAAATAATCTGCTGCTCGTTCATTATCTAGTTGCGGAGGTAATAAAACACGTATGAGAGAAAAAACGAATCTCTCCTTGTTTGTTAACTTTTCGTTAATATCCTTGTTAGTATTACCCGTAGTATTCATTAAAACAAACTTTACAGTTTTAGTAGGTTTGTTCTCTTTTATCGCATTACACAATCTTTTTACAGAATCTGTCACAAGCATTTTAGGATTTCCAAAAATACCCTTTAGACTTATGTTGTGTCCCAAACACGATGCGACCGCATCACAATCCTTTATGGAATCCATCATCTCATTATCACTCAAATGAAGAATACTTGCTTCTATTATAGTCAAGTTTTGATGTGTTCTTATATCAGTGGGTAGTTTTTCTGTCCCCCGGACAATGATTTTAACATTTACGTTACGGTTCAATAATTCCCTTACTAGTTGACACCCAGTAGCACCATTCGCTCCAACCACTAATGCTATCATTATCTAATCCCTTTATTAATTTCTAAAATACTATAAATACTTTATGTGCATAACGGCGTTGCCGATAAGCGGCCCCAGAACAGAGATGCCGCTTGAAAAACAACTGCCAATAATTATTAAAAACATTTATTTAACAGAACTACTTTGCACAAACAACATTACACGGAACTACAAAACCAACAATTACGAAAATGCCGAATGCGAAAACGGCGTCCGCTTGATTGGCTGGTTATGTGCAAACTGTATATTATTTACTCTAAACTTTGCGTTTCCACTTTTGGATAATTCTTATATTTATTTAATAAAAGTATTATTGCAATTAATGAAATAGTAACGCTTATTATTCCATAGCTATATGTGATATATTCACCAATGATTTTACTTGTAAGAACTAAATCACCATTGTTGTAAAATATTCCTATATAATTATCCACAATATCATAAAGAGGTCTCAAACAAAAGATTAAAAAAGTCAAACCAAGCAGAAAGGAATTTTTAATTTTATATCTGGTTAAAATGTAATAACCAATTATAATTGATATGAAATCAAGAATATAAGGCGAAATGAGAATTATCAGAGAATTCATATTTACATCAAGTCCACCTTGAACATCGACATATGCAAATCCAAAACTACCTTCCCAAAAATGTGCAAATAATCGATAATCAGTTATTTTGGACCCGACAATAATACAACCTAATATGTGACTCAATTCGTGAATTGGAGCATAAAATAAATACCAAATTAGTGGAAGTATTATTACGTTGAAATAAATCTCTTTACTCACCCAATTACTTCTTAAATAAAAAACTAATAAAGGAAGAACCACCAAAATGAGAATTTCTATTATTTTGAAAAATGGATTCATTTTATAAAACCCTAACAAATTTATTTATGCACATAACGGCGTTGCAACTAAAGCGCCGCCCAGAACTACTATGACGCTTTTGGCAACTACCCTTTTTGTTTTAAAATCAACTTCGTTTTACAAATCAACTTTGAACAACAAACCAACTCTGAAACACTAAACCCAATTGCCACATCAAAAGACCAAGTCGAAGACGCGGTCGCTTTGAGTTGCGGGTTAGGTGCGTTATCATATTATCCTTCATAAAATTTCGTTACATCTTCAGTGTTTCCGCACTTAGGACATTTGGCATTATATACGAAATAATTAGTGTTTTGTTCAATCTTTTCTGGTGTTAGTGAATATGATAACCACAATAAGAACATTTATGCGGTTTATCCGTTAATCTTATGTTTAGTTCCTTAATACTAAACTTTTCTTCACTTATTTTGTTTTGTTTTTTAAAATTAAAAGGTCTTATTACGGTTATCAATGAAAATAGAAATAAACCTAATATAACCCACCAATACCAATTCATCATATCAACCATAGAAGATAAAATCAATTTATTCTTAATATTTTCAGGCAAAAACTCGTCACGAATGAATGCAAACCATCCATAAAAAAACGGAGGTCCGGAAAGCAATAATTTCCAGAATGGATGAAATATTTTGTTTAGAATTTTCATTCTAGGTTTTTACTTTTAATATAATGATGTAGAATTGACATAAATTATTAGCACCTAACGACGTTGCCGCTAACCGGCAGCCCAGAACAAGAATGCCGAATAACCACGACAACTTTTTATTTATAAAAATATTTCTTAGAACAAACTACCTTAAAGAGCAACCAAACTTTATAAACACAATTTTATAACTACACAAATGCCGCACTGAAAAACGCTGTCCGTGTTGAGCGGCTGGTTATAAAGCAGAGCTATATTTTATATTCTTTATGTATTTCATTTTGTTTTAGTTGCCATTCTCGGGACCATTTCCAATCATCAGGATGTGCTTTTTTGTCGAGACATTTACTGCAATGTTCTTTTTCAAAAGTTCGGTATAAATCATCAAGCGACATTGCTTCCCATCTATATTTATGCTTTGTACAAATTAATGCTTTGAATCCAGCAGTTGGTAATTTCATCCACTGACTAATCATTCCTCCGTGTTTTAACTTTACCAACAGATGCTCACAATTTTTTATAACCCTACCAGGATTGAGATCTTTGATTCCTATTTTTACAACTTTTGCTATTTCGTCTTGATCATTTTCTAAATCAATTCCGAGTGCACGTGCCATATTATTATATATCTCAATTTCTTCTTCAATCACATCTTTTTCTTTTGAGTGTGAAAGTGCTGAATTTCTAAGTGTAGATATTTCTTTTTTGACATATTCTTTAGTTTCATCATCACTATCAGATATTAGTGAAAAAAGTGTCTTTTCGTTTTTATCAAAATCAGCATCGTCACTTACATCTGACAACAACAGTAAATTATAGATTAGTCCCGCTAACTCTTTTTTATTGTTAAATGCTTTACAAATTGATATGCCAAGATGTCCAATAACAAATAATTCTTCTTGTAATAGAACTACAGCATTTTCTAAATCTTCTTGTCGCATTCTCTGAAGATAGATCGAAAGAGGTTGAGAAATTTTTATAACTATTTCTGGAATTATTACGTATAGTTCTTTCTCAAGTGCAATATTTAAAATCCTTTTCAACTGTGAATATTTTATTTGAATTTTTTTGATAAATTTTACTCGCTCTTCATAAATTGTATTTAGCCATAGTATATCATTATCATCTCTGTTTAACTTCCAATTCATAAATAAAGTAAATTCATCGTGAGCCAAAGAATGCATTTCAAATGAAAGAAGATTTGCTAAAGCATAGATTCTTAACTGATCAGGAGCATCTTTTGAAATTAGTTTCAATATATGGGCATATTTCATATGAATTTTATAGATATTGTGTTTTTCCTCATTCTGATGAAATGCTATAGTAATATCAATTGATTCGGAAAAAAGAATTGCTTGAAACTTTGTTTGAATAGTGCTTTCATTTGATGATAAAACAGAAGCTATCATTTTTTTGGCGGGTTCAAAATTACCATTTTGGATTAGCGACAAGATTTGATTTATTTTTAATAAATCGACTTTGTTCTGGAATTCGTTTATTGAATTAATATCTGGTTTAAGTATTGGGATAATTTGAGAGAACGCGTAATCGTCTTCTTTAGACAAATATCTTGCTGAGATGAAGTACATTGACTTAGTATACTCATAAAGAATTTTTGACAAATCTTCAGGTAATCGATTGCCAACATTTAAATGTACAGTCATTGATTCTTGATTTGAAGATTTTAGTGAATCATATTCTTGACGAAGTTCAACATCTATTTGAGGATTGTGCCAATAAATTATTTTTTTTAAAACATCACCAATTAGTATGAAAATAGGGATATGTACTTCTTCTAAATAGTATTTTATATTTCCCAGAGAAAAACTATGAGAAATTGTTTGACCATCTTTAAGAATTTTTAAATCTTCAGTTCCTTTCAACTGAATCTTGAAAATTATTCCAGTAGACTGATTTTTTTTAAAAACTTCTATTTCATAATCTATGCCGTAGTCAGTTTGTTGTTGGTCTCTAATAACCCACTCATTCAGAATAGCATTTTGAAATATCTTACCCGCAGCAGTATCTATTTGATGTTGTATTGATCTTTCCATAATCTTTTGGCTTTATAACTATTAATTAACCCGCCAATGGATATGATGGCGAGGAATGTTATCTACCAATATATATTATGTTTTTGTACAATAATCCAATCTTTTTGCGTGATATCATTCCATCTATTTTTTTACAAATAAGTTGACAGAAAAGGTAAATTTATTTTTCTTTGTTCTCATTTACCTAAACAAAGTACCCCGATTAAAGAATTGATTTGGTACTAACTTAACTTAGCGTAAAAGGAAATTGTAGTCAATACTTACAACCTCACCCGTTAAGGAAAAACTAATCAGCCGCCAGACATGCAATTGCAACGGTGTTAACAATATCATCAACACTGCATCCGCGACTTAAATCGAAGAATGGTTTTTTCAATCCTTGATTAATTGGACCAACTGCCTCTGCTTTACCGAGACGTTGAGCAATCTTGTAGCCAATGTTGCCGGCATTCAAATCCGGGAAGACTAAAACGTTTGCTCTACCGGCAACAGAACTACCGGGAGCTTTTTTCTTTCCAATTCCATCAACAATTGCCGCATCAAATTGAAGTTCACCGTCAACTTTTAAATCCGGTCGTTTTTCTTGAACAAATTTTGTCGCCTCGCGGACTTTATCTACCAACTCATGCTCAGCACTTCCCTTCGTGGAAAAAGAAAGCATAGCTATGTAAGGTTCCTCACCAGTTAATTTTCTATGGTTTTCTGCAGTAGAAATTGCAATATCAGCAAGCTGGTTTGCATCCGGGTTTGGGTTTACAGCGCAATCGGCAAAACTATAAACGACATCAGGAAAAACCATTAAAAAGAAACTTGAAACAATTGATATCCCTTCTTTCATTCCAACACAAAAAATTGAAGCACGCATAACATCCGCAGTTGTAGCAAAAGAACCCGAGACACTTCCGTCAGCCATTCCTTCGCGCACCATCATTGCGCCAAAGAAAATATCGCGGCGTATTGTTTCGCGTGCTTGCTCGATCGTTACTCCTTTATGCTTTCGTAAATTGAAAAAATAATTTGTGAAGTCGCTTAACTTATCGGCTTTGTCGGGATCAATTATTCTTACACCTTGAAGATCAACACCGATCTTCTTTGCATCGCTTCTAATTTTATCTTCGTTACCTAATGTAATAATGGAAGCAACTTTTTCCTTAGTTAAAACTGAGGCTGCTTTCAAAACTCTCTCATCATGCGATTCAGGAAGAACTATCGTTTTTTTTCGTTGAGCAGCTTTTGCTCTAATTTGATTTAGTAATTCAATTTCAGCCATGATCTTTTACCAATATTGTTGAAAATTTCATTACAAATATATGGAATTTCAGTCATACGGATTCGTTTAACAAATAAGTTTTTTGGCTCTAATAAATCAAATTGAATTTCTCTGTAGAAATAGGAATATTGTATTAGCAATTAAAAGATTGTTGTTATGCAGTTCAGCGAAACACAAATAAAGAAAATTAAAACTATTATTCTAGTTACACTTTCTGTTTGTCTAATAGTTTACCTCGCATTTATATTTGCAAATATTTTAGCAATCCTTATTGTTTCCATTCTTTTCTCAATGATCATCAACCCGGTTGTAGATTTTCTAGAAAAGGGACGAATACATAGAACTGTTTCTGTCTTAATTGTTTTCATAACGCTTGGTGCGTTGATCTTTAACGGAGTTTCGTTTTTAATGCCCAAGATTGTAAATCAGCTAAACAATCTTGGCGGAACATTATCGCAAGAAAATTTAGAACTGGTAATCGGCAAATTTGAAAAGACATTGAAACATTCTTTCCCATTCCTCAACTCGGTTAACTTCGTTCAAAAAGTTACAAGTTTTTTGCAAAATGTAGTTTTCAACTGGGTTAATAACATCAGCGAAATTTTTTATAGCATCGTTTCTGTAATAGCAATATTAGTTATCATTCCGTTCATGTCATTTTTCTTATTGAAAGATAATAAACGATTAATGCGCGGTATCATAAACATAATGCCTAACAAATACTTTGAAGTTTCCTACTCGGTTGTAAGTAAAATAACTTATCAACTCGGAAGATTTGTACGCGGTTGGATTTTTGATGCTTCTGCTGTTGGAATTTTAAGCGGCATTGGTTTAGCAATTCTGGGGATTGATAATGCTGTCTCTATTGGATTCATTGCCGGTATAGGACATTTAGTTCCGTACTTCGGTCCGGTTATTGGAGGAATACCTGCAATCATAATTTCAATAATTCAATTTGGTGATTTCTCGATGATACCAAGTATCCTTATTATGTTTGCATGTATTTATGCTATTGATAACGGATTTATTCAGCCAAATGTTTTTTCAAAAAGTACTGATATGCATCCACTTGTTATAATTTTATTAATACTTATTGGAAGTGAAACGCTTGGTGTTTTCGGGATGCTTCTTGCTGTTCCGACTGCAACTGTTGTAAAAACTGCAGCACGGGAAATCTATCTTGGTTATAAGAATTACCAAATCATTCGAGCTTGATCAGCTACTGCCCATCTTAAAATGTAATATTCTTGTGGATTGAATCTCAAACAAACTTTGGATAGTTTGATACCAAAATTTCGGGAAAGAAATGGAAATTCAATTTATTGGTGCGGCACAAACTGTAACAGGCTCTATGCATCATATAAAAACCAAACAAGCAAATTTTTTACTTGATTGCGGTCTTTACCAAGGCAAAAGAAAAGATGCTTTTGAAATAAATAGAACATTCAATTTTTTCAATCCAGAGGATATTGATTTTGTAATCCTCTCTCATGCTCATATTGATCATGCCGGAAATGTACCTACACTTGTAAAAAATGGTTTTCACGGAAAAATCTATTCAACATTTGCCACACGCGATCTCTCAGTTATTATGCTTCAAGACAGTGCACATATCCAGGAAAAAGATGTTCAGTTTGTAAACAAAAAAAGAAAGCGCTTGGGTAAAAAACCTTTTGAACCGCTTTATATTCCAGACGATGCTCTAAAAGCATTAGAACTTTTTGTTGGATTAAATTATAACCAAGAATACGAAATAGTTCCGGGAATTAAACTCAGATTTTATGATGCCGGGCATATTCTTGGTTCTGCTATTGTTACTCTTACAATTAAAGAAGATGATCAAATTATTAATCTGGCATTTTCCGGTGATCTGGGGAGACCAAATCTTCCTATTCTTAAAGACCCGGAAAATATTCCGGATGTTGATTATTTTATTTGTGAAAGTACTTACGGAGGAAAAACTCATGAGAGTGCTACAAATTCTGAAGACGCCTTAACAGCAGTCATTTCAAAAGCAGTAAATAATAAATCTAAAATTATTATTCCGGCGTTCAGTGTAGGTAGGACTCAAGAAATTGTTTATGCTTTGCATAGAATTTTTGAAAATGGTAAAGCAGTAAGAATTCCAGTTTACGTAGATAGTCCACTCGCTGTAAATGCAACTTCGGTTTTTCGTCTTCATCCCGAATGTTTTGATTCCGAGACTGCCGAGTTTTTAGTGAAGAATGAAGATCCTTTTGGATTTAATCGTCTTACATACATAACAAGCGTTGAAGAATCAAAAAAACTTAATGATGTTGCCGGTCCATGCATTATAATGTCTAGCTCAGGTATGTGTGAAGCAGGACGCATCTTACACCATCTTGCTAACAACATTGAAAACCCAAACAACATTGTATTAATGGTAGGTTATTCTGCAGAGAATACACTTGGTAGAAAACTTATTGAGGGTGAAAAGAAGGTTAACATTTTGGGAGACGAGTATAATGTTAATGCTGAAGTAATCGTTTTGCAATCTTTCAGTGCTCATGCAGATGCAAACGAGTTAATTAATTATACTTCAAAACTTGATAAGAAAAGATTGCAGAATATTTTTCTTGTTCATGGAGAAATTGATCAGCAAGAAATTTATAAAAATCATCTTGAAACGGCTGGATTCAAAAATATTACAATACCTAAAC
>ORJL010800344.1_pt1 | contig 22126 bp, 13 predicted proteins | sample 1779941 | NCBI WGS metagenome assembly ORJL01 (sample SAMEA104232317, study PRJEB22302) | groundwater metagenome | biome: forest; feature: aquifer; material: groundwater | place: USA | collected 2011-08-07 | depth 5.8 m
ATGGTGGTCAGGGCGTCCCGCATGTACCGGCCCACGGGGTATTCGTTGATGACGCCATACCCGCCCATAAGGTCCATCGTCCGCTTCGCCGCCCGCACGGCGCCCTCGGTCGCGAAGTATTTGGCCGTCGCGATCTCGGCGTCCGCCCCGGCGCCCCCCTCCTTCAGTCCGATCGCGTTGTAGGTCAGAAGCCTCGCCGCTTCGTAGTCGATCCGGATCCGGGCGATCTCGAACTGGATCGCCTGCAGTTTGGAGAGCGGTTTTCCGTAGAGCACGCGCTCCTTCGCGAACTTCACCCCGTCCTCCAGGCACGCGCGGAGGATCCCCAGGCCGATCGCGGCCATTCCCGTGCGCCCGATGGACGTGAACAGCGACAGGGCCATCTTCATCCCGTTCCCCTCGCCGCCCAGCAGCGATGCGTCACCGACCTTGCATCCGTTCATCAGCAGGTCGCCGGTGGAGGATCCCCGCAATCCCACCTTGTCTTCCTCGCGGCCCGGGGAAAATCCCTCTACCGCGTTTTCCACGATGAACGCGGAAAACGCCGGGCGACCCTTCGCGTCCTCCCCCGTGCGCGCGGTGATCACGTTGACTTCGGCGTTGGAGCTGTTCGTGATGAAGCATTTCCGCCCGTTGATCACCCAGCCGCCGTTTTCGCGAACCGCCGTGGCCAGTTGCCCGGCGACGTCGGATCCGCCGGTGGGTTCCGTCACCGCAAGGCCCGAGATCTTCTTTCCCGCCGCGAGGTCCGGGAGATATTTTCTCTTCTGTTCCTCCGTCCCGTACGACAGGATCGCATCGACTCCAAGGTGGTGGGTCATCAAGGCCATCGCCAGCCCCGCCGCGTGCCGACCCAGTTCTTCCAGGATGATCGCGCGCTCCGTCATCCCGAGCCCCGCCCCGCCGTACTGCTGAGGCACGAAGACCCCCGCGAACCCCAGCTTCCCCAACTCCACGAAAATGTCCATCGGGAAGCGGGATTCCGCGTCGAGCCTCGCGGCGACCGGCATCACCTCTTTCTCGACGTACTCCCGGACCGCCTTCCGCATCATCTCCTGCTGCTGGGTGAACTTCAGCTCCGGCATCGCCCTTCCTCCGTAACGTGATTTGGAGTTTATTCCGTCAGCCGATACTGCTTCGTGAACGGAGGACTTCAAGATGTCGCCCGTCGTCCGAAACGATCTCCCTGTTACCCGCCGGCGAAGCGACGCTCGAGCGACTTCGGGTCCCGCTGCCAAACGGAATGGGCCTCCCTGGAAAACGGGTCCGGGAAGATGTCCTCCGCCCCCGACTCAAGCCCTTCGAGCACCTGCGTCACGACATCCTTGGCCGGTGTTTTCGGCAAATTCATGTCGCGCATCATGTCGGTGTCGACCGGTCCGGGGAAAACGCCGTGCACGCTGATATTTTTCCCGGCAAGTGGTGCCCGGATCACCTGTGTCATCGAGTACGCCGCCGCCTTGGAAGCGGCGTATGCTCCCATGTGACGGACGCTGGCGAGAGCCAGCAGCGACAGGACATTGACGATGGCTCCCCCACCATTGTTCTCGATAACGGGGGCGAACGTGCGAATGACAGTGAGGGTTCCGATATAGTTCGTTTCCAGATTGCGCACTACCAGATCGATCGGGCAGTCCATCAGGCTCCCGCCCAATGCCACGCCGGCGTTATTCACAAGGAGGGTGACGTCGTGCGCCGTCCTGGCAACCGCGTCGACTTCGGATCGCTTCGTGATGTCCATCCGGAGCGGGATGACACGGTCACGGTCGAGGGCCGTGACGCTATCGAGGGAAGCAAAGTTGCGCGCGGTGGCATAAACGCGCTTCGCACCTCTCTGGAGCAGGCCGGCCACGAACTCCCGGCCGATCCCCCGATTCGAGCCGGTGACAAGCGCCACGGAGTTTTTTATTTTCATCCGACCCGCCTAGATCTTCCTGCCGGCAGACAGACGGCCCCTCAGCTCCAGGCTCCCCTCCCGATCGATCTCAAAGGACTTCGGATCGACGATCACGCCGTAGACGTCCCTGGCTCGTTTCACCGAGACGAATTCGTCGACCACGTCGTTGCGCACTTTCTCCATATCCCTGTTCAGCGGGTCCCCCCAACCGCCCCCGCCGGGGACTTTCGTGGTGATGACTTCCCCGGGGTACACCGGGTCGTTCGCCTTCGTCCGCAGGACGCGACTCCCGCCGTCCACACTTTCGATATACATTTCGACCACCGGGGAGTCCCCGCCCCCGGCCACTCCGGGGCGCGGGAACCTCATCCCGTCGGAATTCCCCGTCATCAGATAGGAAGGAGCCTCTTCCACCGTATCCGCGACAAAGACGATGCGGGTACCGGGGCACCCCCGAAATTCTCCGGCGCCTTCCCAATCCTGCAGAACTTCGTAATTCGTTACCCGGAAAGGGACTTCGCACTCGTAATTCTCGATATTGGGCCGCATGAAATTCCCGCCGCTTCCGCAATTCATGACACCGAGCCAGCCGTCGAATCCCTTCAGCCCGCCGCTTCCCGAATCGCTGGCGAAATGTTCGGCGAAGTACTGCTTGATCTTTCCCGTGCGCGGATCGATCTCCCGGGGGTCCACACCGATGTTGATCGGGCAGCAGTGCATCCCCCAGCCCGCCACGGCCCGCTCCGGAATCGCCTTCCCGAGCGCCATGAGGCAAGCCTCAGCGATATTGTTGCCGACGTTGACCGGGGAAGCGCCCACCGTCGCCGGATAGCTCGGGTTCACAACCGATCCTTCCGGAGCGACCACGCGGACCGGCCGCATGCTGCCGCTGTTCTTCGGGATGCCGGACGAAAGGGTGAAGTACATCGCGATCATCGTGTACATGAAGGTGTTCCCAAAGGGGCTGTTGACGAACGTCACCTGCGGATCGCTCTCGGAGTAGTCGAACGTGATCTCGTCCCCCTTCACAATGGCCCGGACCCTGACCCACACCGGCTTGTCGGTGTTCCCGTCCCAATCGGTCCCCGATTCCCCGTAATGGCTCCCGTCGGGGATCTTCGCTATCTCGGCACGCATCGCCTTTTCGCCGGAGAGGATGATCTGGTCCATGCACGCCTTCACCGTCTCCACGCCGTACTTGTCCATCAGAGCCGTGACCTGTTCCTCCGCCTGCGTCAGGGCGCCGTTGATCAGCATCGCGTCCATCTCGACCTGGTTCGGGTTTCTCACGTTCCTGAGGAGGAACTCCCACAGGTCCTTGTCGACGACGCCCGCCTTGATCACCTTCAGCGGCGGGATGTTCAACCCTTCCGCGATGATGTCGTACGCCTTCGGACCGTAGCCGCCCGGCAGGAAGCCCCCCGTGTCCGCCACGTGCGTCTTGCACTGAAGGAATCCCACCAGTTCCCCCTTGTAGAACGTGGGACGGATGTGCGACCAGTCCGGCAGGTGCCCCGCCTTCACGATATACGGGTCGTTGGCGATGATGTAGTCGCCGGGCTTGTAATCGGTCCCGAACTTCCCGATGACGCCCTCCATCGCGATCTCGGCGATGAGAGTGTGGGCCGGCAGGTGGGCGGAAGCGACGACGATCCGCCCTTTTGCGTCCTGCAGCGACGCCCCCAGGTCGCGGACGTGCGCCGTCACGAACGACTGGGTTGCGTTGAGGACCTTCTCCCCGATCTGGTTCACGATGTACTCGAACCGGTTCCACACGACGGACAAGGTCGTCGCGTCCACTTTGCGGGCGGGTTTCACTGCCCCTTTTTTGATCGGCATCGCCTACCCCTCCTGGATGGAAGAAACGTAATTGCCGTACGGGTCTACATGGACTTTCATCTTCGGAAGGATGACCAGGGTGGTCAATTTTTCCTCGACGATGGACGGGCCCGGCAGAACGTTGCCGGCCAGCAGCTTGTCCCCGTCGTAGACCTTCGTAGCCACAAAACCTTTGGACTCGGCGAAGTACGCCCGCCGGGTTCCTTTCAGCGCCTGCGACGGGTCTTTCCCTCCGCGCGGGATCTTCTTGAACTTCGGTTTATCGACCTTGGCGGTCCCCGAAAGGTGCAGGCGAATGATCTGCGTCGGGTACTTCGGGTCGGAGTAGCCGATCGTCTTGTGGTGCTTCTCGTGGAACCGCGTGGAGGTCTTCGCCAGGGAGTCCTTGGTGACGGGTCCGGCCGGAACCGCCGCTACCTTCTCCCGGATCTGGCCGTAGTAGCGCATGTCCATGCTCTTTTCGATCAGGATGTCCTTCTTCTTTCCCCCTTCACGGAGCAGCGTCGCGACGGCCACCTTTTCCATCTCGCCGTACAACGCGTTGATCCGGCCCAGGTCCGCCTTGATCGTTTCGGACCGGTACGACCGGGAATAATTGTGCTTCAGGTCGCAGAACAGCATCCCGTAGGCGCAGTAGATCGGGGCCACCTTCGGAACGATCAGCAGCCTTGTGCCAAGCTCCTCCATGATCCTCGCGGCATGAACCGGAGCCGCCCCTCCGGCGGCGCAGAGGGCGAAATCACGCGGGTCGTATCCCCGCTTGATGAAGGTCACGTCCGTCGCGCCAGCCATGCTTGCGTTGATCACGGCGTAGATCGCGGCGGCCGCCTCCACGACGCTCAATTTCAGGGGATCGCCGATCTTCTCCTTGACGGCTTTTTCCGCCAGGTCCTTCCGTAACTTCGTTTCCCCCCCCAGGAAGTAATCCGGGTCGATGTAGCCGAGAACCAGGTCGGCGTCCGTGACCGTCGGCAGCTCCCCTCCCTTCCCGTAGCAGGCCGGGCCGGGGACGGCGCCCGCGCTGTGGGGACCGACCTGAAGCCGGCCCGCGCTGTCGATCCACGCGATGCTTCCGCCACCCGCCCCGATCGCGTCGACGTCGACTGTAGGCAGGCAGAACTTCTTCGCGTCGATGATTTTTTCCTGGACCACGTTGACCACGCCGTTCGTCGCCACGCCGACGTCGAAACTCGTTCCACCCATGTCGATGGAGAGGACGTCACGGGCGCCGTGCATTTCTCCCAGCACGAGACCCAGGGCCGGTCCCGCCGCGGGGCCGGAGAGGAGGATCGTCGCGGGATTCTCACAGACGATTTCCGGCGTCGCGAGCCCTCCGTTGCTCTGGATGAAGACCAGCGCCCCCTTCAAGCCCTCCTTTTTCAGTGTGGCGTCGATTCGGGATACATAAGCAGTCACCGCGGGAGCCACGTACGCGCTGAACATCGTCGTGCTCCAGCGGTCCACCTCCCCGTTGACCGGAAGGACCGAAGAGGACAACGTGACGTGGGCCTCGGGGTACTCTTTCCCGATGATCTCGGCGACCCTCCGCTCGTGGCGGGGATCCAGGTGCGAGAAAAGAAAATTCACCGCGATGGAGGTCACCTTCTGCTTCTTCAGGTATCCCACTTTTTCCCGGACGTCGTCCTCGTTCAACGGGATCAGGACGTTGCCCCGATGATCCAGCCGCTCGGCGACCTCGGTCATCAGGTGCCGGCGCGTCAGTGGGGTGGGAGCATCCAGCCGGAAATCCCACATGTCCACCTTGGCTTCCTTCCAGTCCGACTTCCCCACCTGCGGGAACATCATCCGGTCCTTGAAGCCCTTCGTGGTGATCAATCCCAGTTTGGGGCCGGTGCGGGTCGCCACGACGTTCGTGGCCAGGGTCGTCCCGTGCACGATGGTCTGTGTCCGGCCGAGGAAATCGCGCAGTGGCATGTCGCAGAGCGCCGCCAGTTTGCGGAGACACTCCATCGTCCCGATGGTGGGGTCCTTCGGGGTGGTATGCGACTTTGCGATTTTCGCGACCCCCGTTTCATCCATCGCGACACCATCCGTAAATGTCCCGCCAGCGTCGATCGCAACTCGAAAAGACATCGGGCTACCTCCAGGGGCGTTTGTGTGCGAATAAACCTGTTCAACCGCTCATATTTTTCGTTCCCGGCTCATCCAATACATGTCCCGCAATTCGCGCTTCAGGATCTTTCCAACGGCGCTGCGCGGAAGCTGTTCGATAAAATCGACACTTTTCGGGGCCTTGACGCTCCCCAGGCGCACCTTGCAGCGGGCGATGATCTCGTTTCCGCCGACGACCTTTCCTGGAGACAGCTCCACCACCGCCTTTACCGCCTCGCCCCAATCGTCGTCCGGCACGCCGATCACGGCGCAATCCCGCACGCCGTCGATGGACGAGATCACTTGCTCGATTTCCCCCGGATAGACGTTGAAACCCCCGCTGATGATCATGTCCTTCTTCCGGTCCACGATGTGCAGGTAGCCCTCTTCGTCCAGGAATCCAACGTCCCCCGTGTGGAGCCATCCGTCGACGATCGTCCTCGAGGTCGCGTACGGGGCTTTGTAATACCCCTTCATCAACCCATCGCCGCGTACGCAGATCTCCCCGGCCCGGCCCGTCGGTACGGCGCGGTTGTCGTCGTCCATGATGACGACCTTGGTCAGGAGGGGGACCGGGCGGCCGGCGGAGGACAGACGGGAATCCGGGGCGATTTTTCCATCCACGAAATGTTCTTCCGGGTACATTAAGGTGATCGCGATCCCTTCCGTCTGGCCGTACGATTGGGCCATCACGGGACCGAACACCTCGATGGCCTGACGCAACCGGCTGGTGGACATGGGAGCCGCCGAACAGACGAAACATTTGAGGGAGCTGAAGTCCACGTCCCGGACATTCGGCTGATCGAGCAGGCGATAGATCGCCGTGGGCGGAAGGAACATGCGGGTGATGCCGTACTTAGGGATCGCTGCGAGCACGAGCTGCGGGTCGGGCTTCTCGAGAAGAACGAGGGTGCCTCCGCAGGCGAGCACGTGGTACGACAGCCCTCCCGCGCCGTGGGTGATCGGCGCGGATACCAGCATCACGGGTTTCGGATCATTCATGGTCGTCATCAGCATCATGTTGGTGATGTGATGTTTCTGGCGGTGGGTCATGATCACCGCCTTGCTTTCCCCCGTGGTGCCCCCGGTGCTCTGGAGCCAGGCGGTGGCTTCCGGCGGAATTTCCCGCCCCGGCGCCGCGTCGGAAAAAGGTTCGATCCACTCCATGAGTCCGGGGATATCGTCCCGGGACTGTTCGATGCAGACCAGCAACTCTATTTTCGGAAGCGTCGGTCGGAGTTCCGCGACCATGTCATGGAAACGGCTTTGGTAAAACAGGACCTCCACATCGAAAAAATCCAGGAGGTTCCTGATCGTTTCTCCGGAATGGAAAACGTTCACCGGAACGTAGGCCATGCACGCCCTCATGATGCCGAGCGTGCAGGCGTACCCGACGGGATCGTTCACGCAGAGAACGCCGGCGTTCCTGTCGAATCCGTAGCCAAGCGCGATCAGACCGTTGGCGATGCGGTTCGTCAGCTTCTGGATTTCCCGGTAGGAAAACCGCTCTTCCCCCATGATGAGGCATGGGGCGCCCGGATCGATCATCGCGCCCCGGTCCAGCAAATCGGGAATCGCCAAACTTTTCTCCCATCGTTGTTGGAAAATGCAATGGGATGAACATCAAGATGCATGCCAGAGAGGAAAAAATCCCCGTTACACCTTAAGGCACCGATAACGCTACGCTTTAATCAAAAATGAGCGACTCATGATCTCACCGGAAACGGGGGGGGCCACCAAATAAGGCGGGAGCCGCCGAATACTGCGGATTCGGGTTCACCGTCTTTTATATACCGGTTTTCTTTTTGCCGGTCCCGCCGTGTTCGCCTCCTTCCAGTCTTCGGTACGCACCAGCTCCCTGCCCAGACGCACGGCATAGTCATTGATGAGACCGTTGCCGAACAGGCCACGGGGTGTCGGAACGCTTGCCTTCCTCATTTCTCTCAAGACTTTCAAGGAGTGATGAAGCGCCAGGGGCGGCCGGGAGAGCAATTCCTTCGTCATCGCCGCGGCGGCATTCATCAGCTGATCATCGGCGACGACTTCATTGACCATGCCCATTTCATACGCGCGCTTTCCTGTTACTTTTCTCCCTGCCATCAGCTCCGATGCCAAGGCAAACGGAAGGTTGTCCCACAATGCCAGGATTCCCCCCAAGTCCACTTCTATGATCTGGAAGACGGCGCTTTCGGCGGCGATTCTCAAATCGGCCTTCAGCGCCAGTTCGATCCCGCCCCCCAGGGCAAAACCGTTGACGGCCGCGATGACCGGCTTGTCAAGTTCGCCGGACCAGTAAGGATCCTTGGAGATCGTTTCGATAAATGGCCCGAGAAAATCCCCCCCCTGAAGGCCGGCCTCGAACCAGCTTCTGTCGGCTCCAACGGAAAATGCCCTCCCGGTCCCGGTAAAAAGGGCAAGCCATGCGTCCTCATCGTCGCGATAACGGCTCCAGGCCTCCCTCAATTCCGAAAGCATGTCGATACTCAGGGCATTCAGTTTGTCAGGCCGGTTCATGGTGATCGTGACCAGATGATCAGCCTTCTCATAAAGAACGGATTTCATTTTTCCAGGTCCTCCTTCGTCATGGATGGTTCAAGACAATGAGCGCATCGACCGCCACCGGCCGGCTGCCGGAGAGGATCACGGGATTGATGTCGATCTCCGCGATCGCTTCGTTTTCAAGCGCGATTTTGCCGAGCTGGATCAGCATATGCGCCAAACGCTCCGTATCGGCGGCTGCCATGCCACGAACCGCCTCAAGGATCCTCCGCCCTTTTATCTCGCGCATCATCGTGTACGCGTCGTTTTTCTCCAGGGGCGCTTTTCTGAAGACGATATCCTGCAAAACCTCCGTAAAAATACCCCCAAGGCCGAACATGACGCATGCGCCGAACTGTGGATCACGGGTCATTCCCAGCACCAGCTCACGGCGTCCGATCACCATTTCCTGGACCAGGACGGCGCCGTTTGATCCATCCAGGCCGGCCTTGATTTCTTCATAGGCCCGACCGGCTTCGATACTGTTTCGAATATCGACACGCACCAGGTTTTTTTCGGTCTTATGGGCGATATCCGCCGAACAGCCTTTCATCACCAGCGGGTACCTTATCCGATCCAGCGCCCTCTCGAGATTCCGGCGGTCTTCAACGAGTATTTCCCGGGTGACGGGAATATCGTAAATCGCGAGCACCTGCTTGGCTTCATACTCGGACAACGCAGTTCGCCCATGCTTCAAGGCGGCGTTGATAATCTGCAATGCCACCTCGTTACTCATCTTCATTTCCTCCGTAATAGTCGTTGACGTACGCGATGGCCTGCAGGGCATCCGACAGATCGTCAAATGGGACTATCCCGCGCTCGATGAAAGCGCAGCGGGCCGCTTCGATCAATTCAATGACTCCCAGATCATTTTGCCCGCACCGTTGATTGCTGAGGATGACAACAACGGGTTTACCGGTCTTTTCCGCCACTTCCCGAACGCTCTCGGCGATTTCAATGTATGGCACCATCTCTTTTATCGATCTGCCCGAAGTGTCGGCGAGGATCTTGTAATAGCTGAACATGGTGATCAGGATCTGAAGGTCGATCCGTTCATCGCTTGCGGCCAGGGATAACGCATCCCGTATGACTTGAGGGGGGACGAACGGCATGGCCAGATCCACCGGGTTGACCGCGCTGGAACCGGGTTTTGGCAAGAAGGCATCAATCCGTCTGGAAAGCTCGGGGGCGAACGGCGGAACCTTCATGCCAAAGGTTTCTGCCTGATCGGCTCCGGACACCCCATTGCCGCCGCCGCCTGCCACGATGGAGAGATTCCTGTAGGTCTTCGCCGGCAAGTGGGTAAACGCCAGGCTGGCCCTTGCCATCTCCGGCACGTTCCGAACCTGCACGGCGTTGACCTGCTTCAGGATCGATCCCCAGATCTTCCGGCTTCCACCCATGGAGGCCGTATGACTGAGAACCGCCCTGCTTCCGGCTTCCGATAGTCCTCCCTTCAAAACGATCACCGGCTTTTTCCGGGCCACATCTTTTATCGTATTGAAAAAGGCATCCCCATCGGCGAGCCCCTCGATATACATGTTGATGATGCGCGTCTGCGGATCCTCGCCAAGATGCCTCAACAACTCGGTTTCCCTCAGGTCCGCCCCGTTTCCGAAACTGACGACCTTGCTGAACGTGAGCCCGATCGACAGACCAAGATTGGTGAAATCGATTGCCTGGCCGCCGCTTTGCGACAGGAACGCCACCGGCCCGCTCTCCCGTGAAAAGTCCTGTCCCTGCACGATCGTCAACCCGCCCTGAGGGCAGTAAATTCCCATGCAATTCGGGCCTACAACCCGTATGCCTCTTTGGGAGATCCTGACGATCTCTTTTTGCAGGGCGATCCCCTCGTCACTGGCGGTTTCCGTGACCCCCGCCGAGAAGATCTCGGCGACGGCCGCTCCCTTCAACCGGCACGCCTCCAGGATGTCCGGCACCGCGGCCGCGCCCGCGAAGATCGCGGCAAGGTCCAGGTTGCCGGGAATCTGCTGGACGCTTTGATGGATCTCCTGTCCGGCCAGAGTGCCGCCCTTCGGATTGACCAGGAAAATCTCACCCGGGTAGCCGAAGAGTTTCAGGGAGAAAAACAGGTCGCTGGCCGCTCCGGTTCCTTTGCTCGAGATACCGATAATGGCCATCTTCTTCGGATGGAAGATCCGCTCGTACTCCGTGTTCGTCGAATGGGGTACTGTTTGCGCCATATCGTTGCTTATCCTCCCATGGTATTGCCTCTCAAGCAGGCGGGCAGCGGTGGACCCAATACGTACAGAATGGACCTCGGCGCAGTTTCCATATTGGGGGCATCAAGATGCGTGCCAGAGATAAAGAAAATCCGGTATACAACTTAAGACACTGATAATGCTTTATTTTATCCAGGCATGCCGGATTCATGACTTCGAAGGATGGGAGAGATCCGCCAAATACGGTGGGAGCCGCCGAATACCACGGATAACGATTGGCAGCAAGTTGGGGAACCACCACCCTCCCCGCTGATTAAGACCATAATTTCTAACGGTATTATCTCCCGTCCCTTCCAGGATGTAGATGAAACTTATCCTTGTCAGTTCCGGCATGATTATTGAAGGTTTAAAAAACCATTGTGCTCGATATGAAATTAATTATCTCCAAAAGTCCCATGATAAGGAGGCCGGGATGGTGAACAAGCCTGTGCCCGATGACCATTTACTGTCTCAAGACAACTTATTTAAAGGAGGTAGGAGATGGTCAAGCCGGCTTACGGTGTAGATCTCAAGGCCCCCTATTTCACGAAAGACAAATGGGTAGCCCCGTTCTTTTTCCTGCCGGAGATTCAGAGCGAGATTTCGCCTCCCGCAAAGGTGCTGATACACGATGTCACCTTGCGTGATGGAGAACAGGCTCCGCGCATCGCGTTCACACCGGACGAAAAACTGTTGATCGCAAAGAGCCTGGATTCGCTCGGCGTCCATTCCATCGAACCTGGCCTTCCGGCGACGGAAGAGGACCGTCACGTCATCAAGACGTTGACGGAAATGAACCTCCGATCCAGGATCGTGCCATTGTGCCGGGTGAAAGAAGAGGACGTGCAAGCCCTCCTGGATCTGCGTCCGGATGGAACCGTGCTCGAAATCGCCATCAATCCATTCCTGCTGCGCGACGTATACAATAAAAATCCTGCAACATTGATCGATGAGGTCACCGAGTACGCTGCTGCCTTCCGGAAGAAGGGCATGTATGTCGAGTTCATGGGATGGGATGCATTCCGCATTCCCGACCTTGGTTATCTCCAACGATTCTTCAGCACGCTGGCGCAAAAAGCCAGCCTGGACCGTGTCACCATCGCCGATACCTTTGGCATGAGCCATCCTTTGGCCATGTTCAAAATGATTCAAAATATTCGCGCATGGACGGGACTTCCTGTCGGTCTGCATATTCATAACGACTTCGGGCTCGCTACCGCCAACTCTGTCATGGCGATCTCCGCCGGAGCCGACGAGATCCATACGGCGGTAAATGGAATCGGCGAACGTGCCGGGAACGTCGCGACGGAGGAGGTTGCGTTCGCGCTCCAGCATCTGTTCAATATCGATGCGGGGATCGATCTGTCCCAGATCGCCAGGGTATCGGATATCGTGGCGGAGATTTCGAAAGTGCCGCGTTCCCGTAACAAAGCCATCGTGGGATCAGGGCTGTTCGAGGTGGAGTCGGGCATAATTGTCCATGTGATCGACAACCTGAAGCGCTCGGAAATCGGCCAGTACGGGATGTTCCCGTACCGCCCGGGGATTGCCGGCCGGGAAGAATACGTTGTCATCCCGGGCCGCGGGACAGGCCGACGATCGGTAGAAGTGTTTCTGGAGGAACGCGGGTTGGCGGCGGACGAGGATGCCATCGACCGTATCGTAATTCGCATCAAGGACGCCGCTTTGGTTCTTAAGAATGCCTTGCCGAAAAACATGCTCGACCAGATCATCGCGGAAGAAATCGGGCGCCGAAAACCTTAATATCCCGGTTGTTGAATGGCAAACCTTGCGAAAGGAATGGTGGTAATACGATGACACAAATTTCCAATATCGCGATTCTTGGCGCCGGGTTGATGGGCCATGGCATCGCTCAGGTTTTTTTGACGAAGCCTGTTTATGAGGTCGCGATCTTCGATCCGGTGGCGTCCATGCTGGATACGGTTCGCGAGCGCATCAGCTCAAACCTGCGCTCCCTCGGCGAGCCGGCCTGCGATTTTTCACGGCTCAGGACTACAACCTCCATGCACGAGGCAGTAAGAAATGCACATATCGTCTTCGAAGCCGCCCCCGAGAAGATCGAATTGAAACAGCAGATCTTCCGTGAACTCGAAAGCTTCGTGACGGATACCTGTATCCTGGCAAGCAATACATCGGTGATACCCATCTCGATTATCGGCGAGAAACTTGCCCGCCGGGAACAGTTGGTCGGCACGCATTGGTGGAATCCGCCGTATCTGATTCCACTGGTCGAAGTGGTCGCAACCCGGGAAACGAAACCCGAGGTTGTCTCGTTGTGCATGAAACTTCTCGAGGCGATTGGAAAAGTTCCCGTCCGGGTGAAGAAAGATGTCCCCGGCTTTGTCGGCAATCGCCTTCAACATGCACTCTGGCGGGAGGCGATCGCGCTCGTTGAAGCAGGCATCTGTGACGCGGAAACGGTGGATCTCGTCATCAAGAACAGCTTCGGCCTCAGGCTTCCAGTGCTTGGGCCGTTGGAAAACGCAGATCTGGTCGGGCTCGACCTGACCCAGGACATCCACCGCGTGATCCTTCCCCATTTGAGCAGATCCGCGGATCCCAGCCCGTTACTGGCGGCCTTAATGGCGGACGGAAAGCTGGGCATGAAATCGGGAAAAGGATTCTACGACTGGTCTCCTGCCAGTTCAGCGGAATTACGCAGGCGATTACTGGAACATTTAGTGAAGTTGTTATCCTCCAGGAGTAAAGTCCCTCCCGTATTGTAACCACGATACGGGGTGTGACACCGATCGAAGGGCGGCGACGGATAGCTTATCTCATCAAGTCGCCGCGGCTTCCGTTTATGCGTTGGCTTCGGCGGCTTTCTTCTGTTTTCTCAGTTCTTCCGTGGCCTGGCAGGCAAGCTCCAGCGTATCGGGATTTATCACCACTCCATAAACGTCCTTCGCCCTCTGAACCGAGACATATTCATCCACGACATCATCCAGCACCCGTTGCACATCGCGGTTCAGCGGATCGCCCCAACCGCCTCCACCGGGAACGTAGGTGACAAATTTTTCTCCCGAATAAATGGGCGCATGATCCATGGTGCGCAGCACGCGGCGATTTCCGGCCGCATCCTCAACGAACATTTTCACCCTCGGAGCATCCCCTCCCCCCGCCACTCCGCGAGGGGGTTGATATTCCCCGTCGCTGTTGCCGGTCATGAGCCAGGCCTGATCGCCCTCGGCCAGCTCTATCAGGGTCGAGGTATATGTTCCGGGAGCTCCTCTGAACTCTCCGGCTCCCTCCCAGTCCTGCATTGCCGCATAGTCCAGCATGCGATGAGCGATGTCATTGGACTCATACATCTCCACGTTTGGCCTCATGAACTCGCCGGCAACACCGATAAAGGCGATCCCTTGCCAGCCATCGTGTCCTTTGATCCCCCCGCTGCCTCCGTCGGAGGCAAAGTGCTCGGTCCAGTACACCTTCGGCTCTCCCGTCCTGGGATCGATCCTCCTGGATTCCACCCCAACGTTGATCGGGCAGCAATGTTTCGTCCAAGCAGCCATCGCTTCATCGGGATTTGCCTGCCCAAGCGCCAGCATAACCGCCTCACCGATCTGGCAGCCGACGGCGACGCCGGACGCCCCAATCGTGGACGGATACTTCGGGTCCACCACGGTGCCGTGCTTGGTAATGATCTGTACCGGCACCATGGCGCCGCTGTTCTTGGGAACTTCAGGATCGATAAGATAGAATAGTCCCGTCATGACAAAACATTCCGTCATGCCACGAGGGCAGTTGATAAAGGTGACGTTATTGTCGCTGTCGCTTTCCGTTAGATCAACCGTGATCTCATCTCCCTTGACGATTACCTTGGCCCTGACCCAGACGGGCTTGTCCGTGACGCCGTCCCAGTCAGCGGCCGCTTCCGCGAAATAGATGCCATCTCGGATTTTCTTGATCTCGGCGCGCATCATTCTCTCGCCCGCCACGATGATCTGCTCCATGCATTTCTTTACGGTTTCTATCCCGTATTTATCGCACAGCGTTTGAATCTGCTCCTCGGCCTGTTCCAAGGCGCCATTGATCAACAGGGCGTCCATCTCGACCACACGCGAATTGCGCACATTGTCGAGGAGAAGGGTCCAGACGCCATCCTGCCGCACTCCCCCGTCCACGAATTTGAGAGGACGTATATTCATACCCTCGGCAATGATGTCGTGGGCGCGGGGCGCATAACCGCTCGGCTGATGGCCGCCGGTATCCGCTACGTGGGTCTTGGCCTGAAGGAAGCCGAGATGTGCGCCCTTGTAGAAGATGGGTCGTACAAAGTTCCAGTCGGGAAGGTGCCCCGATTTCACGATATACGGGTGGTTTGCAATGATGAAGTCGCCGGGCTTGTAGTTGTCTCCGAAAGTTTCTCGTATCCCTTGGAGAGCTGTTTGAGCTACGAACGTATGTTCCGGAATAAAGCTCGCGGCGGTTACGATCCGTCCCTTGGAATCAGAGATGGTTTGACCTAAATCCCGTACGTTGGCCGTGACAAAAGACTGGGCTGCGTAAAGAATCTTCCGGCCCACCTGCTTGGAGATGAAATCCAGTCTGCTCCACACAACCGCGAAGGTGGTTGGGTCCAGCTCGGCCGCGGAATCCCCGTGCTTCACCCTTCGTCCGGCCCCCTTCTGAAGCTCCGCCGTGAAAATCCCATGGGTGTCAACTTTCATTCTCGTGTTCGGCGGCACGACAATCGTGGTCAGCTTCTCTTCAATAATGCATGGTTCCTCCAGGACGTTATTCGCCTTCATCTTTTCCCCATCGTATATTTTGGTGCCCACGTACCCTTTGAACTCTGCGAAATAAGCATCTCGTGTGCCCTTCAAAGCCCCGGAAGCATCTTCCGTCCCATGCTTAATCTCTTTCACCCCCGGTTGTTCCACTTTGGCGGATCCTGTCAAATGAAGCCTTATCATCTCCGTGGGATAATTCTCGTCGCTGTATCCCTGGGTGGCGCGATGGATATCATGATAATTATTTATGGTCACATTGAGGGTCTCCGTTGTTAACGGTCCCGCCGGCACAGCCGCCATCTTTTCGCGGAACTGGCCGTAGTAGCGCACCTCCATGAACTTCTCGATCACGATGTCCTTGTCCCGCGCACCCTCCCTGCGTAATATTTCCCGGGCTTCCTTCTCCATCTCCTCATAGAGTTCGTTGATCCGTTTCAGATCGGCTTTTCCGGTCTGAGCGAAATAGGGTCGCGTAAAATCGTGCTTCAGGTCGCTGAACAGCATGCCGTAAGCGCAGAAGATCGGGGCTATCCTCGGGATGATGAGCCGCTTCATGCCCAGCTCCTCCATGAGCCTGACGGCGTGGGCGGCAGATGCTCCTCCCGCAGCGCAGAGTGTGAAATCCCTTGGATCGTAACCACGCTGCGCAAAGCTGACATCCGTCGCGCTGGCCATGTTGGAGTTGATGACGTCGTAAATGGCGGCTGCTGCTTCCGTCACACTGATTTTGAGCGGGTCGGCGATCTTCTCCTTGATGGCCTTTTCCGCCAAATCCTTCCTCAGCGTCGTCTCCCCGCCGAGGAAGTAGTCGGGATCGATGTACCCGAGCACCACATCCGCATCCGTGACCGTTGGGTCCTGCCCTCCGGATCCGTAGCAGGCCGGGCCGGGGCTTGCGCCCGCGCTCCTCGGGCCAACCTGAAGCCTGCCCGCACGATCAATCCAGGCAATACTGCCGCCCCCCGCGCCTACGGCGTTCACATCAACCGAAGGCAAGGCGAATTTCTTCGCTTCGATGATTTGGAGGGGAACGATATCAACCCTGCCGTCGTTCACGACGCCTACGTCGCAGCTTGTGCCTCCCATATCGATGGTCACGATATTCTTCGTGCCGTGCTGCTCCCCCAGGAAAAGTCCGAGTCCGGGGCCGGCCGCAGGGCCGGAAAGCATCAACGAAGCGGGATTTTCGATCACGATCTCGGGAGTCGCCAGGCCGCCGTTGTTCGTCACGAACACGAGCTCCCCCTTGAAGCCTTCCTTCTTGAGGGTAGTATCGATGCGTGCGATGTAGCCTCTCACCTTGGGAGAAACATAGGCGCTGAACATCGTCGTGCTCCAGCGCTCCACCTCACCCATGATGGGCACCACGTCGGAAGACAACGTGACATCGATTTCCGGCCATCCCTGCCGGATCATCTCGCCGATTCTTCGCTCGTGCTTCGGGTTTTCATGGGAAAAGAGCAGCAGCACCGCGATGGATTCCACCTGTTTCTTTTTCAGGTACGCGATGGCTTTACGGACGTCGTCCTCGTTGAGTGGAGTTACGATTTTCCCGGAATAATCCGTCCGTTCCTCCACATCGGTCATGAGATGCCTGCGGGTAAGAGGCTGGGGAGCATCCAGGCGGAAATCAAAAATATCTCTCTGCGCTTCTTTGTACTCATCTTTGGCTACCTGCTGGAAGGTCAGCCGGTCCCGGAACCCTTTCGTTATAATGGCGCCCATCTTCGGCCCGGTCTTGGAAGCGACCACGTTGGTTGCCAGAGTGGTCCCGTGGACGATGGTTTTGGTACGTCCGAGGAACTCACTCAAGGACAACCCCGCATCGTTGGCAAGCTTGCGAAGACAATTCATGGTGCCGATGGTCGGGTCTGCAGGCGTGGTATGGGCTTTACTCATGATCGTCTCGCCATTCGCGGCGAGAACGACGCCATCGGTGAAGGTTCCGCCCGCATCAATAGCCACCCTCAGAAGCCCGGTGGGCAGTGAAATTGCAACGTTCTGGAAATTGTTTGTGGCTGACATTTCGTCATCCCTCCTGTTACCGTCTCCGGGTACGTCAGAAAAAGTCACCTCGGCCGACTTGGTCTGAGCAACCGATTCGAGCGCTCGCCGTTCGACAAATCAGTAAACCGGATACGTCCCGGTCATTCCGCAGCCGTGCAACGCGGCCCCAGGCCTCTCGACCCTTGCCGATAAATTCTGCGGAATCACTGCGAACTCTCCCCCCCGTCCACAATGATCAACTGCCCCGTGACGAACGAAGCCGCGGCCGATGAGAGGAAAACCACGACGCCCTTCAGGTCGTCCTTGCCGCCAAACCGGCGCATGGGGATACGGGCCAGCAAGGCCTCGGTGTTTTTCTGGATGACCCCCTCTGTCATGTGCGAGGGGAACCATCCTGGCGCCACCACGTTGACCCGGATGCCGTGGGAGGCCCATTGCACCGCAAGTTCCCGGGAATATGAGATCACCGCTCCTTTGCTGGCCGTATAGCTCGGCGCGGGAATCATCGTTGTGCCCCGGAGCGCCATGATCGACGAAATGTTGATGATGCACCCCGACCGGCGCGCGAGCATCGCCTTCCCGAAATGCTTGCAGCAGAAGAACGTGCCGTTGAGGTTCACGGCCAGGACTTTCTGCCAATCCGCGGCGGACATCTCGTCGTGTTTTGCCCCCCACGTGATTCCCGCGTTGTTTACCAGGATGTCGATCGCCCCGAAGGCGGAGATGGATTCAAGAGCGAGCCGTTCCACCTCTTCTTCCCGGGAAACGTTGCACTCCAGGGACAGGGCCTCGACTCCGGTGTCCCTGCGAAGCTCCTCGGCCAAGGCGTCGCACCGCTCCTTCTTCCGTGCGCACAGAACCAGATTGGCCCCCGCCTCCGCAAGCCCCCGGGCGATCTGGTTCCCCAGTCCGATCGAGCCGCCGGTAACGACGGCCGTTTTCCCCTTCAAATCGAACAGATCCCGTACGTTCATCCGGCTCCTCCTCCTGTTCGTCTCAATCCCTCTTGCTTGCCTTCATTCGACCCGGATGGGCGGAAGGATTAGAGAATGATTACCTCCGGATCCGACGGTACCGCGTGCAACCGGTCCACAAGGTCCTTCCGCCGTTCCAGCGCCGCTCCTTGATTGATGTATCCTTTGTCGGTGATCTCGTTCGCGTCGATGGAGGGAAGTTCGGTCATGAGCAGGATCCGACCGATTTTCGTGGAGGAACCCTGCTGTCTCGCGTTGTGATCCCTCAACGTCCTCTTCAGATGCTCGACCACTTCCGTACTGCGCACGAGAACCTCGACCGGCCGGTGGCCGTGGATATCCCCGCAGATGTCCCCGCATCCCTGGAGGTTCGGCCAGGCGAGAATCCCCACGGCCTCCCGGTCGTTCCCGCTCACCAGCACGTCCTGCAGGGCGGGGGCCGCAGCCGCCAGGACGTCGGTCCGCAGCGTCGCCACGTGCACCCAGGTCCCCGTGGCGAGCTTGAAATCCTCGGCGACCCGTCCGGCGAACGTGATCCCCCGGACAGGGTTGCCCGGGTCGGCGAACCGGCCCGCGTCGCCGATCTTGTAGAAACCGTCCTCGTCGAAGGCGTCGCGGGTCAGGTCGGGACGGTGCAGGTACCCAGGGGTGACGTTCGGCCCTTTCACCCGCAACTCGAACTTCCCGCCGCTGGGCACCATTTTGAGGATCACACCCGGGCAGGGCAGCCCGATGACCCCCGCCCTGCCGATGGGAAAATGCGCGGAGGTGGCCAGGGGAGCGGTTTCCGTCGATCCCCAGGAGGAGGTCATCAGCACCTTCCTGCCGGTAGCCTGCACGGAGACCGCTTCCAGCCGCTCCCAAAGATCCTGCGACAGGGCGGCCCCTGCGTAGAAGATGAGCTGCAGCCTCCGGAAGAAGTTCGCGCGCAGCGTCTCGTCCCTCTCGAGGTGCGGGAGCAGCATGGCGAAGCCGGCCGGAACGTTGAAATAGATGGTCGGGGAGATATCGGTCAGGTTTCTCATCGTCTCCTCCACCAATCCGGGAGCCGGCTTCCCGCCGTCGATATAGAAGGTTCCTCCCCGCTTGAGGACCAGGTTGAAGTTGTGGTTTCCACCGAAGGTGTGGTTCCAGGGGAGCCAGTCGACGAGGACCGGCGGGGTCTCTTTCGTGAAGGGCCAGATCTGGGCCAGCATCTGCTGGTTCGCGCAGAGCATTCCGTGAGTGTTGATCACCCCCTTCGGGAGGCCGGTCGACCCCGAAGTGAAAAGGATCTTGGCGATGGAGGCCGGGCCGACCTCCGAGAACGCCTTCTCGACCTCCGGTGTCGGGGTCGTCTCGAGCAGGCGGGAAAACGGGGTGGCGAAGACACCGTCGCCCTTCCCCTCTCCGGTCACGACCTCCGCGCCTGAAAGGTCCAGCGCCTCGAGCGCCCGGGAGAACATTCCACCGTTTTCCGCATATATCAACCCCGGACGCAACTCCTCGTAGATCGCCTTGAGCTTGGCAAGATCCTGGCTCAGCACCGAATAGGCCACGGATACCGGAACGACCGGAACCCCGGCGACGAATCCCCCGAGCGTGAGCAGGGCGTGGTCGATGGAGTTCCCGGAGAGGATCATGACGGGCCGTTCCGGGCCCAGATTCCTGGAGATCAGCGCCTGGGCGATGGAATCCGCCCGTCGGCGTGCTTCCCGCCAGGTGAGGAGCCTCCACTTCCCCTGCGCGTCCCGTTCACCGAGGAACGTCGCGTAGGGAGACTCTTCCACACGCTGCCGGAACATCGCGCCGAGGCTTTCCTCGAAAGGCTCGAGAGCCACGGGGGAACGGAGAATATAACCTCCTCCCGGCGTGGCCTCCACGTCCACTGCCGCGGGAGCCATGCGGACGGGCGCGATTTCGTCCGGGACCACGGACCTCTCCTCTTTCCGATCGTTCATCTCATGCGTCCCGGGACGGGAATCGGATCAGAACGTCTCATTGCGCCAGAGCCTCAAGCGATTATCACCAACCTTCGTGGCGACCTCGGCGACTTCACCGGCGTGGATGCAATGACTGATGCACGCGGCGGCGCACGCCGGCTGTTTTCCCTTGTCCAGCCGTGAGACGCAGAGATCGCATTTCCGCGCGATGCCGCGCCCTTCGTCGAACCGGATCACGCCGAATGGACACGCCTCCATGCATATCCGGCACCCGGTGCACGTGCTCGCGTCAATTAAAACGATGCCATCAGAACGCCGGCTGATCGCATTTTCCGGACACGCTTTCATGCACTTTGGTGCGTGGCAATGCATGCAATGGGTGACTGTGTAGCGCTGGCGAGGCCTGCCCTCGATCATGCGAATGTCATCTCGGTAAACCGTGATCCATTGCGGACCCACAGGCAGATCGTGTTCCTGCTTGCACGCGACCGAACATGATAGACAGCCGCAACACTCCACCATGTCGATTACCAGCGCGTATTCCTTCACTTTCATGTGGCCTCCCCGACGCGCGATATGTTGCACAACAGGACGCGCAGATTACTCGCGCCCATCGCCGGGTCGAAGCCGTTCGGATCATTGTCCGTGAGGATATTCGCATTGGAGACTTCCCATCCATGGTCGGGTGTTTTCACTTCGGGGAACCACCAGCCATGCTGGATCGCGACGACGCGCCTGTCGATACCCGCCGTGAGCTTCGCGCGCTGCCTGATATTTCCGCGCGGCGACCGGATGCGAACCCAGTCGCCCTCGTTGATCGAATGTTCCGCGGCGGTGTCGGGATGCAACTCGACAATCGGATCGGGATGAAGTTCACGCAGCCACGGGATCATGCGATGCTCCGAATGGTAAAAGACCGGCGTGCGCGCGCCTGTGATGAGAATGTACGGATATTCCGCGAGCATATCGGGACGACTGACCGGACTTTCGGGAACCTCGTTGAACGTGGGCAACGGATCATAGTCCAGTTGTTTGAGGATCGTCGAATGGAATTCGACTTTTTTCGTCGGCGTCGAGAATCCATTCCGCTCGTGCTTTCGATACGCCACCGGTCCGCGCAGGAACGGCAAATCTTTGACGCTCTGCCACGTCAACCCCGCGGGTTTGAGAATCGCATCGAGGTCGCCTTCGACGTTTCCCTCCCAGTCCTCCTGTCCCACGCGCTTACCCAGTTCGTGGAACATTTCAAAATCCGACTTGCACTCGCCGATCTGCACGATCTTTTTGCGCGGAAATATATATCCGTGCCGGAAAAAGAATCCGCCAAGATAGTCGGCTTCGAGCCAGGTCGCGGCGGGCAATACGATATCCGCAAGCTCGGCGGTCGGCGTCATGAAAAAATCGGACACCGACAGGAATTCGATCTGGCTCAGTGCGCGATAGACTTCCTGCGCGTTCTCCCTCGTCATGACCGGATTCGATCCATGAATCAACATCGCCTTGACCTGGTATGGTTTCCCGGTGAGGATCGCATTCCAGACCATCTTGGGCGTAATCACGTTGATGCGCGCCGCGAGCCGGAAGATGTCGCCGCCGAGCATTTTGGCCCGCTGCTCGGCGGTCAACGCGTCGTGCCTGGCAAACTGCCCGATTTTCTGCGCTTTCGGCGGCGTGTAGAAGACATTGCCGCCTTTCGAATCGAGATTGCCGGTCATCGCGAGGAGATAGATCAGCATCCGATCGTTGTCGACGCAATTGATGGACTGCTCGATGGCGACACCCCATTGGATCGCGGCGGGCGTGGTCTGCGCGAACAGTCGCGCCGCCTGTTCAATCAATCCCCGGGGCACCCACGTGA
>ORJL010511632.1_pt1 | contig 22118 bp, 35 predicted proteins | sample 1779941 | NCBI WGS metagenome assembly ORJL01 (sample SAMEA104232317, study PRJEB22302) | groundwater metagenome | biome: forest; feature: aquifer; material: groundwater | place: USA | collected 2011-08-07 | depth 5.8 m
AGTGCGGCCCCACCGCTGCGAGTTAGATTCATTCCCACGGTTGGAATCTCCTTTCGGTACTTGTGCAGATGCCTGCGAGCAGCGTGTCACGCAGATGGTCGATAAGCGCCCTCCTTCTTAGCGTCGCCGCCCGCCGCGGCCAGAATCGGCAAGCACCGGGGGTTGGAAGTACGTCACGGGCGCGGTCGCAACCGTCCCGCCCACGCCACCGATGCCGGGCACCTGAGCGTTGAGGCTGCCTGAGACAGCCGGGAAAAGCAGCGCCGCGCCGACCAACGTCAGGCCCAGCGCAATCAGCGGGATGGCCGACGCGACGATCGGCTTTGCGATGTTCTCGCCCGGTGTGAACCCCTGGAACACCCCGATAATGTCTTTCCAGCTTGCCTTGCCCGTATTGAGACCGTAGATCGCTAGGATTCCCACGATCGCCGCAACGCCGAGAATGGCGAGCATGAATGCGGCACCGAACGTGATTCCCTGCGGAAAGGCTGTCATTGGCATGGCTTGCTGATGGGTGCGCATGAGCAACCACATCCGGTAGCTGTAGCCGCTCGCAACCGTCGACCCGCCAAGCGGGATGCAGATTGGCCCAACACAGAATTCCGGGGGAAGGGTCACACAGTTGTCCGCGATGCAGAACTGCGTCGGCAGCGTGACTTGCTGCTCGGCCCGCTCCCACATCGCGGAGATTGCGATCGTCTGGCCCATGTGCTCGGCAACCTGCTGAGCCACGGCGTTGATGATCGCCCCAATGTCGTTTGGGCCAAGCGGCGACAACACAAAGAAGTCGACCTGTGCGGTCTCGACCTCTTCGTCGCCGGGGATCGCGTTCAGGTCTTCGTAGACGTAGATACTCTGAATGGTCCCGCCCGGCAGGCCATACCCATCGATAAAGGTCAGGATACCTTCCTGCTCGACTATGACGTCGGGGACTGTGAGCGCCATTTAGCTACCTCCCCGTGTGACGGCAGTCAGGAGCAGTACCGCTCCGACCGCGACGACGCCCAGGCCCGCAACCATGCCCAGGTCAACGGGTTGCTGGCTGGCTGGGGGCTGGACACATGCGCCGGACGCATCTCGCACAAGCGGCGGCTGACACGGCGTCACGTTGAACGGTGGCTGTGACTGCGGTGCGCTCGGCTGGATCGGCGCCGTGCGCGGTGCTGTCCCCGGCGCCGGAACCGCTGACCCTGGCTTCGGCGTCCCGCTTGGGCTCGGCAGGGTCGGCGTTGTCGTCGGCAGCGGCGCCGTGCCGACCGTTCGCTGACCGCTCTGCGCTTGCATCCAGCCGACGATCAGCATGCCGGCGAGCGGTATCACCACGCCAAGGATGGTCAGGATCAACCAAAGCGGGATGATGAACGGCAGAACCGGCCCCGGAAGCGGTAGCTCCCTGAACTCTAGCCATACCCGCACCTGATAGGCGAACGTGATCTCAGCCCCGGCGACGTTCACGCAGACGTCAGTGAACGGAACGCACGCCATCTGTGGCAGATCGGCGCACTGGTCCAAGAAGCAAACCTGCGTCGGGAGGGTGATCGGCTCGACCGGCGCGACCCACACGGCCGCTGCCAGTAGCTCTAGGCTGTTCGATGCGAACATGCTCCGCATCGTGTCGATCAAGAACTGCCAGACGTCGCTATCGGCTACCCACAGGAGTGCGAAGTCGACCTGAACGGTGTGTAGCTCGTCGCCGTCTTGGAGTTGGAAATACTCGGGGTAGGTCAGAGCGGTGAGCAGTTCACCGCCGGGTAGCGGGTCAGTTGGTCCGTCCGTCCCGGTAACGGCATCGACGAAAGGCGGGAATTCCGGGATGGTGAAAGCCAAGGCTACCCCCCAAAGAACAGCTTAGAGAGTGTCCGCCCCGCGGTGCGCGACGCGATGCGCGCGATGAGCCGGCGAAGCCAGAAGCGACCGGAAGTCGTTGACAGGATGCTCGCAGCGTCGATCGAGACCTCATGGGCGACCGCTATGATCTCGTTCTCAGTCAGAATGACGATGTTCGGGTCGCGGAGAAACGCTTCGACAATCCGGTTCACAAAGTCTTCCGGAAGCTCGCCGCGCCGTACCGACTCGCGCAGAGCAGCAACACTCTCGGCTGTGAACTCCGTGCGGAGTACTTCAAGTAGCTGTTGCTGACCGGCGGAAAGCATCACAGTGGCGCCTCTCCTTCATCCTCGGATACGACAACATCGCCGTAGACCGTCTCGACCGTCCCACCCGTCGCGTATGCCGACGTGGCTGCTGGCGGGTCATCCGACCAGCTATATTCCGCACCACACGATTGACAGATAACGCCCTTCCAGCCCTTTCGGTAGAAGATCGGACGATGGCACTGCGCGCAGTCCGTAGATTCGACGCCGGCCGGCAGGGCTGCCGGCCGTGTCGAAGCACGGGAGGAGGAAACCGGCGGCGCGGAGGCTGCCGCCGTAGGTGTAGGAACCCCGCCCGTAGGCTCCATGAACCCCGTCATAAACCGCTGAACCAGCGGCTCAAAGACTTCCAGGATGCGCGGGACGGTCTGCTCGACAAACCGGCTCTTGAGTTGGACGTCCGCTTCCGCTAGCGATAGCTCGACACGGCGATGCTCGGCTTCAAGCCGTAGCGCCTCCATGCGCTCCTTGTGCCTATCCTCGCGGTCGCCCGCCCAGCGCTGGTGATCAAGCTCGACGCGCATGGTCCACGCGCGTAGCTCGGGAGTGTCGCCGGGGGGGATGCGCGGCTCCTTGGCCGGCGGGCTTAGTAGATCGTTGAGCGCCTTGAACTGCTCGACGGTCGCCTTGACCTCAGCAATCTGATCGGCGGCGGTCGGCGGTCGATTCGCTGCCATGCGGCCAAGCTCTTCCTGCATCATGCCAAGCTGTGTCTGCATGACAGCCCGCTCGGCTGCGGATGCCTTCTCGGCCGACACTTGCAGGTTTTCCCGGAGGGTCTTGACCTCGCTGACCAGGAATTCTCGCCATTCGGCGTCGGGGATGGCCCCGGCGTTCGCGTTGCCCGCCGCCGCTGCCTCTTGGAGCAGCCGTTGACGCTCGATCTGTAGCTTGAGCTTTTCGACCTCTGCGGCCGTCGTCTCCTGCTCTTCGACGCGGACGCTTCGCTCTAGCACTTGCAGGCCAAGAATCTCCTTCCGCGCGGCGATCGCCTCGCGGAGCGGGTCGGCACCATTCGCAGAGCCGTTGCGCTTGAGCCCACCGACCTGTGCTTCGCGCCGGAAGTCAGCGCTACCCTTGCCGCCTACAGGATCAGCCATCGACAGGTTCCCCCTCAAGCGCTTCTTCTGGCGCTTCGAGCGCTCGCTTGTTGACGATCAGAACGGCGAGATTCCAGCAATTAGCGAAATGGTCTATCAGTGCGTCCGCCACGAATGCGCTGATCGAGCCATCGCCCTGATGCCAGCCGCGGGCTCGCATGTAATCGTACCAGACCTTGACAACGGACGGAAGCTTGACTGAAAGCTGCTCCTGCGTCTGTGGCGATCCGTCGTCGGGGTAGTCGATCTCCCAACCGCCGCCGGACAGGTCGAACAGGTCAGCGCCGCCGCCAGCGCCACCCCCACCGGAGAGCAGACGTCGGGCGATCTCTTCGGGATCGTGCGCCTCCCCAAACTCGCTCGAATCCGGGAAATATTCGTAGATCGGGGGTAGGGGGGCACGCTTGGAGTGATCGGCGGCTGGTGGGGGAGATTGTTCCTGCGTCGCGTCCGACGCATCTCCCCCACTAGCCTTTTCTAAAAGGGTGGACGGTGCAAGGGCTTCAAGGGTTTGGCGGTTCTGGCCTTGCTTGAGCGATGGGCCGAACCATTTCCCGGTGCCCTGTGACAGAAAGACGGCATCCCCGACGCACTCGGGGGGGAGGGGCTTCCGGCGATGGCTCCGAAACTCGACAAACCTAATCTCTTGACCGCACGGGCAACGCCAGAGGCTATCCATTGTCCAGCGATCGGGCTTGTCGGCCATCCTCGGTATGCTCCTGTAGACGGGCCATCGCAGCCGGTGACGGTTGATCTCACCGGCTGCGGTTTATCAAAGTCATTGCCCGTGTGCTAATTGGTCTGACCCAGCGGTTTAGCCGCCCGTCATCTTCTCGCGGAACCTCTGCGCCCACTTGTTCGGGTCGCCGCCGCGATACTGCCCCGCGTTGACGCCTGCCTGGTACGAAGCGGCCACGTGGCCGGAAATCGGAGCCCCGAAGAACTCCTGCATCCCACGTGCGTAGTTCGCCGCCATCCGCGGCTTTGCCGCGTTCCAAGCTGCCGCGCCCTGCGCGGTCTTGCGGGCGTACTTCTCCATTGCCGACTGCAAGGTAGCCATTTAGCATGTCTCCTTTCTGACCGGCCTTACCCGGTCGGATCATTCCCGCTCGACGCTCGGGAAGAGCGCCGAATGAGCGAGCACCGTTAGGCCGCACCGCTGCCGTCATGGTAGGAGCGGACGAACCGCTCTGCCCAGCCTTCGCAGCGGCGTAATTCGGCGGCGAGAATATCTTCAAATGCGGCGTCGCGAATCGTTGGACTCGCAATCTCCCGCGTCTTGAACTCGGCGGCACCTTTTGCGCGCCCCACGGCCGCTTTCGCAAGCCGTCGCGAGAACCCCTTTTGGACTAGTTCAGCTTCCTTAGCCGTGATCTGCGGGTTCTTGCCTACGGTCATGGTACTGGCCCGCCTGGTACTGTCACTGGTAGGAGATTATCACTGAGCAATCCGCTTGGCAATAGCTGCACTGCTAGCAAGCCCTGTTCGGTCAAAAGTTGCGTCGTCAGGGTGCCTACCGGAGTGATCGTGCCGGACAGCGCTTTATTGGTCACAAGCCCCAGCGTACCAGCCGGGATGATCGTTCCGGCCAGCGGCTTGCCGACGTTGATGCTAAGTGTACCGATCGGACCAAATGTCCCAACAAGCCCTTTGTCAACCGAAACGCCAAGTGTCCCTGCCGGCGTGATCGTCCCGGTCTTCGTGACAGGCGTATCGAGCTTCGTCAGCGTCCCGGCTGGCGTGATCGTGCCGAGCAGCCGAGCGCCGACGTTGTAATGGTTGAGAAGCTGAGTAACGGTCAGGTTAGTCGCGTACACCGCCGCGTCGTCAATGTGCCCGGTGAAAATCGCTGCCGCATCGTCGCCGCGCGCCCCGATCCGGAGCGGTCCCGTGCCGGACGCCGGGTTTGTCGTGTTGGCGGTCTGTTTATCCAGGACGCCATTGATGTACGTCGTGAGGTTGGTCTGATCGTAGACGCAGGCGACGTGCGCCCACCGCTTGACCGTTAGCGCTGTGACCCCCTGCGTGACGGCTGCCGGTCCAGTGCCGTCGATCGTGTAGGCTTGCAGGAAGCCGTTTTCGTCCATCCGGAGCGCGTACCCGTTGAGTCCGCCGCCAACGTAGCTCTCGATGATGCACGAGACGTTACCTGCACTTGGCCTGCTGATCGGATAGACCCACGCCTCTAGGGTGAACTTGCCGGTGAAGTTGACGGCGGCGGGCCTAGCCCCCGCGCCGGACGGGACCGCACAGTAGTTGCCCTGCGCGCCGCCCGCGCCGTCGCCGTTGCACTTGATCGCGCCGTCCTGCTGATCCGGCGCGAGACCGCCAAACACGCCGCGCGTGCCGGTCGCGTCGCCGGTCCACGTCCCGCTGTTCCCGTTGCCCGACGAATCGGCAAACGTGGATGCGGTCTCGCTGAGCTTCCAGTAGCCAGCGGGCGTGTCGGCTACGATCGCATCGCTGTAACGGGACATTTAGCTAGCTTCCAGCGGTCAAGGTCAAGGCAAACGTCGTCGTGATCCCGTCGCCGTTCGCAAGGTTGATCACGGAGTAGAGGAACCGATCGAACAGGGTTCCGCCTCCGGTCGCCGCTTGGCTGAACAATCCCCATTCGGTGTTTGCCACGGCTGCATCTACCGTGTTCGTCGCGACGGTCTGGTAGACGTTGGCCGATGGGTTGGTCTGCGTGCCGGTCGGCCGGGTATTGTTGACCGCGTACTCGGTCGTGATCTCGGTCGTGAGTGCGACGTCGCCAATCGCCGCGGCACCGGCGCCCGTCCCCAGCCCGTGAAAGCGGAACGTGTTGGCCGCGGCCCCACCCGCGAGGTAGGTTGCGACGGCGTTGACCCCGGCCGACGTCACGAGTCGGTGCCCGACGATCCCGTAGTCTTCGATCAGGTCGTTGCCGAGCCTGAACGGGCTAGTCGGCTGGCGCAAGACCGTGATGCCAAGGCGGGTTTCCATGATCACGGCTGCGGTCAGCCGGTCCAGAAGCTCCAACCGCAACGGCTCGGGGAGGAAGTCGAGACAACCTCGAATCATCGCCCCAAGGATCGACCGCGGCCGCGGCAGGTCGGCCCGATCGGCGGCGCGGTGAACCATGATGCGCAACGAATCGCTTAGCTCTATTTCGCCTTTCACGCTGACCATTGGTCTCTCCTTCTTAGGCCGGGTGGACGTTTATATCGACCGTGACGCCGGTCGGAGACAATGCCGTCACGAGCACCACGAGCCAGCCGCCGTTGACCTCGATCAAGTAGTCCTTGATGTTGGTCGTTCCGTCCGTGGTGTGTAGTGCGAGCGCTTGTAGCTGGGCCTGGTAGTAGTCGCCCGACGTCTCGCTCTCCCGGATCAGCGGCAGGATCGAGCAGGCCGGTGCAGCCGTCTGGACCAGCGTGAGTGCGGTCGGTCCACCGGACGCGACCGCAAGTGATGGATTCGAGACCGGATTCACGATTACTTCGATGTGTGCCTGGGTGTAGCCGGTCAGGTCGATCGCCGTAGCATTCGACGGCACGAGCGCGTTGTCCTGCAAGAATGGCGCGACGTTCCATGCGAGTGTCACGGCCGCGGCCGGGTCGACGCCGATCGCGACCTGATTGGCGACGACGCCGTAGGTCGACTCTTCGGCCTGCGCGACTCGGATGCACGAGCGTCCGGCAGCGACCTGAGCCGTCGTCAGCGACCATACCCAGGTCGGGGCAGCCGGGTTGAGCGCAAGGAAGATGTGGAAGCCCTCGACCCCGGTCGGCACGTTTGAAAACGAGAGGATGACCGCGTTGTCAGCGCCACCCAGGACAACCGAGCCGTTACGCATCGCCGCGACCGCATTGCCCCACCTGTTGTATGGGATCACGCGCCACAGGTACGTCGCGCCGCCCGTGAGCGTGCCAGCCGTCCAGCCGGTAACTCCTGCCGGGATCGTTCCGCTGGCCGCGGTGACAGTGAAGCCACCAAGCTGGACCTTATCGATCACGGAGACGCCAGCCCTGTGCTCGACTAGCGTGCCGCGCACCGCGGACGGCCGCGTTGTTGCAAGATTTAGCCGCTCTAGTGTCGCACCCATCGCGTCCCCTTCTAGCCCAACGGGCTCTCAGCCCCTAGTCAGCCACGCGGCCGGGGCAGGCTTTGTGCAGCCCAGCCGTAAACGTGCTGCACGAGCGGGCTATACGCCGGCTCCAACCCGCGCGCGTGCATGCCGTCGAGCACGTGATCGCGTTGGAGGGCGTGCCCCATCTCGTGAATGATCGTCTGGTAAATCTGCCCAAGGACGTCTTTCGACACGGCCGTGATCCCGTGCTCGAAAATCCAAATATGGCCGTGCTGCGACGGGCGGGGGTCTTGGTCCGTCCAGAGCCCCAGGTACGTGCAGTTCAGGCAGCCACCGGCAACCCGCTGGTCATGGGTCGGGTCGTATTGGAGATGGATCGGGACCATTTGAACCATGTACTGAACCGCATCATCGGGCGCGTTCAGCGCGGCGTCCTGAGCGATCAGCGCAAGGTCTAGGAACTCCTGACTGACGTCGGGTGCGGCATCCACGATCACGGCGCGACTCCTTGATTAGAGATCGGCGTTTTGGGCGCGTAGCTCACGCCCCATGCACGAGAAGAATCCGTCAAGCGGATGCTCATCCTCTTCGTAGTCAGCAACCTTACACACGCGAGACGCCTCTCGCATAGCCCCGACGCGTGTCCGCTGTGGCTCCGAAAGCGGGCGCGGGACGGTTCCGTTCTGGCAGTAGAGCGCCTGTTGCCCTTCGTCCAGCGGGCCGATCACACCCCGGCTAAAGATCAGGTGATCGCCGCCGCCTAGCTCGACTTCCAAACAGGGCGTCGATCGTGCGAGCCCTGGATCGGCCACGATCCCCGTATCGCCCATCAGCGCCGAGACCCATTCCGACAGTGACTCACCAGGCACCGGGCCATCGGGCGGTGTGGCCGGTTCCACAACCGGCAACGGGGCCGGCGACACGACAGGTGGCGTCTCTGCATTCAGGAAGTCGAACAGCGGTGGGGGTGGCGCCGGCTCATTGCCGTACGACGTGATCCGGGACTCAAGTGCGTTCAGACGCGCCTCAAATGCGCGCATCTGTTCGTCAATGGCTGCCAATTGCTGCCTCCTTCGGGGTGTTGTGCCACTCTGCCAGGTCGCACGCGATGTCGCTCGACGCCCACGCCGCGGCGGCGATCGTCCGGTATTGCGTCATGTCGACCGGCAGGGCGAGTATGTCGTCAAGCTCGAATAGCATCCGGTCGAGCGCTTCGTAGCGTCTGACCATATCGACCTCAGCGGCCGGTGGACGTGCGCCGGCCAAGGTTGCCCGCGCCTCGCGTAGCTGGCGACGGGCAAGCTCCTGGTAGATCGCCGCACGCTCGCGCCGCTCGTCGGCACGGATCAGGTAGCGGTGGACCGATGCAAGACGGCGTACGACCAGGCAGTAAGGGCAATGTCCCTCATCGATCGATTGGCCACGGGTCGCGCTCAGTGTGATGCGATCGTGTTGGAGTGAGCTTGACCGCACCCACTGGACGCCGACTTCTTTGACGACCTCGCCCATTGCCGGCCCGAAAATCCGGAATGCCTCACCAACCCAGGTCATTCAACACCTCCGATCGTCACGCCACCGCTCGCGCTGGTGGCTGGTAGATCGCCGTCCGCTGCCTGAGCCCGCACTGTACCACGCCATCCACGCCAACCACCCGGCAGCCGTCGATCAAGCCGGAGACCGCGGGCGCGCCTCGGATGCAGAGGTTGTGCTGATCCGGGCACGGCAGAAAGCCCCGTCCTGTCCAGAACTCGTGTGCGGCGCTGTCGAGCGGGTGTAGCCGGACCTCGGTCACACCCGCTTTGACGAATAGCTCCGCGATCACGGCGACGAGCGCCGTACCGACGCCCCGGAGCGGTTCGGTCGGCAAGCCTGCCAGGTGCGCGGGCGAGACGGCAACGAGATTGATCACGCCAAGCTCGCCTCGGATCGCGTAGGACGCGAGTCCTAATAGCTCGTCGTCGGCATCGGCCTGTGCGTAGAGCCAGGTCGTAAGCCCCTTGCTCAGTTGGGAACCGGATAGCGCGATCACTTCGTCTGCAAACCCGGCGCGCCGGGCAAGGTCAGGGTCTAGCTCGCCTTTGCTCGCGAGCTTCGTGAACCCCTCAGCGAGTGTGTGCCACGCGTGTGCGGTGTGACCGATCAGCTTGACGTTCGCTATGTCGTGATCCGCCTGCCGGATGGTGAACGGGACGCTGCGGCCGCTCTCGCTGCTCGCAATCCCGCACCCCAGCACCGGACCAATGATCTGCATGGCTAACGTCCGAAACCGGGAGTGATCAGCGGCGGGTACGACTCGCCGGGTGGCGTCGCCGTCGCCGCGAGCAAGACCGCCCCGGTCGCGATCGCCCCGACCCCGAAGAACACCCACCAGGGAATCTCGCCAGTGCTCGGCACCGGCTGGGGTACGAAGTCGGGGACGCAGATGTTGCCTTCCAGGTGGAAGCCGGGCGGACACGTCGGCGTTGGGTCGCCGCCGCCCACGATCGCGTCGACCAGCGGGTCCACGTTGAAGTTGACCCAATCGCCGTTCGGCCCAGCCGTGAAGATCGTCCCGCCCAACACGTACCAATCCTGACTGATGGCATTGTCGTACGCCATTAGCTCGCCAAGGTACTGTTCAGCACTCACGCCGGACGCAATCCAGCCGGCGGCGCCACCCTCGACCTGATCGCGGCCGGTCTCCGTGATTACGAACGGCGGGTGACTCCCACCAAGCCATTCATGCACGCGCCGGTAGCGCAGGGCGTTCCACGTGCTCAAGCCTTGGTTGCCCCAATACTCGTGGATCGCCAGCACGTCAACGCCGCCGAACCCGCGCGCCTGGATGTGCTGCCAGTCCTCGGGCTCGGGATTGCCGGTCGAGAAGCAGAAGCCGGCGAGACCGATCCCTTGAGCGTGGATGACCGGCGCCGCCTCTTCGTGGAGCGTGATGTAGCGGTCGAGCCCGTTGTGAAGCCGCTGGCTCGTCTCGTTGTAAAGCTCGACGTAGGTTGGCCGGTAGCCGCCGAGCGCGTCCAGCACGTTGCGTGCGACGTCGCCCCCGTAGCGGTTTATGTCCTGCCCACCGAAGTAGTGCCGGAAGATCGTGATCGCACCGGGCGGCGCGGCTTGGAGCACGCCGACGTTATCGATCGACTTGACGACCGGCGCAGCCTGCGCAAACCGGAACGCCTGCGACGACGGCAGTTGGACGTGGGGGCCGAGCTTCGCGAACAACATCTACCGGGCCTACTTTGCCGGGGTGAAGTCGATATAAAACTCGCGATCGACCGGCAGTAGTCCAAACGCATCCGGGTTGTTGACCAGGAGTTCGATGGCTCCGGATGGTGTCCACTTACTCCACTGTGCGTTCTCGCTACCATCCTCGCCGTAGACAGCATGCAGCGTGACAAACTCCGCATCGATCTTGCCGTCGCGATCCTCAGTGTGCTTGACAGCTTTCACCCGCATCTTACACCGCATGACGGTTTCCACCTGACGTACCTCCCGTGTGTTAGCGGACCATCCGGACGTTCGAGCGCACCGGGGGCCAGAGGGTTGCGACGATCTCGGGGACGCGGGCCGGATCGTTGCCGGCCATCCGTGCGACACGTATCGCGTCCCGAATGTCTTTCGAGTGCGGGAGCAGCGATCGGGCGATAAGCTCCCCGAAATTCGGGCCACACCCCATCTGCTGTTGGAGCGCCCCCTTGACTACCTGCACGTACTCTTCGTCGGAGTACGGCGGCAAGTTGACCTTGGCGAACCGGGAGAGCAATGGGCTCGACAGCCTTGCGGTCGCGTTGACCGCGGCAATGACACGGGTCGGCATCTCCACTTGCTCGCGGTGCCCATGTATGAGACGTGTCACGAGACCTGATTCGAGCAGGCTCAAGAGTGGCGACGCGTCCCGCTCGGTCTCGATCTTGTCTAGCTCGTCAAGCAAGAGGAACTTGGGTCGCGTTTGGAGCAGGAGATCGAGCAACCCGGCGCGGGTCATGGACGAAGCAGCATAGAGCACCGCGCCGGGAAGCCGTGCGACGTCCGAGAGGATAAGGCTCTTCGCGCTGCCGGGTGCGCCGATCAGGAGCACATGAACCGGGTCGGCTGCTGAGATCGAGTAGCGGAGCAGGTTCTTGAGCCGGTCATGCCCTATGACGAGCGAGAAGAGCCCGTCCACGTCGATCGTCTCGTCAGGGGGTGGCGTCGCGTCGGCGTCCAGCGCGAGCTTTGTCTCTTCCACGTCGGCCAGCCGGTAGAACGTGTATTTGCGTGATTCGTACGCTGCCGTGACGACGCCCGCCACAATCAGCTTGTTCATGGTCGCCGGGAGCACTTGTGCTTGCTTCCAGGTGAAGCCTAACGCCTCATCTGTGGCGCTCTCGTGCCAGGCGACCATTCGAGTAAGGGGCTCACGGTAGCTCGGTTGGTCTTGGAGTAACCGGACGATCTGACCCGCAAGCTGGTTGCCGCTCATGCACCCATCCTCTCAAGGAGTATACTGCCTGCTTCACGTTTTGCAGAAGGTCGGCCAGGTGGTAGACTGAGGGTACGTTGGCCTTTATCCCTCACCGCTCCGCTCTGACCAACGTCAAAGAGGGCTCACCTTGCAGGCGTGAGCCCTCTTTTCGCGTCCGCTACGGGAAGATGCCGGCCGCGTGCTTCGCCTCGACCAGTTGATCCTTAGCCGCGGCCAGTGCATCGAGCATCGCTTGGATGGCGTCGCGTGGCCCGGTCAACGACGCTTCGACCGCCTCGATCTGGCCCCAGGTCGCATCGATGTGCGCCAGAATCTTCGTTTGCTCTGCCGTCCGCTCAGGTGGGTTTGGCACTCCATCGCTCCTTGGCGAGTTGATCTGCTTGTATCCTACACCACGCGACCGCTCAACCGTTATACCCACTGAATAGTCTGCCTCCATGTCTGCCCGTCGAGCACGAACCCGCCGCCATTCGGCGTCGGCCCGCCCCACTGCTTGAAGAAGAATGGCGTGCCGGTTGCACGACACACGTCTCGCAGATAACGCACCCATTTCAGCTTTTCTTGAACAGGACGGAAGCCGGTCCCGCGGCAGCGCGGGCAGTCCATACCATCATGCTCAGGCGTCGTGCAACGCTCGACTAATCGACGTTCGGGGGAGCCTCCCGACTCCCCACCGACGATGACCCAATCAATACCGTGAAGATCGGTCGGTCCAATCGGGCCTAATAGCGGCTCGATCGAGACGAATCTGCGGGCTGCGGGGGTTGCTAAAAGCTCGGCGGTCCTCCGAGCAAACCAAAGCTGATTCTCCGAGCTTACGCCGAGCGCGACGTTCGGCAACGGCCAGCCGGGAAATGCTCGACGGTTGGCGACCTTTTCAGGCGTCGCCCTGTCGTAGCGCCAGGACTCATTACCACGTGCGTCCCACACGATATTACCCTGATGCGCCGCGGAGCGAGCGACAGCCATCGCCCTATCCTCAAGATCGCCGGTCTCTTGGAACCAGCGTCGCATGCGTTCGGCGCGCTTGGTGAGCACAAGGAAATGGTGCTGCTGATTGAGCGCCATCTGTGCAAAGACGTCCTCAATGAACACGTCGCTGACGGCATCGTGAAACAGGTCGCCCATCGAGCAGAGGAAGATCGTCCGTGGCCGCTTCCAGCCGCTAGGGACGCCGAGCCGGTTCCGGTGTGTCTTGACGGCCACGTCGGCGTAGCGCGGAATCCACGGCAGCATGTCGGGATGCCAGCGCTTTGTCAGTCGCTCCGCGTAGCAGTAGGCGCACGCGGGGGAGACTTTCGTACACCCGCTGACCGGGTTCCAGCTCGCCTCGGTCCAGGCAATAGCGGTACTAGCGCCCATCATGCACCCCACCCGTCATCAAGCAGCATGACTTTCTTGGCTGGTGGCTCGGGAGTAATCGGCCGGTGGTACTCCTGTTCGGCCGCGTCGAGCGCTACCTTTGCGATCCCCTGCGAGCGGAGCAGCTTTTCGAGCATGTAGGCGGCCTGTCCTCGCTGGCTACGACATTCCGAGTCAGCGATTGCCTTGAGCACCGCGAGCGCACCTGTACTGAGAATGAGTGTGACTTGCCTTTTGCCGTCCATGTGTGTGTCCCTTCGTTGAGTAGTCGGGCGAAGAGCCGTGGTGACTCTAGCGTCCAGTAGACCTCGGCGCCCTTGACGATCGCCCCGCCGAGAAATTCAAGGATTGCAGCGATCTTAGCGCCCATCTTGCCCGGTTCGGTCTTCATGCCTACCTCCATGATCGCTGGCCGGTGTCCTTGGTGTACTCGACGTCTAGGCGTATTTCCGGGTAGCGCTCCTGAAAGAGCTTGAGCTTGATCGCCGCCGCGGCGGTCATCCTCCCTTTCACCTCGCAGACGACGGCCTGCCCCGTGTCGCTCTCAACGTACGAGAAGTCGCCTTCGTACGTGATCGCGCGGTGGACGCGGCCATAGCTGTCAACGTAGCGATCGCGCAGCACGTACGTGGGATGCACCCGGAGATCGCAGATGCGGCTTGCTCGTTGGAGAAAGAGCAGGTGAACGTACTTCCGAGCTTCGGCCTTGCTGTCGAGCTTCGTGCCGTCCGGTGCAACAACCTTCTCGGCATTCGAGAAGCGCGACTCGCTGAGCCCTTCCAGTTCCTTCGGGTCGACCATGCCCCGTTCGGCAAGCTGCCGAACCTTCTTGAGTGACATGCGGGTCATACGATCTGCTCCCGCTGCTCCCGCTGCTTCCGTAAGCGATTCTTTAGTATGGTCGCTTGGCGCTTCTTTTGGAGACTGAGAAATACCGCAGGCAGCCGCAGGCTGTTGGGATTACGACAAGTGGCATGAGCTTCCAGAAATCTCTCGTGCGCGAATGGCAGCACCCCTATCGTGCGCAAGTCGTTCCATACCATCTGCGAGCACGACAAGCAGGCCATCGTCACGCCGTAGACACGGGTGTCGACCGTTTCCGGTGGTAGGTCGAAGGTTCTCATCCTCATGATCTGTTCTTCTCCAAGCGCTGCTCCCAGCGCTTCTTCTTCGCCCATTTCCAGTGTCTATCCGCCTGATCGGCCGTTTGGATGAAGAATAGCATCGGCGGGAAGTTGTCAATATGCATGCAGCCGGCGGGATTCTCCACAAACCTTTCGATGTGCTGTGGGTCTTGATCAACCGCTCGCAGGTTGCTGTAGGCGAACGAGATGCACGAATAGCAGAATACGGTCAATCCATACTCCGACGTGTCGACCGTTGCTGGTAGCTGCTCTTCTTTCCGGTGCCGACGCGTCATCGTGGGCGCTCCATCGGGATCGCGATAGCGATGTGGATGTGCATCGCGGTCATAAGTGCATCCACGGCCGTCTTGACCCCTTGTTCTTGGTCTTCGACCTTCGTCAGCGCTTCGATGGCGCGCTCGACCTGATGAACGAGCCGGCGTAGCTCGTCCTCGATCTCAATCACGCGCGCCTCCGCGATCATCCGGTGGACGTGTGTTTCGTGCGTGGCGGCGGTCAAGCCTTCCAGGACGCGCACAAACTCGGCATGGACCGCCGAGCAGGCGACTTCCTGGAAATGTAAGCGCTGCTGGACGGCGGCAGCGTCGGTATCGTTCATCGGGCCTGGTCTCCTCGGTTCCAGTGAATACGCTCGCGCAGTGGCTTGTTCTCCGACCGCGGGCCGGAGTCAAGCGCCCGTTCGTTCCACGTGTAGCCGCACCCATCGCAGATGCGGCGCATGACGTCCAGACTCGGATCGTAGATCGTGTTGACCATCCGGCTCTCGCACTTCGGACACAGCCCCAGCGGGTTGAACTTCTGCATCACTTACCTTCCTCCGTTTCTGTCGGTGAGTAGCGGGTCAACGATCGCGGACATGCACCACGAGCAGCGGTCGAAGCCGCCGACCTCGCCCACGTCCATCCGGTGCGATTGGGCCGGCGTCCCGCAGAGCGGCCGATCGTACCCGTAGTGAATAACCCCATTGATGGCTCGGAACCCGACGATTGGCCGCTCGGGACGGATGATCGGACGCCAGCACCGACCCAGCGGCCAGAACTGCGTCACGAACCGATCGACGTCGCGCCCGACGTAGCAGAGTGACGACGGAAACGCCGCGCTGCCCTTGCTGTTCCCAAACTTCTGCCGGCCTTCGAGCAGGCATATCGCGTCGGCGCGCAACCGCTTCCACCAGCGCGTGTCATTCTTCGTGTAGACCATTACGATCGCCTCCGACACGCGTCCTGCTTCGTACTCGCTGACCAGCTTGTCGATCCAGGCCGGCAGCACGGCTCCGTACGGCGGGTTCATGTAGACGCGGCCATGCCACTCCTGAGCGAGCCCGTCATCCGCCTCGGTGAAGTGGTGAGCAGCCGGGATGTTCGGCTGCTCCTTGCTGTTGCTGCACGGGTCAAGGTCGATCGGCCCCCCCCCGGCAAGCCGCTCCACGATCGGAAGCGGTGTCGGATGTTCAGCGCTCTTGCTCGACCCGAATAGCTCCATGTTCACGCGCTGCTCCCGGCGCATGACGGGCACCGTCGCGTTGTTGGCGGCGACAAAGAGCGCGGGCTGGCTCACCCGCAGCCCGCCATCAAATGCCCGTAGACGAACCAGGCGACGATAACCGTCACAAACCCGGAGCAGAACGCCACGGAAATCTCGCGCCAGTTCATCGCGGGTCCTTCCACTCCCACAAGCCCAGCGTGCCGATCGCCGGGATGGGCTTCGCGAGCGGTTCGACGTCCTTGAGCAGCCATGCCCACCGGCCATAGCTGTAGTCCCCGAATTCTCGCTCTGGCGATGGGACGCGCCACAGGAGAGAGTCGAGTGTCGTTATGCACGGCGTCCCATCGGTCGAACGGGCTCTGATCCGCGGACAGCCGGTCAGCGTGCAGATCGCGACGACTTCTCCCCGCGGCAGTTCCGCCCACATCTCGATCCCGGCGTCTGCGAGCGCCGACCGAAACGGCTCCTCGCGGCAGAGCGTACGCGCCCACACCGGGAAGCCCTTCGACGCGTGGATCGCGAGCGGCCCCCGGTAGTCCGTCCGCCACGAGCGCGTCTCGATCCGCTTTGCCCCAATCGCGACCAAAGTCGCCCACGGCTGCGTCAGTGAGATCGCCTTCATGCGCCGTGCCCCTCGCGGTAGGTCTTGTACTGTGCGGAGCGAATCTCGGAGAACTTCTCGACGCTGGCAACCATCGATTGCAGCGCCGTGAACCGCTCCCGAGAGAGACCGAACCTCGATAGCTCGCTGACGTGAATGTACTGCGCGAACGCTTCGATGCAGTCCACGACATCCACGTCCCCACCGAACGTGGCAAGGCCGACGACGTTTCCCGAGCGGGTCAGCGCCCAGCCGACTAGCGGCGTAACTTCTTCGTTTGGCGTGTGATCGTCTTCGCTCCCGCCAACCTGCCAGTGAAAGAGCGCGTACCAGTCGGGCGCCGGCATGATGTGTGTGATAACCGTCTTCACAAGGGTTCCCTTCGTTCAAGTGTGATAACCAGGCAATCGGCGCTGCTGTGCAGGGTGCGGTAGTAGCTACACACGATCCCCGTGAGCCGCGACGTTCCGATGACCTCGGAGACGTCGCCGCACCCGCAGAATATCCAGATGTGGAGCCGCTTCCGCTTTGGGTTCATGCTTCCTCTCCCCCCATCTCCATGTCGAGTTGTTGCGCTGACTCGCTACCGCCGCCCGCGTGCTGCCACTCCCAATCACGCAGGACACATGCGTCACAGACGAACAGCCGGTAATACTGCTTTGGGCCGAAGCAGCGCGTGCAGATCACGGAGCGGTGCGCGTCGCCCCACAGGTTACTTGACATGATGCGAAGTGGCCCGTTCCGCGGCCACGGCCAGACCGGCGCGACGGCGAGTAAATCCCGAATTTTGGCGCGATGGCCCTCAAAATCGTCCCGTAGCGCAGGTGTCAACAAAGAGCGCGGGCCGGAGTATTTCACCACTTCGCCGTCGACCACCAGATGCCCCCCGGTCGAGTAGATCAGGTCGATTAGCTTTTCTGGCGTGAGCCCAGCGCTCATAAGGGCTCATCCTCGATTACGTCATCCATTTCCGGCCACCAATCCGGGGCTTCTTCGGGGCCTTCCGGGGCACCGTGACGCAGTGACACAGGTGACGCTGTTTTCAGGAGTTGTGTATACGAGGGCGTAATAGGTAAATTCACAGCATTCTGTGTCACTTGCGTCACTGCGTCACGGATTTTTGCCCCTTCCGCGGAAGCCTCTACTTGTTCGTCCGGCAAGTCCATCACCTCTTGCTCAGCATGCCCATCAACCGACAATGCAATTCCGGTCCATCGTCGTTCCTTATTGCTGCGTTCCTCCCCGATCTCCGATCGGTCTTGAAGCTGCGCTCCGAATGTGCGTTGCTGGATCGGTACTTCCCCCTGCTCTTTGCACCATTCCACGTACGCGTCGTAGAGCCCCTTCTTGCTGACGACGTAGCGCGCCCCGAAAACGACGGCATCGCTCAGGAAATCGGCCAAGCGGTCTTGCTCCTGCCGGTACTTGTTGGTCGCCGCAACGACGGCTTGCGGTGGTTGCAGCCCGGTTTTCTGCCACGCGAGACAGCCCTCGACGGCCCAGCGCAAAATCCCCGGAAGCTCCGCTCTCAGTTTCGCCGGCAGGGTCTTGTCCTTCTGGTTCTCAGCGATCGTGACGGTGAACGGTATGAGCCGAATGCGACGCCAGATGGCGTGATCGACGCCATGAATGACGGGCTTGTGGTTGGCTGCGAGCCAGATTTTGTGCGTCGGCTCAAAGGTGTAGCCACCCTTGTAGAGCATCCACGCCGTCATCGTGTCGCTGCCGGTCATCTGCTTTACTAACGACTCCGCGAAGCGTTTCCCCTCTTCAAGCTCGATCGACGTCACGAGCCGGCGACCGGCGAGATCGCCCACGAGCACTTGTTGGCGATCGCTCTGCCGGTCGAGCATGAGCACTTGCGGTGGAACCTGCTTGCCGTACTCCCCGAAGAGCGCGATCAGCGTTGCGAACAGCGTGGATTTTCCGTTGCTGCCTTTCCCGTGGCAGAAATACAGTTCTTGCTCTTCGACCGATCCGGTCAGGCAGTAGCCGATCGCCTTCTGGACGTACGTCCGTAGCGGCGCGTCCGGGAGAATCTGCTCAAGGAATCTCTCCCATGTCGGGCACGTTGCCGACGCATCCCATTCGACCGGGAGCAGCTTCGTCATGAGGTGCGCCTTGTCCGGCACTTGGAGCGTCCCGGTCTTGAGATCGAGCGTCCCGTTCGCGACGTTGAGCAGCCAATGGTGTGTGTCCAGCTTGTCCGTCGTGATCGGGATACCCGGCTCCGAGCGTGCGAGCGCACACATAGCCGTGATCCTGCTATGTCCCTCCGATGCGATAGCATGCTTCACGAGCGCCGCGCGGCGGTCAGCATCCGTGATCGTCGCCGCCTCCGCGTACATATCGCGTATGACGTCCTTCGCACGAGAGACGATCGCCGCCTCTTCGTCGCAGAGCCAGCGCGGGGACTGCCACACCAGCCAGGTTTTGCGGTCGTAGCAGTAGTGAGCGTCGCCACGATAGGTATCCGCGAGCCGTTCACCATTCCCCATGTCGGTCAGGTGGTAACGCTTCGGGGTACCCGTCCCGACCGCGGTTGGTGCGAGCGGCGGCGCTCCCGGCGTGTAGTCGTCAGCCGCGTCGATCAGGTCTTGAAGCTGCTCACGCGTGCCCCCAGCCTGCACCCAATCGCTCAAATCGCCCTTGTCCCGCAGATCGGGTAGCTGGACTACCCGAACCCGGTTGGCTGTCTCTAGGAGCGATTCTGCGACCTTCTGTGCGTGCTTGTAACCCGCCTTGTCGTTGTCCGGGACGATCACGACGTCCCGATCCTTGAGCGCCGCGGTGTACTCCGTGCGCCACTTGCCCGCTCCGCCGATATTCGTCGTCGCGACGAATCCCAAAAGCTCGGCGGTCGCAACGTCCTTCTCGCCCTCGCAGACGAGCACGGGCGCGGCCTTGTCGCTCCCCCATAGCTCCGGAAGGTGGTAGAGGATCGGTACGATCCCATCCATCTTCCAAATCCAGCCGTTCGTTCCGTCCGGCCTGCGCTGGCGGAAATCTTTCGGGTCGTACCGAACCGACTGCATCCGTAGTTCGCCTTGGAGATCAACGTAGTCGTAGGTAGCGACGATCCGGCGTGGCTGCTCGGTGTCGGGTTTGCCGCGGCCGTTGGCCGCGGCTATTTCCGGCTCAGGTACGCCGAGCCGCTTGGCAAGGTCTTTCGCGCCGCCGCCGGCTTGGCAAGCGTCACAGAACCATGTTCGCTTCTCAGGATGGTAGCGCGCGCTCGGGTCGTGATCGTCGTGAGCCGGGCAGAGGAAATGAATCTCCCCGCCGCCTAGCTCGCCGGCCCGTGCGAAGAGCGCGGATTCGAGCACGGCAAATGCGTCCGCTGTCATAAGCGTGCTCTGATACGTTTGCGGTGCTGACTGTTGATCGGCACGATAATTCCCCTCACAAATGACACGCGTCGGGGACGCGCTTACCGAACGTCCCCAACGCAACGGTCAGGGAATTACGCTACGGCTTCTTTCCGCTGTCGCCCGCGCCGCTTGGTGGGGACGTCGGCGCCGAGATCGTCAATGTCGACCGGCTTAGTGCCGTTGCTAGCGGCCATCCGGAAGACTTCGCAGAGGCAAATCTCGCCGGTCTTTTCCACGATGTTGGCGCACGCTCCGCCGTTCCAATGCTCTAGCAGGCTGTGCCCGCAGTCGACGCAGACGTTGGCGAGATCGTTGGGTGCGAGCGGTGGATTCTCGATCGCATCCTGATCGTCCCGCCTCTCGCCTTCGACCTCATCGATCGGAGGAACGACGACAAGTGTGACCATCTGCATGCACTCGCACTCGTCGCCGTTCTCGTCGCGCTCGATGCAGCCGCCTTCGGTCCAGTGGCTTGACTCGGGATGATCGCACCCCGCGCACAGAGTTGTTCCGGATTCCAGGATGAACACTTCGCAGTCACAGAGGATCGTGACCCCTTCCTGCTCTGTGTCGTTCAGGTGCCGGCAAGGACCATCGTCCTGATGCTCTTCGCGGCCGTGTCCGCACGCGTCGCACTCGACCCATTCGACGGCGTTTGTCGAGACCGTGGCCGTTCCGGTTGGCGGCGCTTCCGTGGGCTCCGTTCCCATCGCCTGCCAGCCCACGCAGATGCAGGTAATTCCCTCCCCAGCGTCCCCTAGGCCCGTCAGGTGGCGGCACTCCGCATCTTCGGGGTGATGCGTCCGAGCGTGCCCGCAAATGTCGCAAGGCTCGTCAACCGCTTCCGGTTTCGGTTCGACCGGCATCGCTTGGGCTTCGGTGGCCTTTTGTTGCTCCCGCATCGGTAGCTCTTGCTGCCAGGAACGCAGCGTCAGGTCCATGCCGGAGAACCGCTGAGCGCGGTAGAGTTCCCGCATTTCGTCCGTGCTTAGCTCGCTGGCCTTGATAAGAATCTGCGTCACCATGACGTCATCTTTACCAACGGCCTGGGTGAGCAGTTTAGCGATCCGGATGTTGTTCAATCGGAGTTCCAACGTTCTTCCTCTCCTGTATGACGTGTGTGTGGCGCGACGATTAGGCGCTCTGCTTGAGATCAGCCATAACCCGCCGCATGGTCATAACTGCTTTCTGGTAGTCGGCATCGGTCCCGCTCTTCTTGGAGACCGGGACGATCATCTCAGCGTGGCCCATCTCGGTAAGCTGCTCGACCAGCCGTGCGTAAAAGCCACGCACCGTCAGCGTCTCAGGCTCGGCTTTCGCGGGCGCGGGCGTTTCTGCCGGTGGTTCGGGAGCAGCTTCGGTAGTTGCGGCCGGAGTGGCACTTTCGGTGGCGCCGTTCGCATCGTCCATCCAGGTGTCTTCACCGAATAGCTCATCGTTGATCTGCTTTACCTGCTCCTTTGTCGGTGGGGGCTTTACCTCCCGGTAATCGGGCTCGATCATTTCCTCCTGCTCGGAGAGTTCCAGCGGCTTCCCCTCGACAACCGTCACACGGAATCTGATCGTCTCGTTGGGAAACGCCTTCTTGAGCGCGATCGCTTCGGCACGAATGGCGAGCATGTGATCCGGTAGCTCTTCCCACGTCGGCTTGAGCCGCTTCTCGCCCGTCTTCTTGTCCTTGTAGGTCTTGCGAAAGCTCTTCCACTTCGCAACACCGTACGTCGGCTCCCTAAAGCCGCGCCGCCAGACGCCGACGCGCGCCGCGGCCGGCGGATCGTCGGAGAGCCAAATGTCCCGCCAGACGCCATCTTCGGCGCACCATTCGGGTTTCGTCTGGCCCTCATACTCGTCGCTCCGCGCGGCGATCAGACGCAACCCGTCGATCGATGGACAGGGGGTCCATCGATAGCATTTGTGGGTGTCGTTCCAGAGTTGGATCGCGTGAATCTGCCGCGGGTAGGCGAACGGGTCTAGCCCGCTGTGGACGCAGGAGCCAACCATGACCATCATTTCGTCATGGGTCGCTTCGGGCATCAGCGTATCCCGGAGCAGCTTGACTTGCGCCGGGGTGAACTGCTGGCGTGGGATGGTAGCCACGTCGCTGCTGGGCGCGACAGTGAGCGCCCTTGAATCATTCGTCACGGCATCGCTCCTAAAAGCCTGGTAATGGGGTCAGCCCCGCTTCACGCAACCGGATATGCTCAGGGATCGGCATGGTCGCCGTGCAATCCGGGTACTGCGCGCAGCCAAGGAACCTCGATCCGTTCTCCCTGTTGGTGCGAACGATCATCGGTTCCCGGCACTCGGGACATTTGACGCCGGGTTTGAAGCCGTCATCCATCGTGTGTGCTCCCTTTGTGTGTATGACGTGTGTGTGGATTAGATAGC
>ORJL011252668.1_pt1 | contig 22118 bp, 23 predicted proteins | sample 1779941 | NCBI WGS metagenome assembly ORJL01 (sample SAMEA104232317, study PRJEB22302) | groundwater metagenome | biome: forest; feature: aquifer; material: groundwater | place: USA | collected 2011-08-07 | depth 5.8 m
AACAAACTTATACCTAACCGAAATCTATGAAATTAATTTATTTTTTATCCACAGGGTTGCACTTGTAAATTGAATGTGGGTTTATTTCAAAGTAAAAAAATTTACCTCTTCATTATCTGTTGTGCACGTATTCTACTTCATGCATGAGGAAAAAAGTGATATAATAAACATGTATGCGACGAAGCCGTTTTATAGTACATTGGAAAAAAAAATCTAATCGCCGTGATTATTATCTGAATCGTACGTCACAAAGGGTGAGTTTGTTTTCATGGAGACGACTCGGTAGGGGAGTGTTGATTTTATTTTTCCTTGGCAGTATAGGGTATGTATTCTTTTTTTCATCTTTTTTTCAAGTTAATGGTATAATAGTACAAAACACGAAAAGAGTGGATGCAAACGCCATACACTCAATGGTGAGTGAAAAATTGCGAGAAAAATGGTACAACGTGATTATGAAAAACAACTTCTTTGTTATACCCGAGAAAGAAATAAGCAATTCGATTACGCAATCATTTCCCATCAAGAGTGTAGAGGTGAAAAGAAGACCATTTCATGAAATTATTATTGTGGTTGAGGAAAACCAGCCACAAGTGACATGGAAAACAAAAGAACAGTATTACTACCTTGATGAAGATGGTGTTGTCATGGAATCCTTATTTGTCGCGAACATACATCTCATCAACGGAGTGGCTGATTCAGCCGTTTTACCCATGATTACAACCCCCTTGAACTCTGAAATCAACCAGCCACAGACATTAATTGATGATTCAATACTGGATAAAACGCTCCCCAAAATTCATGACGAGTCAGGTACTTCCATCAAAGTAGGGGAGAAGATCACTACTCCCCAATTAATTCATTTTGTTGTTGCGCTTCATGGAAGCATCACTGAACGTACAGGACTCGAAATTGTGGATTATCGTATCAATGAGCCAAACTACACCGATTTTAAGGCCTTAACAAAGAGTGGATTGAGTATTTTATTCCAAAGTAGTCATGATCTTGAAAGACAACTTGCCAATCTCTCGCTTATTATAAAAGAAAAAATATCAAAGGACACACAACCAACCGAGTATATTGATCTTCGATCCGAAAATAACACCGTCTATTTAAAGTAGAAATATCACAGTCACTGACTGCTACACACACATTTTACTACCTGATATAGAGATAAATTTGAAAGAAGCCATAGTTGTTTCGCATAAGATACATTGTACGACACAATATATATTTTTAAAAAAGCACCAATAACGTTTGGTGCTTTTTTACTCTCCCCCTACCTATCACCGGCCTACTCTTGATTATAGAGTAATTTTTCTGGTGATAAGTTGGTACGAGAGAAACCACTAGAATCATCTACCAAAAAACGCGCCTTATCCCAATTCATATATGATGGTGGAATTTCTACCATCATCCCAGTATACAGATCATCATGATTTATCGCGTAGCCAAGTTCACTCACACACCAGCAGATCTCACATTCTTTATACTGGAAGATGACCCCGGTGGTTGCGTTTGTCGGAAGTATTTCTACTTCCGTACCCGGGCAGCAATGGTCAGTGGCAGTATTCCTCTGGAATAAAATTACAGTCTTTCTCATTATTACCTCCTTTTTTGTAGAATTTAATAAAAAACTAACATATTATCAGATTTGTAGCAAACTGCTTTTATTCTAGTGTCGCACAATGCTTTTTGTGGTAATCAACATATATATGCTATGGTTACACTATATTTTTGTCTCTAAGGAGAAAGAGATGCAAAAAAACGCTTTAATACCATAGGAGGTGCATGATGAGTTATGGGAGAAAATACATTCTTCCTAATGGAAAAACAGCAATCTATTACACGTGGTGTGAATATCGTGACATTCTGTACTATGGACCATATACCCAGCTGAAAAATTCTTCATTTCGGCCAGAGACGATTATTGGGGTGGTTCGTGGTGGATATTTTCCAACTGATATCATAACCAGAACGAGAAAGTTCATGAAATCAGCCATTGGTTATGTTTCATCTCGTAGCTACCACGACGAAACAATGAGTCAAGACGAAAACACATGGTGCATGTCTGATGAAATTCTCCTGCTTCCTCCGGAGGAGAGCATCAATCAACTGCAACTCTCACGTGATCTTGGAAAGGATGTGCTGATCGTTGACGAATTGCCACAAACTGGGAGAACCTTGCTCATGGTGAAGGCAAATATCATGGAACGCCTTCGCCAAAATAGACCCAACGACATACTTCAACTCAAAACCCTGACTGTCTGGCAAAAAGGAGATTTCCAGCCAGATTTCTATGGTGAAGAAGTTCCGAATGATGTTTGGATTGTCACTCCATGGGAATCAGAGGCTCGTGTCCTTGATTATCGTGATGGCGTGAGAGATGGAAATCCTGTCTTTGATCCGAGCAGAGACGAATGGCTATACTAAAAATTCTTTAAATTCCTCTGAAAAAGCTCAACAATTTGGGCTTTTTTTCTTGTGTCACTCCCCTATTAAACTTGTTCCTCAAGAAAATTTTAAGACAATTTTACTGAAATTTGAAAATTGCAGTCAAAATAACATTCGACGAGAATCCTTAGGGTAAATACTTCATTGGATCTACCGGAATACCATCTTTTCTAATCTCAAAATGAGAATGTGCGCCAGTCGTCAAATTTCCTGCGCCAGCAGTACCTGGCTTGCCACCAACGCAACCTATCATTTCCCCTTGCTTCACAAACTTATCAACTACCACTTTCACACAACTCACATGTCCAAACACGGTTGAAAAACCTTCGTCATGTATGAGCATGATATAGGCATATCCCTTTCCTACGTCTTCTGGTGACCTCACACGTGCCACGTAGCCGTCTCGCGGCGCGACAATGATGCTTCCCTGTGGTTTTGGTATATCAATGCCAGGATGTTCAAACAAATAACGGTAAGGATATTCTGTATCATGGAAATACGTTGAAAGTCCTTTATCAGGATCCACTGGCCAAATAAATGTTTGGTTGATTCTACCAATACTTTCCAGCTCCTTCAATTTATCTCGAGCAACACGGTCAAGGGCAACAATTTCAGTATTGATTGATTCTTGTTCTTGTTTCGCTTGAGTCAAAAGATCCTGATATTTAAACTCTGATTGTTGTGTTTGATTCATGAGGTTAATCTTATACGCCTGTTGATCTTCATAGGTGGCCTGCGTAAAAACTAAACTCTTATTCAATCGCACGAGTTCCTGATGCACAGTTTCCAGTTTTTCCTTTTCATCAAGTAATCGTTCTTTTGCATGTTTCACACTTTGAAAATCATGCTGAATCGTTTTTTGAATATCCTCATTGGTCTTTATTTCATTGTAGTAATCGGAAAAATGGTCATTCAGCACCATGATTTGAAACCAATTTTTCCGTTGAAGTCGTTCTAGTTTTTTGAGTGAATAGCTCAAATTTTTCTTTTTCTGTTGCACCAATATCTCCATGTCCAAAATCTTCAAAGTTATATTTTGTATTTCCAGTTGGCTTGTTTCAACCCCGGCTTGTACCTGATCAATTTCAGCTTGATTTTCTTGTAGTTTCAGCTCTATGAGGCTCAATTCATTGACTAACGTCTTTGATTTATTTCTGAACTCTGCAATATTTTTTTGATAGCTCTGAATCCTCTTAATCAGATTATCAATTTTGGAACGTTGCAAACCAATTTTGTTGGTGACATCTTTAATCTCTTTTTGTAAATCAACACGTGATTTTTCAGCCACAGCAGGCGTAATAGTGAGAAAAACAAACACCATGAAAATAAAACAAGTGCCAATAAATTGAAACCTATAAGGTGATAGTCTCGGCATAGTCATTCTGAAGCTGATAAAAGTTTGATTGCTTCATGGAGCCGACGAAGAGTTTCTTCTCGTCCGAAGACGGTAGTAAGTTCAAATGGGCTCGGACTTGCTTCACGACCACTCAATGAGACCCGCCATGGCCACAAAACCCCACCAGTTGAAAGACCATTGTCAGCAATAAGAGATTTTACTCCTTCTTCCAATCTATCCTTATTCCACGCACCACTGTAACCAATCAAAAATTGCTCAAGCACAAGCAAGTGTTCCCGTGTCTCTTGTGCGTTCATTTTCTTCCAAGGAAACATTTTTAGATCGTACTTCAAATCTGATCTAAAAAAGTATTCAGCGCACTCCCCTATTTCGAGCAGTGTTTTCAAACGTTCCCTACTAAGAGCCACCACAGCTTCAAGATAACTACGATCACACATACGCCCATCATTGAAAAAGAACTTTCCCTTGTTCTCTATGATTAAACCCAACTCCAGTAAAAATGGGAGGCAAAGTTCTGTCAATTCTTTGAGTGGTTTTTGACGAATATATATCCCATTATACCAGTTGAGTTTATCAATATTAAAGACAGCGCCAGACTTGTTGATCTTGTCAAGATCAAACTCGTTAATGAGCTCCTGAAGTGAAAAAATCTCACATTCGGTTTTCGGATTCCACCCCAAAAATGCCATAAAATTTACCAAAGCCTCGGGTAAATATCCTTGCCGTTTGAAATCTAACACGCCAACAGCGCCATCTCGTTTGGATAATTTCGCTTTTGAAGAACCAAGTACGAGTGGCACATGGGCAAACTGTGGCGCTTCCCAGCCTAAAAAACGATACAGCAAAATATGTTTTGGAGTTGAAGACAGCCACTCAACGCTTCGTATGACATGGGTGATTTCCATGAGATGATCATCGACAATATGAGCCAAGTGATAGGAGGGGAATCCATCAGATTTCAACAAAACTTGATCATCAATTTCATTGCTACTAAATTCAATGGCACCACAAACAAGATCATTCCATGACAATTTTTCATTGTCCGCAACCTTAAGACGGATGACATAGGCAGTTTTCGCTGTAAGTTGTTGTTGTCTTTCATGATCTGTCAATTGCAAACAATGACGATCATAACGCGTGGGTTGTTTGCCCGCGGTTTGAATTTTTCGTAGCTCTTCAAGTCGGTCTTCGGTACAAAAACAATAATAGGCGTGACCTTCAGCCAAGAGTTGTCCTGCGTATTTTTGATACTGCTCAAGTCGTTGTGACTGGAGGTATGGACCATAATCGCCACCGATGGGCATAGGCCCCTCATCCGGAACAATACCAAGCCATCTCAAACTAAGAAGAATTGTATCAAGAGCAGACTCAACAAACCTTTCACGATCAGTGTCTTCAATACGCAAAACAAATTTCCCTTTATTTTTTTTTGCAAAAAGATAAGCAAATAAAGCAGTCCTCATATTGCCAACATGTGGATTGCCAGTTGGACTTGGCGCGAAACGAGTACGTATCATATATGTTCTTAAAAATAGAGACATCGCACTATGAAATCGTATTCACAATAAAGACCTCTTGAAAACTGATAGATTTTCGTTGTGCGGTCTCATAGTGTGAGGCCTCTCCCATGCTATCATAGCCACCAAGTGCCGTAAAGCATGAGAATAATGCCTGCTCACGAGGAGTGTGTGAGGTTGATAGATATGAAATTTGAGCCATGAGAAAAATGATGAGATTCGAGGCGAAATTGAGGCACGGAATGAGGCGTACGAGAGGTACGCCAAATGAGTACTCAAGATTTCAACGAAGAAGATCGCATTTTTCGGGAAGGCTCAATTTCAGTATTTCTTCCGGAACAAAGAACAAGCAACAACACCAGGAAAAACAATAACCGCGTTAAATACACGCCAAACACGATATCGCGGTTCTTGATAGAGTCGCCAGAGCCACTCCAGACCGCATTTTCTCATCCACTGTGGAGCACGATGAATCTTACCGCACAGAAAATCAAAACTGCCACCGATATTCAATGCCAGTCTTACTGAAGGTACGGTCCGCAAAACATTTTGACTCCAAATCTCCTGACGCGGCGCGCCTAACGCTACGAAAACGGCAACCGGCGCGAAATTCCGTAATTTCTGCATGATAATGCCATAGCCACCACTGTTATCATTCTCCTCAGAAACTGACAATCGCAACGTAAGGAAAGAAAGTAGTGGATAAATTAACTTAAAATATCGCTCAACATCCTGTACCTGACATAAGCTCTGCTCTGGTAAAATAACCATAACTCGTTCCTTTCTCGTATGACACTGCTCGAGTACATATTCTACCAATGATACCCCTGAAAATCGTGATATATCTTTTCCAAACAAGAGCAAGAGAGCCAATTTGACTCCAAAGCCATCAATGATTGACAACGCGCTTTGATTCAGAATAGATTTATATGCATCATTACGTGATGCATATAACAAAATTTCTGGATTCAGTGTCACTATTGAGTGAAACCGAGAATCCGAAAAAAAACTGCCAATACGTTCTTTAACTTCTCCTATGCTCAAGGTATCTACTCTCACGTGAAGTATTTCGAAAGTCATATCTATAGACATCACACTATAAATGAATAGAGGACACAAAGCCTTTTGCGCAATTCGTGGTTCAAGGTCATAAACTAAAGACTATCTTGGAACAAATCTATTGTATCACAGCACCAAAACATGCTAAAATTTGACTATATGAGTTTCATGAAAGGACTCGCATGCAAAATATCTCTCTGCGCAATCATGTTTGTCTCTTTGATAACATGCGTATCACCTGCGTCAGCTATTGAATTTACCCCTCACAACATCATCAGCAATTATGATGCCACAAATTATCGTGACATGTCAAGAACTGCTATTGTTAAATTTTTAAACAAACTGCAAAGTCCTCTCACTACCTATAAAGCCATGACAAAAGAGGGAAAAAAATTGAGTGCCTCATCTATCATTCACCAAGCGGCAAAAAAATATAAGATGAGCAAGCGTTTCCTACTTGTTATGCTCCAACGCGAACAAGGTCTTATTACAGATCAAGAGCCAACAGGAGATCAACTCGACTGGGCAATGGGTTACGCGATCTGTGATGCCTGCTCCAAACAAGATCCACAAATTCAACGATGGCGTGGTTTTTCACAACAAGTTCATTCCGCTGCCGCACAATTTCGTGATTATTTTGACAATGCCAAAAATTATAATATTCAGGTGGGGCAACCGGTCTTAATTGATAATACGACCATAATTCCTGAAACTCAAGCCACTGCAAATCTCTACATTTATACCCCTCATCTTCAAGGCAATAAAAACTTCGCGTTCATCTGGAATGATTGGTTTGGACCAGGGAGCACCCCTCCTCTCCCCTATCCAGAAGGTTCTCTTTTACAACTTCCAAACGATGATACCGTCTGGTATATCCGTGGAGGACATCGCAAACCAATTATATCAAAAGCAGTCTTATTGTCACGTTTTGATCCAAAAAAAATAATCACTGTTTCCAAAGAGAACCTTGAAATATATGAAACTGGCGCTTTGGTGAAATTTCCACAGTACTCGATCATTCGCGATGATGAAAACTACCTCTATTTGATCATCAATGACAAAAAAAGAAAATTTGAATCTGAAGAGGTGTTCCAAAAAATTGGTTACAACCCTGAAGAAATTATTGACGCGACCAGTAGCGATTTATCGAGTTACTTAACCGATATACCCATTACCAAACATACACTCAACCCAACAGGAAAACTCATGCAAATTATTGAAACAGGTGGTGTATTTTATGTTGAGAGTGGGATGAAATACCCACTCATTGACAGACTCTTTCTGAAGCTCTACTTTCAAGATATACTCATCGAAAAGGTGAAGGATTCCATTCTGCAAAACTACCTCACCAGAGAACCATACAAACTTCGTGATGGTGAACTGGTGCGAACGGCCACTGACGAAAACACTCTGTTTGTAATTTCTGAAGGTAAAAGACGTCCATTCATTTCCAGCGAAATATTTAACACTCTTGGCTACAAAAAAAAGAATGTGGTCGTTGTGAATGATCGCGTCATGGACATACACCCACTTGGAAAACCAATCACTGGTAACACAGAATAGCTTTATGACCCTGACATTAGGCATGATCACTCCGCATACCCCACTCCTCCGAGAAACGATTGGAAAAGAGAATCGTGCTCGATTTAATAAAACAATAGCGGCCTTCTCGTACCTTCAGACAAAGTTGACTGAAATAAATATAGATACTATTGTTGTTCTCGCTCCTCATGGCAGGAGTGAAAGTAACTCTTTTGTTCTGAATATACATCGTGGTTACGAAAGTGATTACTCTGAATTTGGAGATTTTTCAAACGGAACGACGTATAAAAGTGATCTTGACCTTATGAACCGAATACGGAAACTCGACACAACTGGTCTTCCACTCGGTGTCACAAGTGAGGAAAGGATTCCCTACAGTATCTCGCTCCCCCTGGAGGAGATTCTCGAACGAAACACCCCAGTTAAAATTGTACCGATTCACTATGGAAAACTGGAGCGAGAAATATATTTTCAATTTGGACAGCAACTGCAAGAAATACTCCAGAATACAAACAAAAAAGTGGCAGTGATCGCCTCAAGTGATCTTTCACACCGTCTCACCAAAGAATCACCAGGTGGATTTTCTCCTCAAGGGGCAAAATTTGATCGAAAAATCAAACAATTGCTCGACAAACAGGCAATCAGTGATATCCTCACATTGGATCAAAATTTCGTTGATGAAGCAGGAGAATGTGGTCTGGGAGCTATCCTCGTACTCCTAGGCATATTCGATCAAATCAATTATTCACTCAAAGTTCTCTCTTACGAAAATCCATTTGGCGTAGGTTGCTTGAGTGCCATACTGCGTTGAAAAAACGTGATCTCAACAATCCTTGAGTAACGTTATTTTTTAAATTTATATGTACGCTGTGGTAATTCCAGCCAAACAACTTCCACGTCATCTGCACCAGCTTATGTATCGTGTTCCCACAGAGCTGGAAACACCTCTCACTCGAGGAGCTATCGTTAGCATCCCTTTCCGAGGGAAAAACTACTTGGGTGTAGTTTTGAGAATTCAAGCGAGCTTGCCAGTGGAAACCAATCTGACATCTATCAAGACATTAAAAATACTGGCGCATCCGACCGTGCTTCTCAAACAAAATCAATTGCGGTTTATCACACAGGTGGCCGACTACTACTTGCTACCAATAGCAACAGTATTACGACTTTTTCTGCCTCATCTCCCAATAAATTGGGAAAAAACCACTCATGGAAAAATGGAACCTCCAGATGGTTCAAACAGTATCACTCTTTCATCGCTCACTCACTCCACTCCCTCGCTCTCATCCATGCGAGTGATGTTCATTAAGTACCGCTATGACCCTGAAAAAATCGTGTGGCTCCATGAGCAAATTGATGAAATCATTCGTAACAATATGCAACTTCTCATTCTTGTTCCGGAGTATCAAGACATGATGAAGCTTGAAAAAGAACTCCATACGTCTCATCAAAACACGCTGACATTCCTTGGATCCACAATCTCAAAGATAAAATTCTTGCACCTGTGGAATACTATCGAGAACGGAAGTCCGTGTGTGATAGTAGGAACGCGTTTGGCACTCTTTCTTCCATGGAAATCTCTTGCGAAAATAATTCTTGATCGGGAACATAGTGACAGTCATAAGCAATGGGAAATGAATCCTCGAATCGATACAAGAACAGTTGCAGGTATCCTGGCGAACAACCATCATATTCCACTAATATTAATGTCACACACTCCTCGCGTCGAAACGGTGAAAGGAATCATCGATCAAAAGATCACTGTTATTGACATAGCGCGGCCACGACGTTTAGAGACACCATGTTGTGTAAACTTGAAAGATGAACAAAAAAAAAAAAACTTCTCTCTCTTCTCCGAGACCGTAGTGCAGAAGATCCAATCTGCTCTGGAGAGAAAACAACGTATTCTGTTGTTGTTAAATCGTACGGGATACGCGTGGCGACTCCTGTGCAAAGATTGTTTTCAAACCGTGTTGTGTCTTAAGTGCGCGACACCAATGACGATGATGAAAGAAGCATCAGACGAGATTGAATGTGACTCCTGTTCGCAAAAATTCCCAACTCCAACATGGTGTCTCTCCTGCCAAGGCACACGATTTTTTTTTCGTGGTCTTGGCATCGATGGACTCACAACCGAGATACACGCACGTTTTCCAACCGCTACGGTATATTCTCTTGACGCGGGTGTGAAGAAAGTCGACCATTCTTGTGAAGCAGATATCATCCTTGCGACTCAAGTAGCATTTCACCGTCTTTCTTGGAGCACGATCAAACTCGTGGTGTTGCTCCTCATTGATACTGAACTCAATCTGCCGCATTTTGATAGATTTGAAAAAACACTCCAAATGCTTTATGATATTGAGAATAAAGTCATCACTGAAACACAACCCCCAGTTTCATTCATTTTACAAACCTATCATCCGCTCCATCCTGTGATACAAACTTTTCTGTCTGACCAACTCAAACCTTTTTACGAACGTGAATTGCGTGACCGGCGCCAATTCCATTATTCTCCCTATGGACACTGCATAAAGCTCGTGCATAGGCAATCAAATAAAAAAAATGACGGAGAGGTCAATGAAGTGGTGAAAAAATTACAGGAACTTCTGTCGCTAGAAAACCGAGCAAGTATCGTGGAAATGATAGGGCCAACCATACGAAACCAGCGATCCGCGTATAATGGTATTGAATCGGAAATAGCCCTGAAGATAAACACACTCCCTATTGAGAATCCTCGTTTCAGAAACCTGCTCTTGTCACTTTCTGAATCTTGGATCGTTGATATTGATCCTTTGTCATTATGAGTACACTTTCTCTCATCACACTTCCAAACCCACTCCTGCGACAGAAAACAACAGTTGTCAAAACAACGGATATTGTCAATTTACAATCACTCATTGACGATATGATTGAGACCATGTACTCAAGCGATGGTATTGGTATCGCCGCACCACAAGTTGGCCAATCCATACGATTAGTTATTATACACACCGACAAAGGGGCTCTTCCACTGATAAACCCTCTGATTCTGAAACACTCTCACAAAACGGAGATAAGTGAGGAGGGTTGTCTGTCAGTACCCGGCATTTTTGGCCTTGTGCACCGTTACACAAAAATCAAGATAGCGGCACAGAACCGTCATGGGGAAAAAATACGATTTGACGCCACTCACTTATTTGCTCGGATCATTCAGCATGAGATCGATCATATTGACGGGATTCTCTTTATCGATAAAATGGAAAAAAAAACCAGCAAAAAAGGAGGAAAGTATTACTGACCTTGCACCCTATGAAATCATTCAATCCTGTTGATCACAAACTCATCTTTTTTGGCACTCCCCTGTTTGCCATCCCAACCCTTGAAGCCTTGCACCGGGAAGGATACCAAATCAAAATGGTTATAACCCAACCAGATAAACCAGTTGGACGAGGGCGTATTCTCACGGCTACACCTCTACAACAAAAAGCTACTGCTCTTGGTCTGCCTGTATTCCAACCAGTTGTGTTAAAATCAACAGAGACGGCTAGAATACTCTCAAACAGTGAACCCGCGTTGGCAGTGATCGTTGCTTATGGCAAGATCATTCCATCACAGATTCTGAACATTCCACCCCAAGGATGCATCAATCTCCACCCCTCACTCCTTCCTCACTATCGTGGTCCTTCACCGATTCAGAGTGTCATTCTGAATGGTGAAACAGAAACAGGTGTCAGTGTCATGCTCATTGATGCAGAAATGGATCACGGTCCCCTACTCGCGCAAGAACGCACTCCCATTGATCCGGACGAAACGAGTGAGACACTCCATCAAAAATTGGCACTTTTAGGTGCACAACTGATGGTGCGAACCGTCATGGCATATCTTAGATCCGAGATTGTGCCACAGAAACAAGATCATCACCATGCAACTTTTTGTAAATTGATCAATAAAAAAGACGGGATGATCACTTCTAATGACACCAGTGAGATAATATACCGAAAAGTACGGGCACTGTCACCATGGCCTGGTGTTTTCATGCCATGGAATGGAAAAACTATTAAACTCCATCAAGTGAAACCGGCAAGCTCTTCATTGAACAGAGAGGAATTTAAAGACACAAAGAACGGTGAATTCTTCCAGAACGATGGCCATCTCTATCTAAAGTTGAAAGACTCCTCACTTGAAATTTTTAAACTCCAGCTTGAAGGAAAAAATAAACTCATGGCATCTGATTTTATACACGGTTACCTTCACGAAAAAAACTGAATAGTGTTGTTATTATCACTATATAGCCAATACCAAGCGGATGATTCAGGTAAGGCGAAAAAATATTCGTTACCATGAGAGCGAACAATGCAAGTGTCAGACCGAGCACCACAGCACGCACGACCGGTTCTTGTGCAATAATATACAATTCATGCGCCTGTGTCGCGAGAAATGACAAAAGAAGTAAGTAAACTCCAAAACCAACTATCCCCATCTTCAGCATAATATCCAAATATCCCCATTCAAAGGAATACGTTGTCAGGCGCCCGGTCGAGTCATAGGCACGAGCACGTGGATCATTGGTAATATAGGTGACCGTTCGACCAAAACCAGAACCGAGCCAAGGATGCTCCAAGATGGAGTGACGAAGTGGTTCCAATTGATTCATACGTGAGGAGGCAGCTGGCTCACTGACATCCGTGATACGTTTCCCCAAAACTGATCCTAAAGGTGATCGGATCAACGCGTAAACCGCGAAAACTTCAAAAGCAAGAAGTGTCATCATACTCAAGACTATCAATGAAATACGTCTCCACGAAAAATTTTCATGCCATTTGAGCGCGAACAATAGACCCACCATGGCAACAAACGCGCCAACCCAATAACTTCTTGAAAGACTAAGGAGTATTGTGAGACTTTCCACGACGAGAACAATAAAATAGATTTTTTTTTCAATAGCGTTCATGGTGTATCGCGTCAACAAAAACAGAGGAAGAAAAACAAAGAAAGCTATGAGTGAATATATTTGACTTTGAAAAAAAATACGAAAAAAATTACCAGCGACCGGTGTTATCTCACCAACCCCTGTATCGCGTATCCAACGATAATAGGTCAGCACTATCCAATCACCGCGGCTCGCGAAAAGAAAAAGACTCACAAGGGTTTTCACACCCACCGCGATGGTACTCGCGGCCAGCAACTCAAGAAGCTGTCGGATACGATCACTCGCACGGTAGGTATCCAATAGAGGAAAAATATAGAGAAAGAAAACAAAGGCATTGGCATCAAAAAAAATCGCATAATCGTTGTTATGGAACCAAAACCCCCGAACGACAGAAAACACCAGAGAGATAAAAAGGAAAAAATATAAGAATCGCGTCTTTTCTCGCTGTAGTAAATACGTATGGCGTTGCTTGATACAATTCAATAACCACACTGACATGATGATCAAGAAAAAAGCGATTCGAAGAGACAGAGAAAAACCGTCAAGAGTTAACGAAAAGAGATATCCCTTGGATCCAATAAATAACTCTCCAAATACCATCAATAACCCCACATCCAGTCGCCACACGCTGATGAGGAGCAAAAGGAGGCAAAGCAGTACAAAAAAAATGGTATTGAGCGTGGGCTGAATAAAAGATAAAAATGACAAAAGCTCCACAAAAAAGAGGAGCCCAACAATATACCAAAAATTATGTGTTACTATTTTCATAGGGTGAAAGGTCAGTAGATACGTTGCATCATCTCTTCAACTCGTTTTTCAAAGGTATTGTTTCGCACCCACTCCAGTCTTTTTTTCATTGATGTTTCGTCCTTATCTTCCAGAGCAACGGTTATTTTTTTTTGAAACTCTTCATAGCTTTCAGCAAATGAGATCACATCAGAAAACAATTCTAACCCTTCATGTGCCGTGCTCACAACTGGTTTACCCATGGCAAGATACTCATATAATTTCATGGGATGAGTGGAGCGTATAAAATCATTCATCTGATGTGGATTGAGACAGACGTCGAATTGGTTCATGACCGCCGCTGTTTGAGCATATGGTATTCGACTCATGTAACGCACATTGGTGAACAGAGCAAGTTTCTCGTGAATTGCCGCCTCAATTCCCTTCCACACCGGGCCAGCCAAAACAATAGTGGCATTTGGGTTGTGACGTGCTACAAACGCGATGAGATCAAGATCAACTCGATCTTCATTAATCGTACCCAAATATCCGAGAATCGGTCGTTTCATCTGAAGAAATTGTTTTTGATACACCGGGTGAAGTTCCTTGAGTGTAAAATAATTCAAATCAACCCCATTTGGGACAAAAAACACATGATGGTTTCTTCCAAGCGTTCGATAAAACTCAAGAAGTGGAGTGGATACAGTAAAAACAATATCCGCAGTGTCAGAAATACATTGATAATTTTTTCGCAAGAGTGGCTGGAAAGACTTAAAACTGCCATGCGTCATCCAATTATCAACCGTGTCAAAAATATTCAAATTTTGATTCAAGGTATTCGAAAAACCAATAAAAAGTGGGTTAAAGGACCAAACAATTAAATTCTCCTGCATGTTTAATTGATTCAGCAATGCGTGAAGTTCTTTTATAACGAAATCAGGCCGAAATATCTGTCCGACGGTTGAATAGATGTACAACTTGTCACTCTTTTTTGAACAGCGTGAGAGGATACTTCGAAAGATAGTTTTCCCAAATCCGTGAGGATTTAAGACGCCTTGATAATAATCTTTCACGAGCCGCCTCTTACGATAATGGAGAAAATCAACAGCAAGAATTGTGTCAACATCAGATCGTCGCAAGAGTTCCTGTAAAACAAAATAATTTCGATTGACAATCCCACGCTGCCAATCAGCCCATGTACTCATGTTGAACATGAGGATGTTTACTTTCCTCGAACTACTAAACACGTCCATAGCGCGCAGTCATTAGATTTTTCCCTCAATATGATTTTGTAAAGTTTCAATAATAGCGTGAGATATTTCCTCCCTACTTTCCGGATCCACTAACCGTGCTGATGAAAGATCATCTACCGCTTCAGTTGCTCCTCCACTCCGACCAGCAATCACGGGTAACCCAAAGGATGCCGCTTCGCGATAAACAATGCCATAACCCTCAACATCGCCATGCATATCACGACTCACCATAATAAAAGCATCAGCAAGTTGATACCATTTGGACAGCTCCGCGTCAGAAACACCATTGATGATAGTCACATGATCACGCATTTTATTAACCCTGATTATCTCTTCCAGTCTCATCTGATCTTCACCATTGCCAATAATACAATAATGAACATCGGGCAAGACGTCCATAACAGAAGGTAAACTCTCAATGACACGATCCTGTCCTTTTCTTGCTACCAAACGACCAACAGTAATCAAAATTTTCTTTCCTTGTAAACCATAATTCTCTTTCATCCGTTCCTTATCCAGCTGATTCAGTGTATTGTGGTCGTTCAACACAATTGTGGCTTGAGGGTACTTGAGCAAAATTTTCTCTCTGTTGACGCCAAAATTTTCAACCAGATTCGCGGTAAAATTACTGTTCACAACAATCTTTTCAGCATGTCGTAATATCTGCCGCAGTAACCATCTCTTTCGTGCTGACGTTTTTAGAGCAACAAATTCCATACCATGAAAAAAAACATGATATGGAACCCGGAGCAAGGAACACAGCAACCACACCACCGTTCCCACAGGAAGAGGTTGCCCCACCCAAATTTCCGTTACTTTCTCGCGTTTGGCAGTGCTATAGATATGCGTAAATAATGGTAACCATTGTGGAATCAACCATCCGTTGACCATATCTTCACGGTAGATGCGAAATGACTCTTTGTCGTGATATCCAAGCACTCGTGGTGCCAATACGACAACACTCTCCGAGGAATCTCTGCACAAACGGAGGTAATGATTCGCCACACCGCCTGTCTGTGGCGGAAAATCAAGAGTAACAAGCAGTATTTTTTTCATAGTGTGATGCTATGGAACTGACGCGTTTAGTCCAGATTTAGGAAAACGCGAGGAACAGAGTAAGCTGTACTGCATTGAACAAGGTCGAGTACCGGAGCGTTTGACGAAAATATGGGCAAACGCATAAAGACTAGATCAATTTATCTATGACAGGAGAGACAGGCACAATATCAGATCGACGACGAGAAAAAAGAAATTCTTTAAAAAACACGATATCCTCTTTCGTATATCCTTTTAATATATAAAGGACCGCAAAATACAGTATTGATCCGACGAAAATCAGAACAAGAAAATGTATGGAAGAACGCAACAGCAACAAAAAAACTACCATAACCAGACCGGATATAACGCTACGGAAAAATCCACGGACAAAAAACGAACGATCATACAAGATAATCTTTTGTGCGTACCACAATGTCCCAAAAAAAAGTACTGCTGAAGCGATGATGAGTGCCACAGTCGCTCCTGTATAACTCCAAAATGGAATCAAGATAAGATTGGCAATCACATTGACCAGAAGAGTGACACCCATTAACGCGGTATTCTCTTTTTGGTAATTACACGCGTTTAAGAGGGCACCAGACGGAAACGCAAGAAAGATGAATATCAAAGCCAGCATCATCAATTGCAGGGTTAAAATCGAAGGTTGATAATTTTCACTATAGATAAATGGTATGATGTCTTTCGCCAATACCATACCACCTAAGGCGATGGGAACGGCGAGGATCAGAAGAGTGTAGGTCGCTTTCGAGAAGAGAGCGCTCATACTTTCCTTTGTACCACTCACATAAGCGCGAGCGAAACTCGGAAAAAGCGCTGAACCAACCGCCGCTGGTATAAAGGCAAGCGCGAAAGTGATTTTGTAGGCCGCGACGTAGTAACTCACCTCTGTCGGATTAGTAAGATTATAGAGTAAAACAGTGTCAATGTACCCGTAAACGCGCATGAAAATGCCGGCAAGAGTAAAAGGAAGAGCAATGATAAGCATTTTTTTGAAATCTTTCAAATCAAAACATGGTCTGATACGCACTGACAATTTTTTCCGAAGGAAAAAAAGTGAAAAACAACAATTGAACACACTCGAGGACAGTAGAGCTAAAATCAACACGGGTAGCGGCCATCCGCCCAAGATGACAATGGTACCGATAGTGACAAGAATACATTGACCGATGATAACTCCATATGCCTCGTATTGAAACGTCTCTATTCCACGAAAAACCGCGTAAAAAGAAACATTAAACGAGTCAACCAGCATGACCAATCCTGATAAAACAATTAAAGTAATGGTCAGTGGATCATAATGCATAAGATGCGCGAAAACCACTACCACGATATAGATCAAAAATCCGCTCACGAGCTTGATACCAGTAATTTGACAGAGATAGGATTCAATTTTTGTCGCATCTCGAGCAATTTCACGAGTGAGAATCGCGCTGAGTCCTAATTCAACAAACACACCAAAGAGAGTCGTGAAGGATAACGCAAAAGCATACTGTCCTACTTCAGCATTGGTAAAAAAACGCGCGATGAGGATGAAATACAAGGTAGACAACAATTTCTGAACGATCGCGGCTAAGGTCAAGTAAGAGGCATTTTTGAAGGTCGTATGACTCGTCATAATAAAAATCCAGAATTGAGAATTCAGAATCCCGAATAAGAAAAATAACGTCTTCCTTCTGGATTTTAAATTCTCTCTTCTGGATTCTTTAAGGGGTGAGTTCTTTGAATGCAATATCTCCTATTTGTGACCACTTTCACACTTACCGCTTCTGCCACTGTGGCGCACGACGAGCGCGCTTAAGACCTGGTTTTTTCCGCTCCTTTTCCCGTGAATTACGTGTGAGAAGACCATGGGGTTTCAAAGCCTGTCTGAGTTCAGGATTATATTTCAGAAGCGCGCGGGCAATTCCAAGACGAATCGCTTCCGTCTGCCCTCGAACACCTCCGCCAAGCACTCTTGCTGATACCGTGAAATCCTGAAGAAGTCCAGTTATAACCAGCGGAGCTATTACCACCTCTTGGAGCTCAATCCAAGGAAAATACTTCGACAATAACTTTTCGTTCACTGTTACCATTCCACCGCTTTCGGGAAAAAGTCGGACTTGAGCCGTGGATGACTTCCGACGTCCAACCGCGTAATAATACCGTCGTGTTGGAGGAGCCAGCAAGGGAGACTCTTTCCGCGTCTCCTCCTTTGAGGATGAGACGGTTATTTGAGCGGGAGTATCATTTTCAGGAGACAAAACTTTCATAGAAGAAAATTAGTTGGCAAGATCAAGACGTTTCATCATGTTTTTTCGAAGACGGTTATTGGGTAACATACTAAAAACCGCTTTCTGTAAGACAAGACTGGGAGACTTTTTATGAAGCTCACGAAGGGTCATGCTCTTCAGACCACCAAGATATTTGGAATGGCGATAATAGATTTTATTCAGCAATTTATTCCCGGAGTATTTCATGAAAGCGCAATTCGTCACCTTCACGAAATCTCCCATATCCCACTCACGACGATACACCGTTTTATGTTTTCCCATGAGTAAAACAGCAATACTCGTTGCCAAACGACCGAGTATCTTACCACTGGCATCCATGAGATGATATTTCCTATCCACATGGTGAATAAGACGTTTATTGGTTACTTTTTTTTCCGCTGTTGCATTTTCCATACGTGCAATAAAAACTTTTTACCCTTCATTCAAAATCTCTAACTGAACCATTTCGGCCGCGTCCCCTCGTCGGATACCCAATGAGACAACACGTGTATAACCACTGCTACGTTTTGATAAACGCGACGGCAGATACTCCATCAATTTCTGCACGGCTTTTTTATCATAGAAATACTGGAGCAGTTGTCGACGAGCATGGAGATCGCCTTTCTTGGCGAGAGAGAGTGAACGTTCCACAATAGGCTGTACGGCTCGTGCTTTAGCTCTTGTTGTCCTCACCTTTTCGTACAAGACAACACTGGTCGCCAAATTTCGCAACAATGCTTCACGAGATGCTTTTTTTCTATCAAGAGTTTTTCCTTTCTTCTGATGTCTCATAAGAGTAAAAAACTAACTATGATTTATCTCCAGTATCCGTTGATTCTCCTCGAGTGACTTCTCCACCTTCGGTGAGTATTTCTGTGGTATCTAGAACACGCGACTGTTCTTCAGCAAGAGTTTTTTTGTAATCTTTGAGGAGATTAAAATGATCCAATAATACATCTACTGACTGACTAAACGCATCTTCTGGTGTCAATGTGCCATCAGTCTCAATGGTTAAAACCAACTGATCATAGTTGGTGATCTGCCCCACGCGGATTGCCTCGACGTTAAAACCAACACTGACAATGGGAGTAAACACTGAATCAATCGCCAAAGTACCAATATCAAGTTTTTCGCGTCCTCGACTCTCTGTCGGAACATAACCACGACCTCGAGCCACAGTGATCTCAATATCAAGTTCACCTTTTTCATCCGTAATGGTTGCCAAATGGAGATCAGGCGTAATAATTTCCACGTCAGCTGATTTTTCTATATCTTTCGCCGTGACTTTACATTCACCCGAAATATTCAGCATAAGAATGACTGGATCTTCTGAAAATACTTTCAAACGCAATTGTTTAAAATTGAGGATCATCTCCAAAACATCTTCTTTCACATGAGGCACAGTGGAAAATTCATGTTGTACTCCTTTGATTTTTAAGGAAGTTACTGCGGCTCCTGGCAAAGAAGAAAGCAAAACTCGCCGCAAAGCATTTCCCAAAGTGGTTCCATAGCCATAATAACAGGGTTCAATGTTGAAAATACCTGTATTAGGTTTTTCACCGTCATGATAGTCAATTTTTGATGGGAGTAAGAGACTCTCCATAGAAAAGAATATATTATTTATCGTGAGTAGAACTCAACGATTTGTTTAAGATCAAAAATTGGAGCGGTCTCTTCAATCGTAGGAAGAGCCGTTATCTTTCCCTGCCAGTTTTTCACGTCAAGAGATACCCACAATGGAGTCTCATGTTTCTCCAACTTCACCGCTATCGTCTTAAAATGATCTGATTTTTGACTACCCAGATCAACAGAGATAATATCCCCTACTTGGAGAACCATAGAAGGAATGGTAATGGTCTTTCCATTCCTCTTAAAATGACCATGGTTAACAAGCTGGCGTGCTTGAGCATGTGAATCGGCAAACCCGAGTCGATAGGTCACGTTATCAGCCCTCATCTCTAACATCTGCAGAAACATCTCGGCTGTATTGCCTTTTCTATGTGAAGCACGTTCAAAATAGATGCGGAACTGACGCTCCAGCAAACCATAAAAACGTTTTGCCTTCTGTTTCTCACGGAGCTGAATACCATACCCGCTTAACTTATTCCGACCCTTAACTCCGTGGATGCCTGGCGGGTAATTTCGTTTGACAATAGCACACTTTGAAGTAAAGCAACGCTCACCTTTGAGGTAAAGTTTTAATCCTTCACGTCTACAGAGTCTACATTTTGGTCCTAAAATTTTTGCCATATGATCACTATTTGAATATTACACCCGCCGAGGTTTCGGGGCACGACACCCATTATGAGGAATTGGTGTGACATCTTTGATAGACAGAACATTCAAACCATTGCTATTTAAAGAACGAATAGCACTTTCACGCCCAGTGCCAACACCTCTTACAAATACATTCACATCCTGCAAACCATATTGTTTGACCTTGTCCGCCGCTGTCTTGACAATAACCGTGGCGGCGTAAGGCGTTGCCTTTTTCGGACCACGGAAACCATTTTGACCAGCGGATGACCATGCCAAAACATTACCATTTTCATCAGTCATGGTAATGATGGTATTGTTATAACTGGCTTTCACGTACACACGGCCATGACTCACCTGTCGTACGACGCTGTGCTTCTTTTTTTTCGACGTGGAGACAGATTCTTTTTTCTTTTTTCCCACACCTTCTGTCACAGCTGATAACTCAACAGGTGCTCCTTCTTCGGTTTTTTCGTCTATCTTAATTTCTTCCATAGAACTATTACACAAAATGTCTTTAGGTTTTTTGCCCCTTTGGCTTCTTACCCGAACCCATGGTGACGCGTTTATTGCCACGAACAGTACGCGAATTGGTCTTAGTACGCTGACCATGAGCGGGAAGATGTCGAATGTGACGCTGACCACGATAACAACCAATTTCCTTCAATCGTTTAATACTGCTTGAAACCTCTCTCCGAAGATCACCTTCAACCTTAAATTGTGATTCTATATAGCTTCGTATCCGATTCGTTTCATCCTCTGATAAATCCTTCACACGGACTGCCCCATTGATATCAGTTTTTGATAAAATTCGCTGTGAGAGAGTCGGACCAATACCATAAATAGCGGTCAAAGCCACTTCAAGTCTCTTGTTGTTGGGAAGTGTTACTCCAGAAATTCGAAATGCCATAAAAAAATCTATTTTGAGACTGTAGAAAAATGCGATCTTCTTCGTTGAAATCTGCGGTACTCATTCGGCGTACCTCTCGTACGCCTCATTCCGTGCCTCGATTTCGCCTCGAACCTCATCATTTTTCTACAGTCTCATTTTATCCCTGCCGCTGTTTATGTCGTGGATTTTTACAAATAATATAAACTCGACTCTTCCGACGAACAGCAACACAATCCGTGCATCTTTTTTTTACAGAAGATTGTACTTTCATAACACGTAGGGTCTCTTTTTCTCTCATGCGCTATGTATCAAAAGCGATACACTATGCGACCCTTTGTCAAATCATACGGGGTCATTTCTATTTTTACTTCATCACCCGGAAGAAGGCGTATCTTGTTCATACGCATTTTTCCAGAAAGATGCCCTAGGATCATCAAACCATTCTCAAGCCGTATACGAAAATGAGCCGATGGCAACAATTCTTCAACATATCCACGCATCTCGATGAAGTTCTTTGAAGCGTTCTGATTGATTGAGTCTTGTGCCATGCGAACAAATATGAATAAGTTAAGAAGATGATATCAAATATGAAAAATTTTGGCAATATCCTCAATTTTCTCTCCACTGCCAATCATCTGAAATGAGAGCAAAAGCTCTCTTTTAAGTCATAAACCCATTATATAATACCCAATGTAGGGTGTCAAATGAATGTATTAGTCAAGTACATATTGCACTCTTTCAGTGAATAAGTTTCTTCAATATATTGAACTGGGGTCTTAAGTTTAATTCCCCAGTGTGGTCTTTTTGTATTATGCCAGAGAAGGTGTTCCATAAGTCCAACATTGAAT
>ORJL010285864.1_pt1 | contig 22113 bp, 22 predicted proteins | sample 1779941 | NCBI WGS metagenome assembly ORJL01 (sample SAMEA104232317, study PRJEB22302) | groundwater metagenome | biome: forest; feature: aquifer; material: groundwater | place: USA | collected 2011-08-07 | depth 5.8 m
GACCTGGCAGGCCTCGATCGGGTCGTCCGCCATGCGCTGGAAGAGCTCGAACACGTGGCCGTCCGGGCAGCGGTACTCGTAGATCGGCATGCCGGCCAAGGCTAGCAGCCACTATTGCGGGAACAGGATGAGCGAGACAGCCGAAGCACACCGCCGCAGCGGCGCCGGAACGCCCCTCGCGGGCGCCGTACGGGCGCTCGCGCGGCGCCGGTTCGAGCTCGCGGTCGCGGCCGTCACGGCGGCGCCCGCTGCGTTCCTCGGCCACCAGCTGCTGGCCTGGCCGCCGCACGAGGACGAGACGCTCGCGCTCTTCGTCGGGCGGCACTCGCTCACCGGGCTCTTCGACAGCGTCCTCCACGAGCGCGGCGGCGCCCCGCTCCACTTCCTGCTCGCCTGGGCCGTCGCGCACACGGGGGGCGGCCTCGGCGCCCTGCGCTCGGTCTCGGCCGCGCTCGCCGTTGCCAGCCTGCCGCTCGTCGCCGCGCGAGGCGCCCGACTTGCGGGGCGACGGCCCGCGCTCGTCGCGACCGCGCTCACCGGCGCGAGCTGGACGCTCCTCTTCCACGGCGTCTACGGGCGCATGTACAGCCTCTTCCTGCTGACGAGCCTGCTGTCGCTGCTCGCCCTGCTGACCGCACTCGACCGCGGCGGACGGCGGGCGTGGTCGCTCTGGGTGCTCGCGATCCTCGCCGTCGTCGCAACGCACCCGTACGGCGCGCTCGTGCTGGGCGGCCAGGCGGTGTTCGTCCTCTGGCGGCGCCGGGACCGGCTGCGCGAGGCGGCCCTCGCCGGGGGGGCGGTCGCGTTGCTCGGCACCCCGTTCTGGCTCACCGACGTCGTTCTCGCCGGGCGGTTCGACGTCGGCGTCGGCGGCGGCGGGGAGCGTCTCGGCGGGCCGGTGCCCGTCCTCTCCTACCTGCTCGACGTCGCGGGCGACTTCGGCGCCGGCTACCGGGCGGCGCTCTGGGGAGCGCTGGCGCTGGCGGCGCTCGGGCTCGTCACGCTCTGGCGCACCCGGCGCGACACCGCCGCGCTCGCCCTCTCGCTCGCGGGTGTGCCGACGGTCGCTCTCCTGCTCGCGAAGCTCGGCAGCGCCGCCTCGCCGGAGTCGCGCCACCTCATCTTCCTGCTGCCGTTCTACGCGCTCGCCGTCGCGGCCGGGCTCGAGCGGCTCTGGGCGACCCGCGTGCGCGCGCTCGTGCCGCTCGCGCTGTCGGCGCTCCTCGTCGCGCAGGTGGCGTGGGCGTGGCATCGCACGCCGCCGCTCTTCGAATGGGAGCCGGACGCACGGCAGGCGGCGCGGGCAGAGGCCTCGGCGTACCTGGCGGCGACGAGCCGGCCCGACGACGTCCTCTTCAGCTACGACCCGCTGTACCTCGGCGCCTGGGAGCGCGACGGCGACTTCCCGGATACCGTCGTTCCCCGCGCGGACTCGCGGCTCGCGCTCCGGACGCTGCGCAAGGCGGAGGCGCCGCTCGGGCGCGGCGTCTGGATCCTCGACGCCAGCCGGTCGAACAACGTCAACCCGCGGCTGGAGATCGAGATGCGCCCGCCGTCGCCGGCCGCGGAGTTCGAAGCGCGCGCGTTCGGGCCGTTCCTCGTCATCCGTACCGATGGACCGACGCTGACGCCTGAGCGCTACCTCGAGCTGGCCGGGCGGGCGATGCTGCTCGGAAGGTCGCTGCAGATCGGCGACGCCGACATCAACCTCCTGACGATCGAGCGGGCTGCGCGGACGGAGCGCGGCTACGGCGCGGCGCGTTCCCTGTCGACGGTCTCGCGGTAGCAGGGAGCGTCCTCGAAGGCGGCGAGCCCGGCCGGCGTCGCGCGGCGGCGCGGGCGCGGCCGCAGCCGGCGCGCGGTCGCGATCGCCGCGGAGGCCCCGACGAGGCCGCCGAGGAGAAACGAGCGCAACCGGTCGCGACGCCGCTCCTCATCCATGCCAGGATCTTGCCATGCTGATCTGCACGCTCGGCGATCTGCTCCTCGACGTGATCGTGCGGCTGGCCCAGCCGCTCGCGCCGGACGCCGACGCCGTCGCCGTCACGCACGTCGGTCCCGGCGGACAGGCGGCGAACGTCGCGGCCTGGGCGGTCACGCTCGGAGCCGAGGCGCGGTTCATCGGCAAGCGCGGCGACGACGACGCGGGCACGCTCGCGGCCTCGGGTCTCGCGCAGCGCGGCGTCGAGTTGTGCGGCCCTGTCGTCTCCGGCCGCACCGGCGTCGTCGTCTCGCTCGTCGCGCCGGACGGCGACCGGACGATGGCCTCCGACCGCGGCGTCGCCCCCGACCTGAGCGCAGCGGAGCTCGACCCCGCCTGGCTCGCCGGCTGCGACCGGCTCCACCTCTCCGGCTACTCGCTCATGCGCAGCCCGATCGACGGCGCGGCGCTCGAGGCGGCCGGGCTCGCCCGGGCGGCCGGCGCGCGTGTGAGCGTGGACCTCTCCGCGTGGCCGGTGATCCGCGACTTCGGCGCCGAACGGCTCCGTGCGAGGCTCGACGAGCTCGCGCCCGACGTCGTCTTCGCTAACGAGGCCGAGGAGCGGGAGCTCGGAGGGCCGCTCCCCGGAACGGCCTGGGTGCTCAAGCTCGGCCCCCGCGGCGCGCGCTTCGACGGGCTCGCGCTGCCGGCCCAGCCTGTCGCCGCGGTGGACGCCACGGGCGCCGGCGACGCCCTCGCGGCCGGCTACCTCGTCGGCGGGCCGGCGCTGGCGATCGCCACGGCTGCGCGGTGTGTCGGCAAGATGGGGGCGATGCCGTCGTGATCGAGGAACTGCTCTCCTTCTCCGAGGAGGTCGCCGAGGCGCTCGCCGAGCGGCGCGCGGTCGTCGCGCTCGAGACGACCCTCGTCGCGCACGGCTTCCCCGCGCCGGAGGGCGTGGCGGTCGGGCTCGAGAGCGAGCGCCGAGCCCGCGAGGCGGGCGCGGTGCCCGCGACGATCGGCGTCCTCGACGGCAAGCTGCGCATCGGGCTCTCGGAAGCCGAGCTCGAGCGCTTCGGCCCGGACGCGCGCAAGGTCGGCCCACGCGACCTCGCCGCCTGCGCCGTGCAGGGCGCAACGGGAGCGACGACGGTCGGCGGCACGCTCGCGGTCTGCCGGGCGGCCGGCATCGGCTTCATGGGCACCGGCGGGCTCGGCGGCGTCCATCGCGGCTTCCCCTCTCCGCCCGACGTCTCCGCCGACCTCGGCGAGGTGGCCCGAACGCAGGCGCTCGTCGTCGCCGCCGGCGTGAAGTCGCTGCTCGACGTGGCCGCGACGGCCGAGCTGCTGGAGACGCTCGGCGTGCCCGTGCTCGGCTTCCGCACCGACACGCTGCCGCTCTTCTACTCCGCGTACGGCGGCCCGCCGGTCTCCGCCCGCGTCGAGTCGGCCGAGGAGGCCGCCCGGATCGCCCGCGCCCACTGGGGGCTCGGCCGCCATACGGGCGTCCTCGTCGGCCGGCCGCCCGACGAGAGCCTCGAGGTCGAGGGGCTGATCGAAGAGGCCGTCGCCGAGGCGCGGCGGCGCGGCATCTCGGGCCAGGCGGTCACGCCGTTCGTGCTCGCCGCGCTGCACGAGGCGAGCGGCGGCGACACGCTCCGCGTCAACCGCGACCTGATCGCCGCCAACGCCGGCCTCGCCGGCGAGATCGCGGTCGCCTACGCCGCGCTGCGATGAGCACCTGGAACCTCCTCCGCGACCTGCCGGTCGCCGTCGAGAGCGCCGAGCTCGAAGGCCTCGTGATGGACGTCTCGAGCGCCTTCACACGGCGGACGACGGTGGTGCGCCTCCGCGGCCTCGGCCACGAAGGGCTCGGGGAAGACGTCACCTACGACGGCGACGCGCAGCTCGCCCTGCAAGCCGCGGGGCCGGGAGTCGCGCTCGCGGGCGAGCACACGCTGGCCTCGTTCTCGGCGCTCGTCGGCGGGCTGCCCGGCTACACGCCGTGGGCGCTGGAGAGCGCTGCGCTCGATCTCGCGCTGCGCCAGGCCGGACTGCCGCTCTGGCGCGCGCTCGAGCGCAAGTCCCGGCCGGTCTCGTTCGTCGTCTCGACCCGCCTCGATCCGGCCGCCTTTCGCGCCCTCTACCCGGGGCTGCGCTTCAAGCTCGACGCGGAGAGCGACTGGACGGACGAGCTGGTCGCGGAGCTCGCCGCCACGGGCACCGTGGACGTCGTCGACCTCAAGGGCCACTACCGTGGCACCGCGGTCGATCTCGAGCCCGACCCGGAGCTCTACCGCCGGGTCGCCGAGGGCTTCCCGCACGCCTGGATCGAGGACCCCTGGCTGGTACCGGAGACCGACGCCGTGCTCGCGCCCCACCGCGACCGGATCACCTACGACGCGCCGATCCACTCGGTCGCCGACGTCGAGGCGCTGCCGTACCCGCCCCGCTGCCTCAACTCGAAGCCGTCGCGCTTCGGCTCGCTCGAGCGGCTGCTCGGCTTCTACGACTACTGCGAAGGCCAGGGAATCGCACTGTACGGCGGCGGCCAGTTCGAGCTCGGCCCCGGCCGCGGCCAGATCCAGTACCTCGCCTCGCTCTTCCACGCCGACACGCCGAACGACGTCGCACCGTCCGGCTTCAACGCGCCTGCGCCGGTTCCCGGGCTGCCGGTGAGCCCCCTGCCGGCGACGCCGAGCGCGACCGGCTTCCGCTTCGTCTAGATCCCGCGCGGCTTGACGCGCGCGGCCTGATCGAAGTACAGGAGCGCGGCGCCGAGGAAGAGCACGGGCGAGATGACAACGTCCGCCAGCGCGATCGCCGCCCGGCCACCCGCATCGGCCGAGTCCCGCAGGAGGAAGAAGAGCACGAGCCGCGTCAGGAAGAAGAGGATCGCGAGCGTGGCGAGCGAGCCGAGGGCGTGCACGAAGTCGGCGCGGGCGAGCTCCGTGGCGCGCCGGAAGCCTGCTCCGATGCCGAGCCCCTCGATCGTCACAGCCGGCACGACGAGGCCGAAGAGTGCGAGCCAGGCCACCGCGGGCAGGATGAAGAACAGCGAGAGCAGCGGCGCGGGAACGAAGACGAGCGCACCGCAGGCCGCAGCGGTCGCGAGCGTGCCGGGCCTCGGCCGGACGCCGGCGGCGAGCGCCGAGGCGGCCACGAACGTGACCGAGAGCAACGCCGCGCCGAAGGTCGACAGGACCACGAACACCTCGCGCCGGCCGAGGCCGATCGCCGCCTGCTCGACGATCGCGAACGGCACCCCGAGCGCGAGCGCGGCGAGAGGCCGCCGCCCGTACAGCCGTAACGTCTCGGCGACGAGCTGGCCGACCGTCCGGGTCTCCGGCGGCAACGGCTCGGGCAGCGGCTCGCTCGTCCTCGCTCTATCGGATCGCGCCATCGGGCGGGCAGCCTACAGCCGGTTGTTGGCTAGGAGGGTTTGGCGAAATAGGAATGATGCTTCCCTACTCTCTCCTACTCCTCCCCACAGAAACGCGCTTGCGGTCTGCCAGCACTTTCGCTTATGATGGCGTGCATGAATCTCGAAACGCTTGTCGAGCAGCTTCCCACCATTCGCGCTGAGGCCAAGCGGTGGCGTGAACAGGAAGCGGAGGCACGTCGCAAGGCCGAGGGGTACGAGGAGATCATCCGGGGTCTGGAGAACGTAATCGGTGCTCCACCCGTTGTGGAGGCGTCCGCGCCTGAGCCTGAGGTCGTGAAAGACACGAACGGCACCGGCAGCTTGCGCGGCATCGGCGCCGTTCGCAAGGTCATGCTCGAACATCCAGAGCGGGCCTGGGCCGCACGCGATATCCACACGGTCATGGAGAGCCGCCAGTGGATCTCTCCAAAGGCGCAGCACCCGCTTCGCGGTACTGAGGCTGCGATTAACAGGCTCATGCACCGCGGGGAGATCGAGAAAGTGCGACCCGGTCGATATCGAGTCACCGATCAGATGAGGAGGGACGAAGACTGAGGTAACCACCTCAAACAGCACCCGACCCGGACATTCCCCCCGGTTGCTGAGCCAGGGATGTCCGGGTCGGGCCGATGGGGCGTGACGCTGGTGCGTGCCGGAGGACTCTAGACCCGACCGGCTGAGGGTTCGATCCCCTCCACGTCCATCCTTCTTTTCGGCTGCCAAGTATACCGACCTTAGGCCCAAAGGTCCAGTTAATCCATAGGTGCCGAGTAACTCACTCGCTGCGCTGGAACCCGTTAGCGTGACAACCAGAGTTGTCACGCTAACGCCAGTACCGTCCGATGCCCTCACTACACTTTCAACTACGTAAGCAAGAGAAGCCCCCGCGAGGCTGGAACCTCCGGGGGCGCGACCAAACGAGAGTGACCTCGAATGGCATCTGGCAAGGTAGCGCGTCGCTCGGCTGTTGGCGACGTTGCGGAACTCCTCGACTCTCCCGAAGTAGCGGCGCTCATCGACGCGCTCGCCCCGCGTGGCCGCGGCCGCAAGGGCTTCGGCCCCCGCGCGCTCGTCGGCGCTTGCCTTGTCAAGACTCTCTTTGCGCTGCCGACGTGGACGCGGGTCGCCGCATTGATCGCCGAGCATCCCGGCTTGCAGGACGCGCTCGGCGGCTCCCCGAGCTGTTGGGCCTGCTACCGCTTCACGGTCAAGCTCCGCGAGAACCAGCCGGCCCTCGCCGACTGTCTCGATCGCGTGACGGCCGCATTGCAGGCCGAGCTTCCGGGAATCGGGCGGGACGTTGCTATCGACGCCTCCGACCTTCCCGCGTTCGCCAACGGCCAACGGTACGTCTCCAAGGGCGGGCGGGAACGCGAGCGGTTCAGCGACCCGGACGCCTCCTGGGGGCACCGCTCGGCCGTCTCGACGCGTTCCGGTGGAGGCTTCTACGGCTTCAAGCTGCAACTCCTCGCCTGCACCCGCACGGGCCTCCCGCTCGCGTGGCAAGTCGAGACGGCCCGCCGGAACGAGTCCCTGTTCGTCGCCACCTTGCTCGACGCGGCCCGTGCTCGCGGCTTCCGGCCCGAGACGTGCGCGATGGACAAGGGCTACGACAACAACCGGGTCATGGACGAGACGCGCGAGCGCGGATGTGTCCCCATCGTTGCGCTCCGCAAGGGTCGCCCGATCCCGCTCGGCCCGATCCCCTACGGCTCGGACGAGTGGAAGCGCCTCTACCGGGGCCGCGCCGCCGTGGAACGGGAGTTCGGCCGCTTGAAGAACGAGCACGGCCTCGCACCGCTCCGCGTCCGAGGAATCGAGCGCGTCCGGCTTCACGCCGACCTCGTGATGCTCGCGCGTCTCGGTCAGGCGCTCATCCGAGGGCGAGTCGTAGCGCTCGCCGCATAGAGGGCTTCGCGTCATAGTTCGAACAGCTTCGTCTGCATGGGGAATGGCCCGATCACCGTGCTCGTGCCCGGCGCTATGTCCGCCTGGAAGGATGTGCTCGCAACACTCTCGGTGTCCGTTTCGAGAAGATGCGGCTGCGAGAACGGCCCTGTCGCGTCCAGTACCTCCCCGACCGAAAAGTCTCTGCGCTCCACGTACACCCGTGCGACTTCTCGAAGGACCGGGGATGGGACCGCTGCCGCAGGCGGCATCTTGAAGTCAGAAGCGCACAAAGACTGAACGAGTCGCCAACCCTCGTAGAACTTCTCCATGAAGCTCTGATCGTGGGGCACGGGACAGACGATGAGATTCCTCGCCTCATCTCGGTAGATGGTGTCGGACTGTCCCGCCAAATCCGGGACTATGGCGATACGAAGTCCGGGAGCCGCCTCTAGCCTCGAACGCCTGATCTTGACTGAGGTGCCGACCCAATGATCGGGGACTTGTGACCCGAGAAAGAGGTCTGCCTTCCAGAGACCGTTGATGCTCTGAGGGAGATTGGGGCGGGTTGTCGGGCGTCGGAAGGCTGCTGCAAGTTGGTTCAGGTACTTCTTGAGCTTGACGGGTTGGCCTTGCTTGCCTGAGAGCGCACGTGAGTTGTCTGTGATGAGTTCGAGTTGGGTCGAAATCAGTTGCTTCGAACCCTGCTTCTCGATCGCAAACAGGATGGATTCGGGAACGCCGCGCTTGATGTTGCAGAGCTTGAGAGCGTCAGTTACGCGTTCAAGAATGACCGGATCGGCGATCTGCACCGCTTCGTGGATGGCCCACTCAAACGCAACTCCAATGTCACCGTCGCTCTCCTTGCGAAGCCGCCCAAGCATCTTCAGAGGGACGGCTGATTGGTCCCTGTCGTAGGCGTCGAGGTACTCGCTGCCTATCGAATGGACTACGCCGTTGATGATCGGCCGCGTAACGGCTACGAGGGCGCTTACGGGATCTTCAACGGGACTCGCCTGGCGCTCTTGCCTAATCTCCACTGTGGCCTCCCAGGTACGCGGATCGCTCTGAACCCGGAATGCTCTCACGGGGCATCACGCCGTGCTCGGTGGCGTATTTCGCCAAACCCTCCTAGGCCGCCGACAACGCGCGTTCGAGCGCGGGAAGCGCCGCCGCCAGCGCTTCGAGCGCCGCGGCCAGGTGCCAGCGCGACCGGTCTGCCTCCTCGATCTCGTTCGCGATCGCGCGCAGCTCGAGCGCGGGCACGCCCGCGAGCGCGCAGGCGCGCAGGACGCCGAAGCCCTCCATCGCCTCGACGTCCACGCCGTGGGTGCCGTCCACCCGGGCGCTCGTGCCGATCGGGAGCACGTGCGCGTCGGGCAGCACGCGGCGTGCGACCGCGAGCAGTGCCGGGTCGGGCAGCGCACCCCGGAGCACGGGGATCTCCGCAGCGATGTCGCAGTAGACCGACGCCGAGCCCAGCACGAGGCGCGGCGGGCGGATGCCGGAGGCGCGGCGCGCGCCGGCGACGCCCGCGTGGAGGACGGCTCCGGGCCGCAGCTCGGCGAGCGCGCGCGCCGTGACCGCCGCCGCCTCGACCGGCCCGATGCCGCAGACGAGCCCCGGCAAGCCGCCCAGCTCGGACTCGGTGGCCGCGACGACGAGGACCTCCACGGTGCGATCGTACGCGGTAGGGTTGCGCGGTGGGCTCCACCGTTTTCCAGCCGGGCGAGCTGGCCTTCGAGCCGCGGGGCGACACCGATCCCCGCCTCGTCGCGCGCCTCTCCGATGCGCTGGCGCACTCGCGCGCGAACATCTGGCGCTACCCGCCGGGAGCGCGCGGCAAGCGCCACGCCGACCACGGCCAGGAGGAGGTCTTCGTCGTGCTCTCCGGAACGCTGACAATCGACCTCGGCGACCCCCCGGTGCGCCACGAGGTCGGCCGCGGCGGGGTCGTGGTCGTCGAGTCGGGAACCGTCCTTCAGCTCCGCAACGCCGGCAGCGAGGAGCTCGTGCTCTTCATCTACGGCGCGCCGCCCGAGACGGGCCGCGCCGAGTTCTTCCCTGACGTCGATTAATCGGGCCGCACTGGCCGTCGCCGAGCGCGACGCCTTCGAGACGAACGCGGGTGAACCTTCGCGCTGTCTGGTCCTACGGGTCGCCCGCCACTCGACGCCGTCGTTCCGCGCCAGCCGCCTCGACGCCCGCGCTCGTTCCCGATCGAGACCGGTCGCTCAGCACTGTGCTGTTCGCCTCTGCGAGCTCAACGACGCGCAGGTTCGCCTCGGTGTGGAAGACGGCGGCCTCGATGAGGAGGCGGACAAGCGGGTCGTCCTCGTGCCGGGCGCGAAGCTCGCCGAGCGACGAGAGTTCAGTGAGATACGCCTCACGCTGGACGCGCGCGACCTTCTCGACCGCGTCTCGCCCTAGCCGGGAAGCGGCGAACAGCTTGAGGAAGAAGTCGTCTCGGTAGCCGCCTTGCCGGACAAACGGCGCTTCGAGCCAGGTCTCGAGCTCGGCGTGGCCACGGTCGGTCAGTCGGTACACCGTCTTGTCGGGTCGAGCGGTCTGAGGCACCTCTTGCTTGGTCACGAGCCCGTCGCGGACGAGGCGGTCGAGCACCTGGTAGAGGTGGCCGATGTTGAGGTCGCCCCACTGCGGGCCGATCGACTCCTCGAACGTCGTCTTGAGCTCGTATCCGTGGCTCGACCCGTCCGCTAGGAGCGCGAGCACTGCGTGGTGAATCGGCATGGCGGGCTAGCTCGGCATCTTGACCAAATAGATTGTCGCAATGTAGCATGACCGAACCGCAGCTCGCATCGGCCCATGAGCGACGACGCACACGACGCACAGGTTACGACGCTTCGATCGGATGGCGCACGAGGCGTGTCCGTCGTGCTCGAAAGCGTGACGAAGCAGTACTCGACGGGGAGCGGCACGATCACCGCGCTGGGTGACGTCAGCCTCTCCGTTCCTCGCGGATCGGTCGTCGGCCTCACAGGCCCGTCCGGGTCCGGCAAGTCGACGTTGCTGCATGTCATCGGGGCGATGGACGTGCCGGACAGTGGTCGCATTGTCGTCGGCAGCGACGAGGTGACGGCGCTCGATCGGGGCCGCCAGTCGGAGTACAGGCGAACGATCGGCTTCGTCTTCCAGCGCTTCCACCTCCTGCCGGCGCTGACGATCCTGGACAACGTCGCGGCGCCGCTCCTGCCGTTCAAGACGCCGTTCGACAAGTTCGAGCGGGCGTCCGAGCTGCTTGCCGCAGTGGGCCTCGGCGGGCGCGAGGATGCGCTTCCGTCCCAGCTCTCGGGCGGCCAGCAGCAGCGCGTGGCGATCGCGCGCGCGCTGATCAACGACCCTGGTCTGCTGCTCGCCGACGAGCCGACCGGCAACGTCGACTCGGCCACGGGCGCCGGGATCATGCAGCTCCTCCTCGACCTTCGGCGCGATCGGGGCATGACGATCGTGGTCGCGACGCACAACGCGCTGATCGCGGCCCGCTGCGACCGGGTCGTCCGGCTCCTCGATGGTCATGTGCTCGACGATGTCGAAGTCGCGACGGGAACCGATCCCGACGAGCTGCTTCAGCGCATCGGGCGCATGGATGTCTAGGTACCCCTCGATGGTAGCGACAGGTACTCGTGCGAGGTGGACGAGGTTGTCCGTGACGGTCGCCCTGGTTTGGGGAGCTCTCCTCGGCCTCGGAACTGCGCAACCGGCGGTCGTCTCATCGAGATACGCGGGCGATGCTCATGCCACCTCAGACAAGGATCGGCCGCGTGGAGGCAAGATCGCCTTCACTCGCTTCCCTCCGGTAGGGAACGCTTCGATCTACACCACGACGCCATCCGGGACGAATCTCGCACCTCTTCTCGCGCGGACGGATGCGCAGCTGACGGAGCCTTCGTGGTCGCCGGACGGCCGTCGCGTCGCGTTCGTCGCCATGTCAGCCGCGAACGTCGGCGGAATCTTCGTCGCCGATGCAGCCGGCAAGCACGGCGGGAGGCTGACGCGCGCGGAGTCAAGCCCGACCAATACGGTGCTTGATGCACACCCTCGCTGGTCGCCGGATGGAAAGCGAATCGTCTTTCATCGCTACCGCGACGCCGGCTCGACGATATACGTGATGAACGCGAACGGGACCGGCCTGCGATCGCTTGGCCGCGGATTCGAGCCGGCCTGGGCGCCGGACGGCAAGAAGATCGTGTTCGCGGACAAGACGTCGGGCAATGCGTGGCACATCGCTGTGATGAGCGCGGCCGGCGCCAATCGCTCAAAGCTCACTGCGGGCCCCGCCAGCGACAACAACCCGCAGTGGTCGCCAAACGGCAAGCTGATTGCCATCCAGAGCACGATCGCGGACAACGTGGATATCTACGTGATTCGCGCCGACGGCAGTGGGCGGCGGCGGCTGACCACGCAGCCGGGCGCCGATGTCGATCCCGCGTGGTCGCCGGACGGCGGAAGGATCGTGTACGCAAGCCGGAGGTTCGGTCGCTTCGATCTCTACTTGATGAATGCCGATGGCACCCGAAAGCGACGCCTGACCGATCTGCTCGGAGACGAGGCGCAGCCTGCGTGGCAGCCTCTCCCCGGCCGGACACGCTCGAGCGGCTGACGTCACTCCTCGGCGAGCACGGCCGGCACCGTCAGCCGGTTGATCTGACTCAGCGGAACCAGCGAGGACAGGAGCGCGACGAGAATCCCGCCCGCTCCCGCGGCCATCGCTGCGACTGCGAGCGGCACAGCCGGTACGCCAAGGGCGACACCGACGAGCAAGGCGAGCAACGTCCCCGTTCCCGCGCCCAGGACGCCGAGGGCAAGCGCCTCGAGCCCGACGAGGCGCCGTAGGTCCGGCTCGCCCCAGCCGGCCGTCCGCAACGTGACGAGCTCGGCCGCGCGCTCGCGGATGTTGAGGAACAGGACATCCCCGGCCGCGAGCGCCGCGAGCGCGATAGTCAGCGCGACGGCGAGGAAATCGAGGCCGGACACACGAACGAGGATCGCGTTGCCGAGCAGAGTACCCACCAGGGTGCCCTCGAACGCGTGCTGGATGCCGAGCAGCAAGCCGAGGGCGGCGACCCCGACCATGAGACCGCCCACGCCCAGAAACGTCCGAACCGGGAGGCGGAGCAGGTTCACCGAGGCCATGCCTCCGAGCCCGCGCACACGACGGCTGTGGCGAGCGCCTCTGACGATCGGCGGCCGCACTGCGTCGAGCGGGACGTGCCTCGAGGCGACCCAGGCAGGAATGGAGCCGGCCACGAGCGCGAGGCCGACTGACATCGGTAGGACGAGGAGCGTGGTCGCGATGGAAATCTGGAGCGAGAGGGCGGCGGCGAGCGCGGCGGCGGTTACAGTGCCCAATAGCCCGACGATCGCGCCGATGAGCGCGAGTTCTCCAAGCAGCACGCGAAAGATCGCCGCCTGGGGCCAGCCGAGGGTGAGGAGCGTGCCGATCTCCGTGCGGCGAGCACGCACCACGGCGAATGCCCCGTTGGCGACGTAGAAGCAGCAGATCAGGGGAATGAGCGCGAAGAGGCCAAGGCTCTTCTTGTCGGTTGCCTTCAAGAACGCAACCGACACACCCTTCTTGGCCCAGCCTTCCTTGAGCAGCAGCCCCGGGCGGCCGAACTTGCCGGGTGGCATGTGGATCTTGATCTCGCGTGGGGAGGAGCCTGCGGTGATGTCGACGTCCAGGCCGGTCCTGTCGTGGATCTCCAGTGCAACGGCGCGGATTCGCGCCAGGCTCAGCTCGTCGGCTCCCTTCACTCCCTTGACGCGCACACGGATCACGCTGATCGGTGCGTTCGCGCTCGCGCCCGAGAAGTTCTGTGGGTCGAGGAACGGCATCATTCCGTCCAGAGTCGTGAGAAAGAGGGGAGGCTGCTGAATGTAGTCCCCGAGGTTCTGCGTCGGTCGGAGCGGCTTATCATCCAGCGCCTTCGCCGAAGCAGGGTCGGCAGGGTCGAGTTCAGGCGGGTAATACGTCTCGAGCGGCACGCGCGACAGCGGGCTGAAGCCGGGCAGCTTGTCAGGGTCGTACCGTCCGACGACCTTGAAGAACGGTGTGCCGACCGCGCCATTGCGGATCACATTCGACCCTGTGTACTGGCGCAGCCTGCGGAACTGAACGTCTTGGTTGGCGGCCGGGGCGCGTTCGAAGCCTTCCGGGTTGAACGTGTTCCTCCAGATGCTGGGTGGGTTCGTCGTCTGAAGTGGAAAGAGTTCAAGATCGCGGCCGCGCTTGGTGGATGAGTAGCGCGGCTCCGACGGACGCCAGTACGCGAGCGATGTGAACTGGACGCCCAACATTCGTTCGTAGATGCGAGCTGCGGGGACCGCGCGACGACCGACGAAGCTGCTGGGCAAGCGGCTAACGAAGCGATAAGCACGCGGCGAGGCGAGCGCGGAGGGAATCCCTGCCGGATTCGCGGCCTTCAGCCGATCGACGTCAGCGACCAGTTCCTCGTCGACGAACGTCCTGGCGCTCGCGATCACCGGGACATAGCGCACCCCCTTTACGAATGGGCGGTCGCTCGGGCGCAAGTACCGTCCCGCGACTACGGCCTGATCGAGCTTGAGTAGCCGAGCTTCCTGGACCGGATCGATCGCGGCGATCAGAATCGGAAACGAGATATTCGCTTCGACGCCGACGCCTCCGCGCGGAGCGAGTTCGGGGATGACGTCGCTTCCCTCTCCCGGCGAGCGAGACGAGAAGCAGCGCAGGTACTCGGAGCGCGCGAACGGCCCCAGGCGTGCCGGGCCCGAGGCGACAAAGAACGCGCACACGTCCAAGGCGACACCATTCGCCGCGATCTCTCGGAGTTCGCGAAAAGGATTGCGCCGCGTGTAGTACGCGTAGCCGCGGTCGCCGGGATAGACCGACGTACCCGCCTGCGCTCTCGAGGAAAGGCGAACCTGGAAGAGCTGCCCGGGATCGTCGTTCAACCAGGGCCGGACGCTAAAGAACATTCTGCCTCTCGGCAGCACGTAGCCGACGTTCGCGATCGGCGCGGCGACGTCCACGCCTCGGATTCGCTGGATCGTGCGGTACTGCGCGAGACTGATGCCGCCGAAGATCCCGCTCAAGTAGTTGTCGCGGACGAGCTGCTCGCTTTGTTCGAGCCGAGTGAACGACCCACGGGGCCGGACGAGAACATCGTATGCGTTCCTGAAGTTGCTCTGCACTGAGCCACGAACGCGGACGTCTGATGTTGTCGCCGCTGACGCGAGGAGTACGAAGCTGACTGCTGCCAGCGCGATCGCGGCACCAAGGGCTCCGACCCGTGCCCGGCGATGCCGAAGTTGGGCCCAAATAAACACGCTCAACATTGCACGTGCCCCGCGGTCCGGAGCGGGCGCCTTGGGGCGCCCGCTCCGGACGTAGATTCTTCTGGAGGTCGACTACTCGTGGCCCCTACCCGCACGGACAAGGGCTGGAGAAGCAGGCGCCGGGGGAACGATTCAGGCAGTGACAACACGGACCGGAGCCACAGCCGCTGCACTTCCAGTTGTATGGAAAGTTTTGATCCGTGCATGCACTGTCGGGGCAGGCCGAGGTGTCCCTGCAACACTGCCCGCTTTGCGCACGCGCGGTCGCCGGCATCAAGGCGACGCCGAGACCTACGGCAGCGAACGTTCCGAGACGGCGGAGAAAGCTCTTGCGGCTCGAACCCGGTTCATGGGCAATGCGGTCTTCCATCACTCTCCTCCTTCTACGCTACGTGAGCAACTGACGCTTGGTCTTCCGCGGCACCACCTCCCTCCCGAAGGACGCGCCCTAGCCGTTCGATGTCGGCCGGGCTTGCCGGAACGAGCGTCTCGACGACAATTCCGCCCCTGCTGACAGCGAACGCCTGCGGCGTGCCGCCGCTCTTGAATGCAGCCGCGACAGAACCGTCGCGTTCGAACAGCGTTATGACCTGGGGAGGGAGCTCTATGTCGTGCGACGCCGGACTGTCGTCGAGGATCGCGATTACCGGCTGGTCAGCCGCAAGTTGCCCGAGCCTGCCGACCAGATGACGACAGGGTTCGCATCCCGAGTGCAACAGCAGATAGGTGGCCGGCGCCGCGAAGAGCTCGTCGCTGCCGATGTTGCGACCTGCGACGTCGAAGACTTGGAACGGCTCGATCTGCATCCCGGCGCGTGCGGCGCCGAGGTTGATCTGTCCCGATGTGACAGCGAGCTCGGCTCGCTCAAGGACCGCCGTCACGCGGCGTAGGAAACCGAGCACGATGACCGCGATGGCCGTGACGACCATCCACAGGGAAACGAACGCGGCGATCCACCAGGCGCTCAAACGTGGCTCCCTTCGCCTAACGGGAGTGAGGCGAGCCGCCGCAGGCGAAGGCTGAGTTGCACGAGCGCAAGGCCCGCCAGAGCTGCCGTCGATGCGATGAACAACGCGAGTACAGCGGAGGCTGACAGGCCGGCGTCGCCGTCGAAGAAGATGGCGTCGAGCGCAAGGGCACGGGGTTCCTGCCAGGCGAGCGTGAGAGCGAGTGCGAGCAGCCCCAGGTTGCGTCCGACGGTCAGCCAGGTGATGCGCTGCGGGGAGACGTGGCTGAAGCAGCCGCAGTCGATCTCGCGGCCTTGCAGCAGCGCGGTAGACACGGCGATCGTGAACACCGCGAGCATGAGAGCAACGAGGCTGGCGACTATTTGCAGACCGAGACCAAAGAGGAGTGCGCCTCCTGCGAGAACCTCCGCAGCAGGAAGCAGTTCCGCGACGGGCTTGACGAGGCCGCGGGGCAGCAGGCGGTACCGCTCGATCGCATCCGCGAACTCGCGCCGGCGCGGAAGCTTCGAAAGCCCGGCGAGCAGAAAGAGACTACCGAGGACGAAGCGAGCGATCAGAGCTGTTGGTTCCGTGACTTTCCCCTCACCGCCGCAGATCGCTACTCGGCGGCAGGATAAATCGTCACAATGTAGAAAGCAAGCGCTTCTCCGAACCACCTGCTCGGAGGAGTTGTCGACGGGTCAGGCGACGGGCGCCGGCGCCCGCTCGAAGACCAGCTCGCCGTCGCGGGCGTCCACGCGCACCGTGTCGCCCTCCGCGAACTCCCCCTCGAGCAGCTTCAGCGCGAGCGGGTTCTCGACGAGCCGCTGGAGGGCGCGCTTCAAGGGTCGCGCGCCGTACGCGGGGTCCCAGCCGGCCTCGGCAATCGCCTCGGCGGCCGCCTCGGTCAGCTCGAGCCCGAGCTTGCGCTCGGCAAGGCGGGCACGCAGACGCTCGACCTGCAGGCCGACGATCGCCGCGAGCTGCTCGCGGGTCAGCGCCTCGAAGACGACGACCTCGTCGACCCGGTTCAGGAACTCCGGCCGGAAGCGCTCGCGCAGGTCGTCCGCCGAGCGCACGTTCGAGGTCATGATCACGACCGTGTGGCGGAAGTCCACCGTGCGACCGTGGCCGTCGGTCAGACGGCCGTCGTCGAGCAGCTGCAGCAGCACGTCGAAGACGTCGGAGTGCGCCTTCTCGATCTCGTCCAGCAGGAGCACCGAGTAGGGCCGCCTGCGCACCGCCTCGGTCAGCTGGCCGCCCTCCTCGAAGCCGACGTAGCCGGGCGGCGCGCCGACCAGGCGCGAGACCGTGTGGCGCTCCATGTACTCGGACATGTCCAGCCGCACCATGGCCCGCTCGTCGTCGAACATGAACTCGGCGAGCGCGCGGGCGAGCTCGGTCTTGCCGACGCCGGTCGGGCCGAGGAAGACGAACGAGCCGATCGGCCGGTTCGGGTCCTGGAGCCCCGAGCGGGCACGGCGGAGCGCGTTTGCGACCGCCTCGACCGCCTCGTCCTGGCCGACCACCCGCAGGTGCAGCCGCTCCTCCATGTGGACAAGCTTCTCGACCTCGCCCTCGAGCAGGCGCGCCGCGGGGATTCCCGTCCAGCTCGCGACGACCGCGGCGATATCGTCGTCGTCCACCTCTTCCTTGACGAGCGACTCGCCCTGCGGGCGATCCGCGATCTCCTGCTCGAGCGCGGGGAGCTCCCCGTAGCGGATCTCGGCGACCCGCTGGAGATCGCCTGTCCGCTCCGCCCGCTCGGCCTCCATCTTCAGCTCGTCGATCCTGCGCGTGACCTCCTTGACGCGGTCGAGAGCTGCTTTCTCCTTAGCCCAGCGCGCGGCGAGCTCGTCGCGGCGGCTCCTCACCTCCGCGAGCTCCCGCTCCAGTGGTGCCCGGTCATCGGGCTCCGCCGCCAGCTCGATCTCGAGCTGCCGCACGCGGCGCACCGCCTCGTCCAGCTCGAGCGGCGACGAGTCGATCTCCATGCGCAGGCGCGAGGCCGCCTCGTCCACGAGGTCGATCGCCTTGTCCGGGAGGAAGCGGTCGGCGATGTAGCGCTCCGAGAGGACTGCCGCGGCGACGAGGGCGGCGTCGCGGATGCGGACGCCGTGGTGGGCCTCGTAGCGCTCCTTGAGGCCGCGCAGGATCGCGATCGTGCCCGCGACCGAGGGCTCGCCGACGAGCACGGGCTGGAAGCGGCGCTCGAGCGCGGCGTCCTTCTCGACGTGCTGGCGGTACTCGTCGAGCGTCGTCGCGCCGATGCAGCGCAGCTCGCCCCGGGCGAGCATCGGCTTCAGCAGGTTGCCGGCCGAGACGGCGCCCTCGGCCGCGCCGGCGCCGACGACCGTGTGCAGCTCGTCGATGAAGAGGATGATCTTCCCCTCCGCCGCCTTGATCTCGTCGAGGACGGCCTTCAGCCGCTCCTCGAACTCGCCCCGGTACTTCGAGCCGGCGAGCAGGGCGCCGATGTCGAGCGCCCACACGCGCTTGCCCTTCAGCCCCTCCGGGACGTCGCCGGCGACGATCCGCTGCGCGAGGCCCTCGGCGATCGCCGTCTTGCCGACGCCCGGCTCGCCGATCAGCACCGGGTTGTTCTTCGTCCGCCGCGAGAGCACCTGGATCGTGCGCCGGATCTCCTCGTCGCGTCCGATCACCGGGTCGAACGTGCCCTGCTCGACGAGCTCGGTCAGGTCGCGACCGTACTTCTCGAGCGCCTGGTAGCCGCCCTCGGGGTCCTGCGAGGTGACGCGCTGACCGCCACGTATCTCCTTCAGGGCGGCGAGGAGCGCGTCGCGCGGCACGGAGTCGAGCGCGAGCAGGAGGTGCTCGACGGAGACGTAGTCGTCGTCGAGCGCCTTCATCTCCTCGAACGCCTTGTCGAGCACCCGCCGGAAAGCCGGGGAGGCCTGCGGCTGGACGTTCCCACCGGAGATCGTGGGCCGGCTGCGCAGCTTCGCCTCGGCTTCGGCCCGCACCTCGGCCGGCGCATGGTGAGAGCGCTCGCAGAGCGTTCTCACCAGCTCCTGCTCCAGCAGCGCGAGCAGGAGGTGCTCGGGGTGGGTCTCCGGGTGGCCGCCACGCCGCGCCAGCTCCTGCGCCGCCGCCACCGCCTCCTGCGACCGGGTCGTGAGCTTGTTGAAGTCCATGGCTACTGCCGCCTCCGTGCCGGGTGCTGGGCGGGCCGGTAGACCACGAGCTCGCGCCGGTAGCTGCGGTGCACCGTCTGGATCTCGTCGCGCAGCTCGCGCTCGACCCGCTCCATGCGCAGCTGGAGCCTGCGCAGCTCGTCCTGGAGCCGCAGCACGTGCTCGACGCCGGCGAGGTTCAGCCCCAGCTCCGTCGTCAGCCGCTGGATCAGGCGCAGCCGCTCGAGGTCGGTCTCGGAGTAGAGCCGCGTGCCGCCCGGCGTGCGCCCCGGCCGGACGAGCCCCTTCGTCTCGTACATGCGCAGGGTCTGCGGGTGCATGCCGACGAGCTCGGCGGCGACCGAGATCATGTAGAGGGGGCGGTCGGACATCAGCGCGACACCTTCTGCAGCGCCTCGAGCGCCTCGCGCTCGGCCTTCGTCAGCTTCACCGGCACGGTCAGCTTCAGGCGCGCGAGCACGTCGCCCTTGCCGCCGCCGGAGAGCTTCGGCGCGCCGCGGCCGCGGATGCGCAGCAGCTTGCCGTGCTGCGAGCCGGCGGGGATCTTGAGCGAGACCGCGCCCTCCGGGGTCGGAACCTCGACCGTCGCGCCGAGCGCCGCCTCGGGATAGGTGACCGGCACGTCCACGACGAGGTCGGCGCCGCGCCGCTCGTAGAGCGGCGACCGAGCGACGCGCGTGACGACGTGGAGGTCGCCCGCCGGGCCGCCGTGGCGCCCGGCCTCGCCCTTGCCCGCGAGCCGGATGCGCGTGCCGTCGCGCGCGCCGGCCGGGATCTTGACCGCGTAGCGCTTCGTCGCCCGCTCGCGACCCGACCCACGGCAGCTCGCGCACGGCTGCTCGACGATCGTGCCGTTGCCGCGGCAGCGCGGGCACGGCTGGGAGAGCGCGAACAGCCCCTGCGCCTCCGAGCGGACGCCGCGGCCGCCGCACTCGGGACAGACGATCGGCGACGTGCCGGGCTGCGCGCCCGAGCCGCCACACGTGTGGCAGGCCGTCTCGACGTCCACGGGCACACGCACCTCGACGCCCTTGAGGGAGTCCTCGAAGGAGAGGTTGACGACGGCCTCGAGGTCGGCGCCGCGCTCGGCCCGTGTGGCGCGACGGCCCGCGCGGCCGCCGAACACGCCGCCGAAGAGGTCGCCCAGGTCGAATCCCTCGAATCCGGCCCCACCGGCGGAGCCCGGCGCGAACTGCCGGGCCGGGCTGTCGTACTGCCGGCGCTGCTCGGGGTCGGAGAGGACGTCGTAGGCGCCCTGGATCTCCTTGAAGCGCTCCTCCGCGGCGGCGTCGCCCGGGTTGCGGTCCGGGTGGTAGCGCCGGGCGAGCTTACGATAGGCCTTCTTGATCTCGTCCGGCGGGGCGTTCTTCGCGACGCCCAGCGTTCCGTAGAGGTCGGTCATCTCACTCCGCGACGATCACCCGCGCGGGCCGGAGCACGCGGTCGCCGAGCCGGTAGCCCTTCTGGAGCACCTGGAGCACCGTCCCGGACTCGGCACCCTCCGAAGGCTGGGAGAGGAGCGCCTCGTGCACGTGCGGGTCGAAGGGGCCTTCCGTCGCGATCTCGAGGAGGCCCTCGCCGCCGAGCGCCGAGGCGAGCGCCCGGTGGACGAGCTGCACGCCCTCCTCGAGCTTCGCCTCCTCGTGCTCGGCTGCCGCCTCGAGCGCGCGCTCGAGGTCGTCGAGCACCGGCAGCAGCTCCTTGACCAGCCGCTCGGTCGCCCGGGCGACGAGGTCGGCCCGGTCGCGCGCCGTGCGCTTGCGGTAGTTCTCGAACTCGGCCGCGACGCGCTGCAGGTCGTTCAGGTACTCGTCGCGCTCGGCCTCGAGAGCCTGGAGGCGTTCCTCCAGGCTCTGCTCCGGCTCGGCCTGCGTCTCCTCGGCCGTCACGGCGTCTTCGCCTCTTCGTCGATCACCTCGTAGTCGGCCTCCTCGACGACCTCGTCCTCGGTGGACGAGCCGCCGCCGGAGCCCGGCTGCGAGGCCGCCTGCGCCGTGGCCTGCGCGTAGACAGCGTTGGCGAGCGTCTGCGCGGCCTCGGTCAGCGCCTCGGTGCGGCTGCGGATCTCGGCGACGTCGGTGCCCTCGAGCACCTGGCGCAGCTCCATGATCCGCCCCTCGATCGTCGAAGCGTCGGCCTCCTCGAGCTTGTCGCGGTGCTCCTTGAGCGAGCGCTCGGTCTGGTAGGCCAGGCTCTCGGCGTGGTTGCGCGCGTCGGCCAGCTCGCGCAGCCGGTGTGCCTCCTCGGCGTGCGCCTCGGCCTCCTTGACCATCCGGCTGACCTCGTCCTCGGCGAGCCCCGAGCCTCCCTCGATCCGGATCTGCTGCTCGTTGCCCGTGCCGAGGTCCTTCGCGTGCACGTGGATGATCCCGTTCGCGTCGATGTCGAAGGCGACCTCGACCTGGGGCATGCCGCGGGGCGCCGGCGGGATTCCGACGAGCTGGAACTTGCCGAGCGTCTTGTTGAAGCCGGCCATCTCCGACTCGCCCTGGAGGACATGGATCTCGACCGACGGCTGGTTGTCCTCGGCGGTCGAGAACGTCTCCGCCTTGCGGGTCGGGATCGTGGTGTTGCGCTCGATCAGCTTCGTGAAGACGCCGCCCTTCGTCTCGATCCCGAGCGAGAGCGGGGTGACGTCGAGCAGGAGGACGTCCTTCACCTCGCCGCGGAGGACGCCGGCCTGGATGGCGGCGCCGACGGCGACGACCTCGTCCGGGTTGACGCCCTTGTGCGGGTCCTTGCCGATCAGCTCCTTGACCTTGTCCACGACGGCCGGCATGCGGGTCATGCCGCCGACGAGCACGACGTGGTCGATCCCGGACGGGTCGATGCCCGCGTCGGCGAGCGCCTGCTTCGTCGGCCCGACGGTGCGGGCGAGCAGCTCGGCGGTCAGCTCGTTCAGCTTGGCGCGCGTGAGGGAGAGGTCGAGGTGCTTCGGCCCCTCCTGCGTGGCGGTGATGAACGGCAGGTTGATCTGCGTCGTCATCGTCGAGGAGAGCTCGATCTTCGCCTTCTCGCCGGCCTCGTAGAGGCGCTGGAGCGCCATCCTGTCGGCGGCGAGGTCGATGCCCTGGTCGCGCTTGAACTCGGCGACCATCCAGTCGACGATCGCCTTGTCGAAGTTGTCGCCACCGAGGTGGTTGTCGCCGTTCGTGGCCTTCACCTCGAAGACGCCCTCGCCGAGGTCGAGGATCGACACGTCGAAGGTGCCGCCGCCGAGGTCGAAGACGAGGATCGTCTGGTCGTGCTCCTTGTCGAGCCCGTAGGCGAGCGAGGCCGCCGTCGGCTCGTTGATGATGCGGAGGACGTTGAGGCCGGCGATCTTGCCCGCGTCCTTGGTCGCCTCGCGCTGGGCGTTGTTGAAGTACGCCGGGACGGTGATCACCGCGTCGGTGACCGGCTCGCCGAGGTACGCCTCCGCGTCCTGCTTGAGCTTCTGCA
>ORJL010865184.1_pt1 | contig 22111 bp, 32 predicted proteins | sample 1779941 | NCBI WGS metagenome assembly ORJL01 (sample SAMEA104232317, study PRJEB22302) | groundwater metagenome | biome: forest; feature: aquifer; material: groundwater | place: USA | collected 2011-08-07 | depth 5.8 m
CCCGACCTCCTCGTTCTTGACGAGCCGTTCAGCGCGCTTGACGAGGAGGGCGCCGAGCTCCTCGCCCGGGCGAAGCAGGTGCTCGCCGAATACGACGAGGCGGTGCCGCCGGTCCGCGAGCGCCTCACGAAGGCGCGCCGCGCGCTCGGCGCCGCGAACGCCCTCCTCCTCGGCTTCGCCGGTTCCCCGGCCGCGGCCGCGGCACGCATCGAGGCCGAGGTCCGCTCGACGGAAGCCGAGCTCGAGGACCGTCGCGGCCGCGAGCGCCTCGCCGCCCAGCAGGAGGCCCGGGCGCAGGGCGCGCTCGAGGAGGCGCGCGCCGGTGGCGCCGACCTCGAGGCGCGCCTGGCGGAGGTCCGCACGGCCGCGCTCGCCGAGGCCGACTACGGGAAGCTCGTCGACGCCTGGCGCGCGGTCCGCATCGCCGTCCTCGAGAACAGCGTCATCCCCTCGGTCGAGGACACGGCGAATGAAATCCTTCGCATGTTCCCCTATGGCATCCAGATCGCGCTCCGCACCCAGCGCGACCGGAAGAGCGGCGACGGTCAGGCGGAGGCGCTCGACGTCGCGGTGCTCGGCGGGAAGGCCGAGTTCTACGAGGGATGCAGCGGCGGTCAACGCACGACCATCGACGTTTCGCTTCACTGCGCGATCGCGCTCGTCGTGAGCCGGCGCGCGTCGACCCGCCTGCGGTTCCTCTTCCTCGACGAGCCGGAAGGGCTCGACGAAGCCGGGCGCGCTGCGCTCGGCGCGATCGTGCGCTGGGTCGCGGACGCGTTCAGCCTGCGGGTGCTCCTCGCCTCGCACCACGAGGACCTCATCGCCGCGGTGGGCGGCACGGTGGTCGAGATCGGCGGCGAGCCGGGCGCGGCGATCGTCGAGCGCGCCGCGCGGGAACCGGTGGCGGCATGACGGCGAAGGCCTCGGGCTGGGCGCACATGGACAACTCGCGCAGGTGGCATTTCTTCGGCGCCGTCGGCGGGTCGCTCTGCGGGCGCTGGGCCTTCTTCGGCGAGGTCCGTGACGCGGCGCCGTCCGCGAACGCAGACACCTGCTCGGCCTGCATGGCGAAGATCCGCGCGGAGCGCGCTCGCAAGGGCCTCGACGCCCACGACCGCAACGTCGAGGCCGAGCGGACGGCACGCGCATGACCCTCCTCGGCCTCTCCATCGCCCCGTGGGTCCTCGAGACCGCTGCCCTCTCCATCCTCGTCGTCGCCTTCTTCCTCTACATCGGCGCGCGGGAGCGGGAGCGGAACGAGCGCGAGGCGTTCGAGCGGCGGATGCGGGGCGGAAGGTGACGAAGCTCCACGTCTCCACGGCCCTCTCGCTCCCGGAGGATGCCGTTACGCGCACCTTCGTCGTGTACGGCGGCAAGGGCAAGGGGAAGACGAACTTCGGGTCTGTCCTGGTCGAGGAGCTCGCGAAGCGCGGCGACCGCTTCTGCGTCACGGATCCGCTCGACGTTTGGTGGGGACTGCAGCACGGGGACCACGCGATCGACGTCGTCATCCTCGGCGGCACCCACGGCCGTGACATGCCGATCACGCCCGGCGCCGGCGAGGTCATTGCGGACTTCGTCGCCGACGAGGACGTCTCGACGGTGATCGTCATGCGCCACGCCGACGGCCGGATGTGGACGAACGGCGAGCGCATCCGGTTCATGACCGCCTTTGTGCGCCGCCTCTTCGCGCGCCAGGGCGAGCGCCGGCGCCCGCTCATGCTCGTGATCGACGAGGCCGGACGCTTCGTCCCGCAGACGGCCGGCAAGGGCGACCTCCAGATCGCCGAGTGCATCGGGGCGATCGAGGAGCTCGTCGAGTGGGGGCGGAACGTCGGTCTCGGCTGCTGCCTCATCACGCAGCGGAGCGCCCGGATGGCGAAGGCGGTCTCCGAGCTCGCGGAGTGCATGGTCGCGTTCCAGACCGCGGGCCCGAACTCGATCAAGGCGATCGTCGAGTGGTTCGGCGAGCACATCCCGACCGAGCGCCAGAAGGAGCTCGTTGGGATCCTCCGCAAGCTCCCGGTCGGCCGCGCCCTGGTGGTGTCGCCCGAGTGGCTCGACTTCGAGGGCGAGGCGCCGATCCGGCTCCGCGAGACCTTCGACTCGAGCGCGACCCCGAAGGCGGGCGGCGCGCTACGCGCTCCCGGCCGCGCGCGGAAGCCCGACCTCGCGAAGTACTCGGCTCGGATGGCCGAGGTGGTGGAGCGTGCGAAGGCCGAGGACCCCGGTGCGCTGCGCGCGACGATTGCCGACCTCCGCAAGCAGCTCGCGGCGAAGCCCACCGTGATGGCCGCGCCCGCGAAGACCCTCGAGGTCGCAGTCCTCTCCAACGGCACGACGAAGGCGCTCACGAAGGCCGCGGCGCAGATGGTGCGCGCGGCCGAACTCGTCGCTGAAGGCGTGGGGCGGCTCCAGAACATCGCGTCGGACCTTCGCGATGCATCCGCTCCCGTCGCGCTCGAACTCCACCGCATCCAGTCCGTGCCCAGCGCGAGAGCCGCCGCCGCAGGAAGCACGTCGGTGGCCCTCGCGGTGCGCGCGGGCAGCGTGGTCGGGCATCCAGGGGGACGTACCCCAGTCGCTCATGACGGCTCCACGCCACGGTCCGGCTCGGCGCGTGGGAGTGGCGGGCCGGCGCGCACCACCGAGGGCGTCCCGAAGCGGTACCTCCAGAAGCTGGTCGACGCGATGGGCACGCTCGATCACCTCGGCTACACGCAGCCGACGAACCTCCAGATCGCCACCTGGTCGAAGATGTCAGTCCGCGGCGGCGCCTTCAGCGGCTACCTCCGCGAGCTCGCGGCCGCCGGGCTGGTCACGAAGGACGGCCAGACCGCGGCGCTCACGGACGCGGGGCGCGCTGCGGCGAGTCGGCCGCTCCACGGAGCGAGCAACGATGACCTCCACCTCCTCGCTCGCGCCGTCGCCAAGCCCTACCTGCACAAGCTCCTCAATCCGCTCATCGAGGCGTACCCGCAGACCCTGACGATCACCGACCTTGCCGAGGCGGCCGGCATGTCCGTCGAGGGTGGTGCGTTCTCGGGCTACCTGCGCGAGCTCGTCGCCTACGGATTCGTGACGAAGGACCGGAGCTCGGCCCGCGCGGCGGATGCCCTGTTCATCGCGGGTGCGCGATGACCACCACCCTTGCCCACACCGGGCGGCCTGTAGTAGCGCCGGCGGCCGTGGAGGAAGCGCACGGCCGCCGGCGTGGCCGTGCCGCCGGGAGCGCGATCGTCCGGGTCGGCTGCCGGGTCATGGGCTGCTCCTGGTCGTGGTGCGTCGATGACAAGGTGGTCGCCGTCATCGACGCGCTCCTCGCACGCAAGGGGCACGAGGAGGAGCACATCCTCCGCGGCGAGTGCCCGGACCGGACGCTCGTATGAGGAACCTTCTCACCTGTCAGCGCGATTCCGAGTGTCCGTGGACCGTCATCGTCGAGGCGGCCTATCCGGTCAAGGGCGAGGCGGACCGCGAGCGGCACCACGCGGCGCACGACCGGAAGGCCGCGAGTGCGGCGGTCTGGGACGAGCGTCGTGCGCGAGCGGCACAGCATCGTGAACTGAAGGCCCAGCGTCGAGAGGTCCGTGCACAGCGTCGTGCGCTCGAAGGAAGCGTCGAGCGCACGACGGTGCGCGCGGGCCAAGCTCCGGCCGAGGTGCAAGCGGAGCGCGATGAGGCTAGGACGGCGCGTACGGCCGTACCGATGCGGAGCGGAGCCGTTCACGGAAGACAGCCCGCGCGCACCACTCCACTCGATGCCATGAGAGAGACCCCCGCAGGGGCGTCCCGGTCAGCCGGTCGCGGCGAGACGAACGGCCGAGGCGACAAGGTAGCCCACGCGACCCCACGCGGAACGGGAATGCCACGGCGAGGCGAGGATGACGGCGGCCGTTCTAAGGCCATCAAGGAGTCGGATGCTGCGGCGCCGACCGCTTCCTCGAACACCCTCGCCGTGGCCACACCGTGCCCCATGTGCGCGCTCGACATCTTCCACGGTCACGGCCACCTGCGGAGCGACGGCACGGTGACCAGGGAATCGACGATCCGGTGGGCGGCATGACCGTCACCGACGGCGGGTGCATGCACTGCCTGAACCCGGATGGCACGCGGGCATCGCTCGGCTGTCGCTGCGCGTGCCACCTCGATCAGACCAAGGAGCAGCGCGACCAGGCGTGGCGCGACCTTCGCAAGATGGTCGTGCGTGCGGCGCGTGAGGCAGAGAGCCTGTGACCGACCGCGAGCGTATCCTCACCGCCGCGCTGCGCTCCGTCGGGAAGAGCATCGACGCCTACACCGCGCGCCTCCGCCGTGGCGAGAACATCGCCCCGCTCGGCTCGGTGTTCCTGCTGCTCGAAGCGATCCGGAAGGACGTCCAGGCGGCGCTCGACGAGGCGGGGCAGTCGTGACGGTTACCCGCTCCGACTATGCCACCGCGCGAGAGGCCGACGTCGAGGTGCTCAGGGATGCGTTCGAGTCGGGCAACGCGTACACGCGGCAGCAGGCGCACCTCGAGCTCGCCATCGGTGACCGGCAGTTTCGCGCCGCGGTCTCGGAGCTCCGCGCGCACGGCTATCCAGTCGTCACGGAGCTCGACGACGAGAACGGCAAGGCGGTGTACCACAAGGCGCGCTCGCGCGAGGAGCTCGAGGACTTCATCGAGGCGGAGCTGTGGAGCCGCGCGACTGACCTGCTTGAGCAGGTCCACCAGCTGCGCGGCCACGCACCGGAGCACTTCGGGGAGGCGGCGCAGAGCCGTCTCTTCAGCGCGTGAAGGAGGCGGACATGCCAGCGAAGACGAAACGGAAGCCGGCGGACAGGCCGAGGCAGCTCACGAAGACTGCCGAGCTCGAAGCCCGCGTGCTCGGGCTCGAAGCGCAGCTCCGCGCTACGTGGGTCCAGCGCGAGCGTCTCATCGACGAGCGCGACGGGCTACACGCGCTCATCGCGATCGCCAACCGCGGCGGAGCGTTCACGACCCTACCCAGCCAGAGCCGTCCGTACACCGTGAACGGCGTCTCCGGCTTCGAGCTGGTGCGCTGATGGCCGCTCTCCACAAGGAAGCCATCGCCCCGCGTTCGGTCTCGAAGAGCGCGAAGAAGATCGGCGACGCAGCGAAGAAGGGCGAGCTCGTCCAGATGCCCGAGCCGAAGAAGAAGCCTGAGCTCGGCGTCGACCGCGAGCCGACGGAGATGACGTTCTCGAAGGCGCACGAGGTCCACACCGTCGCGGACCAGCTCATCGAGCGCGGGCTCCCGCACATGGCGACGGTGAAGCAGGCGCGGATCCTCTACATCTTCTCGTCCGCAGACCACATCGCGGGCTGCGAGGAGGCGATCGCCGTCTCGCGCTACCCGCGCAAGCTCCTGCCGCTGGGGAAGTTCGACTTCATCGTCATGGTCTCGGGCCCGCGCTGGCAGCGCTCCGAGAAGGACGTCGAGTGGCGCAAGGCGCTGGTCTACCACGGACTTTCGCACATCGACAACGACGAGAACGGGCGCTGGCTCATCGCCCGCCACGAGTTCACCGGCTTCCTGGCTGAGCTCAACACCTTCGGCGCCTGGACCGAGTCGCTCACGAGGGTGAAGCAGCTCGATCTGTTCGCGAAGGACTGAGGGAAGGAGGACAAGGACATGGCATCAATCAGCATCTCGATCTCAGCGTCAAAGCTCGACGAGGCCGACAGCGGCCAGGAGACCGACGAACTCGCGCTCGCGCAGGGGCTCGTGCAGAAGCTCAAGGACGACGGGTTCTCCGTCACTGGGAGCTTCTATGGCGTCGGTGGCAGCACGCCGCTGACCGGCACGGCGGAAGCCGAGTCGCCGGCGGGCGACGCCGCGAGCGAACCCACGACGTAGGCCTTTGGCGGGCTGGCCGCCCCGTGTGGACGCACCGAGGTTCGACTCCTCGGCGGGGCGCAGGAGCGAACGAGCGAGAAGGAGGACGGATGTGGCGGACGAGCTGAAGTGCTCCGCGGGCTGCGGGAAGACGTTCACGCACGCGGGCTGGATGACGAAGCACGCGGTGCACTGCCCGGGCAAGGTCAGCACGCGCGGACGGATCGCTCGGCTCGCGGCACGGCACCACCCCCGCGCGGGCGCCGCGGTGAAGGCGCGGGCGCCAAAGGTCAAGCGTGCTCGTAGGACCCCCCCCGCGGCGCACGAGTGCCCGGCGACGGAGATCGCGCGGCCGGCGCCCTCGTGCGCCACCTGCTTCCACGCTCCGGTGTGCATCCTGCGCGCGAAGATCGTCGTCTTCGAGACGCAGGTGCGCGGGCTCATCTCGGAGTCGATCGCGGAGATCCAGGGCGACGAGCAGGTGCCGACGGTCCGGCTCGACGCGAGCTGCTCGCTGTACGCGGCGGGAGGCCCTGATGGCGCACGGTAGGTCGCTCGTCGAGCGCGAGATCACCGCGGCGCTCCGGCGGAAGCATGGGCCGAAGCTCGTCAAGGAGATGCCGCCCACGACGCGTCGGCACGGCGGCTACACGATGGTCGAGGAGGCGGCGAAGGCGGAGGCCACGCGCTACCGCCAGGTGCAGCGCAAGCTCAGGGTCGGGCGACCGGGGCGGCCGTCGAACGCGCCGGCGCCGACGTTCTCGTGGGAGTCGGTGGTCGCGCGGTCGCAGAAGAAGCGGAAGGCGGCCGCAGCGTGAGCGGCAAGACGGCGATCCAGTGGGCGACCGCAGTGTGGAACCCGACGACGGGCTGCACGCGCGTCTCCGTCGGCTGCGACAACTGCTATGCGTTCGCGCTCCACGACAAGCGGTACGTCTCGAACCTCGACGCGGCGAAGGCCTGGGCGAAGGCGACCGCGCTGACCGATCCCGACCTCGTCCGCGCCGCGCTCGCGGCACCGACCGGCGAGCTTGTGCGCGCCTTCCGCGCCGCCGGCGCCCGGCTCCCGTTCACTGCTCGCCAGTACGACGTGCCGTTCTCGCGCGTCCAGGTCCTCGACGACGAGCGCCTGGACGCTCCGCTCCGCGAGCAGAAGCCCCAGCGGTACTTCGTGGACTCGATGGCCGACCTCTTCCACGAGGCGGTCCCGGACCTCCTCCTCGACCGCGTCTTCCTCCGGATGGCGCTCGCTCGCCGGCACACATTCCTCGTGCTCACGAAGCGGCCGGAACGGATGCGCGCGTACTGCGCGAAGGCGCTCGGAGAGTCCGGCCTCGACATCAATGCCGAGCTCGACCACGTCGCCCCGCTGCTGACGCCCGCGGAACGCGCCGAGGCCTGCGCCTGGGCCCTGCGCTACCAGTTCGGCCCGGAACCGCCCCCGAACATCTGGCTGGGCACGAGCGTCGAGGACCAGGCAGCGGCCGACGAGCGCATCCCGCACCTGCTCGCCACGCCTGCCGCGGTGCGGTTCCTCTCGTGCGAGCCGCTGCTCGGGCCGGTATGGCTTGGCCCCGCGTTTCTCGGTGGTCGACTCGATGGCGCGATCTCCTTCGCCAAGAAGATTGATTGGGTCATCGTCGGTGGCGAGAGCGGACCGCGCGCGCGGCCGATGGACCTCGCGTGGGCACGCTCGCTCGTCGCGCAGTGCCGCGCTGCGGGGGTCGCGCCGTTCGTGAAGCAGCTCGGACGGATGCCGTTCGACGGTGGCATGACGCTTCCCGGTCAGCACTGGACCGAGGAGCAACAGAAGGCCGCCGAGTGGATCACCGTTCCTGGCTACTCCGCGTATCAGCGCGCCTTGCATCTGCGCGATCGCAAGGGCGGCGACATGGACGAGTGGCCCGAGGACCTCCGGGTCCGGGAGCTCCCGCGATGAAGTACGTCCGTCACCACATCCCGGTCCCGGTCGCCGGCGACTGGCATCACGGCCTCTCGCCCTGGCACGTGGTCACGCAGGAGAACCCGGAGCGTGGGGATCACGACGTCTACCTCACCGAGTGCGGCCTGCGCATCACGAGCGAGACGCACCAGGGCATTCGAGCGTCCGAGCTGCCGCATGCGCTGGCGACGATGTGCGGGGCGTGCGTGGCGGCGAGTTCGCGCGGGGAGGTCGTCGCGTGACCTGGGTGAAGCAGGACGACCGCGAGCTCGAGAACAAGAAGGTCCGCAAGGTCAGCGACAGCGCTTATCGCTTCCACGCTGCCGCTCGTGGGCGCTCGAGTCAGAACCTCGCAGACGGCCATGTGCCGGCCGGAGACGTCGTCGAGATCGGGATGCTGCTCAAGCCACAGCGGCGGACCGAGCGAGCGTGCGCGCGCCTCATCGACGAGCTCGTCGACGCGGTCATGTGGCACCGCGCCGGCGAGGTCTGCGATCGGTGCGTGGCGATGCGGATCGAGAAGCAGGTGACCGAGCCGCTCCCGACGTCGGGCTGGCTCATCCACGACTACCTCGAATACAACCCGCCCGGTTGGAAGGTGCGGGAGGAGAAGGACGAGGCGAGGCGTCGGATGGCGCTCCGGAGGGCGGGCCGTTCTGGCGAACGTACAGGCGAACGTGCTGGCGAACGTTCGGGAGAACATGGGGCAAGTTCAGGCGAACGTTCGGGAGAAGTTCGCCCGTTCGTTCGGGGTGCCCGTCCCGTCCCGTCCCGTCCCCAGGTACGTAGTACCCGTACCACGTCATCTGCACTACGCGCGCGCGAGGCCGGGGACGCGGCTGCTAAAGCAGCAGGGCACGCGAGGAGGACGGGGCTGCGGCCCATCGGGACGACCGTTGCGAGGGTCGTGGGTGGGCTCGACGACGAGCCCGGGATCGGGTCATGAGCGACATCGTCGAGGTACGCCGTGGCCGGCCGACGGGGCGCGTGTTCACGACCGTGGCTGAGGTGATGGCGACGATCGCCGTGTTCCACCGGGAGCGTGGGTGCGACGGGATGGCGACTGACGTGCACACGTGCGTGGGCATCACGGTGCACGATCGACGGCGGTGGTACCAGGCGCGCGACCCGCTGCCGATGGTGGTCGCCGACGAGCCGGGCATCGGGGACGCGGTGGAGCTGCCGTGGTGACCGAACCGCGGAAAGACACCTCGGAGCAGCGGGGGTCGGGTCCCACCACCCCCGGTCGAATGTCCACAGGATGGGACCCGTCGAGCGGCCGGAGGGCCAAACGCGAACGCCCGCAGGTAACGCAAGGGGGCCCTTTCGCGACGGGCGGGACGGTCGTCCTCCCGGCCGGGACCCGCTGGGTCGAGGCGCCGGAAAGACACGTCGTGAACCTCAGCGAGATCGCGCCCGCCCCGCTCGCGCTCTGCCCCGCGTTCATCAAGGCCCGCGCGATGGCGAAGCGCGCGGCAGTTTCGCACGCAACGTCCGGAGGTCCGCGATGACCCCACTCCCCGTCGCCCGCCGCGCGAGCTATCACGGCACAGTCGGCCCGCGCCGTCAGATCGAGCCCGTCCCCGACCTCACGTGCCTCGTCTGCGGCACGCCCTGCGTCGACCTCACGCATCACCGCGACGCCTGGCGCGATGCCGGTCACACCCCGAAGCCCTGCGCCGAAGTCCCCGCCGGCTCCGAGGCGCAGCGCGTCATGGGCCAGCGTGCCGGCGGCCCGACCCCGACCGACCTTCAGCCCCGCCGGCTGAACGGGGCGCGCTCGTGGTGATGCGCTGGCTTCGGTCCGAGCGGGTCCGCGCGACGCTCCGGGTCTTCATGTGCTTCGTCGGTCTGCACGTCGAAGTCCACGGCTATGCCCGGCCGCGCTGCTCCGAGTGCCACCGCCGGGTGTCCCGATGACCGAGCTCACCGTCGGCATGTTCATCCTCGGCCTCGCGCTCGGCTTCCTCGCCGGAACGTTCCTCGCCCAACGCCTCCTGGCCGCCGAGTACCGCGTCGTCCGCCGACTCAGGGCGCAGCTCCTCGTCGAGCTCGATGCCGTGCGGAAGCTTCGGGTCCGTCTGCGGGGCCGGGGATGACCCTCCTCCTCGCCTGGCTCACGATCTTCCGCCACGCGATCCTCGCCGGTGCCGCACTCGGCCTCGCGCTCTCCCTCGCGTTCGTGCCCAGCGCGATGCCCTCGGAAAAAGAGGCCAGAGGGTCGTGGGCCGGTCCTACGGCAGCGGGAGTGTTGCCCGAGCCTCCACACGCCGAGGGCATCGCGGTGGTCGCGAGCAAAGCGGAGGTTGGGCAGAGCGCCGGAGTTCCCGTACAGCCCAGGCTCACCGTCACAACGTCAAGCGTCGTCGACGAGGCTGGCGTCCGCGGACGAGAGCCCACGAGCGGGACCGGGCTCGCGGCCACCACCACGCGGAGCCGAGGCAAGTCGGAGCAGCATGTTTCCGACGAGGCCGAACGGGCTACCTCGACGGCAATCGTTCCGTCGAGCGAGGCGGTCACCACCTCGACCGCCATCCCGTCCTCGGCTCCGCGCGCCATCCTCATCGGCCGCGGCTCACCGCTCACGGTCGTCCGTGACGCGAACGACGTGGAGCTCGCGGTCATCGAAGCGGCGCGCGAGTTCGGGGTCGATGGCGCGCTCTTGCTCTGCGTCGCTCGTGCGGAATCGACCCTCCGAGCGAACGTCCTCGGTCATGCCGGCGAACGCGGCCCGCTGCAGTTCATGCCGAGGACCTGGGGCTACTTCGAGCGCACGACCGACGGCACCGCCCGCTGGACCGGCAACTCGGCACGTCTCGGCTACTCCGAGCAGGACGTGTGGCTCGCGATCCCGGCGGCGAGGGTGGCAGCGTCAATGTTCGCTCGGGGTCAGGCGTGGCAGTGGACGACGAGCGCGGGGTGTGCGCGATGAGCAATGGCCTGTACGACCACCGCTACACCGCGATGTTCGACGCGGTCTGCACGACCGGGAACCAGACCCATTTCCACGTGGGGTCTGATGGTTCATGTGTCAGGTGCGGGCGTTGCGACCGGTGCGGCGCGGCCGCGCCTGCAATCTCGCCCTACGGCGATCTCGGGCGATCGGTCGCCAACGGAGACACGAGATGACCGACTGGGCTGACCTCTGCGGCGGCTGCGAGCACGATATCCACGCCTCCGGCAAGTGCCCCAATTCGCTCGGGTTCATGGCCGCCACGCGACCCTGCAGGTGCCCGTGGGAAATGGGGAGTCGGGTCGTGGGGCGTTCCACTCCGCCCATCGGCCCCGAACACCGTCGCGTCCGTCCGATGACCGATGAGGCGCGAGTGCTGCTCGCGGGCGACCTCATCCACTTCTTCCTGATGCCGCTAGGACTGCTCGAATACTCGGAGATCGAACCCGACCTCATCCGAATCACCAACGCCAACGGGTCGTTCTGCTTGACGATCAAGCGTGAGCCCGAAGCCTTGTCGAAGGCCGATGCACTGGTTCGCATCGTGAACGACTGGTATGCGCTCCACGGCTCGGCACCTACGACCGAGGCCCCGATCGCATGATGCACGCCTGGCACGCCGCCACTCGCCCGGGCACCCGACACGTCCGACCCGGCGCGAGCTGCCCGCTCTGCGGCCGCGGCGTCTACGTCTCGGAGCGGGGCGTGTTCCTGCGGTGCCTCGGTTGCGACGAGCTGGCGCAGGAGTGCTGGTGCCCCCGGGCCGTCGAGGTGGCGGCGTGAACGTGGCACACTTCGCCTCGCCTGCCGCCCGTCCCTCGGTTTGGAGAGATCGTGGCCCGCACCTTCACAACGGAACAGCCGATGGCTCGTAGCCTCAGCACCGGGCTCCCCGAGGCGATCGAGTCGTTCCTCCGCGCGCGGTGGGACCTGAAGCCGAACACGCTCCGGACGTACCGGCTCTCGCTCGCGCGCTTCGCCTCGCAGCACCACACGCTCGCCGACCTCACTGCGGAGAACGTCGACGACTATCTCGCGTCGATCGCGCCGCACCGGACGATGGCGCGCAACGACGCGATCGCGCTCCGGCAGCTCGCGCAGTGGGCGACGAAGACCCGCATCTTCCTCACCGACCCGCTCGAGGCCGTCTCGCTCCCGCGCGGCCACAATCGCCGCCGCCGCCCGTACTCGGCCGACGAGCTCCGCGCGATCATCGCCGCGGCGTCGGACACGCCCCTCGGCATCCGCGACCGCGCGATCGTCATCACCGCGCTCTCGACGGGCCTGCGACCCGCCGAGCTCCACGCGATCGAGCTCGAGGACGTCGATCTCCGAGACGGCTTCCTCCGCGTCCGTCCCGAGACGACGAAGACCGCTTCGGGCGAGCGCGTGGTCCCGCTCGATCCGCAGTGCGTCGAGGCACTCGACCGGTACCTTTGCGACGAGCGACCCCGCAACGCCCCCGGCCCGTTCTGGCGCAACGCCCACGGCGACCCGCTCGCCTTCGGCGGATTCATGGCGATCTGGCACCGACTGCGCGACCGCCTCGCGAAGCAGGGCATCGAGGTCCAGGCCTATCGCGCCCGTCACACGGCGATCACGTCCTGGGCCGTCGAGGGCGTCCCGACGTCGATAATCCAGCAGATGGCCGGGCACAAGAGCATCGTCACGACTCAGGCGTACATCGGTCGCGCGAGCACGGCCGAGCTCGCGCGCTACCGCGGCTCGTTCTCGCGCCGCTTCGGCCGGGTAGCCTCATAGTGAAGAAGCCGATGGGCGAAACCGCCGGGACACGAACTCCTGCGTCGAAGCGCCGAACTCCTGCGCTGACGCTCGTCGACTTCACGCGAAAGCCCAGCAAAGAGCGCGCCGGCCTAGCTCAACTGGCAGAGCAGCGGTTTTGTAAACCGCAGGTTCCGGGTCCGAGTCCCGGGGTCGGCTCAGGGCGCCGCCGCGTCGCGCTACGTGGTGGTCGGGTCGCCGGTCCGGATGAAGGCAAGCATCCGCCGCCAGGCGTCGTCGCAGACCGCTGCGTTGTCCGCAAAGGTCCGGTCGAAGAACGAGTGCGGTGCCCCGTCGTAGGTCACCAGCTTGTGCGCGAGCGACCGCTCGGTGAGCGCTTCGTCGAATGCCTCGACGGCCGAGGCCGGGATCCCTTGGTCCGCGCCGCCGAAGAGCCCGAGCACCGGTGCACGCATACGGCTCACCTTGAGGATCGGCGCGTCCTCGTCGTTCGCGTCGCGCTTGACCGGTGGGCCGTAGAAGCCGATCGTCCCGCTGAGGTCCGGCTGCTCGGCCGAGGCGTTGAACGCGACGCGGCCGCCGAAGCAGAAGCCCACCAGGAACACGCGGCGCGCCGGCGTCTCGCGGCGGAGCCGCGCGCACGCGGCTCGGATGTCCTCCTGAATCGTGCGCGGCGCCGTCTGCACGACGTGCGCGCGGTACGGCGCGGTCTGGAAGGCCCCCTCGTAGAAGTCCGCCTTGGGGACCGCGAGGCCGAGCGTGCGGCCGAAGTAGTCGAACGCGAGCGCGTGGACGCCCGCCTCGGCGAAGCGCTCCGCGAGGTCGACGTAGTACTGGTGCAGACCACGCACGTCGGGAGCGATGACGATGCCGTCCGCTCCACCGCCCGAGGCGCGCGCGAGGTGTCCGCGGAACTGCGTCGCGTCCGCGCTCGTCACGACGACGGCGCCGCCGGAGGCCGGCCGGGTGCGACGCACGCCCGCGGGGAGGAAGGGTGCTTGGGCGGCCAGGCGCCAGCCCCACTCGTCCTTGATGAACGCGCCGGGATCGTGCCGCACGGCGACATCCTACGCCGGAGAGTGGAGCGTGTACCGTTTGAGGCGTCATGAGTGCCAGGCGGCTGCGCTGGCTCGCGGTGATCCTGCCCGTCGTCGCGATCGGCGTCATCGACCTCATCACCGACCACGAGTGGGACGACCTTCTGGTCAAGCCGCTCAACACCCTGGCCATTCCATTGATCGTCCTCGCGTGCGCGATCTTCTTCGCGCGGTTCGCCTTCCGCCGGATCGACGAGCTCGTGGAAGCCGCGCGCGAGCGCAGCGCCACCCTCGAGCGGCGCAATGCCGCGCTCGAAGCGCTCCGTGAGCTGAATCGGGCGATCACGGCCTTCGCACCGACCGAGGACGTCTTCCAGGCCGTCGTGGAGAAGGCCCACGCGCTGCTCGACAGCGACGTCGCCTGCATCAGCCTCGTCGGGCACGATGGCACGCACCGGCTCGCCGCCCGGCAGGGGCCGGCGGAGGCCTTCCCGTCGCGCGACGAACCTCCGCTCGACCCGCGCGACCTCGTGCGTGCCGACTACCTCGCGTCGCCGCTCGCGACGCCGCTGCTGCGGGGCACGTCGACGGTGGGCACGCTGGCCGTCGGTCGGCGCTCGTCGCGGTCCGCCTACCGGCCGGAGGACGTCGAGCTGCTCGCGCTCCTGGCGGGCGGAGCGGCCATCGCGTTCGAGAACGAGCGGCTCCAGCGCGAGCTGCGCGAGCTCGCGATCCACAGCGAGCGCGAGCGCATCGCACGCGAGATGCACGACGGCCTCGCGCAGATCCTCGGCTACGTGAACACGAAGGCGCAGGCCGTCGAGGAGCTCCTCGCGCTGAGCCAGACCGATGCCGCGCGGCGGCAGCTCGCCCAGCTCGCCGCGGCCGCTCGCTCCGTCTACGTCGACGTCCGCGAGGCGATCCTCGGGCTCACGAGCCCGGTCGCGGTCGAGCGCGGCCTCGCCGGCGCGCTCGAGGAGTACGCGGTCCGCTTCGCGGAGGCGTCGAAGCTCGCCACGACGGTCGAAGCGACGCCGGCCGCGCGCGCCCTCCGGCTGCCGCCGGACGTCGAGGCGCACGTGTTCCACATCGCGCAGGAAGCGCTCACGAACGTGCGCAAGCACGCGGCGGCGCGGCGCGTTGGCCTCCGGCTCGAGATCGACGACGGGTCGCTGCTCCTCGCGATCGAGGACGACGGCGTCGGTTTCGACCCCACGGCGGCGCCGGCGAGCGACTGGCCCCACTACGGCATGCGGTCGATGCGGGAACGGGCCGCGTCGATCGGCGCCGCCGCCGAGTGGTCGGCGGTGCGCGACGCAGGCACCACCTTCCGTCTGCGCGTTCCGCTTGGCCTAGACCGGGGAGCGGGCTAGGGCAGCAGCTTCACCGTCGGGTTGAGGCTGTAGACGCCGGTGATGCTCGCCTGACCGAGCAGGTGACCGCGGATCGCGGTCAGCACGTCGGCGCCCCCGAACGTTCCGCTCACGTCACACCTCGCCACGTCGAGCGCGTACAGCGTGAACGCGTAGTGGTGGAGGATCTCGTCGTTCCACGGCGGGGCCGGACCGTCGTAGCCGAAGTAGCTGCCCTGCATGTCCTTGTCGGCAGCGAACCAGGCGGTGAAGTCATTGATCCCCTGGCGCGTGCCGCGCGGTCCCTGCGGACCCTTCTTGCCGCGTGCGGTCACGCCGTCGGAGAACTCGCCGGCGCGGATCGGCCCGGAGGCCGGGTCGAGGTCGACGAGCACCCAGTGGTAGAAGTCCACACGCGGTAGCGCCGCGGGAACGGTGCGGCCCTGCTGATTGACGTCGTCTCCTTTGCTTGGGACGTCGCGGTCATGGCAGATGAGCGCCAGCGACCGGGTGCCCGCGGGCAGGTCGCTCCACGCGAGCTGCGGGTTGCGGTTGCCCGAGAGCTTGAAGTGGCTCACCGGGTCGGCGGCGCCGAACGCGAGCTCCGCTGGGATGGGCCGCCCGTCGGCAAAACTCGCGCTTGTGAGCTTCATGCGAACCTCCCTGCCGTCGTCAGCGCGCATCCTACGACGCACCGCGGCCTGCGTCGCTGGGCGTCGCTCGGGCCGTGCGGCAGGCGTTGCCGGCGGCGCTCAGGCCGTCCGGAAGGCGTAGCCGGTACCGCGGAGGGTCTGGATGAGCCGGGGCTCGCCGTCCGCCTCGAGCTTGTGCCGCAGGTAGCGGACGTACACCTCGAGGACGTTGTCGTTCCCCTCGAAGTCGTAGCCCCACACCCGCTCGGTGAGCACGCCCTTCGGTACGACCCGGCCGGCCGAGCGCATGAGGTGGAGGAGGAGCTTGTACTCGGTGGTCGTGAGCGTGATCTCGCGCCCGCGCCGGCGCGCCCGCCGCGTCGCGGTATCCAGCTCGACGTCGGCGTAGCGCAGGACCTCGGATGCTGGCTCGTGCCGGCGGAGCACCGCGCGTAGCCGCGCCGCGAGGATCGGGAGGCTCACCGGCTTCACGACGTAGTCGTCCGCGCCAGCGTCCAGGCCGACGATCTGCGCGAGCGGCGTGTCGCGCGCGGTGAGCATGAGCACGCCGACCGTGGGCTGCTCGGTGCGCAACCGGCGGCATACCGCGAGGCCGTCCAGACCCGGCATGAGGACGTCGAGGACGACGGCGTCGGGGTGCCACTCGCGAGCGGCGCGGAGCGCGCGCTCGCCGTCCGGCGCGGCGCGCACCTCGTAGCCCTCGCGCGCGAGCGCGCGCGAGACAACGCTCGTGATGCCGTCGTCGTCGTCTACCACGAGCACGCGGAGCGGCCGCTCGAGCTCCGTCGCCATGCGCTGCAGATGGTCGTAGGGGAAGGGCCACCACCGAACGTGCCCATGGGCGCGATACGGCGGTGCCATTCGGTTCTACCGGTGAGCCAGCTCACCGCACGCGGCTGAGGGGCGCGAGCGCGGCTGAGAGCACGCTGAGCGAACGCGAGGTCCCCTGCTGAGAGCCCGCTGAGATGTGATGCCGATGGGGCCGGACGTGCGTGCCCATCGTCCCGATCCCCTGGGCCGTTCGGCGCTACCACTCAGTTCGCTCTACCCCGATGTTGGTGCCCAACCCGAGAGCGCGCTGAGCACGCGACGCAGCATCGGAGATGAAGATGACAGGTATCTCGCGGAGAAAGCTCCTCGGCGGGCTCGGCACTGGCGCAGGAGCGATCGCCGTGACGGGCCTCGCGCCCATCCGTTTCGACGCGGAGGCGGCTCCCGTACCCGCGAAGAAGCGGCAGTGGGTCATGGTCATCGACATGCGGCGCTGCGACGGCTGCAAGCACTGCACCGACGCCTGCCAGGAGACGCACCACCTTCCGAAGAGCCACGAGTGGATCAAGGTCCACAAGCTGAAAGGCAAGCGCGGGCAGGAGTACTTCATGCCGCAGCCGTGCATGCAGTGCGAGAACCCGATGTGCCTGCGCGTCTGCCCCGTGGCCGCGACCTTCAAGGACGACGAGGGAATCGTTCTCGTTGACCAGAATCGGTGCATCGGCTGCCGGATGTGCATCGCCGCCTGTCCCTACGACGCGCGCTACTTCAACGAGGTCGATCCGCCGGCCTTCGCGAACCCCTTCGGTCGGCTGCCGACGCCGCAGTTCCCGGTGCCACAGCAGAAGGGCACCGTGGGCAAGTGCATGTTCTGTGTCCATAACACCGGCCAGGGCAAGCTCCCCGCCTGCGTCGAAGCGTGCTCCATGCTCGCCCTCTACATTGGCGATCTCGTTTCGGACGTCGCCACCAACGGGCAGGAGACGGTCCGGCTCTCGAAGTTCCTCAACGAGAACGACGCCTTCCGGTACAAAGAGGAGCTCAACACCGGCCCCCACGTCTACTACATCGCCGGTCACGGCCAGGATCTGGAGTTCTAGCGGTGGAGGCACGAAAGCACGACCGCTACGTCCAGCAGGCGATGGCGAACATCGGCAAGGTCGGGCTCCGCTGGTGGCTCATCGCGACGGTCCTCGCCGCGTGCGTCGCCGCCGGCATCTACGCCTACATCTACCAGGTGCAGAACGGCCACTCCGTGACCGGCGTGAGCCACACCATCTTCTGGGGCTTCTACATCGTCAACTTCGTGTTCTTCATCGGGATCAGCTACGGCGGTGCGATCACCTCCGCGATTCTTCGTCTCACCAATGCGAAGTGGCGCGCGCCGATCACGCGCATCGCTGAGGGCACCGCCGTGGTCACGCTCGCGGTCGGCGCCGTGTCCGTGATCGTGGACGTCGCGCGGCCGGACCGGCTCCTCAACCTCTTCCTGTACGCCCAGCCCGGCTCGCCGATCACCTGGGACTGGATCGCGATCAACACCTACCTCGTCGGTAGCGTCATCTTCTTCTACCTGCCGCTCATCCCGGACCTCGCGCTCTGCCGCGACACGTATCCGAACGCCGGCGGACTGCGCGGCTGGGCGTATCGCGTGCTCTCGCTCGGATGGCGTGGCTCGCCCGATCAGGAGCGTGCGCTGCTCCGTGGGATCGGGATCATGGCGGTCCTGATCATCCCCCTGGCGATCACCGTCCACTCGGTGCTCGCCTGGCTCTTCGCCGTCACCGTGCGCGAGGGGTGGCACACGACGATCTTCGCCCCGCTCTTCGTGCTCGGCGCGATGCTCTCGGGGGTCGCGACGGTGATCCTGGTCATCGCCGCGTTCCGCAAGGCGTACGGCCTCCAAGAGTTCATCGCCGAGAGGCACTTCCGCTACCTCAGCTACCTGTTGCTCGCGTTCGACGCGGGCTACATCTACTTCATGGCGAGCGAGTACATCACCGAGGGGTACGTGCAGGCGGTCGTCCCCGGCGCGATGCTGCAGTCGCTCTTCATCGGCACGTTCGCGCCGGTCTTCTGGACGTTCGCGCTCGGTGGACTCGTGCTACCGCTCGTGCTCGTCGCGCTGCCGGGCCGCCACGTCATGGCGAGGGCCTGCGTCGCCTCGGCCCTCATCGTCGGCGGAATGTGGCTGAAGCGCTTCCTGATCGTCCTCCTGCCGGGCAGCAGCGGCGCGCTGCTGCCGTGGGAGCTGTACCAGCCGTCCTGGGTGGAGCTCGCGATCACCACCGCCTCGCTCGCGGCGATCCCGCTCGGGCTGATGATCTTGTTCTTCTTCTTCCCGGTGATGTCGGTGCACGAGATGGATGAGGTGGAGGGTGCGACCGAGCCCGCGCGGCCAGCGCTCACCCCGGCCTTTGCGGGAGGCGGCGATGACTAGGTCACGGCGCGCAACCGTTGCGCTTCTCACCGTCCTGGTGCTCACGCTCGCGTCGAGGACGGACCCGGGCATGCGCCTTGTCGAGAATCTCCTGGGCTCTCGCGCCTCGCTGTACCTCGGCGGCCAGACCGTGCCCCACGATGCCACCACGCACACCGCGGTCGGCGAGCAACCTGCCGACGTCGCACAGCTCCCGGTTCCGCCGCCCGCTGGCGCCGCGGCTCGTCTGGCCGCGGCCGTGAGCGTGGCGGCGAGTGCGCACGCGGAGCAGGGCTACGCCGTCGAGACGCGGCTCCTGACCAAAGACGCGAAGCCGATGAATGGCATCACCGTCCGCTACTACGACGTCGTCGAGCTGCTCGGTCCCCGCGAGATGCTCATCGGCTCAGCCGTGACCGACGGGCAGGGGCGCGCGAGCTTCACCTACCTTCCACAAGAAGCGGGCCGGCATGAGGTCATCGTCCGCTCCGCGGCGCTCGACCAGTATGTCGCCACCGAAGGGCGCGCGACGTTCCAGGCCGACGTCGTCGCCCCCGCGTCGTACTCGCGGGAGCTGCTGCCGCTGTCGTCGTTCACCGGTCAGCTTCCATGGGTGGCCGGCGGCGTCCTGCTCGCGGTCTGGGCGCTCTTCGCGGTGGCCCTCCTCGGGACCGGCCGCCGCATCTTGGTGGGGGCGCGGATCGCGACCCCGCCTCTCCGCACGGCTCGTGGCGTCGCGGGGGCTGGCCCCGCTGCGCGATCGAAGACAAGGGAGGACCAGGCATGACGCAGTCCCCGCACCACGCGCGCACCCTCGTCGCACTCGTCCTCATCGGCAGCGTCCTCGCGTCCTGTGGCGGCACCGCGACCTCCGCGCCGAGCGCCGCTCCCGCCACGGTGGCGGCCGCCACGCCCGCACCCGCGGCGACCGTCGCCCCGCAGCCCGCGCCGAAGACGCTCTTCATCGTCGGCGACACCGTCCGTGGCACGACCGGCCTCTCCGACGACGAGAAGACGTTCCTCGGCTGCGTCCAGCAGAACCGCTTTGCGCCCGACCAGCAGATCGTCTGGCGCTACAAGGCGATGGACCCGGTCACCGCGAAGGCGCTCGACGACAAGCAGCTGAAGTCCTTCACGGTCACGCTGCCCGACGGGAAGGCCTTGCCGATGAAGTACGGCGAGCACCCCAAGGGCAGCGGCACCTGGTTCTGGACCGCTTCGTTCGTCGTGCCGAAGGACTACCCGACCGGCGCCTTCAACTACAAGGCCGCCGCCACCGACCAGGAGGGCCGCACCGGCGCGTTCGAGCAGTTCAACGTGGCGTCCGCGATGCTCCAGATCATCCCCGCCGGCAAGCGCTGACGGGCTGAGGGAGCGAAGGAGCGCACCATGATCATCCGCACACGTCCGATCGGGGCAGCCATCCTCGCGCTCGGGATCCTCGGCTCGGCGTGTGCCGCCCCGCTGCCCGCGCCGCAGCGGGCCGGCGGGGCGGAGCCGGCGAAGGTCGCCGCGGCCGCCGCCGGGAATCAGCCGGCGGCGAACGCTGCCTCGGCGAGCCCCGCAGCGACCACCGCGCCGATGGAGATTACCGGCAAGTTCGCGATCGCGCCCATGCACGGGCCCTGGGGAACCTCGGTCACGGCGAGCGCGAGCGGCCTCAAGCCGCAGACCCGCTATGACGTCGTCTGGACCACCGTGAACGGCGCGTGGAAGCTCTCTGACGACCGAGCCTCGTACCTCGGACGCACGTACAACCCGGCCGAGATCCCGCTCAAGACGGTCACAACAGACGCCGCGGGCGTGTTCTCGTTCCCGTTCACCGTGCCCGCGAAGGACTACGGCTTCCAGCACAGCATCCTCGTCCGCGACGAGGGGCGGATCATCCGCAACAAGGCCGGCTTCGACGTCGACCTCGACATCTCGATCAGCCCGTCAAGTGGCCCGGTGGGGACCCCGATCACGATCGAGGCGCGCGGCGTCGGCTGGCGCGACTTCCAGGGCGCCTGGATGGCCGCCTACGACAACCAGTTCACCGGTCTGCTCTCCGCCGTGACCACGAAGGGTCTCGCGCGGGCCGTCATCCGGGCCTCCGGCCGGCCAGGCACGCACATCATTACGATCCTCTCCGGCGATCTGAACTTCATGTACCTGAACATGCAGCAGAGCCCCGAGCCGGACCGGCCGCAGTTCCGCATCCCTTTCACGATCACCGAGGGGCCGGCGGTCCTCCCGCCCCCGGTCGCACAGCAGGGCGTCCCGATCATCCCCGGGAAGCCGGTTGACAAGGGGCTCTGGGTGAGCCCGGCGAGCGGGATCGTCGGCTCGCCGGCGACGCTCAACGCGAAGGGGCTCCCGGCGAACAGCGACGTGACGCTGACCTACCTCGCGCAGGTCGGCAATCGGGTGACCGCAGCGGCGTTCACCGAGCAGGGCAAGCCGCTCGGGAAGGCCCGCACCGACGGGAGCGGCGCGCTCTCGTGGAGCTTCGCCCTGCCCGACGACCTCGGCGGCCTCCACAAGGTGATCGCGAAGGTCGGCGACGCGGTCGTCGGCGAGACCGACTTCACCGTCCAGCCGAACGCGTTCCCGCTCACGGTCGAGCGCGGCCCCTCGGGCACGCTCGTGAAGGTCCACGTCAAGGGCGTCGGCTGGACCGAGACCGCGAACTTCTACGCCCTCACCTATGACAACGGCTACATGGGGTACGCCTGCGGCTTCAACTCCTCGGGCGACATCGAGATCACCCTCAGCATGTCCGGCGACAAGGGCTGGCACTTCATCGACCTCTACCCCGGCCTCTACAAGGGCACCGAGACCCGACCGCTGAACTTCCGCATCCCGCAGCTCACGGCCCCAGACGACCACCCCGGCGAGAACCTGCCCGTCTTCCATTACGCCTTCTACGTCGAGTGACCACGACAGCTCCGGTGCTCACGGGTGCCGCTCGTCGGGGGTCGCCCCTGCCGGGCGGCACGCCGTTCGTGGATAATGGGCTCATGCCCATCTACGAGTACCGGTGCTCCTCCTGCAGCGGTCGTTTCGAGCGCCTCACCGCGGCGGACGCGGCCACGCCGGCGTGCCCCTCCTGCGGTGCGCGCGGCGCGCGCCGGCTCCTCTCGCTCATCGCGACGCCGGCCGGTCGCGGTCCCGGCGCGCAGGCCGAGGGCGAAGGGTGCGGGGGGGGCGGCTGCTGCGGCGGCTCGGGAGCCTGCCGCTCCGACAACTAGCGCCGACCCCTCCCAGCGCCGGTCACTCCGACCGCCAGGCCGACCTTCCGGCGCCTGCCGGATGCCCGCTAGCGGAAGCGCGGCAGCAGCGCGGGCGTCCGCGCGCGGTAGCGCTCGTACGGCTCGCCGAACCCGACCGCGAGGACCCGCTCCTCGGCGACGATCCGGATC